>SDBT01017278.1_pt1 | contig 11399 bp, 10 predicted proteins | sample 2277101 | NCBI WGS metagenome assembly SDBT01 (sample SAMN10404973, study PRJNA504765) | marine sediment metagenome | isolation source: marine sediment core GS10_PC15, 103 cmbsf | place: Arctic Ocean: Southern Knipovich Ridge | collected 2010 | reverse complement strand
TTATTCTTCTTTTTATTGTCTTTAGATGTATTACTTGCCTTGAAAACGTACTTTATTCTGGCAAAATTACATATTTCGTTTAATTCTTTGACCCTTTCTTGAGATAATGATCCATCTAAGGGTTCTTCCAAGACTGTACCATTTGTAAGAAATTTCTCTGCCATTTCAACATATTTTCTGAGATCATTATATTTAGGTCCAAACCCTTTTTTGAATGATTCGTTTCTCAGATTTAAAATTAGTAAAGGGATATTTATTCCTTCCCTTGGACAAACTCTTTTACATTTTTCACATAGAAAACAATACCAGATATCAGAATTTGAAATTACACTTTTATCTCCTTGAAGTACTTTCCGGATGATTTTTCGGATATTAAAGTTTGAGATTTTTGTAGCGGGACACTCTCCGACACATTTTCCACATGAAATACATTGAATAATGTTCCGATTCTCCTCTACATCATCCACTAATTCATTTAAAAAATCGTAATTCCAATCCTCATCATATTCAGTATTATCTTCCATATCCATGCTTAAATTTATTTGTTCAATTTTAGTTCCTATGAGAAAATCATAATTCATTGTAAAAAAAATTTCTTTTACAAAAAATAAGTCAAATCTAATATTGAATTCCTTTCAAAGATTTATACTTATCGTCAACAGGGGCCTTCCCATTTCCATATACCTTATAAAGAGAGGTTCTTCTTACACATTCTGAAAAGCTCCGATAGATATCTCTCCTCTGCTCAAATAAGGCACAAGTCTTATATATTATTGGATTCCATAAGGAGAGCTTATTTTTTGGTTTATACCACAGATTTTGATTTTTTAATACTTGTTTAAAATCATCTTCTTCAATAACATCAGGAAGATCTTGTTTATTTAACATAACTATGAGAGGTATCTCTTTTACCAGTCTCTCATTTGAAATGCTTTTCAATTCTTTTAATGATTCTATGTTATCCTCAAAATGAATGATTTGAGAATCAACAACGAAAATAACTCCATCGGTTGGAGGGTTTTCAAAAACCTTTTGTCTTAATGGAAAATAGCTACTCTGTCCTGCTACAGTATATACATGATATATTGTTGAATTTTGTTTACTAGAATGGAATGTTCCTCTATCATAATATAAGGTAGCTTCACTCGCTTTAGCTATTTTTATTAAATTTCCAACGGGCTCAATATCTCTCCGTTCCTCTCTCGGTAATTTATAGAGAGTATCTACAATTGTAGTCTTTCCAGATCCACCAATTCCCCAGTAAAGAATCTTTATAGAATTTTTATTTGAGTCATTCAACCCCATTATAACCATACCTTATAGAGTTAAGGTCTAACTAAAATGATCGATCTTCAATGATCTTTTTTTACATAAATTAATGATAGAAAATATGTAAATATAATATATTATTGATTTTGTAAGTATATAATAATTTCTTAAAGGTCTCGTTTTTTTAAATAATCTCATAATCAATTAGAGATGGATCCTTTTCAAGCTGTTCCGTTAATAGCTTCAAATGAGTTAAATATTGATCTAAAGATATTTTCTGATTATAATATCGCTCAGATAACTTTTCAACGAGATAATAAGGGGTGAACTTAATGAATCTGATATCCGAGAAAAGACTAACAACACCCTTAGCTTCATAGATGAATTGTTTTTCTAATAACTCATGAAATAAATCCTCATTATTATTTAAAATATCTAACGATTTGCTAACAGTTAAACTTTCTTTTCTAAGCTTTACTATTAGGGAATATACTTCCTTGTCCATAAGAATATTGATTAGAGATTTATTTTCAATTTCAACAATACAATCATAGTTAGTATAGCAATTGACCAATCTTTGTTTAAAATCTTTTAAAATCTCCTCATTATCCGGCAAATTCTTAGGAGGAATTCTTGTACATGAAAGATCTTTGATTAAAAAGTAACAATCTTTACTTCCTGGAACACTATCCTTAATAATTAAGTTTTCTCGAAGGAACGAGATCAATAATAAATCGATATTTATTGTTGAGAAGCCGTGATCTTGTCTTAATGTCGTTATTAATTCAGATTTAGAAATTACCCCCTCTTGTAATATCTTTAAAATTGTATATTTTATTTTATCTTTAAAGAAGTTCAATAGGTTCTCTTCTTTTTCAAGCTTGGAATAATTTTTTATCGTATTAAACGCTTCAGATATAGCTCTAGTAATCTTATTCGTATTTATCATTTCAATTAAATTCTTACTTACGGTAGCTAAGATATCTGGAAATTCTTTAACTGTATTATTGATATCTTCTTTTAGATTATATACTATTATTATAAAGTAAATCTCACCTTCGAATTCTTGAATAATAGAAATATAATGCTCATCACCCAACTCAGCTATTTCGGGACTATATTCAATCATGGATGATTCTTTATCTAATTCGTGCAAAGCCCAAATTTTTAAAAATAAGTCTTTAGAAGGAAAACCTCTTCTAGGAGGATATTGTATAATTGGTTCTGGTCCAGTACTTTTATTCCAATGAACAATTAAAATTCTCTCCATTTTAAAACTCTTTTTATTTTTTTAAACTACTACTATTTAATACTAAAGAATCAATCCCTATTTTAAATATTATAAAAGCGATAATAAATAATTTGATTTTTACTAAATTAGAAGAAATGATAGTAAATAACATTAATTTTTAAAAAAAGCTCGGAAATTTACGTTATAAATTATACTTATTTTAAAAATCTCAAAATAATTATTATTCTAGGTAATTCTCTTTTTCTCCCAATATTTACTAAAAAGATAATACGCAACAAACATAACTGCTAAAACAGCCAATATTATCAATAAAATATTATTAAAGAGAGCAGCTTGAGTCTCTATCTGTGCCAAGGGTAACTCATCAAAATCAATGGGAGGTCTAATACCCAGACTAGCCCCTAACCATGAATAAAAAAACGCTCTTGGAATACTACCTAAAAAGGTCCCTAATGAATATTTTTTAACGTCCATTTCTACGAGCCCGCTAGCATAACTAATAGGGTCGAACGCTACAAATGGTAAAAATCTAGCTACAACTATCGCTCCGGTCCCATATTTCTGAATTAAATCATCAGCCATATTTAAGGCACTTACCCCTACGAACTTTTCTGCTATGGGACGACCACCTCTCTTACTAACATAGTAACACACAATTGCTGCTACCATGGAACCAATAACTCCCATTATGCCCCCCCATATAAAACCCCATATAATACCTGCTGCCAACAAAACAATTTCCGAAGGAATAGGTACAAGAAGGCCCTGGATAGCCATTATGGCAATAAATAGAAAAATTCCGATAATCCCTAATAAGAAAATGGGATTCACAAACCATTCCACTACAATACGATATAAAAATGTTGGATCTACAAAATAGATATAATATAATAAATACAACGAGATGGCAAATAGGAAGAGAAATATAGCAATATAAAATTTAGTCTGCGTATCATAGGCAGAAAAATCAACTAGGTTTTTGATATATTTTTTTAATTTACCTGAAAAGGAATCCTTCTCATTAATCAGTTTATCTTCGGTATTCATATCGATCAAGGTTTAAAATAAAGATTAAGTATATATGATAATTTAGTTTTTTATAAAAAATATATTTTTCGCTTAAAAGAAAAATTACAGCTAAACTAAATTATGAATAAGCCTTATATATTTGCCCACAGAGGTGCAATGGGTTATTGTATCGAAAATACAATGGAATCATTTCGAAAAGCTGTCGAATTGAGGGTTGGTATTGAAACAGATATTTATCTTACAAGAGACAATCATCTAGTCTGTTTTCATGATCCTGTAATTAAAATTGGAAGTGACTGGCATATTATTAATAATTTAACTCTGAAAGAACTAAAACAAATCAAATTTGAGGATTCAAGAGAAATTCCTACATTAGATGATGTTTTTAATGCTTTTCTCTATTGTCCAAGAAATTTTCGGTATAGTTGCGATATTGGGAACAAATATGACGGAATAGCATTAATAAATCTAGTAAAGAAATACGGAATTCATGAGCAAGTTGAGATAACTGATACACGTATTAGAATATTGAGTAGACTAAGAGATAAAAGTAAATTAATAAATCTGATTCATACTGTACCTTATCAGATCAAGAATTTAAATGATTATATTAAAAAACATCTTAATAAACTTACTTTAAACAATATTAATGTTTTAAATATAAAATCTGAACGAGCAAACGAAAGAAATTTTGAATCAATTATAGAAAACGGATTTAAATGTTATGTATGGGATGTAAACACAAAATTAAGATGTAAAAAAGTTTTAAACCTGAGATATAGAAATGAATTTGTAAGAGCGATTTACTCAAATTATCCAGATGTAATGAAAAAGCTAAGGGACAGCATTTATAACTAGAATTTAATCTAAAAATTAACTCGTTATTAAAAGTTTTAATATTAGAGATACAATAATTTATATATATTTCATATGTATTGAAGGACTGTGAAAATAATGAATTTGAGAGAAAATTTGAAAAAATTAACTAGTTGTGTGATTATTTGTTGGATAGTACTAGCAATCATTTTTGGTTTAAGTGATTTAGAGATTTCTATAGCATTAGTGGACAGAGCGTCAATTTGGGCCAATATTGGGAAACATTATGGTGAAGGTCCCGGATATGGAATAATTGCTATGGCAATAGCAATTCTTATTGGAAAATCTAACGATGATATAAAGAAGCAAAGGTTTGCCTCCTATATTATTATTTTAATCGGAGTTGTGTTTCTAATTATGGCAATTATTTTCTCGAGTTTATGGTTTGTAACATTTGGCGGGGGCATAGTACTTGTTATGCTGATTTTCTTAATCCTTACTCGTAATAAAGATCTTAATCAATATGGCACAATTGCAACTGTTATAATTATGCTTGCCATCATTAATCCTCTAATATTCGTTCAAATCACTAAAATAATGTGTGGGAGGGTTCGATTCAACGATCTATCACCAGGATACACAAATTATACTCCATGGTTTTTACCACCAGGACCTCTTAGTGGGATAAAAGGAAATGCTTCATTTCCCTCAGGTCACACGGCTATGGGGTGGATGTTTTTGCCTTTATTGATCTTAGTTAGGGAGAGAAAATGGAAAGATCCAATAAAAATACTGACTACTCTTTTTGTTGTTGGATTTGGTTTATTTTTGGGCATTTCTAGGATTGTAACAGGTGATCATTTTGCATCAGACATTTTGTTTTCTACTGCTGTCGCAAGTATTGCTACGATCTGGCTTTATAAACGATATTACATAGATAAGAATAATTGAAACCTAATTTAAACAATTTTATAATAATAAAGAGGGATAATCTATGAAAGAGGTATTTAAAGATATATATCATGTAGGCGATTCAGGATGCTCAGTGTATCTAATTAATACAAAAAGTAATGATGGTTTAGTTTTAATTGATTGCGGAATGAATTTAAATTTAATAAAGAGAATTAGCAAAGCTAATTTAAATCCAATGGAAATTAGGCACTGCATTTTAACACATTTTCATTTTGATCATATATCTTTATGCTACGATTTAAAAAATTATAATAATAATGTTAAGTTTTATGCTAATGATCTAGATGCCGATGCGATTGAAGAAGAGGGGCATGATAGAGAAACGGGAGCAGCTTGGGCAGGAGGCACATATAAACCAGTTAAACTTGAAAAAAGACTAAAAGGAGATGAGACTTTAAAATTTGGGTCGTATGAATTTCAATGTCTTCATACTCCAGGGCATACTCCTGGATCAATATCAATATTACTTGAAGTTGATAAAACGAAGATTCTATTTGGCCAAGATCTTCATGGTCCTATAATCCCAGGTATTAGTAATTTTGACGATTATCAGAAGTCACTGAAAAGGCTTTTGGATTTAAGCGCTGATATACTATGTGAAGGACATTTTGGTATTTTTTCGCCAGCTGATCGAGTACAAAATTACATAAAACGATATATTGAATAGAACATATCAGAAGAATGTTAGAATAAATGTTATTTGAGAGTATCTTTATTGTAAGAGGGGGATTCTGGGGAGAAGAATATGACTTCAAACTGCTTTTTGCGTTAATAGCAGTAAGCATATCCATCTTAGATTGGAAATTAAAAGGTAGAAAAGATTATCTCTGGGTTTTTTTAACTGGTTTTATTTTTTGGAGTTTAGTTGAATTGATGCTCCTTCTATTTAACATTAGAGATATGCCAAATAGGTATCTTTTGGGGATGAAAATTCCAATTTGGGTTTCAATTCCATTGCAAGGTCTATCAGAAGGGGTATCTGTGGGAATTATGGGTCTATTTATTACTGATTTATACTTAGATCAAGAAAAGAGAAAGTATAGCTTCATTACTTTTATGGTTGTTGTCTTTGGAATGGCTTTAGTCATGTTTAGCCATGGAATTTATACACCGAATGTGGGTGGTGATGTACCTTCTCGCAGAGAAGTGTTTCCCCTATGGTCCTTACTTATACCTATTTTAGTATCTCCGGCTATTTATTGGTTCTTGACTACCGATAAAAACTCGCAAAAAAGAGGATCGTATATGTTTGTTACAATGTTTATTCTTGGAAGCGTTTGGTATTTATTTTATTGGTTTTCAGGACAACGTTGGGTGGAGATTGGCACGAAAAATCCAGATGGAACATATTCAAATTTGAGGCGGGCTGAACCAATAATAGAATTTAGTGTCATTATTTATAACGCAGTAGTTGAGATAGCTTTAATATATATGCCCTTTTTAGCAATTCCATATTTGTTAGGATTAATTAAATCTGAGACTATTTAATAGTAATAAAAAATTCATAGCTTGTGAATAGTTTAATAATTTAGAGCTTTTTAAATTCAATAATTGACTGATTATTTTACTTTAAATATTTATTTTTCAATTCAATATAAAACCCTCATTAAAATTATAAAGAAATAATGATCATTAGTGACATATTTATTGCTAAAATTGAGAGATTTGGGTAATCCCCCAGAATTTTGGGAATATTTCGAACAGATATCGAAAATTCCTCATTGTTCTGGATATGAAGGTCAAATTAGGAATTATGTTAAGAAGGAAGCGGAAAAATTCAATTTTGAGAGTAAAATCGATAAAGTGGGAAATTTATCAGTTAGTATTCCCCCTAAAAACATTAAAAAGTCGAATATCATAATACAAAGCCATTTAGATATGGTATGTGAAAAAAATGAAAATGCAATTCATGAATTTTCAACAGATCCTTTAAAGCTAAAAATTAATGAAATAGACGGAAGAAAATGGGTAACTGCTGATGGAACTACTTTGGGGGCTGATAATGGCACAGGAATAGCAAGCCAATTAGCATTAATGAAGAAAGTTCATTCTGGAGAATTAGAATTCGGTCAATTAGGATTAGATTTGCTATTCACTATTGATGAGGAATTTGGAATGTCTGGAGCTTATAGAATAGATGAAGACATGATTAACGGAAATCAGTTAATAACTCTTGATGGGATTCAAGATGAAGTAATTACAATAGGGAGTGTTGGATTAATTAATTCTTCCTTTAAAATCAAATTCGAAAGAGATAACTTAAATCAAGAGGGAGATAAACTCGAAGTTGTAAAAATTATTATCACTGGATTATTAGGTGGACATTCTGGGGGGGATATTAATAGAGGTCGAGCAAATAGTATAAAATTGATCGCAAGAATATTACGGAAATTAAATCGTAAATATTCAATTTATATTAACTCCATAAATGGAGGTAAAGCAGGTAATGCAATACCAAGAGAATCTAATTCTATAATATTCATCAATAATAATGAACTAATTGAAATTACTAATTATTTAAATACTCTTTCAACTGAGGTAAAGAATGAATTTATTAATACAGATGCCAAAATAGAAATTTCAATTCAAAAGTTAGAAGATTTCAAGGATAACGAAGTTTTTTCAAAAAATTTCCAAGATAAAATTCTCGATGTTCTCTATATAATGCCAAATGGTCCAATTTCTATGCATCCTGATATAGAAAATTTAGTTTTTACATCTTCAAATTTAGCATCGATATCAACAACAAAAAATCGAATGAAAATTATAACGGGTCAAAGAAGCTTTGAAGAATATTCTTATAAAGTGGTATATGAAAAAATTGGTGCATTGCTATCATTAGCGGGGCTAGAATTTAAGTTTAAAAGAAGGATTAGTGTTGGAAGTTGGAATCCTGATTTTTCTTCAAATCTATTGAAAGTATCTAAGGATACATATAAAGAATTATTTAATGAAGATGTTAAAGTGCAAGCAATTCATGCGACGTTAGAGACAGGACTATTTAAGTTAAAGTTTCCTAAAATAGATATTATATCCATGTCTCCTAAAATCGAAGGAGCTCATTCACCCAGTGAGCGTTTAGATGTAAAAAGTGTAGAAAAGTATTGGAAATTCTTGTTAGGAATATTAAAAAATCTAAATGCTTAAAATATCTCTTCATAGATTTTTATTTTAATGTAGATTTAAGAAACTCATGAGACTTCAACCCATATTGGCCCAATCCAGGCAGCTCCCCCTTCCGAGTCTTGCATTCTAACATAATAGTAATCTGCTCCATCTGTGTCTAAGTCATCAGGATCTACCGACTTTATTGATCTCTCATGAATATACCATTTACCATCTTCTCTTTTAATGCAATCTTCATATTCTGTCCCAGTTATAAGACTAGTATCATTTACGGTAATCTTAACAAGGAATTCATCTAGATTTTCATATGAATGCCATAATTCCGAGTTTTTAAATATTTCAACTTCTTTTATTTCTATTTTTTTATTCGGTTTTAATGAAACTCCATCAGCACATAATAAGATATTAATTTCTCTTGTTGAATCTAGTTTGGGCACTTGTAACGTTGAATCGTTAACACCTACAGTTAGACCATTAATTGAAAATTCAATATAATGTCGATTAATCCATGTTGTTGCATACGCAGAACGTTTTTGCAATGCTTTAAATATACTGTTCCTATCAAGAGTGTCTGAATAAATTCCAGTTAATCCGCTCGGATACGGAGTCCCATAACGATAACCTGCCGTAGTATATGGTTGTTGGTTCAGGGCGCGTGCATTAGTATGAGATATGCTATGTCCTAATCTCCCATCGTGGCTGTCTCCTGACGCCATCAATCCGAATTTTCTCCCCATTTTAAGTGCATCTCTTATTGAATACCCATCTCCTTCAATTTCTTGTGCTTGAGGGTACAAATTATCTTTACCACAACACTCACAGGAACCATGGCAAGAATATATTTCAGCCATTGTATTTATATCTTCATCATAAAACCCAAAATCTGAAGGCATTGTACTTCTTAGACTATGATGTGTCCAAGATAAAAAATCATCCTCAGATTCCTTTTCTATCGCTTTGTATATCTCTTCTGGATCGCTATGTGTAACAGAAGAATAGAAAGGCATATCATCATTTTCAAAATATATGTTAATGTGCTGAGTAGGAAAAGAAGTTCCTGGTCCACTAATCCAAGGAATCCATTCCATAGCTACAATTGTGGTAAACTCCCCATCATCATTAAATTCATTCGTTATATCAATATAATTTTGGAACCTATCAAAAAGATCTACGTCACCGATTCTAGGAAACAATTCTGAATGATCCGTTAATGCTGCGAAATCTAATAAAGCTACATCTCGAGCAAATTCGTAAGCTTCCTCAGGCGTTCCGGAACCATCCGAATAAGACGTATGACCATGTAAATCTCCCCAAAATAATTTTTTAAAATAATAATTTTCGGGTTTAACAATAATGGGATTACTTCTATACTTTTCACCAGTATCTTTATCCCTTATTTTAATATAATGAATTCCGGGTGTTGATATTTTAATAATAAAAGTTCTTTTTCCATTATCAGCATCTTTAATATTATACGCTGGTACCAATCCTTTCCATATAAAATTAGATGTAAATTCATAATCATTAGGTAAATCAGAAATAGCCGTCTCTATTTTTTCTAAGGTAGTATAGTTGTAGGATTCGATTCCAAACGATATTTTTCCAACATATGCCCCCGCTAACCTTTCATATTGATCCCAAGCTTCTACGGTAATTTCAAAATCCTCATTTTCTACTATCATAGAAGGGCAGTGAACCCACATTGTAGTTTTATTATTATCGTACATTACATTAAAATCTATAAATAAAACAATCCAAGAACTAAGTATAGTTGAGATTAAGATAATCTTTCCAATAAAGGATAATTTTTTTTTAAATTCTTTATCGATTTTCATTATAATATTCTTCTTAATCATGTAATCCTAAATAATTCCCATGGAAAATGCAAAAAATGCTAATATAAAAAACTGGATAAATATAAGAATTAAACCCAGCAAAACTACCTTTCTTTTTTTTTGAAATAGTAAAATACTTGTGCATATAATACCAATTGGCATTAGAACTGGAGTTGAAAAAGAAATGCCTAAAATAAATATGGTTAAGTAAAGGATTTTTTTTTTATGAGACTTTTTTGCTAAGATCTCTTTATCCTTGGATAATAAATAAGAATTTGAATCATTATTAGTATTCTCAATTAATTCATTGGCTAAATGTATGTCTCGAGAATCATTCATTTATTTAGATTGGTTTCTTAATTATATAAATGTTTTTATTTTTAATAAGAATCAATCTAAAGAAAGAAATATTTAAATATCTTATCGTGGATTTAAATTCATATAAAATATTACAAATAAATAGATTATATCTTGATTCCAAGTTATTTTTTTTTAGGATTAAACTTTATTGGATTTATCATTTTTTCAATCATTCAGACACTATTTAATCAAATTCTTTTAAATCTACTATTATATCTTGGATTTTGGTTATTTATAAAAGATAATACCAAGACTGACAGAAAAGATATTCTATTAACGAGTTTAATTATTGAGTTATGTAATATTATTAATTCTTTTGTTATGTATCTTTTTATATATACCGGATTATTTGGAATTCTGTTATTTCTTCTTATATTTTTTATGTTTCCATTTATAATTTTATATTTAAGGTATTATGAAAAAGATAAGATTTCCGAGCATAAAATATTTTTATTATATTTTATTTCTACTCCCGCATCTTTTATTATTAGTATCGTATGTACTAGTATAATTCTTAATCTGCTTGGTTTCCAAAATAGGTTTCTTTTTTTCACTGGTTAAAAATAACCTAAAGGGAAAAAGTTAAAATACGTGTTTGATAATTTACCATTTACATGTCTATTATTATTAGCAAAAACTTTAAAAGAAAATAATTTGAAAATGATATATAGTGTCTGAAAATATTGAACAGCCAAACTCATCTAATACGGAAAGGGAAATTGAAAAAGTTGAGATTAATA
>SDBT01017277.1_pt1 | contig 11400 bp, 24 predicted proteins | sample 2277101 | NCBI WGS metagenome assembly SDBT01 (sample SAMN10404973, study PRJNA504765) | marine sediment metagenome | isolation source: marine sediment core GS10_PC15, 103 cmbsf | place: Arctic Ocean: Southern Knipovich Ridge | collected 2010 | reverse complement strand
CAGCAGGAACGATTCTTCCACAAATAACAAGTGCTTATATGAGGATTTAGTTATGAGTTATCTATTTACTAAAGGTGCTACAAGCCAATCGATTGAATTGTATATCGTTGATTCTACAGATGGCACGCCGGAGACAGGCGTATTGTGGAACACCGCTGGTATCGACCTTAAATATCGCAGGAAAGATGCGGCGGTTGTTAGTATAACCGAGGCCGCCCTGACATCACCTGCGCTTACCGATACTTGGGAAACAGGTGGTTTTTTAGAGATTGGTAATGGAGTTTATCGATTGGATTTACCCGATGCCGCCTTAGCTTCCGCTGCCGGAATAGACCGCGTGGTAGTGTTTGGAACTGTTACGGGAATGGTTGTTCTGCCTATAACTATTCATCTTACAGCCGTTGACTTGAGTGATACTGTTCGTGCAGGGTTGACAGCTTTGCCTAATGCCGTTCCTCAAGCTGCGGGTGGAATGGTAACGAGTGGGGCTGGTGCTGATTTTGACGACAGAACATTGCCTTCGGCTGATTATGTAGTAGTAGGAGATACGATAGCCGGAGTGACCTTAGTTACTACCACTACAACCAACACGGATATGGTAGGAACTAACAGTGCCGCCTTAGCCTCTGTGCTGGGTGCGGCAGTTGGGGCAAGTATTAGCGCAGATATAGCCGCAGTCAAAGCTGAGACTTCAACGATAGTCACCGATACAAACGAGATACAAGGCAAGTTACCTACGAATAAGTTCATGGGTAGTTCGGACGGGGCGGACGATGACGGTACTCTCAATACTATAGCGACCGACGCCGCCCGACTGACCGCCGCGAGGGCCGGAGCATTAACGGACTTGATTAACGGTGGTAGGCTTGACCTTATCCTTGACGCTATTCTCGCTATGCTCGATGATGTAAGAGGTGAGCCTGCTCAAGGCGCGCCTCCGGTGAATCCAGATGCTATGACCAAAATTGATTATATATACAAGTTTATGAGAAACCAGACATGGACTACCGCAACGCAAATAAGCGTTTACAACGATGCTGTCGATACCGTAGACCATAAATCAACTATCTCGGACGACACAACTACGTTCAAGAAGGGTGAGTTCGTAAGTGGGGCATAAATGGCTGTTTTATTTAGACCAACGCCAAGAAATATAACAATTACGAGAACAGAAAGTTTTTGCACAACGAGGTTTTCTTTTAGGGGTAAAGCTGATTTTGCAATTATAACAAATTACTGGGTTTTGTGGTGGTCTATGGACCCAAACGTGTTCTTTACATGTAAGCAATTGAAGATTTGATGGTTCATTGTTATTGATGTTGCTATCTATGTGGTGAACAATTTCGGTGTTTTTTAATGAACGACCAATAAGGTTAGACACAATGAGACGTGATTCAAGAATATATCCATTTTGGCCAGAATCGGGATGTTCTGGTTTATATAAATACAAACGTCCCCTATTTATGGTTTTCCCACCTTTCCAGCTATTGTTTTCTTCTCGTATTCTGCCCTTGAGATGGCAACCTGTATTACCGCGTTTGCCCATAATGTTTTGTATTCTATCAGCTTTGCCATTGGCTGTCAATGGTAAAATTAAGGATTTTCTAAAAAAATGCCTGTAGATACTGAGACAAAACGTCGCTCGGCTTTAGGCATGGGGCTAATGTTCCTCTGCATTGCGCCCGTGCCCGATGGTACTATCGCAGCCGTTGACCGTGAGCATATTATAGGTATTTATGCCGGAATAACCCCTGCTTCGCCCGGCGTCGCCACGAACAATATACACATATTCTCTACTGCAACGGTAGAACCAAATCATGTCTCCGACAGTGGAGATAATGTATTAGTTAAAGGTGATATTGAAGTGCAGGGGGCGGGTTGGTTCGGCGGGGTCTCGAACTATACACATATTCAGGGCGATGGTGATATTGTACAAGCAGGTACGGATAGATTTCTCGAAAGTTCAAAGTACAAACTTACTCCTATCGGTGGTTTTGCGATTAGCTTAACAAACAAAACAGGTTCGGCTTCGGTTGCTGGCCAATTAGTCGAAGTATACTCAGCGTCGGCGATAGATGACGCCTTTAAGATTGCCGCTGCAAACAGCGATGCAGTTATCGGAATAGTATTAAATGCAGGTATTGCCGATGCAAGCGATACTTGGATTATTGTTTCCGGGATAGCCGATGTTTTAACGGACAGTGGTGGCTCGGCAAGAGGGGATAGAATGATTTCTTCTGCAACGGCAGGCAGTGCGGATGTGTGGAATGTTGGCGGGGCTGTGGCTACTCATTTTTTAGAAATAGGACATTGCATAGAAACGAGAACAGGGGCCGGATTGGCGCGATGCGTATTACATTTTAACTAATAGGAAACCAACATGAAAGAAACAGACCACGACCTACTAATTAAGCTAAGCATCGATATGAAATATGTAAGAACAAAGATAGACGAACACATAAAACGTCATGGCGTATGGACTTATACGTGCGTTGGTGCTGTATTATCACTGATAGTAGGGTTTATCTTAGCGGTGGTAAAATGAACGACGAAGAAGTGGAACTTGAACTTATCAGGATTGAAGGCATGATAGATTGCGCTATGCGCGAACTAAACGATTTGAAGGACAAAATCAGAAAGGGGTATGAGCATGAAGAAATGGATGATAATTCCGGTAATACTGATAGTGGGCTGCGCAGCGACCAGTAATGGCCCTGTAGTCGATTCTAACGCCGTAACGAGCATTGAGGGCGTAGCACAGGGTCTTGTGGACACAGGCAGGGCTGTGGCCCCCCTATGGCCTGTTGGGGGCATGATAGCCACCGGCATAGCAGGCTGGTTAGCGATGTGGCGCAAGGGCAAAAAGCCCCTTATGGAGGCTAAAACCCAGTCGGAGCTTAATTACGCTACTGGAAGCACGGTTGTCTGGGCCATCGAACAATTGAAAAAGGACAATCCAAAGGCTTGGGATGCCCTTAAAGCTAAGATAGGCGGCATTCGGGACGATTTACCCTTGAGCGCAGAGACAAAAGTAGCAATGGAGCTGATAATCAAGGGCATGATAGACGAATCCAAGAAATAGCATCATCTTATCCTTCTTCAAATAGCGGTGCAGGAATTTTCTTGTGCCGCTGTTTTTTGTTCAAGTACCATTATGAACCTGACGATAAGGTAGTCGAAAGGAGCATATTATGAAACATTTGAAATGGTGGATTATTTTGCTTTTGTTGGTGGGATGCCTACTGAGTGGCTGTCATACAGTCAATGGCATCGGGAAAGATTTACAGAAATGGACGGAATCTTCAGTCGATAAACCCCAAGAATAGGCGATTAGAGCCACGGAGGGCTGTTATAAGTAACTTTCATACAAGTATTAGCAGAAAAGGATTGACATTTGGCGGTAAGATGTTAAAGTATGGGCATGAATAAGACGTGTGAGATTCAAGTATGTATGAAATTCAACGGGCAGGTCGTCTCACTTCTTAATATCTCACACGTATTCAGACTGATGGCCTGCCCCGCATTTTTTCTCCCCTCCGTTGGGGGTTGGCTACGGCTGGCCCCCATTATATTAAGGAATGAACTATGTGCCTAAGTACGCTTTGGACAGAAGAACGGAAGAACGCATGGCTGGCTAAGAAGCCGGATACGATAACTGTGTATAAGGTGATGCTTCTTAACAGCATCTCTAAGCGATACCATCCACCTATAAAAGGAAACAAACCCTTCAGGGCGGGGGTAAACAAAACAAGAAACACACGAATCCCACAGGGGATGCGTTATAGGCCACTATATCATTGCTATATCTCTAAGTCCAGAGCAGCCGAATGGTTCACGATTGACCGTACGGCTTATCCCATTGTAGAATGCACTGTACAAAAACGACATATAACAGATATGGGATTCCAAGACGGAGTTGTCATAGTAGCTTCGCAAATAACCTGCCCAAAGTATATCGGAGGTAAGCTATGATAACATTCGAGCGATTTGAGATAAATGAAAAGGATTGGCACTGTTCAGGGCTATCCTGCAGCAAGTCTCTGGAAAAAGGTTCTGTGGTGGTTGGCGAAGACAAAGGGCATGGCTTCTGTTTTTGTTCTCTCCCCTGCTTGCTGAGTTGGGAAAGTAGTTTTGAATTTTCCCAAACCCCCGCCGAACTCAAAGCCTTATTTGAGATAAAGGAGCAACCCATGAACACCCTAATTCAAGAACTCCAAGACAATAAAGTAGTCTACGACGAACTCTCGCTCGAAGCAAAGCTATACCTTACAAAAGTAGGAATAGCTAATTGCGAGATACGGCAAAGGGTGGGCTGGGTATCTGCGAGTGGTTTATCTCATTTCCGTGCGCATTTCGCCTACCGCATCAAAAAGGACTACCAGTCTGAGCCTGAGATAGAGTGGTGTGAGGTAAAAGAAACCTCTGGCTTCTTGGAGTTTCAACACAAAGGCCATTGGTGGAAACTGGATGCGGCGATGAATTTTCCTGAGCTCCACGGCTTCAAGTACGCAGACGGACATATATGTGCGTATCCCAGACTGACAGCCCATGTGTGCAAGCCTGCCGAATACCCAACCCATGTAGGTTTCGTGAAGGAGTAAGTAAGATGGCAAAGAAAGAACCGCTGGCAACAGAAGTCCTCATAGAGACTTTGCGAAATTACGCAACAAAAGATGTTATGATTAAAGCCGATATTCTGGAAAATGTAGCTGGTCGGTTAGAAATATACAGGTCAGTGATTCGTGCATATAAAGATGAAGTCGCTGACCTCAAGGCTATAATTAAAAACCAAGACGAGAAACTTGCACAGTTTGAGGAGCAGTAACCATGACTGGCATGTACAGAGGATTAACAAAAGAAGGCAAGGTGGTGCTTGGGTGCTTATTTCATCATGTAACGCGAGCGTTTATCATTGATGAATACGAGATGACTGAAGGCTTATGCACAATATCATCTACGCCTCGTTCAATAAGTGGCTGGATTGAAGTTCTTCCTGAATCTCTCGCTCAGTTCACCGGCAAGCACGACAAGAACAAGAAGCCAATTTACGGCTCGTTCGAGATTGATGAGAAGATGACGGGGGGCGGGGATACGATTAAGGCAACTTTCCATTTTTATCTTGGTGGGGATGTGCTTGGAAAAATTCATCACATTATGTATTTGCATGGCATCCTTGGTGGCGTCTGTCTTAATTATAACGATGACGATAGAAGGATAAAACTAAACAAGGAAAACATCAAACGATATTTTCAGAATATTGGTTATCTCCACAATCTTGAAGTCATCGAAGGGGGCGAGTAATGGGAACATTAGACAAAGTGGATTGCTCTGTAACCTGCCGTTTAATTCTATCGTGGAGAGAAAAGCTAAAAGCTCTGGAGGCTGAACTCGCCGAGGCAAAGGCTAACGCAAGGTCTGCTACAGGCGACAGAATTAGGGTTGTGACTGAATTAAAAGAGCAAATCAACATTTTAGCGACTGAGCGAGACGAGTTGAGAGAGCTAAGAGCCTTTTTAGAAACAAGATGTGTGCCATCAAATACACCGCCAATAGTATGTCTCTGTGGCTCGACCCGCTTTATGGATGCCTTCTTTGAGGCTGGCTGGAAGTTTACTCTCAATGGGTATATTGTGCTATCGGTTGGGGTATGTAAACACGCAGAAGACCACGGGGGCGAAGCTTTAGGGCAGGAAGTGGCTGACAAACTCGACAAATTGCATCTGCGAAAGATTGATTTAGCTGATAGTGTCCATGTGCTAAATGTTGATGGGTATATCGGCGAAAGCACCAAAAAAGAAATCGAGTATGCAACTTCAAAACATAAGCCAATTACGTATTTGGCAGCCCTGCAACCCCCTAAGAAAGAAGGTGGATAATGAGTTTAGATGGTCATGTTAAAATAATCATCGATGACTTGAATAACAAGAACAAAGCCCTCCAAGCCGAGCGAGACAAGCTGCGGGGAGTGGTGAATAGCTTTATGGCATACTTTGCGCCGGAAGGTGGCGTAAGCCAAGTGCCATTAGGCCCATTTGAAAGGGCTTTGGCGGTTCTCAATGCTGAGCAACCCCCTAAATAGGTAGTACAGTTTCTTTGACAAGTTAAGAATTTTGCTGGCAAACGTAGGACAAACCTTTGATATGCTCGTAGCTCAATAATCGGAGCATCGCGCAAGTGCGAAGGATGTGACGTAGTGGTATAGGAGTCGTCATCGGGATTAAAAGGGAATGACCAACTATCCTGCCAGCATATAATATACCGCCGAGCGGCCAACACGCTCTCTTGGATTGCAGGAGGCCCCGATATGGGTAGAAAATAGAGATAGCTCGGCGGTATGCCATAATCTTAGCGGGTCGGGTTTTTCACACTCCCTCCCCCTCTCTCTTCGCCGCTCGGCCCGCTTATATTTTAAGAAAGGAAGTGAAGATATGTTTGATTCAAGAATAGAAGTGATTGAAAAGGTGACTTGGGATGGTGAGCAAAACGTAGAGATTCGTAGCGGTGGTGGAGTATGGGCAGGGAGTAAGAGGAAGGATTTCTGGAATCCTGACGACGATTGGGAATCAAAGATAATACCTGGCGTCCGAATACGGCTCTGGACAATTTCTTGGTCTATAGTAATAGGCTTTGAGATTGAACTGAACGGTGATTGGATCGGTGTGTGGTGCAAAGCCAATGATTTCGAGCTGAAGGCCGAAAGAGACGCGAGTTCAAAAGCATACGCAGATTTCATTTTGGCTGAAGGCAAGCGGATAGCTGAAATGATTGACGAAGGAAAGTCGCTGGAACAAATTGACAACCTGATAGATGACGGCCACAGTGGTAACACTTTCGCATGGGCGCTAAACTACGGGGTCGGCCACGCCAAAGACAAAGAAAAAGGCGAAGTTATTCGCAAGGCCCATAATGCTAAATATACTGTAACCGGCGAGGGTTTAGTGAATCCTGCCGTTCTTACTATCGAAGTCTAACCCATGAACCCCTACACCCAACACGAGCAAGAGCTAATCCAAGCCGCCAAGCGTGCTAAGTCAGGCAGCAGGCAGGACTTACGAGCTTACATGAAGCTAAGAAAGAAGGTAGCAGATGAGTGGCAGTCTCGCAGAAATGGACTCGGAGTTCTCACTAAAGGCCCGTGCTAACGTAGCCAGCATCCAGAGATACGTGCCTGATGCTTGCGTTGACCAGTACGGCCAGCATTTCGGCCATGACTTTGAAGAATATGGCAGTATAGAGCCTGTCAGTGTTCGTGAGATTCTAAGAGGCTATATATGCAAAGATGCTCCTTATGCCGCAGTAGTTATTTGGGCCAAAGAGTTGGGCGTTGAGCGGTCTTGCTGGGAAGAATGGTTCTGGCGGTCAAGAGTAGCGGATAAAGTAGTAGAGAGATTGGGTTATGATATGAACCAAGCTGACATAAACGCTCTGCCCCCGGCAGAACAAGAACAGTTTTACAGGTATGCCCAGGCCACGTTAAGGCGTAAGGCATTGAAACGAATGGCTACGGCCCAAACTATGGAAGAATTAGGAGTTGAAGATGAACCTACAAGAGATTAAAGACCGTAGTGCTACCTACGCAACCAAAGCAGTTGCAAAAGCGGCACTTACCGCAATCAAGGAAACTGCCAAGAACGACAAGGGCAATATCACCCAAACTATCGAGGTAGCCGATTCCAGTGGTAAGCATATCATCTATTTCAAAGCAGGCAATGGACAGGGCTTCTCTCCCGATGAAATAGGGACTTGGTTTGGCTTTGAGTGCTGGACCAAGAAGTCAGAGCAATCTGGGAAAACCTACGTTAGTGCAGTCCTTGGCAATCCTAACGCCTTAGAACCGCCCCCAGACGCCACACATACCATCCAGCAGGCCACTACGCAGGCCCAAAGCAGCGATAACGAGAGATTGCGGTCAATGTGCCTATCTTACGCCAAAGACCTCGCAGCGGCGAAGGTGATTGAATTGGGGGCAATCAAGGGCATGGCTGATGAGTTCCTTGCTTACATCGCGAATAAGCCAGTGCATCAGGTACAACAAGCCCCACCGCAGACAGGCCCCCCTGAGGAGGATATACCATGGTAGTACCAGTAAACCAACGAGAGCTAATGGGCATAGCCGAGGCTATGAGCCAGATGGATAAGATAATCGCTAAGAACAAGCTGGCTATCCTTACGGTCGGCGAGAACAAAGCCGCTACTGAAGCTGCTTATGATATAGCCTTACGTGACGCTATTATCAAGCGAGAAAAAGCCGGTGAGCCACAGACTAATATCGAGAAGAAGGCCAAGGGCGATTGTGCCGAGCAAAATATGGCCAAGGTAGGCGCCAATTGCAAGTGGGCAGGGCTTATGAAAGCATTGGAGATTGACTGCCAGAGGCTTAGTGCCTTACAGAGCAAGTTACGAAGATTCGAGGAGATGCTGACATGATGATTAACTGTAGCCGCTGCGGACAGCCCAACCCTCTCGACCAAAGCTATTGCAAGCCTTGCCAGACTGAATACGGTTACTATTACGACATCCACCGCAGGGAAAAAATGCGCCGTGAAAGAGCCGTAGAAGGGATTCGAGTAAAGAGTTGGGCCTACGCCTACAACCTCGAAACAGGCCAGTTAAGTGAGTACAGCCCATCAACGGTTACTCACATTGATAATAAGTACGTAGATACAATTCAAGCTCGCTACCAGCGAGACGAATGGCATTTAACGCGGAATAATTACGGGGCCATTTGGCCTATACGAGACTCTAAAAAGTTCAGGAAGGCATTGGGATGCGCGAAATAAAGTTCAGGGGCAAGCGGGTTGATAATGGGACATGGGTTACTGGTTACTATGTAAAGTTTTATGGGCCAGCAACGGGCAGGGGTGATTTTATACACGATGTCTTTGGCTGTGTTTTTGAAGTCATCCCTGAAACAGTAGGGCAATTTACCACCAAGAAAGACCACAATGGCCGAGAAATATATGAGGATGATTGGGTTGTAGGCCAAATCGAATACGACCTCGGCGGTTCACCGGAACAAGAAAACATAGAAATAGACACCTTTGAGGGGGTTGTTATGTGGCATCCTGATGCGGCTGGCTTTGATGTTGATACCAAAGGTGACGGTTTGCCGGAAGTTAATTTAGAATCTCTTATGGACCATATTGAAATCATCGGCAACATCCACGAAAACAAGGAGCTACTCAATGAAATGTCCAACACATAAAACAGATATGCAGGCTACTGATACGAAATTCGGTAAGCGATTCGCTTGCAGTCTTTGCGATATGGTTAGCTGGAATGGCAATACACCCACCGACCAAAAAACCCGCGAGGCAAGAATGGAGGCCCATGAAGCATTCGATGCTATCTGGAAAACGGGCATCATGTCAAGGGCAAAGGCTTACCGTGTATTAGCGGGGGAGATGATGCGTCCCAGAGCGGAAGTACACATGGCGCAATTCAGTTACGATGAATGCCAAGCTGTGATACGTTTTGCAGAGGAACTGTTTGATGGCTAACACAACCGCATCATATATCAAGAACACCGCAGACCGTATCTTTTCTCTGTGGATAAGGCTCAAAGCTGCTGATTACAGAGGTTATGTGACTTGTGTGACCTGTGGTAAGGTAGACTATTACAAAGACGTGGATGCAGGCCATTACGCCTCCAGAACTCATATGAACACCCGCTTCGACGAGCAGAACGTCCATCCTCAGTGCAAGAGGTGTAATATGCACCTTAATGGTAATATGGCCGCTTACGCAGCGTTCATGATTGCTAAATACGGACAGGAAATTATTGTAGTAATGAACCAACGTAGCCAAATCATAAAGCAATGGAAGCGCTCAGAACTACAGGAATTAGTCAAAGGCTGGCGCGTGGAGATAAGGAAGATGCTAACCGTGAAAAGATAGGAGTATGATATGGTCAATAATGGGCAAGACTATTCAAGTGTAATTATTAGAACAGAATTAGGTGCTGGGACTGGTGACGAGCGATGGCAAACAGCAGATGGCCGTTGGTGGGAACCGTGGGACGGAACTATACAAACAGGCAAAGATGTCAAAGAGTTGAGAAGGCTGAACTTATGAAATGATAGCGAGGTTTGTCCCACGGACGGTTAGAACTAATGGATTGAACAGGCCAACTTGGAGGGCCAGCCTCGCTTATTATAAGGGAAAGTTATGAAAATACTGTACATAATAATGTGTGTAGGTTCTTTTGCTGGTAGTTGCATGGCGTGTTGGCTAATTATAAGCATGGGCAATGCCGTACTTTATGTAAATAGCCCTCAATTCAAACAGGACATTATAAAAAAGAGCAGACAGCAAGAGATAGAGCTATTAGAGTCGTTTATTACAGAAGAAACTGACCCATATATGAAAGCGATGATGCAAAAGGGTTTAGAAGACTTAAAAATGAGACCCTTGCCAACCTCGCTTAAATATTAACACTATCTTGCTAATTTTGCAAATATGCAGATAATTCTCAGAAAGTTCTTGACTTCGTCGAGTAAAGGTGAATAATAGTGATTATGAATCGTACACTACATTTGAATAGAGTATTAAACCGCCGAGGGCAATTCTCTTGTAGTGTTGCGATTCAACCTTGGCGGTTGTTTTTTTCAATTCGCTCGAAACAAACCCAGCAGTGTGATGCATTTCCTTACCATATGCGCTCCAGTCGCGCTGCTGGGTTATTTTTTTTCAAGGGAAGGATAAGATAATGGCTAAGCTGAAACTAACGAAAGAAGACTGGGCTGGACTTTGGTCAGAGTTTGATGAATGGTTTGACAACGACGGTCTGGGTCGCACTTGGCATCAACAGATGAGGAAAATAACATCATTAGTAAACAAAGCTATCAAGGCTAAGACATGACCTACCTAACCCTCACCCAAATCAAGGAAGCTGCCAAAACCTCCGACAAGGCCGCTCTGGAGTGTTCTCGTCTGCATCATCATCAAGCGGCAACTTGTAACCAGGCAAGTTTACGCATTGCTTGGGATAATGATGAGTTTGATTATTCTATGGAATTCTGTGCTGCGTGTGAGAGATGGTATAACAAAAAACGTCGTTGCCTCGGATGCCCACTTGATGATGATGAACCTGACTTTAATTGTTGCGACGGACTTTATGCGGCGGTTGATGCCGCACATGATGAGTGGAGAGACAACCCAACACCCAAAACCTTCCGTGCCTTCCAAACCGCCGCCCGTGCCGTTGAGCGGTACATAGCAGCCAAGATAGAGGAGATAGCATGAAAGTATACGAAGCAACTATCGAAGACCTCCAAACCCAGCTTGATAAGGTGAAATACTTCTTGTTAATAATCGCAAAGCACAGCGATATGTGTGAAACCTGCCAGAAAAAGGCTAAGAAGTTATTAGAGGAGATGTAATGGTACATAGTTGTGACAA
>SDBT01017276.1_pt1 | contig 11400 bp, 6 predicted proteins | sample 2277101 | NCBI WGS metagenome assembly SDBT01 (sample SAMN10404973, study PRJNA504765) | marine sediment metagenome | isolation source: marine sediment core GS10_PC15, 103 cmbsf | place: Arctic Ocean: Southern Knipovich Ridge | collected 2010 | reverse complement strand
GAGCGGATGGGGACGGAAAATCAAAAATTAAAGAGCGAAAGGCAAAAATACAGTGCGAAATTTAAAACCTTTTTTTGTTTGCGGCGGTCGGGAAAGGGGATATAATTTGGGGGAACAGCAGAGCGCTAAGCACCCGAGGCGGAAATCAACGAGTTGCGATTTGTTGCGTGGAGTGAAATCTGAGGTTGTGTGGATTGTAGATGGGGGGTGAAAAAGGGTGGTTTTAATTTGTTTTAGGATGTAGAAGAGTTTGTGAGAAAGGGGAAAGGTATGGCCAGAGAGGAAGTCAAAGCAAAAGATGTTATGACAAAAGAGGTAGTTTGCGCAAGACGAGGGACGCCGATATATGAGGCTGTGGAGCTTATGAGAAGAAAGAAGGTTGCGGGTATCCCGATTGTGGAAGATGGTATGATTTTAGTGGGGATTCTTTCAGAGAAAGATGTACTAAGGTTATTGTACGAGGATGCAGATGCGGAGAACAAGACGGTTGATGACTATATGAGCCGACCTGCGGTTGCGTTTAATGAGGATGATGGTCTGGAGTCTATTTGTGATTTTATGATGATGAATTATCCGAGGAGGGTACCGGTAAAAACGAGGGAGGGAAAGGTTGTTGGGATTATCAGCAGACCGGATGTGATCGACTACATTCTGCGGTCAAGGCGTGAAGGGCATCTCGGTGTTAGCGTTTCGCGTGAATGACAACTGGTGAATAGTGAATTGTGTCTGGCAGCAACATTGTCAGTTTAGGTTTTGGTGCTCTGTGTTCCGATAAGTTTTGTATGGAGCTTTCTACTAGGATTAAGTAATACGTGTTGGCTGCGCTCTGGAGCGTGTTTTATCGGCCACGACCTATCCATTTCCCGGAAGAACCTCAAAAATTGCCTGCATGCCTTAAGTGGTTCTTTCATTATGACGAAAGAGACGGTAGCGAGCCCATTGATTGGCGATGGGAGGCAAATTGCAATTCATGACTGAGGAGTATAGAAAATGGTGGACACAAAAAAGAGGTTGATTGCCCAATGTTTGGTGAGCACATATTTGATTGTCGTGCTGCTCGTCTCAGGATGTGCTGACAGGTATGGCCGGATACTGAAGCCAACAAATGGACATCGCGAAATTTCGAGGACCCATTCGGAATTTTCCGTGCTGGCTAACAGTTCAGACCTGCCGGTCAAGTATATAAGTGAAGGTAAGATTGGCGTTTCGAAAGTCGAAGCGGCCCTGGAAGCAGCGGATGCTGCTGATTTACAGGCTCGTGCAGAATTGAATAAACAGTTGGCTGATTTCAGTGCCCGTCGCATGGAAGTGGAAGCGCAAGTCAACATAGACCTCTCTGAAGCCGATGCTTTTCGTAAAAAGTGCAACAAAGAATACAGTAAGGCCATGGCACAAATCGCAGCAAGAGAAGCAGAACTCGATGCTTTAGTCGGACGGAAAGACACAATCACAGCGTCATTAATCCAAGAAGGCAACAGCAAACGTAACGACATTATCGCTGACTCACGTGAAAAGTTCGAGAGCGAGACGGCCCGTATTGAACAACTCAAGGAGATTCACAGCGTGATAAAAGTGGAAGGCGATGCTAAAATTCTCGAAATGACAGAAGCCTCGAGAGCGACGCGGGAACGTGCCTCTGCCACCGTATTAGGACTTGAGGCGGAAGCTCGTGCGGTTCAACAGGAGACGAAAGCCCGCGTAGATGAACTTAAGGAGCAGGTCAAATCTGCCACTATTCAGACAAAATCGGAAGCCAACAGACTGAATGTCTCGCGTGAAGCAATCCTTAAGGATGCGGCGGCTCACGTAAAAGAGCTTCGTACGAAAGCGGCTACCATTCAGGCGAACCTTGTGGGTGAAGAGTATGAATTAAAACTGACAGAAGCCGCGTCTGTGAAGGCCGAAGCTCAGGCGAAGACACAAGAGAAATCCGCCAATGCGCCTACCCGGTTTGACAAGGCGATGGCTGAAATTGACCGTCTCCGGGCGGGGATTCACCATCATCAAGACAGCTCTGGTGCCGGCTACGGATCGGGGATTGCTGAGATTCAGGCCAAACTCGAGGACGAACTCAATGAAATCAAGAAACTGCGAATTAACTCGGACAGGGTCGAAGAAGTCGCTCGTGCGGAATTTGTCAAGGCAGAAGCCTCCGCTCGTGCTGAGGCGGTACGTCAAACAGCGACCCATGCCGAAGCTGTAGCCGAAGCAGAAAAGCTGCAGATTATCGCTGACGCCGAGGCCGAAGCGGCAAGAATCAAACAGGAAGTCTTAGAGGAAATTGCCTCTAAAAAAGCAGCCAACAAGGTGGAAATCGACGAGAACACGACCGGCGTACCACAGCAGGGAGAAGAGATGTACGAGGTTCCGGATGTTCCGCAAGTTGAGGCTGTCGCGTCCAGAATAGAACCGGAGCACATCGCAGTCTATCGGACAAGCTTTGCCGAGGTAATGAGAACCAGGGCCCAGGCTGACGCGCACGAATTGGTCGCAAATGCGACATTCGCCGAAACGAAAACAAATCTGCTGGCCGTAAAAAGACAGGAAGATGCAATTGCAACGGAACAGTTAGCCATCGCGGATGCTCTTGAAGCCCAGGCCCGTTCACGGTTCATCGAAATTGAAACCAAGACCGAAAAAGAGATGGATGTGACGGAATCGAAATACCGCCAGCAAATTGTCCAGGCCGAATGCTTCCGCAAGGAAAAAGAAGCGGAAATCATGGATTATCAGAGTCAAGCAAACGCTTTGGAGCAGATTGCCAACGCCCGCGCAGAACAACTTCATGCAGAGGCAGAAGCCGTTACTAATTGCGGCGGAAATGATGTTAAAGAATTAAAAGTTGGGCTTTGGGCGGTACAACAGCGTGGCGACGCACAGTATTCAAAACTGATGACAGAAGCCCAAAGTGTCACTGATTCGCAAGAAGCTCTTGCACTACAGATTGATGCGCAGATTGATTCTGCCCGCAGATCTCTTGACGCAGGACTGGCCAGAATTGACAGTTCAATCCAAGCGGCGACAAGAATCGCACAAGCCGATTATCAGCAGGCATTGACCCAGGCGACGGTTCTGCGACAAAGAATAGAAGCAGAAATCAGCCGCACCAACGCACAATTTACAATGGAACACACGATATCGAAGGCACAGACAGAAAGAGACAGGAAACTGGCATTAAGCCAGAGCCTTCGCGGCGAAGCTGCCTGTGACCGTATGATAGCAAATGCAAGTACAAGCAAAATATGCGAAAATGCCAACATCGATGCCAGATATGCGAGCGTGGAAGCTGACATGGATATTGTTCTGGCAGGCAACTCTGCAAAACGTGAGGCGGCTCGGGCCTATCTTGATGCTGTAAAGGCCAGGTTCAGCGCACGAATAGAGCAAGTCAAGGCCGAACGTGTAATCGACATGGCCGGTGAGCGAAATGCGATGGCTATGAAACGAACCGATTTAGCCGCTGCACTGGCTCAGGCGACGGCCGCCCGTGAGGATTCTAATCGCAAACTGACTGAACTGCAGAAGAGACAGAACGAGCTTCAGGTCGCCTCTATGGTAAACTGGTCTGACAAACTTGCCATGTTTAGAAATCAGAGTACAGAGTTCAAAGCGGCTGAATTGGACGTTCCTTCCATGCCGCTCGACGAAGTACCTGTACCTGAAGTGACTCCTGCAACCTACACAATAAGTACCTGGAGTCCTGGCGACGCTGAATAATTTCAGCAAGAAGCACAACAACAAAGCAGGACGGACCAACACGGCCCGTCCTGCTTTTTTTTTGGGGTCCTTGCGGGAAATTCAGGGGTATCGCTGCAGGCCGAATCTTTTGGACAAATTCTATGTTAAAGAGACCGGCGGTATCGGTATAGCGGTTTCGCTTAGAGGGCAGGAAAAATGTTGAAGATGTGGTGGCGTGTTTTCAAATGAGGCAAGAATAGTATAATATGGGATTATGGCAAGTGGAAGTTGAATGATGGAAGATTATGAGAAGAGGTTGAAGGAAGAGGCGGCGATAGCAAAAGTGAAGGATGAACATGCGCGTGAGACTATGCTGGACGTCAGGTATTTTGGCAGATATGCGATTTTATGTGCGTTTGTGGGGAAGGGGTTACTTTATGCAGGGTTGGAGAGGGTGGGTTTTGGTGTTCTTGGCGGGGCGATTCTTTTGGCGGTTGTGGCCTCATTTAGTGTAATAGCAAGGATAAGGATGATGGGAATTGGCGGTGGAATCGGGGGGACAGCGATAGACCTTCTGGCAATTGTATTTAGTATTGTTCTTTCGTTAGGTTTTATATTTTCGGGGCTTGGAGAGGCGCGTGAACACGGCAAAGAAGTAGTTAGGGAGTCGGCGGAGAGTGCATGCATGGCCAATTTGCATCGGTTGGGATTTGGGATGAGTATGTATAAAGCGCAACATGACCAGGAGTACCCGGCGCCGGATGAGTGGTGTGAGGAGCTTATGAAGGGCGGTTTTGTGGAGTCGAGGCACTTTCGTTGTCCGGCTGCGCGGGACGGTCGGGCGTGCCATTATGCGATGAATTCCACGGCGATGCCGTATTCACGGAGGCGTAGAGTATTGCTGTTTGAGAGCAAAGGAGGATGGAACCAGCACGGGGGGCCGGAGATGCTGAGTACTGAGAACCACGGGGGCAGAGGCTGCCATATAGTTTTTAATAATGGCGATGTGGAATTTGTGCCGGTGGAGAGGCTTGATAGATTGAGGTGGTAGCGTGAGGATTTAGGGCGGAGAAGGGGCTGGTTCGTTGTTTGTGTTTGATTAATTGTTGGTTTTGAAGAGTATTGGGACGAGTTCGTTCAGGTATCGCCGCCATACTCGCCAGTCGTGTGCGCCGTCGGTAATGTGCGGAACATGTTTGACGTTTTTGGCTTTGAGCGTTTCGAGAAATTTGGCGTTGGTATCAAAGAGAAAATCCTTTCTGCCGCAGCCGACCCATAACAGTTCGAGCTTGGCGTTTGTCAAGTTGGGGTCGGAAAGCAGGGGCTCATATTTGTCTTGGTCTCGGACGGCGGCACTGAAGGCCCCGACCCAGGCAAATGTATCGAGATTAGCGAGGCCGATTGTGACTGCCTGTCCTCCGCCCATTGACAGGCCTACTATTGCACGATGTTTTGGTTCGTTTCTGACGCGGTAGTTTCGCTCGAGGTAAGGTATGACATCGTTAATCAGGTCGCGTTGGAGGGCCGTGGAGTTGTCTATGTCGAGGCCGTCGGGGCTGGCGGCAGGGGTGTGGCCGTAGGGCATGACGATGACCATGGGGACGGCCTTTTTCTGCGCGATGAGATTGTCGAGAATGACATTGGCACGACCGACGTGTATCCAGGTGTTTTCGGTATCGCCGCTTCCGTGGAGCAGGAACATTACGGGGAATTTTGCGTCGGGGTCTTTGTCATAACCGGGGGGCGTATAGATGTAGAGCGGGCGAGTAACGCCGAGTGCCTTGGACTCGTAGGTGTGGATGTGGAGCGCGCCGTGTGGGACATTCTGCTGCTGGAAGAACAATGGTTTTTCGCCGGGGACTTCGACGAGGCTCTTTGATTTTTTCCAGAATTTGATAATCGGGTTGACAGGGTCGGCGATTTCGAGTCCGTCGACTATAAAGCTGTAGACGTAGATATCCGGTTCGGCGGGTCCGAGCGTTACGATCCAGATGCCGTCACTATTTTTTTCCATGGGCTGGGGTCCTTGAGCGAACTGAACGCTCAGCTGGACGCGGTCGGCGTTTGGTGCATGGATGCGGAAGGTGACCGTTCGGTTTTGGTGTACCTGAGGTGATATGAGCTGACGGGTGTCCGGGCGCGCGGTGATGTGCGAGATTAGGGGAGGTAAGAGGGCCGCAAACAAGAGTGCACAACAGAATTGTCGTTTTTTCATTTCCAAGCTCCGAATAAACTCAAATCGATTTCATGATAGAATCGTCTGTGCAGCAGAGAGGATGATATTATACAATGTCGCCTTAGGTAATTTCAAGCGGATATCCGTTGGTCGATAGCGTGGGACGTGTTCTGTGTGAGATAGAGTGGCTTGATGAACTGGCGACAGAGGAACTATGGTGAGCGGGGCAATCAGGAGCGGGCCCGGGACAGGCAGGGGAGGCTGGTTGAGTTTTAGGGTTTTTAGTAGCAGTCTTCTCTTAGTCCGTACATCCAGTGGCCGGGCTCGTTCCAGCGGACGGGCGGGGGATAGTTGGTATCGTAGTCACGACACCATTTGAATTTCCAGAGGCACTTGAGGGAGATTTTCCTTACGGAGAGGTCGAGGAAGTTTCCGTTTACGGTCATATTGTGGCGGTTGAGGCAGAACCGCTTCATATCGTTTGCATTGTCCTCGTCGATAATCTCGCCGTCGAATTCTGGCGGTTCATCTTTGTGGAGAGGACCTCCACCGAGCCACCAGCAGTCGAGCAACATTGGTATGTTAGCAGCGCGTCTGACGTTGATATGTCTCCAGTTCCATTCTGTGGGGGAGCCCCAGACAGTTTCGTAATCATCCGGGGGGTTATAGAGCCACTCATTGAGGCCGTAGCTGCCGTAATCTTTTTTTGAGGCTCCTCCCCACGTCAGGACAACCATGCTCATATCCCATGCTGAGAATGTTCCGCGTCCACCCTCTTTCCACGGTTTTATGGCGGTGGGGCAGCATCGGATTTTTTCGTCCTGGTAATAGGAGCGTGTAGTATCGGGCCAGAGTGAAAAGGGGGACTCGGAGAAATAGCCTTCGTGGTCCTCTGTGTACATTGAGAAGATGATGGCCCACTGTTTGAGGTTTGACTGGCAGAGGACGTCTTTTGCCTGTTTTCTTACGCGAGCGAGTGCGGGCATTAGTATTGACATCAGGAGTGCGATGATGGCGATGACGACGAGCAGCTCAACCAGTGTGAATGCTGGTCGTGTGCTCTGATTAGTAGTTTTTGCATCCATCAGGCCACCGGTGTTTTGGGTGTTACGTTCGTTACCAATACTTAGATGCGCATCAGCAGCTTAGTGTTCTGTTGGTTTTTGTTTTTTTTTGCTCTTGGTTAGTGAGGCATTATAGCGTAAATCCGGTTTTTTCGCAAGGAATATCAGAGGGCGGGACGAAAAATTTTGGACAAATCCAGCAATTTAGGGGGGGGAGTTGTAAGTGCTTATATCCAAACAAGTTAACTGTTTTGGACGAGCTGGTCACAATATTTGCAGGCGGGCTTAATTTTTCTTGACGCAGGCGTAATTAATTGGTATAAAGGGTAACGGCAGCGAGGTTATATAACGTTTTTACTCTTTTAAAGGAGGAGTATCATGTCTAAGAGACTAATTACTTTAATTTTGGTTGTGTTGTTGTTTGGTCTGGTTGGCGTTGTTTCGGCTATGGATGACATTTACTGGGACGACGGCGACCCGTGCGACCACCTTTGGAGCAGTCCTAACAACTGGAATCCGGACGGGACGCCATTTCTCATCGACGCGAACGCGGAGACAGGAGCGGCTGCCCATGTCGAATCAGGTTTCGGTCTGGGCAACAGCCCGGTTGTTGACGGCAGTGTGATTTTGGCGGACCCGAATACGGGGAGCAAATCTCTGACGATAATCGTGGGGGCATGGGTGACAGGTCCTGATGAAGCGTACCTGACGATGACGGGGGGCGAGATATTGACGGCGTGGGAAGTTATATTAGGGCTGTCAGGTGGCAAGGAATCCAGTCTCGGGACGCTTAATATGACGGGCGGCTACATTCACACGCTGGATACGGTGTTTGTCGGTGCCTATGGTGTTGGCACAATCAACATGACGGACCCGTGCGGGACCGGCGGCGGTACGATTGATATTGACGCGATCCTGCACATTCCCGGAGAGATTGACTGGCTTAAAGGGATAGGTTCTGGTCATGTGAATCTGGATGGGGGCACTATTAACTGCGGTGACATTTCGATGGGTTTAGGCCTTGGAGGGACGATGGACATCAACGAGGGAGTTCTGAACGTCCAGGGTAACGCGACGGTGAAGGTCATCGGGTATGTTGAGAACGGCTGGATTACAGGCAGAGGCAGCGGCGACCCGCGGAACGTTTCGGTGGTTTATGATGACGTGAACGACGTTACTGTGGTGACGTATGACCCGACGCCGGACCTTACACTTGCGTGGAAGCCGCGTCCGCTTCCGGGTTCGGAAGATATCGCCTGGCAGCCGACTCTGAGCTGGGAGGCGGGGATTTATGCAGATACTCACAGTGTTTACTTTGGCAGCAGTATGAGCGACGTTAACGCCAGCGCGACGCCGGTTAGTGTGAATCAGCCCGGGACGACGTATTATGACCCGAACGTGTACCTAAAGTTCGGGACGACTTACTACTGGCGGATTGATGAGGTCAATGATGCGTGTGAGCCTTATGTGTGGGCCGGGGCGCCGTGGAGCTTTACGGTTGGGGACTCTGTTATTGTCGACACGTTTGAGTACCCTACCAACGGTGACCTTTGGGCGGTATGGGATGATTACGTGTTGAACAACAGTGGTGCTGCGATTTACCTCGAGACGGATGCCAATTTTGCCCGGGCCGGCAAATCGATGGAGTTTTTGTACGACAATGCGAATAAAAAGTCAGGGCAGTATACCGGTTCGTGGACGGATGCGGATACTGTTGATTTGGATGTAGGCTCAGACTGGACTGCCGCTGAGGTCAAGGCGTTGGCGCTGTACTTTTATGGTCAGTCGGGCAACAGTGCGGGTGCTAATGACAAGCTGCAAGTGGTTTTGGAGGATACGAGCAGTAATATTGGTGTGGTGACGTATCCCGATACGAATGCATTGGCGGAGGAATCGTGGCATGAGTGGAACATTGAGTTGGCAGACTTTGATGCGTGCGGAGTGAGTTTGGCGAACCTGAGCCGGATTCATATTGGCACCGACGACTGGTATAGTCCGGCAGCAGGTGGGACAGGGACGTTATACTTTGATGAGATACGTGTTCATCCGAGGCGATGTGTTACTGAGTATGCACCTGACGGGGACACGACGGGTGACTGCTCGGTGGACTACGGTGACGTGAATGATGTAGCGACGGACTGGCTTCTGGATGATTACAATATAGTTGCGACGAGTCCTGCGAGTGTACCTGTTGGCCGGTGGCAGCTCGACGAAGGCAGCGGAACTACTGCTAATGACAGCAGCGCGGGGAGTAATCACGGTACGTGGGGCGGTAGCATCGCTGAGCCGATATGGTTGACCGATCCGTGCGGGGTGCACGGCACGGTTACGGACTTTGATGGTGTCGGCTACTTCGATATACCCGGTGCGGCGTTTGCTGATGTGAACGATGAGCTGACGATTACTTTCTGGCAGTACGGGACTATTACGCCGGCGGAGGTAGCCCACGTGATGTTCCACGCTCACGATGCATGCAGCCCATATGATTTGACGGTGAAGTGTGAGTTGTGGCAGCCGTCGGCGACGGGCTGCGATGTCTTCTTCGATGCAGGCACGGGCGGTGAGGCGAGTGCGGACAGCGTCAGCGGTCGGGCCAGCGCGGCTGAATACACAGGGCAGTGGAACCACTACGCGTTTACAAAGAACGTTGGTAAGGGCGAGATGAAGATTTATCTCAATGGCGTTCTGTCTGCCGAAGGTGAGGAGACCCTGGACGCGCCGGTTAAAGGCAGTGAGATTAGCTCCTTTAAGATTGGTTCGGATGCCGAGGGTAACAGGCGGTACGATGGTTACTTAAGCGATGTTCGGCTGTACAACTATGTGCTTTCGTATGGTGAGGTCCGCTACGTGGCCGGCGAGATGGACGATTTGCTGATACCGCTTCCACGTCCTGAGGTTGACGTTTACGCCGATGGCGAGATTGATTTCCATGACTATGCAATGGTAGCGGATGATTGGCTGACGGAGATACTGTGGCCGAGTCCGTGACCGACAGCGGGAATTTTTAGCCGCGAGTGAGTTTGTTTGATTTCGGGGCCTATGCCGAGATTTTTGGGTTTAGGCCCCGGTTTTTATTGGGGCGGCGGGCAGGTTTAGTTGTTAGAGACTTTCGAGCCAGTTTTTTACGAAGACGGCCAAATCGAGTCCGTCGACGAGGCCGTCGGGCGTTTCTGGTGCGATGTCGGCAGAGGGCTCGGCCGGCGGCTGGAGCCATTGACTGGCAATGGTATCAAAATCGATGAAGTCGACGTCACCGTCTTCGTCAAAATCTCCGCGTTTGTAGCGCCAGATTCCTACGATTTGGACGTCGTCGATGTTCCAGCCTGAATATGGGTAGGCGGTAGAAATAGTCACCTGGTGGCCCCAGCGGACGTAGACAGCAGGCTGGTAGTCAGCGACCGAGCTTATGTCGTATTCGACGAACTGCCAGGAGTTGTCGGTCACGGCGGGAGAAGGGCCATTTTCCCAGACCATCTCCCAGGTGCTGTCATCATTTGAGACCTCGATGGTTGCATAGACGAAGGTCTGGTAGTCGGAATTAAGCCAGCGATAAAATCTCAGATGGACATCGTCAAACCAGGAGCAGTCTATTGGCTGAGTTTTGAGGTAGTAGGGGCCTCCGACTGTGGTGGCGTAGTCCCCGTTGAGGTTGATTCCGTATACGTTTGAGCCGGTATAGCCGCTGGTGGGGTCTGTGTTTCCGTGGGCGGCGCCTCCCTGGCCTGTCGGTTGGCCCCACTGCCATTCTCCGGCTGCAGACCAACAGGGGTCGGTATCCATGTTGGCCATATAGGCGGCGGCGCTGACGTCTATGGAAACTGTGGCAGTGTTTGAATTTCCGCCGTAGGGTGGTGTGCCGGCGTCGTTGGCATTGAACCGGAAGGTGTCAATACCACTGTAAGCGGGGTCCGGTGTGAAAATGACCTGATTGCCGTTGCTGAGCAGGGTGTAGGGTGTGCCGGCGATTGTGCCGCCGCAGGGGTCGCTTAGGGTGCCGTGGCCTGGCAGGAAGATTATGGCATAGGTCAGCAGTGCGGGCGGGTCGGGGCAGCCTTCATCGGCTGCTAATAGCGTAATCGTCTCTGGGGTATCAAAAGCGACGAGCAAATTGTCATTGTAAGCTTTTGGTGGTGTGGCGATGCAGAAGTAACTGCTGTAGTCGTTACATGACGAATCTGAAGCGGCTGTTACCTTAATCCGGTAGTCACAATCTCCTGTCAAGCTGCCGTCGCTGGGGATAGTCCAGTCATATGAGCCGTCATCGGTGGTACTGTAAGTGATGGTGCGGTCAAGGGAGGCTGACTTATACAGTTCAATCCTGACAGTACCCGGAACACATTCGGAGTCCCAGGTAATCGGGAGGGTGGAGGCGGGTTGGAAGCAGTCTGCGGCAGGAGAGGTAACGGTGATGGTGCATGGAGAGCAGTAAGGTGCATATATAGAGAGGATGCCGTCTATGTCGTCCTGATGCAAACCGGCAAA
>SDBT01017275.1_pt1 | contig 11400 bp, 6 predicted proteins | sample 2277101 | NCBI WGS metagenome assembly SDBT01 (sample SAMN10404973, study PRJNA504765) | marine sediment metagenome | isolation source: marine sediment core GS10_PC15, 103 cmbsf | place: Arctic Ocean: Southern Knipovich Ridge | collected 2010 | reverse complement strand
CGGTCTCATGAACGGCTACTTCGCTTCCGGGGAGTGAAGAACTCGCAGCCATCCTTGAACAAGGGGACAGGCTCCTCTTTCCGATCTCACAACGTGACGAAAAAGGTGCCTGTCCCCGAATGCGACACTACAAAGCTGGCGCAACTATCTGTAGCGTCGGAACTTCATCAGCGCAATCGCCGCTCGCCATGCTCGCTAACAGCGCAATCGGAGATTGCGCGCCAGAGAAATGCATTAGCGATGTCCCGAGCAACTGGGAACCCTCCGGGTTCCTTCGAGTTGCCTGATGCAGCCGTAAGCGAACGAAGTGAGCGGCCCCGACATTGGCCATCATTCTGTAGCGTCGGAACCCGTGTCCGACGTTAGCGATTATCCTGTAGCGTCGGGACCTGTGCCCGACGTTTGGGACCTTGTCTCTGACGACAACAATCATGTAACGTCGCACACCCGTCTGCCTTACTCACGCGTCGGGCAGGCAGGTTGCGACGTTACATACGGCGATGCAACACGCAAGAACAAGGGGACAGGCTCCTCTTTTCGATCTCATAGCTTGAGAAAAAAGGTGCCTGTCCCCGAATGCCGGAATACAGAGAGGAAGAGCATGAATCACACCGCGAAGATCGATCGAGTTCGTGGTCTGTTGTCATTCGATCTATCGCTTTCGAACGCGGCCCAGCACGATCGGATTCCCGGTGCTCTTCCTGACGGCACGATTCCCCCTTCGTTCGTCGACTCAGAAGGCAGTCTCCCCAATCATGTGTCGAGCCTGCGCTTGGTTGGATTCGACGAAGCCGGGCGTGGAGCATTGGCCGGCCCAGTGGCTGTTGGCTGTGTCAGCTTTGAGTTGGACCGATGGTTCCCCCCGGCAGGCGAGCTTCGGGATTCAGTCCTTGAGACCTACGCCGACCTCAACGATTCCAAGCGCGTGACCGAGCGAAATCGCGAGCGCCTCTACACACTCATTCTGAAGGAAGCCCACTGGGGAGTCGGGTTCTCCTCGGCCGTCGAGATCGATCGGCTGGGCATTGTGCCGGCTTGCCGTATTGCCGCCGTCCGAGCCTATCGGAATCTTGGCCTCAGCGCAGATCTTGGTTTGTTCGATCGCGGGCTTTCTTTGGGAGAAGAAGATGGCGTCGAGTCGATGCCGGCGTCGATCCAATTGACGCGAGGAGATGCCAGCTCCTTTCACATCGCCGCCGCTTCCATCCTGGCCAAGGTCGGGCGTGACACCATCATGCGAGGACTTGGTGAACGGGCATCGATCTATGGGTTTGCCCGCCACAAAGGCTATGGCACGGCCGCTCATCGCGCAGCAATTGGAGAGCATGGCCCGTCGAAGTTCCACCGCCAAACATTTCTCTCGTAGGTCAAACGGAAAACTACGCATTACAAAGCTTTTTCTCTCGCCCGCTCCTTTCACTCGCTCAAGACGCAGAGGCGCAGAGGGAAAACCAGTCCATGGCTACAACCCTTGAACTAGGTTCTACTGGTTTCTTAAGTTGTATTGTTTTGCTTTTCTCGGCGCCTCTGCGCGAGAGAGGCTTTCTGTTTTTGCATTCCTCCCCTCCGTGTCTCCGTGAGCTCCGTGAGAGAATGGTTCCAAAGAACTGGGAACGAATTCGATCGAAAGACCTATCTCTCGCCCGTGGCTCCCATTTCGGATGTTTGATGCATTGCGCCAAACTCCGACGAACTGACGAGCAAAGTGGTCAGTTCGCACTCACATCAAGGCACAGAGACCGCAGAGGAGAGACCAATTCATGGGTAAAAGGTTCTGAACCAAATTTCCGCAGTCTTGTTGTTTGCGTTCTTGATTTTCTCCCGGAGGTTGTTTTCTGTTTCTAAATGCCTTCCTCCGTGTCTCCGTGAGCTCTGTGAGAGAATGGTTCTAATGAACTGGGAACGAATTCGATCGAAGGACCTATCTCTCGCCCGCTCCTTTCACTCGCTCAAGACGCAGAGGCGCAGAGGGAAAGCCAGTTCATGGTTAACAGGCTCCAAACCAAGTTCTCGTGGTTTTCTTACTTCCCATCGTTGATTTTCCTCGGGTGATTGCTTCCTGTTCTTGAATGCCTTCCTCCGTGTCTCCGTGAGCTCTGTGAGAGGATGGTTCCAAAGAACTGGGAACGAATTCGATGGAAAGACCTATCTCTCGCCCGCTCCTTTCACTCGCTCAAGGCACAGGGCGCACAGAGGAGTAACCAGTTCGTGGTTAACAAACCCTAAATCAGGCATTGGTAGTTTTCTTGTTCTACAGTTTTGCTTCCTCCGTGTCTCCGCGAGCTCCGTGAGAGGTGATTTTCTGTTTCTGTCTTTCTTTTCGCTCTTGGCGTGCGTTGCTGATCCGATTGACTCATTCAAGGGCGAGACATATACTGAAACCAATTCCTGCCATGGGGGGGGGATACAAGTGAAACACATTCGAGGAATTCTTCTTGTCAGTCTATGCGTCGTCGGGCTTCTGGGCGGAGCCGCCTTGGGACAAACGGGAAACGGTACCGCCGAGCCGCCGAACACGGGCGGTTTGTTTACGGATGTGCCCAGAGATCATTGGGCGTATGAGGATTTGGAGTATCTAGCGGCGCGAGGAATCATCAGCGGGCTTCCGGGTGGACGCTATGAGGGAGATGCCGCGCTCGATCGTTACGACGCGGCCGCCATGATTTCGCGTGCCATCAAATACATGCAGAACAACCCCGAATCGGTTACCTCAGAAGATCTCAACGTGCTCAAGGATTTGATCTTCAAAGTGTCCGACGATGTCACCATCCTGCAGTCGCAGCTGGGCACATCGCAGGGAGCGGACTACTCGACGTTGGAAAACCGGGTCTCTCAGACCGAGCTGGACATCGCACAATTGAATACGCAGATTCAAGATGGTTCTACTGCCGGCTCCAGCTCATTGGCAAAACGTGTTCAGGCTAACTTTTTCATCTCCCTGACTGCCCTGTTGGTTGGCATTATCGGGATTGCCCTGGCGACATTGGGGCTGTAGACGGAGCTCAAACAGGAGCCGGAAACGGCGGAAATGTGAGTGTGATACGTACCACTTGACTTCAAAAGGGCTCAGCGCTATTATGGTTCAAGATCTAGTGGAGAGGCGAATCTTGAGACTTGGAGGTGGTTCCTGACGCAAAGAGTTTCTTCTAAACCCGGAGAGTTTATCTCAGTCCGGGTAAGTAGCAACGCTTCTTGTCACAAGCTTGTAACAAGCAACGAAATGTAGAATGTTAAGAAGACTGCGTAAGGAGGCATAAGTTGAAGAAAGCTCTCGTTTTAACAATATTAATGGCTTTTGGAGTCGGGCTGGCGGCTACTGCCGATGGTCTGACCGGAACGTGGGACGTCGAAATCACGATAGATCCCAGTACGACAATTGCGGGCGACTTGTTTATCGATCTGACAAGTACTTTGGATATAGACTACGCGCTTGGTGACTGGGTCTTCGGCGCAGAGTCGACGTTTGGTCGGCTCGGGTGGGAGGCGATGGACTTCGATTTCGCCGGCACTCTCGGTGCATTCACGTTCACCGGCGCGATGGACTTCTTGCCGGCGGCAATTACGTCGTATACGGTCGCCTACGGTGCGTTCTACACCCAGACGCAAGGGCATGCGGCATTCGTCCAGTCATTATGCTGGGAAGACGACGTTGCCTACATCACCGCGGTGGTAGGCCCGGACTTCGATGATCTGACGTTTACGGGTTCGGTTTCGATTGCCGGTGTGTCATTCGAAGGCATGTTCTTCCTAGAAGGGTATGAAGGTGACGCTGTTTCACAACTCTGGGCCATTTACTGGGCTGGAGATAGTGCAGTCGCAATTCAGACATACGGCGATACTCTTCACGTCTTCTACGACGGGTCGACGGCAGCAACGTCGGGGAGTGGATTCCGCTTCAAGCTGTCTGGAACCGCTGGCGGCCTGACCATCACAAGTCTGACGTACTTCAACCTAAGCGAGCCGTTTGCGAAAATCACGTGCGGCGCCATAAGCCTGGATAAGAAGGGCAGTGGCTTCACGACCGATGACTGTGTTCTTGGGTTCACCTCGACATACTTCCACATCGACGGCTTCACGGTCGGCTGTGCGACGTTCGAGGTTGGACTTAACATCGATTGCGATGGCTTCGATTGGGTCGGATTCGCCGCTCATGACATCGAACTCGGTGTCTGGGGACTGGTAGGCGACTTCACTGTGAAGTTCACAGAGAAGACGAAGAGCGTCGATTTCTGTCTTGACTTCGAACTGGACGTCCTCTGCTTCGAAATCGGCACAACGCTCGACTACGCCGATTATAGCGTAAACGGTTTCTCCATCGACAGCATTGAGCTCGAAACGGAGTTGGTCGGAGCCACGATTACTTCGTTGACGTACTTCGATGGTGTCATCTCTACGGTCACTGACGAGGCCTATGAGATTATGTTCATGAAGCCTATGCTGGGCATGACTAACGGCACTATATCGATTGAGTCGATCGATGATAGTGGTTACGGATACTATCAGCCGGGCACCTGCATGTACACTGAGAAGTGGGAAGTGTGGGAGACCTTCACCATCGATATAGACGGCGACAGCTGCTGCGGCGGTGCGTTCGATTTCACCGTCGAGGTAGGAATGGGTACCAAGCGGGAACTCGACTACTACGCGTGGGATTACCAGTTCGATAACGGCAGTAACAGTCGCTATGAATTCTTGTACGTCGATACCGAAGCTGGCGATCCTGTTTATGATGACGCATGCCAGGTAATCGCTGTTGATCTTGGCGATGGCTTCGCAGCCTACGACGCGAACGGCAACGGCCACATCGACAACGTCAATGCTGACCTTCTCGATTGGACTGGGTCGACAGACCCGCACGTCGAGCAGTTCCTCGATGCGTCTATCTACGAGAACGCGACCAGCACCAGCTTGTTTGCTTGGGTCTACTCCACCGTCGACGTGTCGGTCGATATTGGCACAGCCTGGGCGGTCACCTTCGGAGCGGACATCGACGTCTACGGTTGGAACGGACTTAGCTTCGGTTTCGAGTTCGAGTTCTAGAAACCGCACAACAAAAAGCTACGACAGCTTCGGCTGTCTTCAGGGGCCCTGGGATCTTCCAGGGCCCCTTCTTGTTTTGATTGGGGGTCCGCCCCGCCTTTTCTTCTCAGTAGTCAGGCCACAATTGATGATCCCGCCGTGTCGCGATAGCTGGTTCCGGCGGGACACGGGGAATGCAGAATCGCGGTTGCTGAAGGGCGAAGGAGAACGAAGAAGCGCCGCAGGGCGGAATCACCTGAAATCAAAGATGCGCAAAGGAGGGAGCTGCGGGTGGTCCGCTGAGAGGACCCTTGAAGAAAGGATACGCGCCATCTGTCGCCGCCGCCGCGTCCTGCGACCTTACCTACCGATATGAGCGCTGAGCATACGAAGGGCAACCACTGTCGCGAGCTCAACATCCGCCGTAAACGCATCCGTTCTCGCCATGCATGTAGGGAGCAAATTTGATGAGCAATTGCAGGAACGATGTTGCATGAGCGATGGAGGGTGCACTTCCTTCTCCGGGGGAGTATTTCAGACGTCGGATTTCGGGGACAGGCTACTCTTCCCGATCTCATAGCTTGACGAAAAAGCAGCCTGTCCCCTTGTTCGATTGCGCTGATGAACCCGCGACGCTACAACCATTACCATTTAACCCCCCATGCTTCACTGTAGCGTCGGGACCTGTGCCCGACGTTAGCGTCATTAGCGCAATCTGTGATTGCGCCGTAAGCGAATGAAGTGAGCGGCCCTGTATGCGACGTTCTCTCACCGACAACGTGGTGGATCAACTCGATCTCAGCGAAGTGTTTGCCAGCTACTACGGAACAAAGGGTCAACCGCCCCACCACCGGCAGATGATGGTCAAGGTGTGGCTATACGGTTACTGCGTAAGGGATACGTTCGTCACGCAGTGGAACGAGCAGTTCGCGAGTACGTGGGATTCCGGATGTTGTCGGGGGGGGAGTCCCGTCGTCATCATCTTGAGGGCGTTGAAAGGTCTGTTTCTGCAGACGGAGACCGTCTTCCACGCGAGTTGCTAGTCATCACTACTCGGCTCAAACGCCACAAACCCACCGACCATCCTTTTCCCTTGCTTCCCGGCGTCATCGATGACCGTGAGTGATACCACGTAGCTGCCGGGCACGGTGTATGTGTGTGAGACGGATTGAACGAGTCCCGGATCTGCTCCCGTGATGGGTACGGAAATGTCGCCGAACGAAAGCTCAAAGAAGACGATCTCCCCGTCGGGGTCATGGCTCTGGGAGATATCGAGATAGATCTCAAACGGCACCGGTCCAATGATGGGGCCCATGATATCAATCCGCGCATTTGGCGAACGATTCAGGAGAGCACCAATACAGCCGGACACACTGAAGAGAGTGGCCGTTAAGAGAAGAACCGCCGCACATGTCTTCTGTGTGATCCGATTGGTTCTGCGTTCCTGTCTTCTTCTCAGCCCCCGCAGCCGCAATCCTCGGCCCCCTCTGGTGTGGCAACGAGGACGGTGAGCGTCAATTCGCTGACGTGCCCACGGTTGTCCACCGCAGTGAGCGTGAGCTCATACGTCCCCACCTCGTCATACGTATGCCGCACATACCAAGACTCAGTACGTTCCCGCTTGCTACCGTCGCTGAAATTCCACAAAAAGACGACGATCTCGCCGTCGGGATCGCGGGTACCTGAAGCGGTAATCCTGGTTCGTTCGCCGGGAGCAGGTGAAGGGACGATTGGATTCAATCGAACGATTGGAGAAAAATTGGGCTTAGGAGTGAGAGCCTCCGTATAGGATGCGTAGTCGTCCGAGAACCACAGTTCCACTCCCGAGCCTTCTGTGCGGACCACACGTCCCAAATCGCGCTGGAGAGCGCCGTTTGCAGGCTGCGGCTCAATTGGGATCCAAACCTCCTCTACAGAATCCACCGGAAGCCGCACAAGGATCCAAGTTCGGCCGGACGATGATACCACTTCTGTCTGGTATCCTTCCCAGGAAAGAACTCCGGCCGTGTACCATGCGAAATCTTGGCTGGTCCACGATCCCTCTTCGAGGTGTTTCCACGAAGCCAGAGGGTGGAATGTCAATAGCTGATGAAGGCGAGTAAGCTGCTCTCTGATGGCCGTCAGAGTGGAGTCCGCGACGCCCATATTGCGTGTGTCGATCACCTGGGGAGATGTAGCCCAACATGAGACAAAGGAAAAGGCAACAATAATCAGGCACAGCCGTGTAGCTCGAATCATGTATTCTACCTCCATGTACATATCAATTCTACTTATTGTTTCGATAGACGTCCAATCGCTCAGTCTCCAGCGATCCTCAGGCGATCCGGGGCCGCCCCACATCATTCGACAACGATCGGCTTCTTCTCCGCTCCGGAAAGCGCCCCGGTCGAATCCTCCACTTGCAGGCTGATCACATAAGTGCCAGGTTCCCTAAACGTGAACGTTACGGAGCTTCGATTTGTAGATCTACTGCTCCCCGGGAAGCTCCAATAGTAGCGTTCGATGTCTCCATTCGGACTGAATGATCCGGAAGCATCGAACGTAACGGGCTCGCCAACAGTTGGGGTCACTGGCGAGTGCGTGAACGCAGCCGTGATGGTTGTCGGAGGCGGTCCTGGCTTTGGTACCACCCCGAAGGCGAGTGAATCGAACGCGTGGTCGCCCGAGGAGAACTGGGACTGCATCGTCGCCAGGATGCTGTTCCGGAAGACCTCGGGATCGTCGCTCAGCGTGACGAATCCGCTGCCGAAGGTCGTCGGGAACCCGGGAATCGGACCGGTCGCAGCGAACAGGTACAACGTCTCTGTTCCCGTCGGCTCGGTGATCCCGAAGGTGTAGGGTGCATTCCCGGCCGGGATTTCGTGTTCGCCAGCCGCCAACTGACTATTGGAGTGGGTGGCATTTGGATAGAGGAGCAATACTGACCCATCCGGCGACACGTCGCACAGGTAGACATACGCAGGGCGGTTCAGTGTGATCGTGATGACGATGTCCTCCCCGATCTGGTACGTCCCCTTGGGGAGCGACAGCTGCGCGTTGAGGTCCGGTTCGGCGACCGGGGAGACGACCGTGTGGGTCGAGGCTGTCGACTGTCCTCCCGAACCGATCACGGTGAGCGACACAGTATAGGTCCCCGGATTGCTGTAGGCGTGGCTCGGGGTCGCGCCCTGGGCCGTCGCACCGTCGCCGAACGTCCACGAGTACCCGCTGATTGAGCCGGTCGATCCGGTTCCATAGAACGGAATCGGGGATCCGACCTGGCCGGAGTACGGTCCGCCCGGATTCGCTGTTGGAGGGTTCGGAGCCGCTGCGGTCACGGTGACCGAGGCTATGTTGTTCCCTTCGTTCGATTCGACGACCTGACCCAGATCGTCCATAGTGAGCGCGAACGTCTCGGGACTGGTCGTCAGCGGAAGAACGAGCGAGATCGAACGGCTCGCCCCGGCCGCCAGCTGGGTCACGTAGGTCTGAGTCGACGAGGCGGCCCCTTGCAGTCGAACGCGGAACATTCCTGCCGATGCGGCGCCGACGTTGCGGATGGTTGCCGAGACGGTGATCGACGATCCGATGCTCGGTGACGGCGGCGAGAAGGTGACCCCCTGAACGATCAAGTCCGGCTGGGCACCAACTTGGACCGACATCTGCCGTGTCGTGGTGTCGCTCGCGCCGGCGTTGTCGATGACAGTCAGGCGAGCCGTGTACGTGCCGGCAACGCTATAGGCATGCTGTGAAGTGATACCCGACCCGTTCGCCCCGTCTCCGTAATGCCACGAATAGGAAACGATCGAGCCGTCAGGGTCGCTGGAGCCGGATGCATTGAAGAGCACCCAGGCACCCGGTGTCGGCGAGGTAGGCGAAACCGCGAACGATGCGTTCGGTGCCTGGTTGACAGGTGCCGTGGCGGTTGCCGTCGCCGATCGTGTGTTGTTCGATTCGTTCGATTCACTTACCTGCCCCAGGTCGTCCGCCGTCACGGTGAACGTCTCGGGGCTCGTCGTCAACGGAAGGGACAGCGTGAGCGTACGACTTGCCCCGCTCGCCAGCGATGTCACGTAGGTCTGCGTCGACGACGCCGAGCCCTGCAAGCGGACGCGGAATTGCCCCGCACTGGCCGTCCCCGAATTCCGAACGATGATGGTGAATGTGAGCGACTGCCCGATGGTGGGGCTGCTCGGAGCGAAGGTCACACTCTGGACGCTGAGGTCGGGCATGGCCGCCGTCTGCACGACGACCGTCCGTGTCGTCGAGTTCGATGCCCCGTTGTTGTCGGTTACCGTCAGCCGCGCCGTGTAGGTCCCGGCGCCGGCATACGAATGGTAGTCTGTGATTCCAGTGCCGCCGGCTCCGTCACCGTACTCCCAGGCGTAGCCGACGATGCTGCCATCAGGATCTTGAGAGCCTGAAGCGTTGAAGCTGAACCACGTTCCCGGGGATCCCAACGCTGGTGAAACGGTAAACGCGGCCGTCGGAGTCTGATTACTGGGGGCGGGGGCGGACACGGAGACCGTGTGCGTTGTCGTCGCCGTCGCCCCATCATCGTCGGTCACCGTCAGCCGCGCCGTGTAGGTCCCGGCGACGGCATACGAATGGTAACTCGTGACGCCAGTTCCGCCCACGCCGTCGCCGTACACCCAGGCGTAGCCGACGATGCTGCCATCAGGATCTTGAGAGCCTGAAGCGTTGAAGCTGAACCACGTTCCCGGGGATCCCGACGCTGGTGAAACGGTAAACGCGGCCGTCGGAGGCTGGTTGCTTGTGGTAGGGGAGGACACGGAGACCGTGTGTGTTGTCGTCGCTGTCGCCCCATCATCATCGGTCACCGTCAGCCGTGCCGTGTAGGTCCCGGCTGAGGCATAAGAATGGTAGCTGGTGACGCCCGTGCCAGCAGCGCCGTCGCCGAATTCCCAGGCATAGGCGACGATGCTGCCGTCAGGATCGTGCGACGACGATGCATTGAACTGGAACCACTCTCCGGGTTGCCCCGATGTGGGAGAGATCGAGAACAGGGCACTGGGAGGTTGGTTCGACGGCCCAGGAAGCTGAAGGTAGAGTCGCCCGTTTCCGTAAATGTTGGCGCTTCCCATCGCGACGGTCTGAGAGAGAAGGCTCGTACGGAGCGCCGATTCGCTCAACGCCGGGTTCTGGGACAGGAGAAGGGCGGCCGCACCGGCCGCGTGCGGAGCGGCCCCTGACGATCCGGGGAAACTCGTGTATGGGGCAGTGCCGGTGGTCACATTGTCCGGGGCGCACAGATCGGGCTTGGTTCGTCCATCGTTGGTCGGTCCCTGGGAGCTATAAGGTTGCTGTGGACCGGTCGTGTATTGGCCATAGCCGATGGCCCCCACCGCGACCACCTCGGCCACATTGGCCGGGGCAAGGATTGAACTCGACATGATGACCGGAGTGAGCGACTGATAGAGGTTGAACAGCTCGAGCTTACGCGATCCGGCTCCCTGAATGCGGATCGTGTATGTCCCGCTCACGGAGGCCGTGGCGCGGATCGATTCCGTCGGTTCTTCCGTCCCCGTCTGGTGTTTCGTCGACGAGGCGACCAGATTGCTGCTCGGATCGAACAGGTAGAGATCGTAGTCCGACGAGGCCCGCGGCCAGTCGTTCCACGTCAGGAACTGGACGATCTGAGAACCGGCGGTTGTGTAGAAGCTGATGTTCTGATCGAGCCAGCCGTCGGCATTGCCGTCGGAGAAGCTTCCTTCCCAGTGGTTCTCGGCCTCATTCCCGGCCGCGTTGATCCACAGGCTCCCCCCGGCAATCGCTCGGCGGGCGATGTCGGCGACCGTGCCAGTACCGTCGTAGAAGTTGGTGTTGTACCATCCCAGCGAGTGGTTGATGATGTCGATTCCGTTGTTCAGGCAATAGGTGACGGCGAGATCGAGGTCGACCTCGTCGGCGATCTTGATGAGGTGAAGCTGGGCGTCGGGGGCCACGTCGTGGACGATCTCGGCAACAGCTGTTCCGTGCGTGATCCCGCTCGTCAACCCGGTGCCGGTCAAATCATTCTGATTGACCGAGTACGGCAGATCGCCGCGCGCCTGGGCCTGCGAAAGTCCCGAGAACCCAAGATCGATAATGGCGATCTTGACCCCGCTTCCGCGATTTCCCGCTGCATGAAACGCCGCCGCCCCGATGGCTGCGACACCCTGTGAAGTGGTGCCCAGAGGGAACGGGATATACGGCGGTCGGATGAAGGCCACTCCGGTCAGTTTCCCGACGATCTCCGACAGCTGTGAGAGCGGGACGGTGATCTTGATCAACGTAGACGTTGATTCGATCGACGAACGACTCACCCCGAGCGCTGACAGCGCGGCGACATTGGACGCATTGCTTCGGCCGGGGCTGGATTCCAGCACGACGGTAACCTGT
>SDBT01017274.1_pt1 | contig 11401 bp, 25 predicted proteins | sample 2277101 | NCBI WGS metagenome assembly SDBT01 (sample SAMN10404973, study PRJNA504765) | marine sediment metagenome | isolation source: marine sediment core GS10_PC15, 103 cmbsf | place: Arctic Ocean: Southern Knipovich Ridge | collected 2010 | reverse complement strand
TAATCCCTGCTTGTATTCCCTTTTCCATATCTCGTCGTCTGTTTCCCTGTATGATTCCGGGTATAGTACAATAGCGCCAGGCCGCCAGTAAGAAAAAAGTGTAACTCCATCAATTATGATCCATTGTTTCTTAGCCATACTCTATACCTCCGTCAGTCGGTCGTTAAGTGTAAAAAATTGCTTGACATTTCTAGTATACTCAGAAACAGTGAAAAGTCAAGGCGTTTTCACTTATTTATTTTACATTGACGCCGCTGTGTTCTATACTGGGATTGAGATACCAGGTTACCTCATTATATACTGGTATTCCCGTACCTCTTTACTCTTTTCAATCTGGTATTCTGCTACCTGTTTACCCCTATCTACGCAGACATACGGACGGACGATCAAGCGATTGATCAAGAGACAAACGCGAGACAGATCAATGGATTTGAGACAACGCCGGCGGTGCGGTTTCTGGTGTTATGAGTAGGTTTACACTGTCCTGGAAATGTGCGAAGTCGATTTGTTTGTGGTGTTCTCTGTTGTTTTGGCAGTGGTATACTTAACATATGTATAACTAAACGGCGTTTTTGTCAGTCCTGGTGTGGGTTTAGGGATGGCACGATCTATGCTCTTATGATATATATATATAATTATATGCTATACACTTAATAAAACCTCTCGATTCTGCTTTGTGTTCTGGTCTCTCACTGGCAGACAAAAGGTCTAATCTGTGTGAGGTCGATCTATTCCGGGATCATGTGTGGTCAATACGGTTTTTTTCTTCTGAGGATTGCTTGTATGGGCTGCCGGCGAGGGTGTGTGGGTATGAAGACGGCGCAAGGTGTGTGTCATCCTGCACCGCCTACGTTGAGATTTTGGCGGGTTTCGTGTGAGGTCAACTAAAATCAACAGCTTTCCATACTGCGGTTCCGTTTGGCAAGCGTTTGAGATTCCACGATTCCCTCAACATTGCTCTGACTTCCGCTTCTGTTGCATAGGCTTCGGTTGTTGGCCCGTAGGCGTAAACGTTTCCTGGAAAGAAATAATACCATCTGTATTTTTTGCGCTGGCTCATTGTTTCTGTCCTTTCATTTCTCCTATTCTTGGTCGTGCGCGAGGTCAATCGGTTCTGGTGTGTAGTCTTTTATAAGTTGATATAGGTTATCCCTCGCCGCGTTGAGCATATCTTTCGTCTCTAGTATTTGACTCCAGACCGATTGCAGTTCATCGTATGTGGCTTCTGTGCATTCATCCGTAAAGAGTGCCCTGGTCAACGAATATTTCAATTGTCGATGGTTCCGGCGAGGCGATCTGTCAGTGGTGGTTTTTGCATTGTCTTATTCTCCCTTTGTTGTCAATCATCCCAGTCGGCGTCAATTTGGGCTGTGATAATCACGACGGATCAACCTATTTGCCAAGTCGGCGTTTTCCTGACCGAGGGTGATTACATTAGCCCCTAGACATTCGATCTGCTTTTCGAGAGTTTCAACCTTACGGCTCAAATTTGCTATTAGGTTCGCGGCGGCCACGTTTTCTTCCTCAATTGCTGCGATATGTTTATCCTTTTCGTCAGCCATGAGATCAACTATCCTGCCTGCTTGGTATTCTACGTTACACCGGTTTGCTTTGCTCTTGGTGTATTCCTGGGCGTCTAACATTATCTCTCTGACAAGAATCTCTAGTTTTGTCATGGGCTTGGTCTCCTGGTCGAGGCTATCTATCCATTCCAACGGGTTATCTATAGTCTTGGTTTTGGTGTCAAGGATCATTTGCCTGGCACGTGTCGCCGCTTCGACATCTGATACATACTGACCATTACACGGTGCGCCACCTATTTCCTGCCCGTAATAGATAACACCATTAGGGCTTGGAGACTGCCAATAGATTCTATCCTTTTTGGTGTTATAGTGGTTGAGGGTTTCCGTCAATTTGACTCTATCCTGGTCTGTCATTGTCTTGTCTCCCTTTCAGGTTTAGTTCGGCGGTCAATTATAATATTTGCGGTTTCGTTTGATTAGATCTGCAATCCTATCGCATAGTTTACGCTCAGGACAGCCATTGACATATACGGAAGATCCGTCACAATGATCAATGTCTGTTAGTTTTTCAACGCCCATATATGCCGAGGTCTCCCTGGTTATACTCTGAGGACATATATGTTCCATACATCTAAACAGTGCAACCTCTATTGCGTCTATCATTGTCTCCTCCGCGGTAGTAGTCGTGCGATCTCGTCGTTCTTGTCGTCTGTGTCGCTGCCGGCTTTCATTAGTGAGTAAACAAATATCAAGAATAGGATTGCACAAATCAGGATCTTCATTCGCTTTCCCTCCCCTATGGGTTTATCTCCTACAGTAAGATCGGATCTGATAATATCCTGATCTGGTCGGCCGTTCTCGTCGAGGGTGGTTTCCATAGGAATTTATGATCTTTGTACCGTGTTTTGGAATACCAAAGATCGGTATCGCGCGATTGTATATACTCGCATTGGAATATAAACGAGGCAGGGTCTGGGTTGTTTCTTATATACCATTTAGCGTCGGCAAGCGTGGCAAAACAAGCAAGTGGCCCGTTGGTTTTATGTCTCTTTGTCCAGTGATTAAACCTGTACTCTTTCCAAACATTCGGATCGTTTGTTTTGTATGCAATATGCGCTGATATGTACTGCTTACCATATAACCTGATTACTTTATAACCCTTTGACAGTTTCATACTGTCCTCCGATCTGGCATTATCTCTCGCGGCTTCTGCTACGTTCATGGCTTCTATCTCCTAAAAGATTTCGCCGTCAAGGGTAAACTCATACTCATTGATCTTGAGGGTCTCATGTATCGCTTCCTCTGTCATATATCCCTCGTGTTCGTTCCGGAGGGAATATAGCAGTTTTTGGCAGATTTCTGTAAACCATTGATCAACGTCAACGGTCAAGTCCGGCGCAGTGTCTGGCCTCCAGTCTTTAGCGTCTATCGAGGTTGACTGGCCGTAGTGTGCTGTGTGAAAGCAAAATTCCAGATCGCCGCGCGACATTGCTAGTTTTTCTCCGTGCGACATTTCCAGAGCACGGTAAAAAGCTTTGTGGTCATGTAGCCATATTTGATCAAAGCTTATCCAAAAGGCACGATCAAGATCAAAACATACCCCTTTCCAGTCAAAACATATCCCGTATTTTTCCTCCCATTGTTCGGCGTGATATTCGAGGGAATATTCATACCATTCATGGTCAACGTTTATGTCTGCATGTTTTTCAAGGGCTTTCTCGTATGCTTCCGGGTAATCGTCTCTGAGTTCGTCTATGGAGTAAACGTTTGTTTCTGTTGTTATCGTTCGCATGTCTTAATCTCCTGTTGTACCGTAGTTATTGACTGAGATAGTATATCCTTTTCGCTTACATCGTCTCTTGCGTAGATCTCGTCAAATTTACGATCTGCGTCAAGTAGGTTTCTGTAAACATATACCTCTATGTTGTAACCTCGGCGACTGTACGCGATTACATAAACCTCGTTTTTGTTTGGCATGTTCTGAGGCTCCTTAGTATCTTTTCTGGTTTCTCATATATTCCATAGATGGGTGTATTGGCTTCTTGACGTGGCAGCGGTAAACACAAAAAGCCTTTGACATTGTACAGTTTTTGCAGGGATGTCGTTTTTTGTTGGTCTGTTTGGTTTGTCCTTCCTTGTCCATTGCTAAGGCTCCTATGGTTAGTATTCAATCTCCGGTATATCGTCAAGGTCAAGAGTTTCGTCTTCTGCTTCCCACCGATCTATATATTCTTGGTATTTCTCTGCTTTGGTCTCTGCCGCTGCTTTTGAGTAAGCATTAAGCGGAATATAAGCATAGATCGGATATGAGGTATCTGTGATTTCCTCATCCCATACCTCGCATACTTGCACGATTCCTGTCTTCGTGGATTTATACCAGAACACTAAAGAGTAAACCGGATCATTGACGAAGTGAATCGGCTCCCCGTTGTCGTGTACTAACTCAAGTGTACCATTGCCAATGTCTTTAGTCTTCATGTGTGCGAGGCTTTCGTCTGGGTGTGGCAGGTGGATCAATATGCGCCCGTCTGTCAGTCGCCTGACCTCAAAGCTAAACGCGCCGCGAGGGTCTCCTATACTGCAATACATTCTAACGCGATCAGTGTTCGGATCAGCGTCTATCGTTGCAGAGTTTAACCATGAGAGGCCGGGCGTAAAGTCTTTAATCAGTCCGCTTTCCGCTGCCGGGTTTCCTATTCTGACGGTCACCTCTTCGTCGTCGTATGCGTCAAGGCTTTGATCTTCAAATCCGTTGTCCATTGTAAGTGAAAGCATTATTCAATCCTCCAAGTTATCAGGGTATAGGCGATCAAGTCTTAGGGTTTCCTTGATCTGTCCGAGGGTAGTTTTGGCATTAGGGTTTCGTATTGCTGATCTCTCATTTGCTTTCCCCTAAGCTATGCAATCGAGGAGGCTTTCCTGGATTGCTATTACATGCCTGTATACCGTCCGAGAATTGACGCTCAGGCTGTTGGCTGTCTGTTGTCGTGTATATCCTCTATAGAGACGCCGCGCCACGGGTCTGAGGTTCGTTGGTAACTGCTCTATGAGGTCGAGGTTGACAAGATCAATGTGATCCTGCTCTGCGTTTGCTTGGCAATCAAGCAGCAGCTTTCCGCGTGGTACTATACGCCTACCCGATTGTCGTTTTAGGCGACTTTTCGCGACCGGCATTTGTTTAGTGAATTTCTCAACAACCTTTTCCTCTGTCCACGTCTGCGGGTGTGCGTTTTCCGTTTCCAACACAATCAGGAGAGTTTCCTGTGTTACCTCTTCATCTCCTGCGAGACCGTCCAGTTTGCCGAGGAGGTCTCTGTCTGATAGTATGCTATTCAGTGTCATTACATCCTCTTGTGTTTGGGTTATTGTTTGGTAATCAGCCGAGGCCGCCTGGTCTTTAATCAGGCTGTTATCATTTTTTTGCACCTCTTAATTGAGTGTTTATTTTGTCGTTTGCTATGCGACTTTACACCTCTATTGTACAGGACGATCAATCCATTGTCAAGGCTTTTCAAGTGAATTATCAGTGAAAAAGCGGCGGCGGTGGCTTTTGGGTAGTGTTTATCAGGGTTTACAGGATCAGCGAAAAAATAAAATGTCCGATTTGGTGTGATCTGTGCAGCTATAGGGTGATAGTTGAGTTTTTCCGAGATTGACGCGACACAGCTTGCAAGGTCGGTCAAGTCGTAACAAAAAAACCAGAGTATGAAGATCCGGACGAAACGGTAAATGGTCGATGTAAAACACAGACGAGAACCGCTGAGGTCAATTCGGTTTTCGGTGAGGTCAAATTTATTTCAGACAAGTGAACAAGTGATCGAATTATTTGGAGGTTCAGCATGTTAAACATAGGTGATAAAATCCAAGTTAGCGGGTGGGTTATGCTTGAAGGTTTAGAGGACGGTGCCGCATACGAAGTTGTAAGAGTTCAGAATGGAGTCTATAACTTTGTGAAACTGAATAAGGACGGATCGCATAGCAAGCGCAAACGAGCGGCACACCTAATCAAGAATGTTGACCTTTGGATTGGCGGTAACAATCATAACCGTATAGACATTGTATGAGAGGGAGGTAAGGCCATGAGCGGAATGATTTGTGATCAGGTTGAAATAATCTTGCTTGACAGTGGCGAGGATTATGTTGACAAGTATACGATAGTGTTAGGCTGTTATTGGGAAGAGGCGGAGAAATACGAATCTTTTACTCTGGGCTGTAGTGGGTCGCCATTTAACCCGCAAGGTTTCGGAATGCACACAGACTCACCGCACACCGCTTTTATGGAAGATTGCGAAAGCTTGGCTTGGGGCGATCTCCCTGTAGATGTGTGTGCGTTTGTTCTGCTAGAGCTATACCCTAAACTAAGGCTGTGTTCTGATATTGGCAAGATACGCTTGCTAGCAACGGAGATTGAATTGGTTGATACAGGCCAGATGGAAGAGTGGACCGTATGGGAATTGCCTTTCGGTATAGACGAGGCAGTAGACGCTATCTGTGTGTTTGAGGAAAATCTTCTTGATAAGGAGGTCGGAAATGCGAATCAAAATTGACGGAGAAATCTATGCTGTTAGCAAAATCCTTGAATACGGCTATCTACCCTTGATCATAGTTGGGGAAAAAGACTTTTACCTAGCACGAGATAGCAAAGCGGCGGGAGATGCTCTGAGAGAATATTGGGAAGACATGGCCAATGATAATCCCGAAGAGCTAGTTGCCCTAGTAGGAACCAAGCAAATCGTTTCGTGGGCTTTCGGAGTAGGTCAAGATTTAAGCGATTGGATTGATCTCAAAGAAGAAAATCCTGCCGACGACTGGTCGGGATGGCAAGAGGAGCTAACCGTAGCCGTGTGTGGTCGAAAGCTAGCGGAAGAGCTAGGCTTTGTGCCAACTGTAGCTTACAGGCATAATTAGGAGGTCGGTGATATGAAGTTTTTCGGCAGAAGTCGTAAAGAACAATTCGACCATTACGTTGATTTCATTCGTGATATTGAAAAGGAAATTTTCCTCAAACACATGGACGAAATGGTTGAATTACTGGAGTTAGCAGAGCAAGGAGGTAATCGTGCCTGAATATAGTTTACTGAAAGAGCGGACAGGGTTTACAGGCATCGAATTGGATGCACTGAGTCATATTTATGACGTAGCGGCCGAGGCAGGCGGCGGAAAGGTAGTAATCAATAATCTCGGTGGTAACATTTTCTATCGTCTACGAGATACCGACGAGCTAAACTTACTATTGGAGATCCTCAATCGTAGGTTCCCGGACGGGCTGGATTCGGTCAATTGGGAATTAGTTGAGCGGGGTATGGGTTGTTATAGGACTAACCGCTGGAGGTAATTGCCAAAGACGTTAAACAGGGTGGGTGGATTCTATATCAAGAGATACGCGTAACTAACGGAGGTTAATATGCGACAAGTAATCAGATTCGAGGAGGTTTTACCAGACGGAGATCTATGTAACGGTTGTTGTATGTTATCAATCGAAGGCCAGACAGGGGAATGTATGGCCGGCTATTGGTCAGAAGATACAGCTTGGGACGCCGATCTTTCGGAGTCAGAGGGAAAGCTAACTTACATAAGACCCGAATCTTGCATAGAGGAAAACAATGTGGAGGCAGATAAATAATGACACCAACAGAACATGCAAACGCTATATTTGGCTTTCTGCAAAACATAGACGACAAAGACGATGCTAAAGAGTTCGTTAGAATAGCCCTGGATGCTCTGGAAAACGAAGCCTCTTTTGATAGCGCAACCTTTGACCGTCAAGCTGTAATCGAAGTGATAAAAGAGGTTGATTACAGAGAGATAAATTGGAGGTAAGCAATGTCTAGTATGCAGATCGGAATATTGGTATACGCAGAGGACAAGGCGGAGGCTAACGCAAAGGCGTTGGAGGTTGTAACCGACCTATGCGCAAGGGAGGTGTTTCACGGGCATAGGGAAATGAAAATCATGACCGTGGATAGCAAGCGCGGACAGGCATTCATTCAGGAACGGCTAGGCGTGCAGAAACAGGAGTTTATGGGTAATCTGCAAAGCTTACGAAAACACCTTGCCTATACAACTGACGAAAAGCTTTGGCAATTACGGTATACACCAAGTGCAAAGATCGATAGTACCTGTATGAGGCACAGGGCTTGGTCGGTTGGCCAATACGAAGGCGATCACATTAAGCTGTACGACAACGACGGAGCAGGCATACAGGAGCCTGAACACTTACAGGATGTTTTAGATGGATGGGCTTGCATACATCAGGGTAAGTCTAACCCCTACGACAATCTCAAGATATATGTAGCATCCGTAGGTGTTAGCACTTAGGACTAACAAGTATGTGGTCAAAGAAAAACCTTGACATATCAATCAAAATAAAGGAGACTAACCATGCAAACGCAACACTCAGTCGGATTGTATCCACGCGACAAGGCAGGAGTGGATATAGCAAAACGCGAAATGTCGGCATCAGCGAATAGATCAATATCCAAAACCGCAGCGATTAGAACGTTAATCCAGCACGGCCTAGTAGCTTACGGGATCACGGAAGAGGCAGTAACCGAAGAATTAAACCCCAAAGGAGACAAAGAATGAATGTACTAACCGGTATCGTAATAGTTGTATTGCTTTTGGCGTTTGCGGTATTTGTAGGTGCTCGGTGTATCGAGTATACACTTGAATACTGGATAGCACAGGCGCGTCATGCCCCTGTCGATATTTCGCGGACGCCTTGTTATATAGCGGCTGTATTTGTTGGTTGGAATATAGCCGCTCCATGTGCTATAATAACCTAGATAGCGAGTACTGTATGGGAGCGTCCTATATAAAGGAGTTGATTGCTTTCGAATTCAGGAGTTACAAGTACAATTAACACAGGAGGCAACCATGAAGCACCCGATATTTCTAAGCGAGGCAACATTTACAATACCTGCACAGAATATACCCACGGGACGGCTGCAATCGCTATACCAGGTAAAGGGCGTACGAGAATTGTCAGTAACGCCTGGAGGAACTGTGAAGGTCAAGTATATCGTTACACCCGACAGTCCTGATTTATTTGAAATAGAAAACAGGCTGTGTAGACTGTTGGAGGGGTAACAAACAAGGACTGTCGTTTTAAGCGGCAATCAGGAGGTATAAATGAAAAAGATAGCAATGGGAACTATTGAGTGCGTAAGCAGGGAAGGACCGGACATCAACACCATTGAGTTTCTTTTACGAAACAATGTAGCTTTTGCTAATGCTACACGTATAGGAAAGATGATAGCGTTTGCCCTGCACGGAGAAGACTCTATAGACTACACTCCTGTAGGCTGGCTACGCGGCAAGATAGAGGGACTAGGAGCGGAGGTCCGGATGAAAGTGGAGGAGTATGAGTATGTGGGAACTGCCTTTGAGTTCGACAACATTAAAGACTCCGGCTAAGACCGTAAGGAGAACCATGAGCTTAACAGCAAAGAAAAAGATCGCTGAAAGCAGGCACAACACGATGGCGCAACGGGCAGCAGAACTGCCGCCTAGCCTAAAGAAAGAACTACTCCGCAAAGAAACGCACAGACTAAGCGGTGCCATAAAACATATAGAACATAAGATCCAAATAGAGGGAGGTGGGCTTGACGCGCATAGAACAAAGTAAACATAGGTTAAAGCGATTCAAGGAAATAGGTGTACCGCTCTTAATTAGACGAGAGCGGACTATACTAAGGAGGTTATGCCATGGAGTTAAAAGAAAGCCTTGAGGCTTATTGCGATCACCTGGACAATCATATACGGAGCAAAAAAACTGTTTTTGGAAACTTCTTGGATTCAGGAGCGCAAACTTTGTTAGATAGAAAAGGCAAGGTTAACGCTAGCCTGAACGATTCGACAGATGTAGGAACATTAAACTCACTAGGGGTGCTCCAGCGGTGCGGCCAAATAGTAGAATCATACAGCATGGAACTGGTAACGCTGGTTGAAACACTGAAAGAGTTGCGTAAAATCTTGAAGGAGTGTGAATAAATGAAAGTATATCGGGTATACAAGGATGGTAAGGGTAGCCCAAAATTAGGCACCCTGCGAAGCACAGGAACCACTCCGATAGCTACTAAGAATCAAGGGTTTCGCGATACACCACAGGAGGCTATTGAAGCATATCGCGAAAGCCTAGAGAGAAAACTGGATCTTTGGCAGAAAGACATACAGGAGATGGAGTCAGATAAATTGGCGCTGGGCGAACTGTTATACAATTTGGAGAGAGAGTAATGAATAACGCCCCAATAGGCGTACCGCCAGAATGGGAATACGACCCTGACCACAGGGCCTATTGGCTTATGGCAGAGGAACACGAAGTAACCGTAGAGCGTATAAAACTGAACGTAGGTTATACGGACGATCAGGACGAGTCGGATTGGGAGGAACCTTTAGACGAGGAGGTTAGACAGTTTGCCGAACTACCGCCTATGATTTTTGAAGAGTTTATAGGCCAGAAGCGCCACATTAAACGTCTCAACGCGGCAATTATAGCCTCAAACAAATTGGACAAGCCATTACCGCACATGGCGTTCATTGGGCCTGCGGGTACAGGGAAGACCTCTCTGGCTGCTTGTTGCGCTAACTCCCTGGAAAGAAAAGCACTTATGACCACAGGATCAGCACTGCCAACCATGGCAGTTGTCGCGGACATAGTGCAACAGGTCGATGGTGGAATTATGTTCATAGACGAGGCTCACGATCTAGTCTTGGGTGAGGGCGTAGTGTCGGGGATGCTCCCGCTGCTTGAAGATTGGAAATTGAGCCTGTCTACAGGGACGAAAGATGTTAAGAAGTTCACATGTATCATGGCAACTACCGAATGGGGCGTTTTGGACGGGGCGTTGCGCTCTCGAATGGGTTATCCGTATGAACTGGATCGGTATAACGAAATGGATATGACGCTGATCGCCTTGGAGCACGCGAAACGCCTGGAGATCCCTCTGGATAGAGATAGGGCAAACCTCGTAGCTACCCGATCCCGCAAGAACCCCAGGGAGTGCCGCGTATTGCTCATAGAGAGCTACCACATGGCCATCGCGGGTGGAAGCCAAAAAGTAACCAGTGGTGCTTGCCATGAAGCATTTGACAGCCTCAAGATAGATAGGTGGGGACTAAAGGAACAAGACAGGGATCTACTGAGGCTGATCAGAGAAAAGCCCGTAGCCAAAAGCAGGTGTGCCGGCTATCTAGGCATGGACACCCGCACTTTCGAAGCAATAGTTGTACCCTACCTGTTTAGCGAAGGGTATATGCTAATAGGATCAAGGGGTGCAGAACTAACAGACAAAGGTCGATTGTTTGTAGGGGAGATTTGATATGGATGGGAACCTTAAAAGACAAGCTGTAATATTATTGGCAAGCCTTCTTAGCGAATGGAGCGACGACGATATGGGTGAGGACGAAATCACTACATGGTCGCTGGATCGTATCGAGGCTAGTTTGCATGAAGTCTATGCTTTGGGTATTGAAGCAGGCAGGGAAGGGGCGTAGATATGCTGACCGAACAATTAGAAACACTAAAAACGGCACACAAGGATTACAATAGACGCGAAACTACTTTCAACTTCTGCCGATACGATGACGCTGCTAGAGTATTGTTCGACACATTAACCAGGATTGTAGATAGCGGCGGTACAATCTGCCTGGTTTTCGAGAACGGGCCTGACGTAAAGATTGATAAATCAGGGTGGATTGTAGCGGAAAACATCAGTAGAGCCAGGTGGTTAGATGTAAACGGCCAGTACGGCAGGTATGAAATGGCCAGCGTAAAGGAGGTAAAATGTCTTGGAACTGGTTTCAATGCGTAATTAAATACGGATCTTTAGTGGTAGGCTTGTTAGGTGTAGGGATAGCCACGTGAACTACCCCCGCAT
>SDBT01017273.1_pt1 | contig 11401 bp, 9 predicted proteins | sample 2277101 | NCBI WGS metagenome assembly SDBT01 (sample SAMN10404973, study PRJNA504765) | marine sediment metagenome | isolation source: marine sediment core GS10_PC15, 103 cmbsf | place: Arctic Ocean: Southern Knipovich Ridge | collected 2010 | reverse complement strand
CCGTTGGTGACCATAACCTCAGTGCCGTCGAGTATAACCAGGGTGGGTTTTACCATCATCGCAAGTTCGGCGATAATGGTGTTTATGTCCTGGTGAAAGATATTTCGCCTTCCGCCGAGCAGCCCGTACCAGTTTTTCATCGTCATCGAAGCACGGCTTCTGTGATGGTCTTTGACCGGCGCTATACCAATGAGCTTATCGATTTTGCGTAAAGGCCCGTAGAAAACAGGCCAGTTTTTTATCAGTTTGCCGCCCTTGACAGTAGTGTATTCAAACAGGTGCTTTTTGGGCAGTACGACCCTGGCGCCGGCGTCGGTTGCAGCTTTGCCTATTTTACTGAGCATAAAACAGCTTGCGGGGTCGTTGATGGGATTGTCCGTAACGATTACCTGTTTTGCGCCGCCTCTTTTGTAACAAAGACGCACCATCTCCGCCACCAGCTCCGGATTGGTGGTTGCACCAATTATAGGCGGTGAGGCAAAGGCCACGTTCGGTTTTATGGCAACGGTATCGCCTGCGGCAACAAACCTTTCGATACCGCCCAGCAGGTCTATTGCTTTGTTGAGATTTTTTACTCTGTCGGGGCCTTTGACTACAACCATTGTGCGGTTTGCCTGAGTTGGCACCGAAAAGTCCGGCATCGTCACCAGGTCCTGACTTTCAGCCTTGCCGTCAGGCCCTTTTTTATCATAAAGTACATAGGAAACGACACCGCACGCTGCAATGGAAATTCCGGCTTTCGCGGCACGCGCTATAAATTCCCTTCGCGTATTACCTGTTTGAGGGGCCATTGATTTTCTCTTTCGACCTAATCGGTAAAATTTTCAGCCAGTTTTTCGCTTAGCTTCACGGCTGATTTTGCGTCCCGGGCCTCGTGCACACCGAATACGAACTCGCCTTTGTGGCGTATAATCTCGATTGTCCCGTAGAAATCGACCAGTTTCGTTTTTGGCTGCTGTGTTGGAATGTCCCGCCCGCCGTTGTCCAGCAGGAACTGATAATATTGTCGGGCAAGCTGGGCCGCTTCCTGGCTTGAAGAGCGTTTGCTGAAAAACGCAGTAACCGTTTCGGTGTCCAGCCGGTACCGTGCAGTAAAGGTATCGCTTAAACCGTCAAAACCGAAAACACCGGCTGGGTGCAGCTTGATACTATCGGCTGTCAAACCTTCTTTGCCGAACAGGTCCAGTTCCGGTATGGCTGTGTCACCCACAGCCGCATTTTCGTTAATTCTTCCAGCAAGTTCCAGCATTGCGGCAGACAGAATGTCGGATACCGATGAGCCCACCATTTCAACGTAATATCTGCCGGCGGCAAGGTACAGACCATTTGCTGTTTTGTATGCGAATTCCATCCCGGCCAGACTTTCGGCGTCGGACCTTTTCTGAACGCTGTAAACCGAAAAGGAATTTTTCGCTGTGCCCATGTCATAAACAAAAAGTTCCATCCACAAATCTTCCTGGCTGCGGCTTATCAACCTGCGGGTAAAAAGTTTTTCAAACCCCGATTCGAGATACAGGGGGGCCTTGCCGTTGATTTTCTCGTACAGGTTGTCGGCGGTGTAAAAAGAAGGTTTCGAAAGCGGCTTGAATTGGGCCGGTACCAGTTTATTTAGCAGTGAGGCTGCATTCTCATAGCCGTCGGGTTTCCGCACAGAAGATTCGGAAGTTGCTGCTGAAGTATCACCGGCCATGCCGAATCGGCCGATATCGTAACGAAACTGCTTTACAGCTATCCCGGCGCCGATAAGAACAAGTAGACCCAGCACGCAAAAACTCGCAACCGATTCGAGCCGTTTTACTTCAGACCGGCGCATACTCATATCAGGCGACCCGGATAACAGCAATTTGCTTGACGTTAAAACTGATGCAGATTATAGTTTCTTCAAGTATTTATGTCAATAGTTCCGCAGCCGGGCATCGCGGTGCTTAAGCGTGCACATAAACCGCGGTCGTGTTTTTTGTACGATTTTACGCTTGGAAAAGTGATATGATGGGTAATAAAGGCAATAGCACCGGTAAAAGAGCGATTTCGAGAAGGCTGACGCTCAAGGGTATCGGCGCAGTTGGTGCCGCGGCACTTTGGTGGCCCTCGAAGACATCGAACGCTATGCAGGCACCGCCGAAAGACAAGGATTTTTCCACAGACACGCGAAAGACAATATATGAAAGGGTCTGGCGGACACCTTTTATTGATACCCATGAGCACCTGCCGGAGGAGAAAGACCGCCTTGTCGGCACATCCGACAGCCGGGTAAAAAGCGACGACTGGACTATGGTTTTAAGCCATTACCTCAGTTCCGATATCCTCACCGCCGGTATGCCGCAAAAGCAAGTTGACAAATTTTTTTCCCCGAAAGTGGACCCGATTGACAAGTGGTCTTTGCTGGAGCCTTACTGGCCGGCTGTCAAAAATACCGGCTACGGACAGGCAGTTGCTATTGCGATGAACCGACTTTATGGTGTCGATGAGCTTTCGGATAAAACCATAAAAAAAGTGCAGTCCGGATATGAAAAAGTTCGCCGCGCCGGTTTCTACAAATACATTTTACGTGATTTGGCAAATATAGAGTCCTGTCAGGTAAATTGTTTAGGTGAGCCTTTTACAGAATCCGACATGCCGACACTGCTTATGCAGGATTTAAGCATTCTGGGGATGTTTCAAGGTCCAGAGTTTAAGAAGTTCGGCGAACCGACGGGTATTAAGGTTTCTTCTCTGTCCGACTGGTATGGGGTAATAGACTGGTGGTTCGATAAGTACGGCAAATACGCCGTGGCCGTCAAATCGCAGAATGCCTATCATCGCAACATAAATTATGAAAAGGTGTCCGCTGAAGAAGTAGAGCCGATATTCAAAGGCAGGCTCGCCGAGCAGCCATTGTCGCGGCAAGAGCTAAAAGCGCTTGAAGACCACTTGTTCTGGTACGCGGTTGACAAAGCGACCAAAGCAAATCTGCCTGTTAAATTGCATACCGGATATTATGCAGGGCAGAATAGAATGCCGTTGTCCCGACTCATTAACAATGCCGGTTCGGCCACGGATTTGTGTCGTATGGCCTCGCAAACGCAGTTTGTTTTTATGCACATCTGTTACCCTTACTATGAAGAACTGATTGCGGTCGCTAAGCAATATACCAATGCTAATGTGGATATGTGCTGGGCCTGGATAATCAATCCGGTCGCCGCCAAGGACTTCCTGAAAAAATATCTTGTTACGGCCCCCGCAAATAAAATCCTGACGTTTGGCGGCGATTATAGGCCCGTCGAGCCGGTTTTAGGGCACGCCGTGATAGCCAGAAACGGTATAGCACTGGCTCTGTCGGAATTAGTGGAAGAAGGATGGTTGAGCCTGGACAACGCTTTAGAGATAATCGAACCGATAATGAACGGCAATGCACGACAGATTTTTAATCTTTCCGAAAAAGAAAAAATGCTGAAAAAGGCCCCGTGGGCATAAAACCTGTAATTGAATCTGAATGAAGGGTGTGCCGAATGAAAACCAGGGCGGTTAAAACAGGAAAAGCTTTTCGTTTTATTGTGGCCACTTTATTATTTACGTCCGGATGTGCCTGTGGAGTTTCAAACCGAATGGGCAATGTAAAAGTTGCAATGTGTCAGATTTTTTGTCTGGACGGGGACAGGTCGGGCAATTTTGTGCGGATTGAAAACGCAATTGCTGCAGCCAGAGATGCCGGTGCTGATGTCATCTGTTTTCCTGAAACCGTTATATTGGGCTGGGTAAATCCTCAGGCGCACCAGAGGGCATACCCGATTCCGGGCGCCGATTCCGACCGTCTGTGCCGGCTGGCCAGAAAATATCGCAGACATATTTGTGTCGGCCTGGTGGAAAAAGACGGCGAAAAATTATACGATTCGGTCATACTAATCGACGACAAAGGCCGAATTGTCCTCAAGCACCGCAAGATAAACATACTGACCCACCTGATGACTGTGCCTTATACGGCCGGCAAAGAGGTTAAGGCAGCAGAAACCAGGTTCGGTAAAATCGGCTTGTTAATCTGTGCGGACACATTTTTGGATGATGTTCTGGGTCGAATGGCGGCTTTGAAGCCGGATTTGGTGCTCGTGCCGTACGGCTGGGCAATAGCCGAAGACAAATGGCCCGAACACGGAAAGAACCTTGAGAAGGTTGTAAGAAAGGCTGCTGTGGAGACATCATCTGTGGTGGTGGGAACAGACGTTGTCGGCGAAATAACGCACGGCCCCTGGAAGGGCAGAATATTCGGCGGACACAGCGTTGCCGTCAATAAAAACGGAAAAACACTTGCCGTTGCCGCAGACCGTGATGCCGACATAAAGGTCATTACGGTAAAGGTAACTGCCAGGTAAAGCGGTTGACAAACTACTGTCGGATGTGGTGTAAATGTACAGTCTGGTTAACTTGTCAGCTATTGACGGATAACCGCAGTTGGTATTATAATACGTTTTTAAAATAAGGAGACTGAAATGACAGAATATATGCCATATCTTGCGTTCTGGACGCCGGGGCCGCTGGAGATAATTATTATCCTTGTCGTGGCGCTGCTGATTTTCGGAAGGCGCCTGCCTGAAATCGCCCGCAATGTCGGTAAGAGTCTCACCGAGTTCAAAAAGGGTATCCACGAAGCCAAAGAAACCAAGGATGAGCTGGAAAACGACGTCAGAAAAATCAAAAATGATATAGTTGACCAGGCCAGGGACGCAGCGGGCTTAAAAGACAGTAATGACAATGATTAACGGCCTGGGTTAAGGATTTTTTTAGACTGGCGCTTTACGGTTCAAATGGGCGGAACTGATAAGAAGAAATACAACTCTAACGACTCCACGATGAGCCTGGGCGACCACCTTGAGGAACTGAGAACGCGGCTGCTTCTGGCACTGGCGGGTCTGGCGGTCGGTTTTATTATCTGTCTTGTATTCGGCAGGTACATAATAGGCTTCATCAAAGCCCCCTACACGCAGGTAATGGGTCAGCAGGCGCAGCTTACGACACTTGCACCGGCGGAAGTTGTTGTCAGCTATATAAAGATATGCCTGATTTCAGGACTTATAGTATCGTCGTGGTGGGTGTTTTACCAGGTATGGATGTTTGTAGCTGCCGGGCTTTACACGCATGAGAAACGCTATGTACACCTTGCAGTGCCTTTTTCAGCGGTGCTTTTTGTTACAGGAGCCTTGTTTTTTCTGTTTGTTGTGGCACCGCTTTGTCTGCGTTTCTTTATAAAGTTCGGTGACATTCTTTCTTTACAGCGGACCTGGACGCTTCAATATTACGTTTCTTTCATAACCCATCTTATGCTCGTATTCGGGCTTGCCTTTCAAACGCCGAATGCAATTTTCTTTCTCAACAAAACCGGCCTTGTCTCGCTGAAGGCTCTCAGAAGGAGCCGAAAATATGTTCTGCTTGCAATTGTCGTGTTGGCTGCTATGGCAACTCCGCCTGATGTGGTTTCTCAAATAGCTTTGGCGGTGCCGCTTTACGCGCTGTTTGAGCTGGGGATAGTACTAAGTTACATTGCAAGTCGCAGGAAGGCTTAGGTAATCGAACCTTGATGCTGAAGGTGGGCACAATCAATCTGGAGGCTCCTTTCTTTCAGGCGGCGCTTAGCGGCTACAGTGATTACGCCATGCGTAAGCTGGCATTGTCTTTTGGAGCGCCGCTGACGTTTGCGCCGCTGATGCTGGCTAAAAGCGTTGCAGTGCCGAAGGTGCTCGCCAAAACCTTTTTCAGACCGCACGATGACGAGCATCCGGTAGGCGCCCAGATTCTTGGAAACGACCCGCACAAAATGGCCGAGGCCGCCAAGGCCCTTGAAGGGGTCGGCTACGATTTAATTGACCTTAATTTTGCCTGTCCCGCCGGCAAAGTCTTGCGCCGGCGGCGAGGCGGGTATCTGCTTAAAGACCCAACGACGTTAATAGATATTTATCGACGGGTTCGTGATTCCGTCAGCTGCCCGGTTCTGGTGAAGCTGCGGGCTGGTTTTGATCACAGCGGCCAAATGCGAGATAATTTCCAGCGGATTGTCGCTGACCTTGCAGCCCGAAGCGCGGATGCTGTAATTATTCATCCCAGAACTGTTGTTCAGAAGTTCAGCGGTTCAGCTGATTGGCGGCTTCTGGCGGAGATGAAGTGCCGGTTTCCCCGAATGACCATAATAGGCAGCGGCGATTTGTTCGATGTTAATGCGGTGCGGCGGCTTTTGACCAGCTGCCGCGTTGACGGTGTGGCTATTGCACGCGGGGCAATCGGCAATCCGTGGATTTTCATGCGGTTGCGTTCCTTTTTCGAATGCAGGTCCATACCTGAGCACCCGACTGTTTATGAGCAGGGCAAGGTGATACTAAGACACTTCAAGTGGGTTGCGCAATTATACAAACAATCAAAAGCAGTCAGATATTTTCGTAAATTCATTGTCGGTTATTGTAAGCTGCACCCGCAACGCAAGAAGGTCCAGCGGGACCTTCTTGCTGCCGCCGACAGCAGTCAACTGCTGGCCGCACTGGATAAATGGTACACATTGAGTTAAGCTGCCAGTCGTATTGTATGAACAGACACCGCGTGTTACCGTGGCAGTTTATTTCAATTCCTTTATTCTGATATTGCGAAATTCCACATCGTCGCCGTGGCCGAGAAAACCTATATGGCCTGCCGGATTTTTCAGACCCGGGTGGTCTTTGCCGTCGATTGTGCCTGCGACAGAAACCTTTTCGATATCGGCGTCGACAATTGTCCGGCCGTTAAGAATGACCTTAATCTGCGGGCCCCTGGCGATGACCTCCTCGCTGTTCCATTCACCAACCGGTTTAAGAAGCCCTCGCCTGGCGGGCGCTACCCCGTAAATAGAGCCATGATACTGCCAGGGTTTCAGGTTTTTGTACTTGTCTGCTGTGTTATCGAGAATCTGCAGTTCCATGCCCACGTAGGCCGCATCGCCGGTCAGCGGCGTGCGGATACCCAGGCCGTTATTGGCTCCGGGTGTCAGCTTGAATTCAAAGCGTAGAATAAAATCGCCGTATTCTTTGGCCGTATAAAGATTTCCTTTTGTGTGTTTACGGCAGATAATGCTTTTATCCCTGACATAGTATGCGTCGGCAGCGCCGGTCCAGTTGGCAAGGTCTTTGCCGTTGAACAGCGGCACGAAACCCTGTGCCGACTCCTGCTCAATAATGCTTTCCTGCAGCTGGTCTTCGGTGAGTATCTGGCGAATGAATATGTTGCGGAACATGGCCCTTGCTTTGTCGTAGCCTTTGCCGCCGGGGTGAACCTGCAAAGCTATGGTTCCCTGTTGAGGAACTCCCGAAGTGGTCTGCACGGTATGCTGGAAATCGGTAACAAGGGTGTTATTTAGCCGGAAGCGGATTCTTGCCGGTTCTCCTGTGCAGATAATTCTGATTTTGTTCCACTGGTTGGCCTTGAAGTATTTTATGCCTTCGGGGCACTGGTGTACGACGCCGTGTGTCCAGGGACAATAGATTCTTCCTATCTGGCCTTCGGGCCGGTAATCGAGAGTAACCTGGTGACTTTTACCGTCCGGCCCGACACGTAAAAATACACCGCTGTCGAAGGGCCAGTCGATTTTGGTCTCCAGCCGCAGCTCAAAGTCCCTGAATTGCTGCAATGTGGTAAGGAAACCGCCTTTTCCGGGCGGGTCCTGCATACCGACAATCGCGCCGTCTTCGACTGTCCATTTTCCAGCGGTTCCGTGGCCCGGTAAGCCTTCATGTCTTTTCCAGCCGGTCAAATCTATGCCGTTAAACAGCGATACGAAACCTTCGGCCTCGGCAACGACAGTAGCGCCGATATATTTTTCGAGCTTGCTGCGCACAGTTGTATTCGAGATATTCTTAAGGCCGTCGGACCCAAGTGCCGAAACTGCTGCAGCAACGGCCGCCGTGCGCAGATGAGCGTGGCCGCTTTTTCCGGAAGCCTCTATGACCTGGCAGCATATTTTCGCGCATTGGTCTTTGTAACCTTCCTCGGCAAGTCTTTCAGCAAGCAGCAGATATAGAGAAGCTGCGCGGGTCCTTTCGTAGAGGTTTTTTGATTTCGAGGCCTTTGCCAGGGCACCGCAGGCCGACGGATGGCCGATGTTGGCAAGAGAGTAAAGTGCGGTCCTGCGCAAGTTCGGTTCCCAGCTCTTTGCGTACCGCAGCAGGTCATTTACCGCGTGTTCGCAGCGCAACTGACCGAGTGCTTTTGTTACCGTGATTCGGTTTTTGCCGCGCAGTTTAGGCAACGCTTCGAGCAGTTTTCCACAAACCCGGTCGCTGTTAATTGCCAGCAATGCCTGCGTGGCAGGTTCGCAAAGCTTTTTGTCGTTTAAAAATTTCGCAAGCGGCTCTACAGATTCTCGTTTCCCGGCCAACTGTAACTGACTGAACAAAAAGGCCTTTACCTGGGGGTGGTTTTTTTCCTGCACGGTCTTGACAATCGCCGCAACATACATCGTTCGTTCGTTTTCGGCACCGGGCCGTGATACGTACATACTCAGGCCCTGCAGCGCAAATCGGGCCTTGTTGTCATCGCCTTTGCCGGCAGGCGAAAGCATTTGACACAGTTCTTTTATTGCCTCAGGGCCCAGCGCCACCAGTTCTGCAGACAGTTTCCGGCCCTGGGCTATGTTTTCTGCCGGCATGTTCGCAATTATCCTTGCAACGGCAGGCGACGGCTGTCTTGAAGGCGGCGAAATCAGCGCGGCAAGTTGCGTACAACCGGACAGGCCGGCAAGAACTGTCAAAAGGATTATCGATTGAATAAGTTTATTTTTCAGATTTTTCATTTGTCTGTCTTCTTCCAGCCTGGCGTTCTTTCGCAACAGGAACTAAATCCGGCTTCGCCAGCCTGCTTCGGCGAAGGCCTACGCCGAGCCTGAGAGGCTACGCCGCGATAAATTGGGTTCGTATTGGGTTTGTTTTCGGTGCGTGTGCAAAGTCGTTGGTTTTCGTAATCCTTTGTTATAATAGAGCTTACGTTTATTTGAGCGTTCAGTAAATTGGGTTTGTTTTGCATATTAATCGTCGCTGGTCTCTCGTCTCTCGTCGCTGGTGTCTGGTCGCTCGTATTTGGTATATCGTATTGCGTGTATCAATGTAACTATATCCAGTTTGATGGACATTATACCACATTTAATGTTAAAAGTAAAGGAGAAAATTAGCGTATAGCGGGCAGCGGGCAGCGTATAGCGTACAGCGTATAGACAAAGTCTAAATCCTAAACCCTAAATCCTAAACCCATCCTTCGCCCTGCGGGCTACGGAGGGCAGGCAAATTCAAATTACCGAAATCAGAAATTCAAAACAGAAGATTTCGTGGAACAGGAATACCCGCTACCCGCCTGCGCGGGCACAGGCTGCGCGGGCACAAGTTTTGAAGATTGTCCACGCACCAAATTTAAAAAACAAAATTGGTGCGGGATCTGCGCTCATTCTGAGGTTGAGAAACTCTGGAGAGAATCCGAAGCGAAAATGCCACAAACACGCTGCAGAATACTAAAAAGCAAAAAGTCCCATTTTCCTTTCCAAGGAAAGTACGGTACTGGTCGTCCTGTGGTAAGACGGAAGGTAGTTATCAGACTCCTTCCGTGAAAAAAAGAGCTTCAAATCGTTTTGACCATTCGGACGGCTTACCATTGTTCTCAACCTTATCAAGTTCAAGTATGACTTCCTTGCAGGCTTGGTAAGCTTCATGTGCGTTTTTTACCAATTGCTCCCGCTCTTTTTCTTCTTTCTCTAAGACTTTCTCGGCATCCTGTGGTTCAGAGGATGGCTTCGGATGGACAAGCCAATTCCTAGTTCTATACAAACTTTTTAGGTGTTGGAACGCCTGGGAATCCGTCGGAAAGTCCCTGCCTGTAATAAGCCGGGTTACAATTACCCACTTCGAAGCGGGGGCTAATCTATCTATATGATTATCGAAAAATGACTTAGAAAGTTTTCTTACAGTGTATTCATAAATCCATGCTTCTAAAAAAAATGCTGCAAAGACAACCACTGTCGCTCCACATTTAGCCATTTCTTTTTGTAGCTGGAACGCTTCCAATTTCGACGTAACGCTTCCAGGTTCTGCTGCCAATATTGACGAAATCTGCTCTTCGTATTTTTTAAGTCGCTTGTAGTGCTCCTCGCAAATTTTAAGGTAGAAATAGCTGTCAAGTTTTATTTTCTTTTGCTGACCTTCGTTCTCCATCAGAATATTCCCTAAGGCTAAGCAACAAGTAAGCATTTCTTTTCTAGTTTCTCACCCTGCGAAGTAAAATGGCACCCAAACCAAAGAGTAAAAGCGTGGCGGGTTCGGGGACGGAGGCGACACGAAAACCTACGGTGTAGTACCCGTAGCTCGGGTCGGTGTCGGACCGGTAGGACGACCTGAGGATGTTGTCGTTGTTGTAGTACGAACCACCGCGAATGCCGCGATTGGAACTGGACAGATAGTCTCCAGAATAGTAGGGGCTTTCCATCCATTCCCATACATTGCCCATCATGTCGAATGTGCCATTGAGTTCTTCGAAACCGCTGCCTACATCCCAGGGGCCGTAGGGATCAGTTGCGTATTCTTTATCGTAAAAGTTCCAGCCACTTTGCGTAGGTGTTACGTCTCCCACACTCGCATAGGTCTGCAAACTTGTGCCGTTCCAGTAAGCCGCTTTGACCCATTCATCCTCTGATGGCATAAAGTAATAAGCATAGCTGTTACGGTATGGATTACTCGCATCGTAACCTGTATCTCCTGCTTCCCACACGCCCAGAGTATAATCACCTGTACCCTGAGTGCCGGTGAATTTATATGCCGCCTGGTGTCCCGTGCTGGTGTTCAGATAGTTGACAAATTGTGCACCCTCATACCAGCTTAAATGGTCGGTCGGAACGTTAGTGCCAGTCCAGTAAGCACTCTCGTCATAAGCATATGACGGGCTGCCAGTTGGTGTACCATAAATGTTGGTAAACTTGTTCCACTGGTCATTAGTAATCTCGTAGGTTCCCATTCGGTAGTCGTTATTGACGATACCGTAACCGCTGGTAGGGTTCGTATCGCCTGAGATATTCACAAAGTCGATTGTGAATTGATTCGCCCCCGTGCCAAAGGTGTCAATAGTAGCCGAAGCAACATTCGCCACTGACAACAACACAGCAACGACTAACATCACCCAAATTGTTACACTTCTGTTTCTCATTACTCTACCTCCTAAAAAAATTGTTAATAAGACCAGACAACTGATACAAACATCTTACCTTTTGTTCCATAATAACAGATGAAAACCGTTAAAACAAGCAAAATCTATCTGTTTCTTGAGTTTTCCGGGTCTTTTGGATTGAAATATTTACCCGCTGGATGAATCGGTAGGATAAATTAACCCCCCGAATAATCCTTCGACCGCGCTCAGGACGGGGCTAAATAACCCCCAG
>SDBT01017272.1_pt1 | contig 11401 bp, 8 predicted proteins | sample 2277101 | NCBI WGS metagenome assembly SDBT01 (sample SAMN10404973, study PRJNA504765) | marine sediment metagenome | isolation source: marine sediment core GS10_PC15, 103 cmbsf | place: Arctic Ocean: Southern Knipovich Ridge | collected 2010 | reverse complement strand
TATTGTCAACATCGTGCTCCACGCGTTGGCTGCTTTGTTGATCTGGCGAACGTTGTTGAGGCTCAAAGTACCCGGTGCGTGGCTGGCGGGGATGCTGTTCGCAGTGCATCCGGTGTGCGTGCTCTCGGTGGCCTGGATCAGTGAACTCAAGAATACCCTCTCGATTGTATTCTTCGTACTGGCAATTCTGCTCTATCTTCGGTCTGAGGATTCGTCAAAACGCCCATGGTCCGCCCCGGCTGTCCTGTGGTACATCGCAGCCGTTTTGGCCTTCTTTCTGGCGCTGACTGCAAAGACTTCCACGATAATGCTGCCCGTCCTGCTTCTTGGCGCGGCGTGGTGGAGACGAGGGAAGATATCAGTAAGTGACTTGCTTCGCAGCGGACCGTTCTTTGCCCTGTCGGGTATATTCGCATGGACGACTGTCCACTTCCAATACACCCGGACAATCGGCGTGGGTCAATACCTTCCGCAGAACTTCTACCAGCGAATCTGCATAGCCGGCCAGGCCTTCTGGACTTACCTCCAAACCTCCCTGCTGCCGATCCGCCTGCCGGTCATTTACCCAAACTGGATTATCGATGAAACGAGCCTCCTGCAATGGATCGCTCCGGTGATGCTGGTCGCAGTCCTGGCAGCTTTACTGATTTACCGGCGGCGCTGGACCAGAGGCATACTGGCGACCTTGGTATACATGCTCATAGTCCTGCTGCCCGTCCTGGGTTTCTTCAACATGTCATTTATGCGAATCGCTTTCGTGTCGGATCACCTGCAATATCTCGCGATCCCCGCCGTCACCGCTCTTGTTGCAGCGGCCGGATGGAGCTTGGCGATGCGCCGAGGCCGGTTCGGCAAAGGCGTGGGCGCAGTCACAGCCGCAATCCTCATCGGATCGCTCTCGTTTGCCAGCTATACCCGAGCCAGTGCCTTTAAAGGGCCTACAGAATTATGGAGCTACGCACTGGAGACAAATCCGAACTCATGGCTCGCGTACAAGAATCTGGCGGGCCAATACGAGAGTCCTGATGAGTATGAGCAGGCCATTGAGCTTGTCAACAAAGCTATCGCACTCAAACCGGACTATGCCCACGCCTATTACAGCCGCGCGATCATGCACGAGGGGGTCGGGAAGACTGAAAAAGCGTTTGCCGATTACGATAAGGCCCTCGAACTGGAGCCGGGATTTGCACGGGCATATCACAATCGCGCCGTTGCATACGCTGGCCGGGAAGATATGGAGGCGGCACTGAATGACTATAAGATGGCAATCCTGATTAAGCCCAGATACATATCGGCATATGCGAATCGCGCACTGCTGTATGGCAATACGGGGCAGTACAACTTGGCGTTGAGTGACTGCAACCGCGCTATTGAATTGAATCGTCACGATGCGGTCGTCTGGTCCACCAGGGGCAGTATTCGTCTGAAGATGAATGATCCCGCAACGGCAATAAGCGACTTCGACCGCGCCATCGAACTCGATCCAGAGTTCGGACTCGCCTATTTCAATCGCGCTTTGGCACATCAAGCAACCGGTTCGGAACAACTGGCGATAGACGATTTCACCATGTCTATCCACTTCAAGGCGGAGGAGGTCAAGTCATACGTGATGCGATCCTACTCATACGACAAGCTCGATATGCCGAATAAGCGAATCGAAGATATGCAAGCTGCACTACGACTGGCCAGGCTGCACGGTCCGCCACACATAGCGGCGGTGCTTACAAAGATGCTCACAGTAATGGACGCCCTGCCCGCCGATAGCACCCCTGCTCCAGTTGAGAACCCCGTCAAATAGCAGCGTTAATAAGCACACTTGCGACGTCCCCCCGGCCTGATCGAGACCGACTCATACCAATTCGTCGAAACAGCGATCATTGATCGGACTGGTCTTCGCTGCCCGGGTCGTCTTCTTCCTCGAGTTTGAACCGCTCGCCCGCCAGAGACCATGCATCAACGTAGGGAGTTTCGCTCGCCGCATGCGACGATGGGAAACGGTGGCGATAAAATCGGATGACCGTCCAGAACAGAAGCAGCAGCGTAATGCAGAGCATGGAAAGCGAAACCCAGCCCAGCCGCGCAAGAAGCTTCTGCATGTTGTCACTTTCCGCCATCGGCGCAGCGCCTGTCGCCAGATAAGTCAGCGAGCCAAGCCCCACGGTCAATATCCCGAGCATGACTAGCAGAACGACGAAATTGACGGTTCGCACCCGTTTGGGATCGTCTAGGTCCATGGCAGCTTCCTTCGGACGTCCATGTTCTCCGTGTTGGCGAGTTCCTCGAGCAGTTTCTTCGCCTTGGCTGAAACATTCTTGGGCGGGATGATCTGGAGCACGATGTACTGATCGCCGCGTTCGGCCTGGCGAGCTCTGGCGATCCCCTTTCCCTTGAGGCGCAATTTTGTTCCACTGGCCGTACCGGCGGGAATCGTAACCCTCGTTATGCCGTCGATCGACGGGACGTCAACTTTTGCGCCCAGCGAAGCCTCCGTAATGCTGACAGGCACGTCGACGTAAATGTTTTCACCGTCGCGGCGGAAATAGCGATGCTTGCGCACGTGCACTGTAATGTACATGTCGCCCGCACCGGCCCGGCCGGGCTGACCTTTGCCCTTCAGGCGAATTCTCCCCCCGTCATTAACGCCCGGAGGAATCTTGACGTTTAAGGTCTCGATCTTGGCCCCGTCGCCTGACTGGACCCGCATCGATGCCGTCATGCCGTTGACGGCCTGGAGAAAATCGATGGTGATTTCATTTTCGATGTTTGCACCACGACGCGGCTGAGCCCTGCCTCGCCTGCCACCGAGAGAACTGAGAATCTCGTCGAGACCCATTCCCGCAAATCCTGACCCGCCGCCGAACACTTCGCGGAAGTCGAAGCCCGCGAACGGTTGTCCGCCCGGACCGCGTCGCGCCCTGGCTCCACCGGGCCAGCCGGAGGCCTGAGGTCCGCCGGCATGTCCGAACTGGTCGTACATCTGCCGCTTCTTTTCATCGGAGAGAACTTCGTATGCCTCGGTGGCTTCTTTGAACTTCTCATCGGCATCTGGGGCTTTACTGACGTCCGGGTGGTACTTGCGTGCAAGCTTGCGGTAGGCGGCCTTGATCTGTGAATCGGTCGCGCCTCGTTTGATGCCAAGCACTTCGTAATAATCGCGTTTCGCCATGGCTGTTATTCTATCCGCTCACGGCCGCAAATAAAGCCCCCCATCAGGCGATATCAGCGCATAAAAAAGCGGGAGCAAGCCGCCGAACTGGCCGACCCGCCCCCGCCCCTAGTAAGGAGCTCGCCTGATCATCCAGGGTGTGCGGCCCCGAACGAGCTCATCACCCGACTCGCGCCGGGCAACGTCTAATAAGCCACCACCTCCGATATGCCAAATACAGGCAGCAGTAAAGCGATGGCAATTCCGCCGATGACCAATCCCATGACGATGATCATTAGCGGCTCTATCATTCCTGTTACAGTCTTTATTGAAACTTTCAGTTCGTCTTCGCAGAACCCGGCGCAGCGGTCCAGAACGTCGCCAAGATGCCCCGTCTTCTCACCGGCACGGATCATCTGAGATATCGTTCGGGGCACCAGCGGGCTGGTGCTCAGATGCTCAGCCAGCGTAGAACCCTTCTCGACCTTCCGGGCCGAAGAGTTCCACATATCCTCGTAGAACATATTGCCCGATACTTTTGCTGTAATCGCAAGCCCGTCCAACATGGTGACTCCACTGGAAACCATCGTCGCCAGAGAGCGAAGGGATCGCGCCAGATACGCTTTGCGATACATCCTTCCGAAAATCGGCATGTTGATGCGTATTCGATCCAGCAGCCGACGGCCGGGCTCACTGCCAACATACGACCATCCGGCGATGGTTGTCATAATGATTACTGCGGTTAGAAGGGCCCAGTTCTCCATCATCCCGCGACTGAACCCAAGAAGTAACCTGGTGGGCAGTGGGAGGACTTCGGCTTTGCTTGCATATATCTTTTCGAAGCTCGGTAGAACGAATGTTAGCATGCTGAGGACGACCATAATGCAAAACCCAAGCATGCAGAAAGGATAGGTCAACGCCCTCTTTATTCGTCTTCGTGTGTCGTGCTCCTGTTCCATATATTTGCTGATCCGTTGGAGCATCTGCCCCATCGAATCGGAAGTTTCCGATGCCCGCACAAGTGATACGAAAAGCCGATTGAACAGCTTGGGATATTTCTCCAAAGCCACTGAGAACGCCGTGCCCGATTGGACCTGTTCGGACAGATCGGCGACGATTCCCCCGAAAGCCTGCTCGTCGCCGTCTTGGGCGATTGAATCGAGAGCTTCTCTCAGCGTCACACCGGCGTCGAGTATGACCGAAAGTTGGGTTGCAAAGTGGGCAACCTCATGGTTCCTGATCTTTGCTCTGCTGAGAGTGCGGGAGTCCTCTGCATCGGGAGCGGGTGTCAGTGAAACAACAATTCTCCCATCGCGACGGAGATTGCGTGCGGCATCAGATGGCGCTAAAGCCGTCAGTACGCCGCTCTCGAGCGTTCCTGCTGTGTCCCGTGTTGTATATGCGTATCTTGGCATGATAATTATGCTTGTTGTGGTCCTAGCCTGAGGTCACTCGAAGAACCTCTTCCACACTGGTGATCCCTGCTTTGACCTTGCTCATTCCGTCCTGGCGAAGCGTGACCATTCCGGTCTGGTCGGCTAGCTTGCGAAGCGCCTCCAGGCTGAGCGACCGGGATATTTCACCGCGAAGCTGATCGTCAACTACGAGCATCTCGTAGATTCCGATCCTGCCCTTGTATCCGCTGTTGCGGCACTTGCTGCATCCGACACCACGATAGAAGACTTCCACCTGGCCGGCTGCTCGCTCGACGGCACGACGAATACCCGCCTTGGGATCGTGAGGCTCTTTGCAATTGTTGCAGATTTTGCGCACAAGCCTCTGGGCGAGAACCGCCTCGAGGGCCGCAGAAACCAGGTAAGGCTCGATTCCAATGTCCACCAACCGCGTCACTGCCGTCGGTGCGTCATTGGTATGGAGCGTCGAGAGAACCATGTGGCCGGTCAGTGCAGACTGCACCGCCAGACGGGCCGTTTCACAGTCGCGAATTTCGCCGAGCATTATCACGTCCGGATCCTGACGCAGCAGCGATCTCATCGCATCGGCAAAAGTGAAGCCAACCTTCTCGTTTACCTGGAACTGATTGATTCCAGCAAGATTGAACTCGATGGGATCCTCCACCGTCGAGATATTCATCTGATCGTCGTTGAGTTCTTTCAGAACGCTGTAGAGCGTCGTGCTCTTACCGCTACCGCTCGGTCCGGTGACAAGAATGATTCCGCTCGGCGACTTGATTATCTGTCGCCACTGACGAAGCATCTCGTAGGAGAAGCCCAACTTCTCCAGATTCGCCAGGACGTTCTTGTTATCGATTATCCTGATAACGATCTTCTCGCCGAACTGCCCCGCTATGATGCTGACACGCAGATCGATAGGCCTACCGTCCATCACACCGTGAATACCACCATCCTGCGGAGCCCTGCACTCGGCGATGTCGAGCGAAGCCATGATCTTGATCCTGCCGGCAATTGCGGGAAGCATCTTGTAAGGAGGGCTGGTTTTTTCATACAGCCTACCGTCAACACGATAGCGGATGCGAAGGACAGAATCGTCGGGCTCAATGTGAATATCCGATGCGCCCTCGCGCACAGCGTTGTAGATGAGATAATTGACAAGCTTGATGACAGGACCATCATCGGCAGCGGCCTCCAATTCGGCAATATCATCGGTCCTTTCTTCGACGAGTGAGAGTTCGCCGGCATCAAACACCTCGTCGATCACGAAGACGTTGGCGGTGGGCATGTGTGTTTCAAACGTAGCCTTGATGTTCTTGGAGGTCGCACAGACGACATGAACCTTGAGGCCGGTGATCCGTTCGACCTCTTCGAGCAGGAACACATTGGCGGGCTCGGCAACAGCCAGCGCCAACGAGTTGCGAACCTTGAACAGCGGAAGGACGGTATGCTCTTCGATGAACTCGCGGGGTAAAACGTCGATTACCCGCGCGTCTGCCAAGCGAGGTGATACCTTGGCATAAGGTACGCCATATCCGGCAGCGAGCGCTTCTGCTATCTGGTCTTCGGTGCACATCGCCAACTGCACAAGCACCTCGCCCAGAAGCATCGAATTGCCCGAATGTGCCTGGAAATCAAGCGCTTCGGTCACCTGCTCCCTGCTCAGAACATTCTGCGCAACAAGCAGTTGTCCGAGTTGAAGCTTTCGTTTTATGTCCCCAACAATCATCGTCTATTGCCTCACTGGCTGCGGATCAGTTCTGCATCGCCCTTACGGCCTGCGGGAGATCGGGAAATATCTCGAACGTTGCCTCCATATCGATGAGTTCGAGGATCTTGCGAACAGTCTCGTTCGGTTTGACAAGCTTTATCAAACCGAGCCTCTCGGCGAGTTGATCGGACAGATCGAGCAGATATTCCATCGCTGCGCTGTCTATGAAATTCACCTTCTCCATGTTAAACAGCACGTCGATTACGTTTTGGTCTTTGAGTTGATGATCAACTGCCCGCCTGATCGCTCCCAGCGAATCCGCCGTCAGTTCACCTTTAAGGATCAACATGACTGCATGTCCGTAGCTTTCTACCTGGATATTCATTCATCTTCCTCCGTCTTGATGCTCAGCGGGAACACTGTCTGAGCGGGCTCGTGGATTTCGTTTATGAAATCCTTCAGGTCAGGTGTGATAAACAGATCGACAAGTTCCGGATCGAACTGCGCCCCGGAGCATCTCTTGGTCTCTTCCACCGCATCATTAACCGATCGTGCGCCACGGTACGTTCTGGCCGATGTCATCGCGTCGAATGCATCTGCAATACTGAGAATCATACCCTCTATGGGCACTTCGTCACCGATAAGGCCCCGAGGATACCCCCCTCCGTCCGGACGCTCGTGGTGACAGAGTATGGCGCTGGCGACGGCGTCAAGCTGCTTGATTCCGCCAAGAATTCTCGCCCCAATCATCGGATGCAGCTTGATTTCCTCGTACTCTTCGTCTGTCAAACGCCCCTCTTTTCGGAGAATGTTCTCAGAGACGCCTATCTTACCTATGTCGTGCAACAGACCTGCAAGATAGAGTTGATGCGATCGTTCGTCGTCGAATCCGGCCTTCTCGGCAAGACGACGGGCAATCAGTGCGACCCGCTGTGAATGGCCACAGGTATAGGGATCTTTGGCGTCGAGGCTGGCAGTTAGAGCGTGCAGGACGCCCATCAGAAGATCCTGCAGGTCACCGAACAGTCTGCTGTTGGCCAGAAAGACCGCTGCCTGGCTGCCAATGGCGCTCATCAGGGTAAGTTCTACACTATCAAAATCACCATCAATCTTATTGATGCCGATTAACGCAACCGGGATCTCATCATCGCCGTTGCAAAGCGGTGTGGAGATCAGGTTCCTGACGCTATTGCCAAACCGCCCGCCGCTGCTGGTGATAAAATCATTCTCGATGATCGTCTCATCACTGCCGGCAAACCGCGGGAACAAATGCTTATCTGCGAGGTCAGCAATTTGCGATTCACTTAGATTCACATTTCCTGAGATTGTAACATTCTCGTCCTCGTTATCGGGGTCTCCCGAAACCGCGATTACAGCCTCGAGGTTCATTACGTCCAGCAATTCGTCGCAGATATCGTGCAGGAAGCTTGTGGGCAGCTGCGTAACCCGCATCGAAACGCTGATGCGGTAAAGCAATGACAACTCCTCATAAGTAGTCGCAAGATTTGCCGAGAGCGTTTCCAGTGCATTGTCCGACGATGATTTAGCTATTTCTCGCTGGAGTACCCAGTCGAGGATTTTCAGGAAATCGGCAGCTTCCTGTTTACCGTGTCGGATGTATCTTTCTGCCTGAACGGCAATGACAGATCGATCAAGGCCAAGTCTGTCACACAGGCGTGCCAGAAACTCTTCGTCCCGGATCGCCAATGACGGATAGCAGGCGACGGCCGCCCCTACCTGCTTGCGTCTTTGGTGAATGGGAACGCCAAGTATGCAACATCGCGTAATGGCCTCGTCCGTTCTCGATTCCGAGCAATCCAGGACTTTTTTGGCCATCTGGCGTGAAAACAGCTCACATCCCCCGTTGGCGTCAGAGACGCTCCTGCAGAACTCGCACTCAGGCGCAAGTGATTCGACAACCTCGCCGGAGGCATTCCAGACAGACAGATTCAGACCGATTCGGCTGGTCAATTGCCTGAGCCCCTGCAACGCCGCGGACATTGTGTCCATCGACTGCGATTGAGTTGTGCTTATATTATCCGGTGTCACTTAATCACTAATCCTTCTTGACTGCGGCAAGGAGTTCATCGACTTTCCCCAGAACCTCTCTGGGGGAGAATGGTTTGGCCAGATCGGCGGCGATTCCGGCGGCCAGCATTTCATCGGGCTCAATATCGAACCCGCGGGCCGTAAGCATCACAGCTGGGATATCCTTGGTCTCCTCGGTTTCTTTGAGTTTCTTGCACAGTTCCAGTCCCGTCATAACAGGCATCTGATAGTCGGTAATAATCAGATCAGGACTCTCCGAGAGGCACAACTCGAAAGCCTCCTCGCCGTCCATGGCGGTTATGACCTCGTAACCTGCATTTCTCAGCTTCATGGAAACGACATGCAGGATGTGAGTTTCATCGTCAGCAACTAGTATTGTCTTGCTCATTTGACAGTCCTCTTTCTTGCTTGCTTCACTGGAGTATGGGCAGTTCGAAGGCGAACGCACTTCCCTCACCCTGTTTTGAAGACACTGAGAGCTTTCCGTCGTGCACGGTTTCAATCATGTGCTTTGTAAGCGTCAGTCCCAGACCGGTTCCTTTGCCAATTTTGCTGTTGGCGCGGACCCGATAGAACTTATCAAAGATGTGCGGAAGGTCGTCCGTCGGAATGCCCACGCCACTATCGACAATCTCGCAGATGGCAACTTCCCGCTGTTCGTCTGCAGTCACTGAAACCGTGATCTTTCCACCGTCGGGTGTGTACTTGATGGCATTTGACACCAGGTTCAGAACCGCCTGGTAGATCATGTCGTGATCGGCCTCGATCTGGTAGTAGATCGGCGAGAGACGTTCCGTAATTTCAATATCCTTCGTTTTGGCCTGAGGGGCCGCCACGTCCAGTACCTGCTTGACAACAGAAGCCAGGCTAATCGGTTCACGAACAACCTTGACCACGCCTGACTCGATGCGCGATATGTTCAGGATGTTCTCGATCAGGCGGTGCAGCCGGTCGGTTTCGGCGGCGATAATCTCATGGAATTCCCGCTGGGTATCAGCATCCTCGACTTCACCGTCCAGTAGCATCTCGATGTAGGCCTTGATCGATGCTAACGGAGTCTTCAGTTCGTGCGAGACGTTCGAGACGAAGTCCGTCTTCATACGAGCGATTTCCCGCTCGCGTGTGACATCCTGAAGAACAGCAACCGAGCCGGAGACTTCCTTGTTGTGAGTAAAGACACAACTGAGAATAACATTGAACGTTCGCCGCTCGCCGCGAGTGACTATTTCGTGCTCGACGACCTTTCTATTGCCGTGACGACCGTGGCTTCGCGTCTTGCGTATCAGCCCGACAAGCGTGGAATCGTCGACTACTTTCTCGATATTCTTCCGCAGGCTTTTATCAAGTTTGAAATCAAGAAGCTTCTCGGCCGCTTCGTTGGCGAGCATAAGTTCGTCGAAACGATTGGTAACTATTACGGCGTCGGAGATCGAGAAGATGATCGCCTCGGTGTGCTGTTTCTCGGCGGAGGCGATTCGCGATTGAATGTGCAGCTCGCGATTCTCGGCCCGGTGCTCGTCGATCTTCACTTTGCTGGCGGTTAACAGCTCATTGATCGCCTGCGATATCTCAGACAGTTCGCTGCAGCCGTCAGGCAAAAGCAAACCGATCTCGTCGGTCTGCTTCATGTTTCGCAACTGTCTGGTCATGGACCCAACGCCACAGCGAACGCTGCGATAGAATGCCAGCAAAGCCAGTGCATTCATAGCTGCCAGCAAAGCCAGCACCACACCATGAACCCCAGCACCTGCGGCCAGACGACCGTCGCGGGCCATCATCATGGCGAAGTAGACCCCGCTCGCTCCCAGCGAGGTAATGGCAATGCCCGCCAATCCTATTTTCTTTACGCCCGTCATTTGGAATCCCTCCGTAAGGCTCCGCCAATCCTGGACATCAGTCAATATTTACCGATATCCCCTGCCGCAAATCGCTTTGCGATGCAAGTTCTCTGGCAAGGACGCTCTCGGGCTCGACGCGAACTGCCTGGTCGTAACATTTGTTGGCGGCAGCAGAGTTTCCAGCCTCGTCGTACGCCCTGCCAAGAACGCAATGCAATTCGGCGCTGTCGGGATGCTGCCCAACGGCGTCTGAGAGGGCTTTGAGAGCTGCCGTCACCTGACCGTCACGAAGCAACGCATACCCGAGTAGCAGCTTTGCGTCTTGCAAGTCACCGTCCAATTCAATTGCACGGCGAGAGGCAACGATCGTCCGAGGCAGATCGTCAAGTGCCAACGCCGCCTTGGCAAGATTTGTCCAGACCTTTGCATCGTCGGCATTTCGCCTGGTCGCCAGCAAATATGATCGGCGTGCAGGCTCGAACTTGCCGGTCTGCATGTAACAATCGCCCAACATCGCATCGGCCCACCCGGCAGGTTCAAAGTCGTCGCTGCGCATCAGCGTTTTAAGTGCTTCGGCGGCTTTGGCGTATTGGCCTGTATGATAATGCGCCTTGGCAAGCGATTTGGAGTAGTGAACGTTGTCCGGAGCAATGTCCGCCGCCTTCTGATAATAACCGGAGGCCTGTTCGTACTGCTTCTGAATCATTGCCAGACGCCCGGCGATCTCGTACATTCCGGCGTGAGCACCGGCTATATCCATGTAGCTCTCGATGTACAGTTGTGCCTGGCGAATCCTGCCGTCTGAAGCAAGAACTTCCGCAGCGGCCATCACTGCATCCATATTCCCATTGTCCATCGCGTGACTGAGGCGGTAATTGACCAAAGCCTCTTCGATCAAGCCCTGCTTCTCCTGGGCCACACCCATGAGAAAGAGAACCTCGGAGTTTCTGGGGATAACCTCCAACGCCTGCTCAAACTCGCGACAAGCCAAGGCATAGTGACCCTGCTCGATATATATCTTGCCAAGCAGGATTCTGGCGGGAATGAACCTCTCGCTCCGAGTTATGGCGTCGGCGGCTTTGTCTCTTGCCTCATCAAGGTCGCCAGCAGCGAAACGCTCTTCGGCAAGGCCGTACATGACCTTCGCACGCATGAAGTTCCACCGCTCGTGGGCTTCCTTCTTCGATTCAGCAACGCTCTTGTTGCCGCACCCGGCAAGAAACGTCACGACGATTAACATTGCTAT
>SDBT01017271.1_pt1 | contig 11401 bp, 9 predicted proteins | sample 2277101 | NCBI WGS metagenome assembly SDBT01 (sample SAMN10404973, study PRJNA504765) | marine sediment metagenome | isolation source: marine sediment core GS10_PC15, 103 cmbsf | place: Arctic Ocean: Southern Knipovich Ridge | collected 2010 | reverse complement strand
CAACTTTTAGGTGTACCTAACTTTTTTCTAAACGCAGGTATAATCAGTGTTTCAGGAGTTTTTATCACCCAAAAAAATATTGCAGTTAAAATAGGGTTATTTCTGCAATTTAGCCACAAAAGTCACCAAAAATCAGCAAAAAGTTGGCCAAAAGTTACCCAATATGGTTTCATGGAGTGCGGAAGCATCCCTGCGCAGGCAGGGATTCCGCTTTAGCAGCACTCAGCAATCAGCAGATGCAATTTGTGAGGCAATAAGCTGATAGCTGATAGCTGGATTATCACGGATGAAATGCAACACCTAGCTCCTTCAGCTTGAGGCGAACAAGCGGAGGCCCATCCCATCCATAGCCCTGATTTTCCAGGCCGGGGAGCGGCTTGATCACAAGCCCAAGCCAGTCGCCATTGGAGTTAAATGCTCCGGGCGTGTCAGCGCCTTTATTGCCCGCCCAAGCCGAATTCGGTATGAAGTGCTTAAAGAATTCTGGGTTGCGCCAGTTATGTGGATCGTCATTAAAGGGGTTTTCCACCGGCGCTGAAATGCCCGGCACATCTCCTGTCCACGAATGGACATCGAACCCGCTTGAATTCTGCCATTCTTCCCAGAATTTGCCACCAATTTTTGGGTTTTGTGAGTAACCGTACCAGTTGTAGTCCATTTCGGTGATAGTTGCTTCCGGCAATATCTCCGCACAGTTTCCCTCTGGATGGTCGCGAATCATTAGATTTCGCGCAAAACGATGGTTTGCTCCCGAAATTTTCACAGGAGCACGGTTCTCCATAGTGTGTATGAATGTATTGTGCTCCGTCCAGAGTTCCTTACAGTGCGCTTCATAAGTGACTTTCGCGTTATTGTTTGCACAGTTAAACATCACGTTGCCGCTCACCTGGACGTATTGCTTGTCAGCGCCAATTTTCATTCCGATGTGACTAGAACCGCCCATCACGTTGCCAACAACCCAGATGTACTTTCCCTCGTGACCGGCATTGAAGCACTTGCTCCCTCTCCCAGTTCTGGCGGAAGTTCCGGCAAGGGCTTTCATCTGGACGCGGTTGCCCACAACCTTCACATCTGTACCGATCACCGGGTCTGTGCCATGCTCCGGTTCTGACATGGCCAGGTCGATACCATCCTCCATCCGCGAGTTACCAATGCAGATGTTATCCACGATCCAGAAGGAATCCCTAACGCCAACCTTTCTGCCATCCGGGTGAATGACGATGCAGTCGTTAGCCCTCAAATCGTATACCAGGTTCTGAACGATGGCGATATGGTGCGAAGCGCCAAAGACTCTGATGCCGTTGCTGGGCCATTCATCCAGTTCCGGGCTGCCATGTACCACATTGTCGAATATCACCACATGATGAGCGCCACCGGACGCATCCATCTTGATGCAATCAAAATCACGGATCATCAGGTAGGAGCTTTTGCTTGCATTTACGGTGCCCTGGATTTTGGGTCGCTCCAATGACAGATCCCCAAAGCTGCCAAGCGCGATTCGCTTGCCTTTCGACCCGTGGACATCAGAGAAATCCAGACTGCCGCGCCAGGTGGAGCCTCGTCTGAATAGTATATGCGTACCCGGCGCAAGAGTAGATTTCTCCTGCGCGACTTTGCTGAGGCTTTTCCAAGGGGTCTGCGGAGACATGCCGTCGTTACCGTCGTCTCCACGATTGGAATCGACGTAGCGCCTGAGCTTAGACGCGAGTTCAGCGCCCGGATCGGAAGTTCCCTGCCCGCCTTCCGAATAAGGCAGTGCTGAGAGAATCTCCGTAGAATGTCCCAGGGCTAGAGGCCACAGAAGCATGAAAGCCAATAGCAGTATTTCAATCTGGGAGAATCTATTTCCTTTGATCATAGTGATATTCCTTTTCAATAGAAAACAATACCTATTGCACTGACAATTTAGTTTATGCGTGTACGATTTCTTGACGAAGGGACGGGCAATTAGTAGAACGAGGCTGCCAGCCCGTTTCCGAACAAGCCAGCGGCATGTTCTACGGAAAGCCGCCCAGAAATTGAGTCAAAGCCTTATTCTATCCATGACTCTCATCATTCTTCGCTCTTTCTGCTGTGAGCAGAATCCATTGGTGCTTAAATACCAGTGTCGCGCCTCTGATTTGCAGGTCAATGCCAGCTCCAATGCCTGCCCTGGCAAGTTCCCGCATTATAATGTAAATGGGTTCTGATCGTTCCGGCGCGTTCGTAATTTGCATCCACTCGGTAAATTCCCTCTCTTTGATCCACTCGTCCTCCATTTTAATCGCCAGGCCTGCTGCTTCGATCAGATGCTTGAGTTCAGTGTATGAGAGCATTCTTACGTGAGAGGGATCACGCAGTATTTCCAGAGCGTTATGTAGATCAGATTCTTCGTGTATCTGCGATGAAACAATATCAGCAATAACTATTTTACCGCTGGGCTTCAGCACCCGGATCATTTCAGAAAGAGCGGCCTCCGGATCAGGAAAGTGATGAATAGTAAGCCTGGTCACAATTACGTCAAATGAGGCGTTGTGAAAGGGAAGCTTCTCAGCCTTGCCAATCGTAAATCGAACGTTTTTCTGTCCAGCTTCCTCACATCTCTGGCGCGCACGCCGGATCATCTCAGGGCTGAGATCGAGCGCAATGACTTGCCCTGTTTCAATGGCGAGTGCTTCCGTAACTATTCCCGGGCCGCATCCCAGATCCAGCACTCGCGAACTTCCTGCAACTCTCGCAGCGCACCTGATTCGATCCAGTATATCACTATCAGTGAATATGGAAGCCTTTGACATTGATTCTGCTTGTCGATCAAACTCCTCCCTTGTAACCCTATGATGCCCATTGCTTTTCCCGTCATCCATCAACGTCCCCCTGTTCCCAAAATCCTCAGCAATCATCCAGCCCACAGAGCAAGATCATCACTGAGGTCTAATGTGTGGTGAGTGCACATGGATTATACACAAAAAGACCAGATGAGGCAATAGTATTTCGATCCATAACCCCTTGACTTCTCTATATACTTCTGTCATAATTCCCGTGGCATCGGGATATTTGCAGTTCCGGTATACCTTTTTCTCATGTTACAGGTTCCACATGATGCCCCAGAGGAGGGATATGTTATGCAGTTGAGGAAGTATTTTCTCTATACATTCTGTGCCTTTGCCTTTGTTCTCTCCAGTCAAGCGATGGCCGGTGAATGGACGGACGAATTCGACGACGAGGAACAGAGCGCGGCGGCCTGGAGGCACGAACTACGCAAAAGATGAAGTAGTATTGGTGTGCAAATAGGAGAAGAATATGGAAAGTGTTAGACTGGATCCATCTCTGGATGAGATAGGCAATATCGACCGAATGATTAAGAAGGTTCAGGATGCAGGCATAGTAACTGGCACAGGCGAATGTGATCACAGCAAGTTCGATGCTCTTCGATGTGCTGTGAAACAGCATTTCCACGTCCCCTTTACCAGTATTTCAGCGCCTATGGAGCGACTGTTATATGCTATTTCAGCCACGCAGCAACCTGCAAATATGGTTTGCATTGGTATATTTTGCGGTAATACGCTCATCTGGAATATTGGCTCTGCCTGTGGCCCAGGCAAATGCTATGAGCCTGATCATCTGGTCGGGGTGGAGATCGAGGGGGAATCTGCGAAGCTAGCCCGATCCAATCTGGAGCTAATTGGCGTGCTGGAATCAGTCGAATTGCTGACCGAAGATGGTCATAATACCATAGATAAAATTGACTATCCTATCGATCTTCTATATCTGGACGCCACCGGCAAGCCGCCAGGCCCGAGAGGCAAGAAGATATACTACACATTACTTAAACAAGCATACGATAAAATTCCCACGGGAGGACTGGTCATAGGGCATGATACTATCCCTGAATGGTTTATCAGGCAGGCTGGCGATTATCTTGGCTTTGTGCGCGATAAATCACACTTTCGGGACAGTGTTTCTCTGGAGCCAGACAAAGAGGGAATAGAACTTAGTGTGAAATGAGATAAGTCAACAATTCATTCCAGGTCTGTTATGTCAGAACTGGCTTGCGCAAGGAGAGTAAAAATGTCAAAGGTCGTGATTATTGGAGCAGGAAGCGGGTTTGGTGGACGTTTATCTCTGGATATTATGTCTCGCGTACCATTGCAGGATTCAACCATCTGCCTGTGTGATATTCATCAGGGGAGACTCGATAAAGTCACCAAATATATACAGCGGGCTATTGATAAATATAATCTGCCCACAAAAGTTACCGCCTCTACCGACCGCAAGGAATTGCTGCCGGACGCTGATTTTGTAATCACATCCGTTGCGGTTGGTGGGGCAGCATACGCTGGTCACCCCTACGCGACTGAAAAGGAGATACCGCTTAAATACGGCATCGATCAAACGGTTGCGGATACCATCGGAGTCGGGGGAGTGTTTCGATTCCTACGCACCGGCCCGGTGCATCATCAATTCATCAAGGATATGGAGCAATTATGTCCCGATGCCCAGGTGCTCAATCACACTAACCCAATGTCAATGCTGACCTGGCTGCATCTGGCTGACTCATCCATGCAGTTCGTTGGTCTGTGCCACAGCGTTCAGGGAACGACTCAGAAGCTGGCGCGGCTGATCGACGTTCCGTATGAGGAGGTCTCATATGAAGTGGCGGGGATCAACCATCAGGCCTGGGTTTTGGAACTCAAACGCGGCAAAGAGGATCTGTATCCACAGATTCGGGAAGCGGCGGAGGACCCGGACAAAATCAGAGGCGATGAAGTACGATTCGAGATGATGAGGCAGTTTGGCTGCTTCCCAACCGAAAGCAGCAGGCATAATTCGGAGTATCTACCTTACTTCCGTCGTACCGCCGAATTACGGGACTACTACTTCCCGCCAAGACCTGAAGCCGCATCTCGTCGACCAAGACCGGCGAATCGCCCACGGGATTGGAGGTCATGGATGAGAGATCCAGAAGCCGGCGATGACGACATGCCTGAACCGACGGTACGGCTCTCCAACGAGTTTACTACCGGGATCATGGAGGCGATTGTAACGAACAAGCCGTTCCTCTTCAACGGTAATGTGCTGAACTATGGGCTGATTACCAATCTGCCTCATGGCTGCTGCGTCGAAGTCCCATGTGTCGCCGATGCGCGGGGAGTGACGCCTTGTTACGTGGGTGATTTGCCGCCGCAACTGGCCGCTCTCAATCGCTCAAATATCGCCGTTCATGAACTCGCTGTGCGCGCTGTGCTGGATCGGGATAAAGAAGCTGCGTTCCATGCGTGCGCGCTGGATCCGCTGGCGGCTTCTTTAGTGTCTCTGCCAAAGATGCGCGAAATGTTCGAGGAACTGTGGGAAGCAGAAGGGGATCTGCTTCTGCATTTCGATCCTGATCACAAAGGACCATTGCCAGAAACATGCGCAAAGTGAGTCGGAAAACGGAGTAACTGTAAGGGAAATAGAAACCATGAACTACACTAATGGACTAACAAATTAGTTTTCAATAGTACCACATGCCGCCAGCTTGTGAGAAAGGCATTTACCTACCCCTACAAAAGAGGGAAGTTGTTTCTTTACAGGCATAAGTATACATTAAGTATACATGATCTCATGACTTTTTAAACTAGCACCGAAGGTTAGTGGGAGGCGCAAGATGAAACATTTAGTGGCTATACTCACTGTATTATCAGGGAGCATAGTTCTGGTGACTCTGGCAGTAGCAAATGATGAGGGGGATCTGAGGATGTTTAATGAGAGATGGCCAGAGCTGGGACAGACATGGACTGAAATTGACGGCCAGATTTGCGGAGCAAAGCCTGACGAGCGCGGTCCCATTGGCGGCGGGGTGGGTTACATAAACCTCATTTCTCCGCCTGCCGATCCTGTGACCACTTTGGATGGGTTATTGGAAGCACTGGAAAACGCGAATCCCGGCGATATAGTATACATAGATGGCAATGCGGAAATTGATTGCACTGCGCGGGTTTACGTCGAGAACCTCGTAATCGAGATACCCGAAGGAGTTACTCTTGCCAGCGACCGGGGACAGGGAAATTCCAGAGGCGGAATGATATTCAGCGACGCCCTCAAGACAAGACCGTTGATCCGCGTTATGGGCCCCAATGTACGCATCACCGGCCTGCGCATCCGCGGTCCGAATCCAAGACCCCATCTGGAGCACCACCGTCGCTCGTTTGCCGAGGGACGAGGAAGTGGATATTACTATAAGTTCCCCACTTCCAATGGCATTGCCACAGACCATCCGGGTCTGGAAGTTGACAACTGTGAGATCGGCGGTTGGAGTCATGCCGCAATCAACTTACTAGCCGGCGATAAACACCACATTCACCATAACTTTATCCACCACAACCAATACAATGGGTTGGGTTACGGTGTGTGTCACAACAAAGCGTTTTCGCTGATCGAATACAATTTGTTCAACTATAACCGCCACTCGATCGCAGGAACTGGCCGGCCAGATAGTGGCTATGAAGCCAGACATAATGTGGAAATAGAGCATTCCCTCAGCCATTGCTTTGATATGCACGGCGGCCGCGACCGGAAGGATGAAACCAATATCGCAGGAACATGGATTAAGATTCATCACAATACGTTCAGAAGTCCCAGTCGAGCAATTGTGATTCGCGGGGTGCCTCAGGAAGGCGCTGAAATCTACAATAACTGGTTCTATCAGGAGCCTGAAGCCACATCCGTCCGGTCTGCAGGAAAGACACAAATCACAAATAATGCCTATGGTCTGACAGACACCCAATTTCTGCCTCACGCAGAGCCGGAGCCATAGAGGATCGACCGAGTAATAATGCCATCTTCACTTACATGCAGTTCGGGAGCAAATTCTACTTGATAATACGGTAAATTATATGGTTTCATCGATGTGGAAAAGTGCTTGCCAGAGGTGGCAAAAAGAGGTATAATTGCTGCGAATACAATGATTGAAAGAGGCTGTTACCGATGGCTGTAAAATTGTCGCAAAAAATGAAAAAGGAGGCGCAGGAAACATGAAATGTAATTTCGTTTGGATTTTAACCAGCTTGATGCTCAACGGGCTTCTGGGCTTGGCTGAGATGAGTCTGGCCGATGCAGAGGGCACCTGGGCAGCAAGAGCCGACATGCCCACGGGAAGATGGGAGTTGTCCACCTGCGTGGTGGACGGGAAGATATATGCCATCGGAGGCGCTGGACCTGCTTGGCAGCCGTTGCGTACCGTGGAAGAATACGACCCGGCGACGGACACCTGGACCACGAAGTCTGAGATGCCCACCGCAAGACAGGGGTTATCCACCAACGTGGTGAATGGGAAGATTTATGCCATCGGTGGTGGCGCAGGTTCTTCATCTGCATATACGTCTGTGAAGACTTTCTCGACGGTGGAAGAATACGACCCGGCGACGGATACCTGGACCACAAAGTCTGAGATGCCAACTGCAAGAGGCTACCATTCCGCCAACGTGGTGGATGGCAAGATCTACGTCATTGGCGGGTCGCCCAGGGCGCCTTTCCAGGGGGGTTCTATTCTGACGGTGGAAGTGTATGCGCCGGCCACTGACACCTGGACCCAGAATGGCGACATGCCAGCGTCAAGAAGGGCTGGCTTCACCAGCGTGGTGGATGGCAAGATCTATGGCTTTGGCGGTTATGCGAGTCGTCGGAGGGGCGACGAGTATGACCCGGTGACGGACACCTGGACCGAGAAGGCCGATATGCCAACGTATAGACACGCGCTATCCACCAGCGTGCTGTATGGGAAGATCTATGCCATCGGGGGTTATGTTCCAGGCGTTGCCGGCTACCCGGGTGTGGCCACCGTGGAAATCTATGATCCCGCAACGGATACCTGGACAACAGCACCCGACATGCCCACCGGAAGATTTGGTCCTCGCAGCAGCGTGGTGGATGGGAAGATCTATGTCATTGGCGGCCAGGCCCGTTGGATCACGACAGCTTATGTGACGGTAGAGGAATACGACCCCGGATTCGTACCCATCGAAGAATCCACAAGCGTCGACGCGAAAGGGAAGCTGGCAACGACGTGGGGAAACATTAGACGCGGCAGGTAAAATCTTGAAACTCGGTTATGATTTTGGACGGTGAATTTATTGAGGGGCAATTTGTCGAGCGTCCCAATCGGTTTCTATCGCTGGTGCGGATAGGAGATCGCGAGGAATATGCCCACGTACCGAATCCCGGTCGGATCGAGGAATTGCTGTTGCCGGGCGCCACTGTCGTATTACGGAAGGAGCATAATCCAAACAGGAAGACCCGATACACATTGATCATGGTCTACAAAGACGGCGATCTGGTCTCGCTGGATACCATGCTCCCCAACAGCCTAGCAGCAGAGGCAATTAAAGCTGGAAGACTCAAGGAATTTGAGGGCTATCGGGTCGTTCGGCGGGAAGTGCAATACAGGAACAGTCGATTTGATCTTCTGTTATCGAAGGATGAAACTTTCTGTTTTCTGGAGGTGAAATCTGTCACGCTGGTGAAGGGCAGAACAGCTATGTTCCCCGATGCTCCCACACTCAGGGGAACGCGGCACATCCATCACCTGATGGAAGCTATGGACGAGGGCTATGAGGCGGCCATTTTATTTCTGATACAGCGGCACGATGCTGATAAATTCACAACCAATGATGACATGGACCCAGAGTTTGCCAGCGCGCTGCGCCAATCTCAGAAACGTGGAGTTAAACTATGCGTCTATAATTGCAGAATGAGCATCAAGGAGGTTGAAATAGACCAGCAGGTAGATTATCTTGGTAGGGGTGGGTAACTTTCGCCCTTCTCATGCGAGCATCTCCCATTCATAAGTGGTGTACGCTCAGATTGTCATTCCAGCGAAGGCTGGAATCCAGTCATTTTACCAGTTCATCATACAGAGAGATATATATAATACGCAATACAAGTGTGTAACCACTGGATTCCAGCCTTCGCTGGAATGGCAAGTGACTTATCCGCTGATAACCGACAAAGGTGAATAGTCACCAATCAAATAAATGTCTCTTTGACCTTTTTGAAGAACCCCTTGTCCGGCGGGGCAACCTTTTCGCCCCTGATTTCGGCGACCTCACGGAGCAGGGCTTCCTCCTTGGGTGTCAGTTTAGTGGGTACGTCCACAATTATCCTGACAAGCTGGTCACCAACGCCGCGGCGTCCGCGAAGATGAGGGATGCCTTTGCCGCGAAGGGAAAATACTTTGCCGCTTTGAGTGCCTGACGGAATATTCATCGTGGCCTTGCCATTGATTACCGGAATGTCAATTTCTGCTCCCAATGTTGCCTGAGTATAAGCAATATTAACCTCACATATAAGATCGTCGTTGCGCCTTTGAAAAATGGGATGTTCTTTAACGTGGATAACTATATGCAGATCACCCGGCGGCCCGCCTTTTATACCAGCTTCCCCAACGCCGGAATACCTCAGAATAAGTCCATCATACGCACCTGGTAAAATCTCTATCAGAAGTTCGGATGTGTGGGTCACTCGTCCCTGCCCACGGCATGTATCACAGGGATCGGATATAACCACACCTTCGCCTCTGCATGTAGGACATGGACGGCTGGTAATAAAGAATCCAGCGCGCTGTTGTACTTGACCGCGACCGCTGCAAGTTGGGCACGTCTGAGGCGATGAACCCGGATTTGCTCCGCTCCCGTGACAGTTGGAGCAAATCTGCAAAGTCGGCACCTCAATCGTCATTTTCTTTCCGCTTACGGCCTCTTCAAGGGTAACTTCCAAATCTCGCCGGAGATCGTTGCCGGGTCTGGCGCCGGATCTTCTGCGTGTTCGTCCACCGAGGAAGTCATCAAATATGCTGTGCCTTCCGAATATTTCCTCTACAATGTCCTCAAACGACCCAAATCCAAATCCTGCATTCCTGGGATCGAATCCCCAGGCACCGTCCAGGCCATCCCAGCCAAATTGATCGTATTTTTGTCGGCTTTGCGGTTCTCTCAACACCTCATAGGCAGACTGTATCTCCTTGAATTTCTCAGTAGCCTCTTCCTTATTGTTCGGGTTCTTGTCGGGATGATGTTCCTTGGCAAGTTTATAATATGCCTGCTTTATCTCTTTTTCATCAGCGTTTCTGCCAACTCCTAATGTCTCGTAAGCATCTCTCTTCGGCACCTGACACACCCCTCAAATCTACTGTTCTTTTTCAGAATCTTTGTCTTCAGAATCTTTATCCACAACTTCATAATCAGCTTCTGTCGAGTCTTCCCGTTCCCCGGATTCTTCTTTTTCGTCGGCGGGTTCCTGTTGTTCTTCCTGTTTATCAGCTTCCGCTTCATCGCCCTGTTCATCGGACGCTTGTGCCTCAGCCTCCTGCTCTGCAGTCGCTTGAGCATACATAGCCGCCGCTAGTTCTTGAGATACTTGAGCCAGCGATTCAGTAGCTGATTGGATGGCTTCCACATCGGTTCCAGCTAATGCCTGTCTCGCGACCTCCACAGCTTCCTCCACAGGCTTCCTGTCGTCTTCGCTTATTTTTTCACTATACTCTTTAAGCGTTTTTTCAGCCATGTAGATGGCTGCATCCGCCTGGTTACGGATTCCTATTTCCTCACGTTTCTTCTTGTCCTCGTCGGCATGTTCTGCGGCATCCTTGACCATTTGCTCGATCTCAACATCACTCAGCTTGTCTGATGCCTCTATCCGGATGCTCTGCTCCTTCTGGGTTCCCATATCCTTTGCTGAGACGCTGATGATGCCGTTGGCGTCAATATCGAAGGTAACTTCAATCTGAGGTACAGCTCTGGGAGCAGGTGGTATTCCCACCAAATCGAAGCGTCCCAGCGTTTTATTATAGACAGTCATGTCCCTCTCGCCCTGAAGGACGTGTATGCTCACTGCTGATTGATTATCTGTGGCTGTTGAAAATATCTGAGTTTTGCTTGTAGGTACAGTAGTATTGCGCTCAATGAGTCTGGAAAACACTCCACCAAGTGTCTCTATGCCCAGTGACAGTGGGGTTACATCAAGAAGCAATATGTCCTTGACTCCCTCGTCCTCTGACAGAATACCTCCCTGAATAGCTGCTCCGATGGCAACTACCTCGTCAGGATTCACTCCCTTGTGTGGTTCCCTACCGAATAGCTTCTTCACCACTTCCTGAACCTTGGGCATGCGTGTCTGACCACCGACAAGGATCACCTCGTCGATGTCATCGGCTGTCAGTTCTGCGTCTGACAGTGCCTGCTTGCATGGACCCACTGTCCGCTGGATCAGATCATCAACCAACTGTTCCAGCTTGCTCCGCGTAAGAGTCACATTAAGATGCTTCGGACCACTGGCATCTGCTGTGATGAAGGGGAGATTCACCTCTGTCTGCATGGTAGTGGATAGCTCACACTTGGCTTTCTCTGCTGCTTCCTTCAGTCGCTGAAGTGCCATCTTGTCCTCACGC
>SDBT01017270.1_pt1 | contig 11402 bp, 9 predicted proteins | sample 2277101 | NCBI WGS metagenome assembly SDBT01 (sample SAMN10404973, study PRJNA504765) | marine sediment metagenome | isolation source: marine sediment core GS10_PC15, 103 cmbsf | place: Arctic Ocean: Southern Knipovich Ridge | collected 2010 | reverse complement strand
TTGCTCGTACAGCTAGTAAGTAAAATATCACAATTTTTGGCATTTTTTTGCTTACTTTAACCGCAAGATTTCTAATGTCGACCGGGTCTTTAAATTTAATTTATTCGATCCATAGTTCCCCTGTGTGTTTTTTACCTCGACTCACCAGTTCAGCCGCCTCAACTTCCAAAAGCTGAAGCTGTATTTTTTTTAATTGTTTTTCCCGAATTTTAACATTTTGTTTCAGGAGTTCAACCTGGCCGGTCATTTCACTATCGGTCGTCGATAGGATCTGGTTAATCTTTTGGGTTATTTTAGTGCGATTTTGATAATCCAACAGGGCTCGTTTACCGGCAACAAAAGAACAACGAATATTATTTCTCACTTTTTCCCATGATAAAACTTTTATGGAACCGATCTCTCCGGTATTTTGAACATGGGTTCCGCCACAAGGATCAAGATCAAAATCCTTTATATCTATTAAACGGATCGGTTTGTCAAAAAATTTTGGCGGCTTTCGTAGGGACAGATTGTCGATCTCTTTTGAGGAAACCCAACAACTAACTATCGGCCGGTTTTGCCAATCAATAGTATTGGCATATTCTTCGATTTTATAAACCTGCTCCCAGGTCAATTCAGTCATATCAACATCTATTGTATCCTTTATCTCTCCGAGATGCGAAGATAGAGTTTTTATACCTGATATTTGTAAAAAACTCTGTGCTAAAATATGGAATCCTGAATGCTGCTGCATAAAATCAAATCTGCGGTTCCAATCTAATTTTCCGGTAACAGCACTCTCGGTTTGAATCGGTTCTGAAACCAGATGGACAATTTCTTCACCTTCTTCAATCACATCAAGAACTTGTTGGTCATTTAGAAAACCGGAATCTGCCATCTGGCCCCCGGAGGTTGGATAAAAAGCGGTTTGATCAAGAATTACGGCAAATTTATCGTTTTTTTTGTATTGTTCGACAATTTGAGCCTCAAATTCCCTGATGTAACTGTTATCGTAATATAAACGTTTGGCCATTTTAAAACTTTTAATTAACTAAGCAGCAATTATTGATTTGACAAGATCAACGCTTGACGCGGCATCCGGGGCATAACCATTGGCCCCAATTTCATCGGCATAATCCTGGGTTACCGGTGCACCACCGATAATAATTTTGATTTTATCACCTTCTTCTTTTCTGATTAATTCTACTATCTGGCGCATACCTACCATTGTTGTTGTTAACAGCGCGGACAGACCAACGATTTGGGCTCTGTTTTCACGGGCAATTTGCAGATACTTTTCGGCTGTCACATCAGTCCCGAGATCGATTATGTCGAATCCCGCTCCTTCCAGCATCATTGCAACCAGATTTTTTCCAATATCATGAAGGTCCCCTTTAACCGTTCCAACCACAATCGTACCTTTGGAGGCCACACCGGTTTCAGCCAGTAGTGGGCGTAAAAGTGTCATTCCGGCTTTCATTGCCCGAGCGGCAATCAAAACCTCAGGTACATAAAATTCGTTATTTTTAAATTTTTGACCGACTATATTCATCCCTGAAATCAAACCGTTTTCCAGGATCTCAGCCGGAAGAATTTTTTCATCAATTGCTTGTTGTGTTAGTTTTTGTACTTCCGGTGCATGTCCGGCAATCAGGCTTGCGGTCAATTTTCCCAAATCAGCCATCTTTAGCTCCTTATTATTAATTTAATTTTTACTAACTTTTCAGCCACAAAGACTCCTGGACAATGATCAATTACCAATGATTATAGCGATCAGCTTTCAGCAGTCAACTTTCAGCAAAAGCAAGTTTCCTTGTTTTGATTCGATTATCAAAACCCAGTGGAAATCAAATTCAAATAAGATTAAATAAAAGGAAATTCATGATATTAATCAAGAGAAATATCTTTCATTTGGTAATACTTCGTTTATATTGTTGGAGTAATGGAGTAATGGAGTAATGGAGTAATGGAGTAATGGAGTGATGGAGTGTTGGAGTGATGGAGTGATGGATGAGTGGATGGCACAATGGTTTTTGCTGAGTGCTGAAAGCTGAATGCTGAAAGCTTTTTTAAGAATGATTTACGAAGGTAACATAATCCGGCCGCCGAGTGAGGCCAATAGTATAATTCTTCAGGTGACTGTCGGTTGCTCCCATAATAAATGTACTTTCTGTGGTGCATACCAGGGACAACGGTTTAAAATTAAAAGCGAGGAATATATTGATTCTGATATAAACTTCACCGCACTACATTACCGTGAAAAACACCGACTTTTTCTCTGTGATGGCGATGCGATGATCATTCCTCAGGAAAAACTTCTCGGCATTTTCCGGAAAATAAAAAACAGACTGCCATGGATCAGACGAGTGGGCATTTATGCCAATATAAAAAGCCTGAGGAAAAAAAGTGTCGACGATTTAATTTCCTTAAAAGAGCTGGGACTGGGTATCGTATATATGGGGCTTGAAACCGGTGATAATCTCACCCTTGAGATGGTAAATAAGGGCGCAACTAGTCCGGATATGATTGAACAAGGACGTAAAGTCCGGACTGCAAAAATAAAACTGTCTATTACTGTTCTCCTCGGGATTGCCGGAAAGACCCGATCTGTGATTCATGCCCAAAAAACCGGGGAAGTGCTGTCGGAAATTGATCCGAACTATGTCGGGGCACTTAGCCTGATGTTGATACCAGGGACACCAATGTATCGCGATTGGGAGGCTGGAACTTTTACACTGCCGGAACCGGAGGATCTTCTTACCGAACTAAAAACCATGATCGAACACACAAATTTGACAGGAGGACTCTTTTTTGCAAATCATGCGTCAAACTATCTGCCCATAAAAGCCCGCTTGCCAAAGGATAAGAAGATGGTGATTCAGTTGATCAATGAAGCGCTGGCAGGAAAAATTTCACTAAAACCCGAGTGGTTGCGGGGACTTTAATTCGGGGGGGAAAAAAACTCACCTAAAACACATGACCAAAATGAAAAAATAATCGCGATTCATCCCTTTTCTTTTTTGACCGGATAAACAGGATCGACCGGATCACTAAAACATTTTAATTATACAATAAAACCAAAACATTCTTATTCACGCTGATAGATAATTTTTTACTCCTTGCTATGGGCGAAGCATTCTTTTTTGCTGTTTGCAAAAGTTTTGATTCCTTGCTAAGAATGCTTCGCCCCTACAAAAAATCAATCTTCTCAGGTAATTTATCACTAGACGGCATTATAATTGCCATAGAAAGTAATATACAGTAAAAAACAGCAAAATTGATCAATAAATGAACCAAAATGATACAATTTTAAGATTTTTGGATCACTTTAATACATTTTTTTAAAAACTATTTTGAAATAACCTTAAGAATTCATAAAAGTAAAAAATTCTGTTAAGGAAATCTCTGTTGCATGTGAAAGGAATCACAAAATGCAGAATTTAAAAACCGGTGACCGGGTACAAATAATTGATGCTCCTGATTATGAAAAAAATAAAGTCGGTAAAATCGGAGTGATTGTGATGATGCAAAACGGTGAGCGTTTTAACAATAATAGTTACTATAACGATGATATTATGGTAATTCTTGATGATTGCGGTATTTCGTTTCTGAAAAGTAAACAACTAAAACATCATGTCTGAACAGGTTTTGTAAGGATTCATCCCGCCTCTTTGCACCTGGTAAGCAGGGGGAAAGTTATTTTTGCTCAAAGTATAAAAATCATTCTTTTCTAAAAAACAGCTTTTGTTTAATGGCTTTTATTCTTTCTTCAGCAAAACAATTTTTAAACAATCGCCTTAGCTATCCAAAATATGGGTAAATATTCACAGTAGTTTAAGGTAAACCATTAATTAAGTTCAAGATTGACTACCAGTTCTTCACCAGCTTTTAACGATATATTTATTACAACTTTTTTTTCAAATTCCTCGCCGCGAAGTTTTTTCCTGATTTCGATTATTTTTTGTTCGGTTTCGTCTTGTTTTTCCGGATCATTCGTTTTCATTAATCTGTTAAATTCTTCCGTATATTTTTTTTCATCGAAAGGAATCCCACAGATTAGTTTTTTGTCACCAGGTTTAATATTTAATATCGAATAATTACCTTTTTCATCGGTCCACTGCTTATTATATTTGGCACCTTCGATAAACACCATAGCCTTTTTTACCGGTTTCCCGTCTTTATCTGTAACAATTCCGGTGATTTTACCAAGGCTTTCCGACTGTTCCTTCAATTTAAAAATCGTTGGTATGCTAACCCATACCTTAACCGGTTTATTCCCCTGTTTTGCCGGTTTCCAGGAAATTGATTTTATAGCATTAGCTGCAGCTTCATCACAACCATATGGGCCTAATGACTTTGCAACCTTCGTTTTAACGACTATCCCGAATGTGTCAATTAAACATTGAATAATTACAGTTCCCTGCACACCGGCTCTTTTGGCAATTTCAGGATAGTGTAAATATTTTTGCATTTCTGCCTGCCCGCCAACCGGTTCCGGTGCTTGGTCATAGGGGACAAACATTGGTGTTTGTGATTGAGGGTCACTTGGTCTGTTAATTTTTTCATTTTCCCCCTCTGAAAGCCTGAATATCACCGGGATAGAAATCCAAACTTTAACCGGTTTATCTTCATGAATGGCCGGTTTCCATTTGGTCTTTTTTATAGCCGCCATGGCGGCCTCGTCGCAGCCGTTATTTCCCAAAGATCTGGCAATTTGAGTTTTTAAGACAGTTCCATCTTTATCAACTAAAACATCAACTTCTACAGTCCCTTCAACACCAGCCCTCAAGGCAATTTCAGGATAAGCTATATTGCGCTGAAGTTCCGAAAAACCTCCTATGGGCTCAGGTGGCGAATCATAAGGCGTAAGGGGTGTTTTATAGTACGATTGTGGTATATCTCTTTCCTCCATGTGCAATATCTCAATATCAAAGTTCACAATTGTCGTAAGTTTTTCTATAACTTTCACAGCCTCGATAATGACTGAATTGTAACCGCTCATATTAATCTTTACATTATAATTTCCCGGTGGAATATTTTTTATCAAATATTCCCCTACAGGAGATGAAGTCGTCGCCAGATTGATGCCGGGCAGAAATATTCTTGCACCGGCAATAGCCTCACCCGTTTCTTTATCCGTCACTTTACCCTTTATTTGTCCGGTTTCGGTGACTATTTCTTCTTCAGGTGGTAGAGGAGGTGGGGGAAAATCTAAGAACGGCTCAAAAACCTGGATTTCATCAAAGGACATTTTTTCATTACCAGATGGCACAGGCCTATCCTGGTCAAGTTTTGGTAATGAAGAGATTTCTGTTAAAGCTGTTTTTTCCAGTTTAAAATTTTTATCGGACTTTATCAAATCTGATTTTTTAACTTCAACTCTAATCGAATTTGAGATTTTTTTAAATCCTAACATATTAACTTGAACTGTATATTTTCCCGGCGGCACGTTTTTTATGACAAACTTGCCTGACATGTCCGACGCGGTCCCTAGATTTGTCCCTTCAATGAGTACATTTGCTCCGGGTATCGGTTCACCTGATATTTTGTCGGTAATCTGCCCGGAAATCTCCCCATACCTGGTTTGGGTTTGTTCCGGTATATTTTGCGGAATCACTTCATTTATTCCGCTATTTGCCAGTGTAAAACCCAATGCCCCAATAGCTAAAACCGTAAGTAAAATTTTTTCAATCCGCTTAAATTTTAACATGGTCCCCTCCTTTTTTTTCATCAGATATTCAAATCTTTTCAGCACCGTTTTTTTGGATCTTAAAAAATAATTCACTAAAGCCGGACATTCCCTGGCCGTCATTGAGCGATCAAGATGGGCGAGCAGGAATTTTGAATATTCCAAAGAATAACCTTTTAAATTAACTATAGCATAATCATCACAGACCCGTTCTCGCAGGCTGGTCAGTTGCCAATTTGCGATCCATACTAGTGGATTAAAAAAATAGAAAATCTGAATCAAATTTTGACAGAAATTCAGCCACAAATCTTTTCGTTGAATATGGGCCAGTTCGTGGGACAAAATTGCTTCTAATTTTTTCTTTCCCCAGTTTAATGAATCTTCCGGCAAAAAGATTTTGGGCTTAAATATATTGATTATAAAAGGAGTACAAATATTATCCAACACAAATATCTTTACCGGTCTGTTTTTATTTAATCTGTTTTTAATTTCAGGGGATAATAAACTTTTATCAAATTGAACAGCTCCCTTCAGTTTTTGGCGAAAAATAATATTTTTCCAAAAAACAAAAACCAATAATACAAAAACAATCCCGATCCAGGTTAAAAAGAGATATCCGGTAAATTCCAGGCGTAATATCGGGGCTGTTAATTGAGAAACAGCAGATTCGGGCGGTGAATAATTCGCCCAGGAGATATTAGGTATAAAATCGATCTGTTTCTGAAACGGCAGAGGAACCGACGGTGGAATAACCGCTTTCAGAAGAAGTAATGTCCATAATCCGTATAAAAATTTGGCCGAACGATTTTTAAAAATGATAGCTGTAATCAAGATGATCAAAAAAAAGAAAATCATCTGAATGGAAGAATCGGCCAAATAGGCGAACCACTTTTCCGAAAAATTATTCAAAAGGGAAGTCATTGTTTTTCCTCCTTTTTTTGTTCTATCATCTTTTTTATCTTGTCCAGGTCTTCACGGGTCAGAAAACGGGAGTCGATCAAAAATTCAGCAAGCATACCAAATGAGCCATCAAAGGCCCGGGAAACCAGGCTTTCCGTGGCGCGATTAATCGCAAGCTTTTCGGTAACCAGAGGCCGGTAAAAATTGACCATGCCGATTTTCTCTTTTTCCAATACTTTTTTTTCAACCATTCTATCCATATAGGTCTCAATTGTGGTATAAGCCTTTTCTGCGTTTGGATAAGCTTCATCCCAAACTTCCCGGACCGACACCTGTTTTTTCTGCCAGACAACCTTTAATATTTGCCATTCTATCTTGGATAAAAAATTATTAGCTTTCATATCTGCTCCCAATATGCTATTACGTTAAAAAATCCTTTTTTTGTAAAAAACAAACCCCTTTTGTAGTAACCAAACTACATGTGTAGTAAGTATACAACTAAAAAAGCCCTTTGTCAAGTTTTTTTTGAGGTTTTGAAAATAAAAATAGACTTTATGGAGTGCATCAACAGTGTTGATGCAATATCATAATGCAGTATCACTGATACTGCACTCCATATCAGTTATTTCGCAGCTTATAAAACACAGTAAAATGCAGCCAAATTAGAATTCCAAAACATTTGAAGCGATTATCTGATAATCATCGATGATCAAAACGGCAGGATTTTCTTGAAGAAACTTTTTATACTTTTGGTGATTTTTTTTGTTGCTACAGCTTGTTTTCTCTCCTCTCCCCGGCATAATCGTAAAAACTCCTGTTTTAAACCATCAGAATAATTCGGTTCACGGAGCTTCATCTCATCAATTATCTCATAAAAGTACCAGCGTTCATCCAAAGGCAATCTTTCTGACTCTGTCTGAAAATTATCATAGATCATTTTTCTGGTTTTTATTTCTTCTTCTATTGAAGAAACTTTTAGAAATGTTTTACATGATTCTAACCGCTCTACAAAACTTTCGTCACCGGTATTTATGTTAAATGGCTTTGGAGGACCCTTATCTTTGTCCAGCACTCTTTCGCCAAACTTTATAAACTCAACACCACAAAACTTTTTTTGAGATCCTGAGGTAGGTTGAACGCGAACAATTTTTCCTGCATAAGTAACAGTTTCTTTGTCCGCAATTTTTACTACAATTTTGGGAATAAGGATATCCGGGCTGAATGAGGTCGACTTTTCATCCACGTAACAAAGCAATCCTCCGGGACTCAGATTCACAACTTTAACATCAAAGGTTTTGCCATCAATTTCAAATGATGCTTGTGGTTCAGGTTCAACCACAGGCTGCAAACGGTAATACTGTCTTTTTTCTTTTTCCGGGGAATTTGTTTCCATAATAGTTCCATATGGCTTTTTTTACCGAGCAACTCAGCCATCAAGACTCGAAGGCTCCCAAAACAATGAAGCTGGAGCTGGATGAGACACACCACCCCAACCATCCATTATTCCATAAACTAATCAGTATGCCTAGTCTTCCTTTTGAGTCTTACCTGCCCGGTCGACTGCTGACGGGGAGACTTCAAGGCTGAGCAGTTACCTTTTTAATTTAATACATTCGAAGGAGAAATTCGAATTTTAAATTAAATAAAATAGTTTAACCGCCTAACTATATCGAATCCATTTAATCAATTCAGGCAGAGTGGGTCTTTTGCCATACATTAAAATTCCAACCCGGTAGATCTTGCCGGTTAACCATATCATACCAATAATACTCAAAATTAAAATTAATATTGATAAAGCCACCTCCCAGGCCGGAGGCATAAGAACGGAAACCCGCATAAACATGATTATCGGTGAAAAGAAAGGAACCATCGATAATATAACAGCGAGGGTTGAATCCGCATTGCTGATAATAAACATCATCATCATGATTGGTATGATCAAGAAAATAATTACCGGCATCTGCATTTGCTGGGCTTCCTGGTCAGAGTTAACCATTGCTCCGACCGCAGCATACATCGTGGCAAAAAAAAGAAAGCCTAAAACAAAAAATATCACAAAAAACAGAATTACATTGACCGGCAGAGATGGAATATCCACTAAACTTGCCGGGTTGGCGCCAAACATTTGGCCGATCTGAACCGCATACATAGAAATTAGAATTAAAAATCCCCCCCAGATCAAAAATTGCAGCAGCCCTACAGAACCAACCCCTAAAATTTTTCCGGTCATAAGCTGGAAAGGTTTTACCGAAGACACAATCATTTCGATGACACGGGTGTTTTTTTCTTCAACTACACTACGGGTTATAGCAGCACCATAAAGAAGCATCGACATGTACAAGATCATCACTAATGCATAAGTTACACCAAAAGTAAATCCGCCATCCTTTTTTTCTTCCCCGCCGGAGACAATTTTGAAAGTCTCCAGATTTATACTCCTGGTAAGTTGATTAATTGTGTTGGGATCAAGACCACTATCCTGAAGACGGATGGTGCGGACCACACCGGAGACAGCCCTTTCGAGTTTTCTCATCAAGTTAAAATTACTAACATTTTTGGCATAAAATTCTACTTTTTTCCGCTCATTCAAATCCCCGCTTTGTATAACATCTTTTGGTATCATCATATAGCCGGTAATATCATTATTTAGAATTTTTTGCGATAAAGCTGCTTTCACCGAGGATAAATCTTCAATGCTGGTCTTTTCCTGCACTAATTTATACAGTTGTTCTCCATGTTTGGAAGTATCATCCAGGGTTTTAGTCAGGGGCTCAAATATTCTTTCGGAAAAATCAATTATTACAAATTCTCTCTGTTTTTCAGTCGTCAGAGTACTGAGCAGAATCGGAACCACAAGTAAAAGCACCATTAGTAAGGGTAAAATAGCTGTTCCGATAATAAAACCTTTCGTTTTAACCCGGATCAAAAATTCTCTCTTAATTATTGAAAATATCTTATTAGACATTTTGACACTCCTGAAAATCAATGATCAATTAACAATAAACAATGATCGATAGCGATCAGCTGTCAGCTTTCAGCGGTCAGCGAAAACCAGCGTGCCCGTCGTGTAGTGACGAGTAACTAACAGCTATGAATATTCCCATCATCCAATATTTTATTCTTCCATTACTCCATTACTCCAATTTTCCACTATACCACCCTTGTAAGGGCGAAGCATTCTCATTAATTAATACCCAAATAATTATTACTCTTTGCGAAGAATGCTTCGCCCCTACTTGGAGGCTGAGTTGCTACTAAATATTACGATTACGATTTTACCGTTTCAATAAATATTTCATTAAGAGAAGGTTCTACGATCTCAAAACGGTATATTTCAGATTTATCGATTATACTATGTAATAGATGCTGAGGATTAGCTCCTTCTTTCAGGCGGATTTCTACATAATTACCGTAGTCATTATATTTTTCAATCAGAGAATTTTCACTCAGAAATTTAGAATCGCCGGAATATTGTAATTTAATCCGGTTTTGGCCATACTGTTTTTTAACATCGCGTAATTTTCCTTGCAATACGCTTTGTCCTTTGTTGATTAAACAGATGGAATCGCACAATTTTTCAACCTGTTCCATAAGATGAGTTGAAAAAATGATAGTCACCCCTTTTTCCTTCAGCTCTAATAAAACATCTTTTACTAATGAGGTATTCACCGGATCCAGGCCTGTGAACGGTTCATCTAAAATAATCAATCTGGGTTTATGCATAAAGGTAATTATTATCTGTAGTTTTTGCTGCATACCGCGGGACAAATCTTCAACTTTTTTATCTTGCCAGCCGGTCAAATCAAATCGCTCTAACCATCCGGGGATAATCTGGGTCATTTCCTGCTTTTTTATCCCTTTTAATTCTCCGAAAAAAAACAGGACATCAATCACCTTCATTTTTTTATAAAGTCCCCGTTCTTCAGGCAGATATCCCACTTTATCAAGAATTTTCAGCGAATTTGGTTGATCCAGAATGCGAATTTCACCTTCATCAGGAAGGATAATACCCATGATCATCCGAATTGTGGTAGTTTTGCCGGCACCATTCGGACCGAGGAGGCCGTAAACCTGACCCGGTTCAATCTCGAAGCTTAATTCTTTAACAGCACAAAAGCTGCCGAACGATTTACTTATACAGTTTAAAACTAGATCCTTCATAAGCTGCCTATAATAAAAATAGGGGTTTTAATTTTTGCCTGAATTTCAGATCACAGGCAATCGATCCATCCCTTCTTCTGCTGCCGTCGACATCATTATTTGATGCAATTCCTTTTGGACCGATTCGTCTAATTTTTGAGGCTCATGGGACGACAAAATTTTCTTAACCCGATCATGAGCACGATCCAATAAACTTTCGGCACCTCCTGATACCCAATCCTGCAGATTTTTTCTGTCAACCACCGCATCGGGGAAATAAAATTCTTTCCTGAAAGTTTTCAGTGTATTGGGGGAGGTTAGAAAAAATTCTCCGTTATAAATATCACCGTACAGGTCTTCGCCAAACATTTCTCCATGGGCATAAATTCCCGATTTTAATCGCAACGCCTGGCCGACTATTTCATGATCAACAACTAATTTTTCCAGAGACTGACAACTTTCAAAGTCCAGCATTCCTGCTCCGGAGATGACATTGATACCTGCGAGTGCGGCTAAAACCGCCCCCATGCCGGATTCAAACCCGGCTTGTGCATCCAATTGTTTGGCATCGGATAAAGCCATGTATGCATGGGTCGGAACCCCCAATTCACGCCCGATTTGTGCATAAGCTGAGTCGATCATCATCGTTTCAATTGCACCCATCGGTGTGGTTCCGGTTCGCATATCAAACGCG
>SDBT01017269.1_pt1 | contig 11402 bp, 16 predicted proteins | sample 2277101 | NCBI WGS metagenome assembly SDBT01 (sample SAMN10404973, study PRJNA504765) | marine sediment metagenome | isolation source: marine sediment core GS10_PC15, 103 cmbsf | place: Arctic Ocean: Southern Knipovich Ridge | collected 2010 | reverse complement strand
GGATATGTCAGGCTGATACTGTCGACGGCGCGGTGAGAGAGTTTCCTCCTCGCAACCCGCCATGATTTCGGTCGAGGCCGTCCCCCTGCCCGAGGGACGGCCTCACACTTTCCCCCTCTTGCCGAACAGACCTGTCTTATGCTATGGTATCTGACGTGAGTTGCCGGGGGCAGGGCTAACCTCACACTAGCTCACCCCTGGCTCCTCACACTGAAGGAGGATTTCTCATGGGAGGGTTGAATTAAATGGTACGCGGTCCTGGCCTGCGCCCTGGCGGTCAACTGGGCGATGGCATGTGGGCTGCTCTTGACTACCGATGATGAAGTACCTACTGGCGTTCCTGTTGACTCTGTCGTGGCTGAGCGTATTGAAGCGGTCGGCCAGACGCTGGCCTACGTGGTGGCGGTCGATCGTAATCAACGGGAACACACCTATCTACTGGCGGCGGCGGTGGCCCGGGTCACCCCCGACCCCACTCCCGACACACTGGAGACACCGGAGGAACTACCAACCCCAATGCCCCACGTGCATCCAGATCCTACAGAGGTACGCGCCCCACCTGAACTGGGAGGTCTTGGAGACGTACGATCCCAATTCGAGCAGGGATGGCGCTCAGTCGGAGGCAGCGAAGAGTGGTTAGCCCTTGCGACCGCTGCTCTCATACCCTGCGAGAGCGGGTGGAACGTGTACGCCTACAACCCGGAGGGGCCCTACCTCGGGCTCGGCCAGTGGCTGGAGAGTACGTGGTCCGGCATAGCATCGGCTACAGGTTTTCACGACATCTACGATCCCTTCCACCAGGGCGCGAACATCGCCTACAAGGTGCTGCGGGATGGGCCCGGAGCGTGGCCTAGCTGTTGGTAGAGGAACGTGCCCGAGCCAAGGCCCGGTCGTGGCGGGGAGTGACCGAGCCGGAGGAGCGCGTCCTCATAGAAGACGACGGGACACGCCGGGGGGTGGGTACCCCTCGGGTCTGCCCCACCTGTAAGTTTGTTTTCTATGTTCACAACGACCGGACACTGATCACCAACGAGTGCGGGAGCTGCTACTACGGATGATACTCACTGACGGAGCCGTCTCGTACCACATCACCGTGCGGATGGACGGGAGCGTAGAGCTGGCGCAGCCCACCGACGTCCAGGTCTTCGCTGACTGGTGGAAGAGGGAGGCCCGGCTCCGTGACGTGGCCTGCCACTTCGACGGTAGCGACTACGGGATAGCTAAGCGGCTGCTCAATCAGCATGGAATTGACAGCCTCAAAGAACGTGGTATGATGTTCTGGCGCAGGCACTCGGGCCCGCTCCACTCTGGCGAGTACGACAGGCACATGGTCCTGTTCAGCTCGAAGATTCAGGAGATTGAGCACGACCTGAGTACCCGCTTGACCGAATAGAAATAGACCGGAATCGGCAGTCGACAGGGGCACCCACTTGGACAACGCGGTCTTCTATACTGTATGGCTTCTACTCCATGACCTAGAGTTTGCCAAGAGACACACGAGTCTCCCCTTCTCCCTCTTCCCCAGCGGAGGGCTCCGGGCTCTCGCCGCCCTCGCCATCGACCAGGCCCTCAACTACCGGCGCACCACTACGCTTTACGTCCTCGACGTGGCGCTCGACCAGGTCTTCGAGCCCGAGCACTACGGTAGCTCCGAGGAAGAGGTCCGCCGCATGTACCACGACCTGAACGACGCCTTCTATGTGACGGACGAGACCCGGGGCCGGGTCATCATGGTCTGTGAGGCGTGGGCACGGCAGCGACAGATGGGTGCCGCCCTCGCTGAGGGGGCCGAGGCGCTCCAGAAGGGGGACGAGGAGGCGGCATCGCTCGCCATCCTCCAGGCCCGCAAGGTCACGGCGGTAGACGAAGAACCTCTCCGGCTGGACAGGGACATACAGCAGGCGCTGGGCCCGCTGAGTGAAGACGGGGTGGCGACAGGCTTCCCTTACCTCGACCGTGTCTGGCACGGGGGACCCAGGCCGGGGGAGTTCGGCGTGGTCCTGGCCTCAACCAACATCGGGAAGACCCAGACCCTCTGCTACATGGCAGCGAGCGCGTTCAAGAAGAACCACCGCGTCCTCTACTACACCTTCGAGCTGCACCAGAAGCAGGTACTCCGGCGCATCGCAGCCGCAGTGCTCCAGCGACCGGCGGGGCAGGTACCGATCGACGAGGCTAACGACCTGCTCGCTCAGGTCAGGTTGCAGCGGGAGCTGGACGTCAGCTTCATCGAGATCAGGATGGGCACGAAGACGGTGGCCGACCTGCTCATGGACATCGAGGAGATGGAGACAGAGCACGAGAAGCCGGACATCATCCTCCTCGACTCAGCCGACGACCTAGTCGCTGTCGGTAAGCACCAGTCGGAATACACGAGGGCCGGGGAGATATACCGGGACCTCCGTAAGCTATCGCTGGCGACCGAGACCGTCATCTGGACGTCGACACAGGCCACGAGGGAGGCCATCGACAAGGCCCGCATCAGCCTCAAGCATATGGGTGACTCGTTCTGGAAGGCACGGCGGGCTCATTTTGTTCTAGGATTTTCACAGACCCGAAGTCAGATAGAGGCGGACCCGATCAACGGTGGCCTCATGTCCGTCTACATCCTCAAGGATAGCCAGCACGGCACCCCTGGACGGTGGTTCGACGTGGCCCCCACGTTCGGGCCCGCCCGGCCAGACGAAGAAGGGTACCCCGGGTTCAACGAAGTGAGGGACCTGACATGACAGCACCTACCAAGCGACGTCTTTACATTGGGAAGAAGTACGAGGATGGTGACCACTACGAGGAGGACATCTGGGACTTCCTCTCCGACCGGGTACTCCCGGTCCCCAATGCTACTTTCTGCGAGTACGACGAGGGGTTGGGGTGCATGGGTGTCCCCCCCAACCTCGCCACCACCTTCGTCTACGTCATCAAGGACGGGCACGTCTGCTACACCTACGTCTGCGAGCCCTGTGCCGAGGTACTAGTTGACAACATGAGTGGGGTGGAGCCGGGGGAGTACCCGACCACGCAGGACGGGTACGCCTCGGTACCGAGGCACTGCTCATGATTCTACTTTCTCTCTGGGTCCCCGGCCCCATCCGGCGAGCGTACTATAGTAGCTGGTACTGGAGAGAGTTCTTCAGGGAGTACCTGAAGGGGAGGCTACCACGACAATGACCCTGCTCGACCTAGTCTCCAAGCACGGGCTCGACCCAATGCCCACCACCAGTGGCGAGCTCATGATTATCTGCCCCATCTGTCAAGACCACAAGGCCAGGCTCTACATCAACATGACGACGGGGCTCTGGCTCTGCTTCCACTGTGAGGAGCGGGGTAACATCTACACCTTCTGCCGGGAGGTACTGGAGCTGGACCACTTCGAGGCCCGCCACGCTATGGACCGGCTCGACTTAGGGGCACCGGCGGCGACGGCCCTCATGGTACAGGCCACTCATGAGGAGCGTGAGGCGGTCGACGATCTCCAGGCAGGTATCCAGCTCCCCGAGGAGTTCAACATCCTCACCGACCCCCAGTCCCCGGGGGAGGGGGCCTTCTGGGACTACCTGCTCAACACGCGGGGGCTCAGCAAGTACGAGGTGATGATGCACAACATTGGCTACTGTCGGCGGGGCATGTACCAGTGGCGCATCATCATCCCCGTCCGCTCTAACGGTGTGCTCTGGACATTCGTCGCCCGGGGCATACACGAGAGCATCTACCCTAAGATTCTCCACCCGAGGGGGGCCAGCCCGAGCCACTCCCTCTTCGGCCTTGACCTGGTCCAGGCCGACTACCTCCAGGGCCATATCATCCTAGTCGAGGGGGCCTTCGATGCGATCAAGCTGGGCTCTATCTCCTGCGCCACGCTGGGCACTAACATCTCTGCGTACCAGCGGGACCTGCTCAAGGCGAAGAGGGTCGAGACCATCACCCTGCTCTGGGACTCTGACACTGCTGGCCGGGCCGGAGCCTCCAAGGTGCTAGAGCCCCTGCTCGCAGCCGGGTTCGGGGTGAACTGGGCCCGCCTGCCCGAGGGGCAGGACCCCGATAGCAGTAGTTATGAGGAGCTGGAGCAGGCCCTCAACAACCTCCACGACGTAGAGATGACGGCTACCGGCCCCTCCCCCCGCCCGGACAGACTTGACACGCTCAAGTTTCCCAGTTAGTATAGCTCTGCACCCCTCGGGGTAGCACAGACGGAAGCAAGGCCCGGACAGTAGCGAAAGGAGCTACAGCATGACCGAACAGCCGTATACCACGGTCGATGTGGGAGCCACCCGAGAAGCTCGGGCGGCTATGGACGAAATGCTTTGGTGGAAGCCGAAGGCGGGCGAAGGCAACCGCTGGAAGGACAACCCGATCCGCATACTGCCTCCACACCGAGCGATGGAGGGCAAGCTCTACTGGGGTATCCCCCTTCACTTCGGGGTAGGCCCCGGCAACGCCGTCATTCCCTGTCCCCGTAAGGCGTTCAACCAGCGGTGCCCCATCTGCGACGAGGGGTTCAAGCTGCTGAACGAGGGCAAGCGAGAGGACGGGCTGGACAACCTACCTACGTGGGCGGGCTACATGAACGTCGTCCCGCTCAACGAGGACGGGACCCCCGAGGGCGACAACCCGAAGGTCCGCGTCTGGTCCGCCAGCCGTGGCATCATCGACGACATCATCGACATCCTTGAGACCCTTGGTGATTTCACCGACCCGGCAAAGGGGCACGACATCAACGTCCGCAGGCGTGGCACCTCCAAGAAGAACACGAAGTACCAGACGGCGGCAGCGACGGAACCCACGGCCTTCGACTACCCGGAGCTACTCTCTGAGATCCACAACCTGGTTCAGCTCTCCCCGTACTGGGAGGTGCCCAAGATGATCGAGGCCATGAGCGCCACCGACGACCCGTTGGCGGCTGCTGCCGAGGAGCAGACGGCGAATCAGCAGGTGGCCCACGAGCAGCCACGTGCGCTCAGCGGGGGGCGCTTCGGGACTCCTCCCGATGACGACGAGGAAGCAGGAGAGCCACAACCCGAGCAGTCCGACGACGAGCGGGCAGCGGCACAGCAGCGGCTGAAGGACCAGATCACCCAGCCTGCCGCCAAAACGACGAAGACGAGCAAGCCGAAGAAGGGATAACCAATGGCGACACTACCGCTACATGAGCGGATTGTCGCCACGCTCACCCAGTCCGGCGTCGACATCGGTACTGCCGACAAGCAGGTCGACTCGGACGTAACGGACTGGGTGAGCACCCAGGCTGCATCCCTCAACTACGCTATTGGCAGGCCGGGCATCCCGGTCGGTCGCCTGACTACCGTGGTGGGCGCTATGGCGTCGGGTAAGAGTACGCTTGGTGTCCACCTCCTGGCCGAGACCCAGCGTCGGGGAGGTGTTGGCGTCCTCATTGACGCTGAGCGTAGGTACAGCCGGGACAGGGCCGAGCGCATTGGTATCAACCACGAGAAGCTAATCTACCTGAACGGTGAGACCCTAGAGGGTACCTTCGCTACCATCCTCAAGCTAGTAGACATGGTACGTGACGAGGACTCCGATGCCCTAATCACTATCGTCTGGGATAGCATCGCAGGGAGCCCAACAGAGAAGCAGCTCAAGGGGGAGTACATGCCCGCCGAGGCCGCACGGATTGTCAGTACCCAGCTCCGTGAGCTGCACCCGAAGATAGCCAAGCGTCGTATTAGTCTGGTCATCGTCAACCAGCACCGTAACCGTCTCGACATGGGCGGTGGTAAATTCATGAACCGGGGCAAGTCGCAGAATACGATGATAGCCGACAATGCCCTCAGCTTCTGGTCCTCACTCAAGCTGTCCTGCTCTAGCGCCGGGATGATCGGTGAAGACAGGGACAGGCCGGAGGGCATGAACATGAGGGTCAGCACCAGGCAACGGGACGGCGGGAAGAACACGGTCGCCCGTCCCGAGCGCACGTGCCTAGTACCGATCGACTTCAACTTCGGCATCGACGTAGAGGGGGCGATGTTTGAGGCGGCGAAGGACGCGGACCTCCTCTCCCAGTCGGGGACGTGGTGGGTCTACGGTAACCACAAGTTTCAGTCGAGCAAGTGGCGCGAGGCCCTAGCGGAGACGGACATCGCCCAGGCCATTGAGGCAGCGCCCACCTCTTGGCAGATAGAGGTAGCAGAGGAGGTCAAGCGCCGTGCTCAAGCAAATCATAGTTGAGAATTACCAGTCGATTCGAGAGGCGGACCTAGTCCTTGGCGGCATCACTCTGATCGTTGGGCCCAATGGGTCGGGTAAGTCGGCGCTCCTCCGTGCGCTCAAGGCAGCAGCGTTCAACCGGCGAGGGGACGGCTTCATTCGTGATGGTACCGACACTGCCCAGGTCATCATCGTGACAAGTGACGACCAGGTTATGCGGTGGGAGAAGAACCGAGGCACAAGCGGAGATTATTGGCTCGGTAGGATTGGTAGCGAGGACCATCAGGAGTTCAAGAAGACAGGGGCCGGAGTGCCCGAGCTAATCGAGCAGGCCCTTGGTATCCGTGAGGTCCAGGTCGACAAGGACTTCAAGATTACCCCGCAGTTTAAGATGGCGCACGACGTCACCATCCTCAAAGAGTCGGGCTCTCGCATGGCCCGCATCCTCGGGATGCTGACCCGCCTCCATGTCGTGGTCGGGGCCCAGCGCAGCGCCCGCAAGGACCGGGACATCGAGGTGCGGGTACGCCAGACGAACGAGGACCTGATTGCCGAGCTCCGCCCTCAGGTCGAGGCGCTGGACTGGGTGCCCCTGCTGAGGCAGGCGTGTGACCACGTCACCGCTCTCCTCACGCCCCTCGACGAGGACGCTTATGCGCTAGAGCGGGGGCGCGTGATCATAAATGTTGACCTGCCGTTCCTTCAGGCCAGGGCGCAGCGGGAGCTGCCCACCCCGGCGCAGGTCAAGCACGTCGAGCAGGGCCTGGCCCACTGTGAGATCATCCGCGAGCTAATTCGGAAGTACAATGCGCTCACCGGCGACGGGGTGAGAGCAGCCACAGACTTTGTACTGGCCGAAGTAGCCGAGTGGGAGGCGAGGAAGGTGTACCACGACGCCTGCCACAAGGCGGGCGTGTGTGACACCTGCCCCTGGAAGTAGCGAGGAGGAACCATGACAACACGACTTGTAGTATTCAACGACCTCCACGTAGCCGACCGACCACCGATCGGTAGGAAGGAAGGGTACCGTGAGCAGGTCCTCGCCAAGCTAGAGGAGATCGCCCGCATCGCAGCCTCTTCTCCACAGGAGGAGGCGGTCCTGCCCGACATCCGGGAGCTGTCGGGAGGGAGCCAGTTCCCCGCTGAGCAAATACAGGGTGGACGGGTAGAGCCCGTCATGACGTTTCTGATCGGGACCGGCGACCTGTTCCACCACAAGCGCCCATCCTTCAGCTCCCACTACCTGGTCAGCCAGCTCCAGCAGATATTCTGGAAGCTCGCAAAGGACGGGGTGGAGACCTACCTGCTCCCTGGCAACCACGACACCGGGCCAGGAGGCGTCGAGGGGCTAGGGAGCCAGCCCCTCATTGTGCTGGACGGTGGCCCCATCCATGTCGTAGCCCCCGACATCACCGATGCTGCGCGGGGGCTCGCTACCCCTGACGCTCTGCTCCTCTGGCGACCGTACAGCTACGAGAGGGACGCCGACCCCACCTACTACCAGCTCGACGAGACCGAGCGAGTCCTGGCCGAGGGGGCACCACACACCATCATGATTGCCCACGGCTCCATCGTCCCGCCCGGTGAGGTGAGGCCGTACCCGCACGTCCCGCTCCAGACCATCAACCTCGACGGTATCGACATGCTGCTCACCGGCCACATCCATGAGGACCTCGGTGTCCACCTGGTAGACGACACCTGGTTCTGTAACGTCGGAGCGGTAGGCCGGACACAGCGGACCAAGGCCAACTACGAGCGGGAGGTGAGCGTCCTGGACATCAGGCTCAACGCCGGTATCTCCCCGTCCATCGAGCGCGTGGCCCTCAAGTCGGCACTCCCCCCTGAGGAGGTCTTCCATGACGTGGTCAAGGACGTGGAGGACGGGGTGCCCGACGAGATCGTGGAGTTCGCAGGAGCCCTGGCCCGGGGGCTGAACGACGAGACGGTACCGATCGAGCAGATCATTGAGAACCTAGACCTAGACAAGGACGTGAAGGAGAAGGTAGTGGCGTACTTAGAGGAGGCAGGCTTATGACGAATCCCAGCAACGACAGATATTCCCATCTCAGCGAGTTCGGTGCTCCAGCCTCTCTAGCCATAGAGGACTCGAAGCTCAGCCATGAAGCACAGACCGCTATCCTCGCATGGATAGCGTACGTGGAGGGGGCGCTAGCGGCTCTCCGTAGACAAGGTCTATTGGAAAGGCGGGACTCATGACAGCGACAACAGACCTGCTCGATGCGGCAAGGAAGCGGTGGGATACGGCGAAGGACGACCTACGCCTAGCCCAGCACGACGTCGAGCGGGTGAAGAGAGAGCAAGGGGAGGTGGCGGGCCAGCTCAAGGAGCTGGGGTACGACCCGGACGGAGACCTAGACGGCCAGCTCCGGGAGAAGGTAGAGGCACTGGATGGATCAATTAAAGACGTTGAAGCTATCCTCGCCAACGGAGAAGGTTCACTCCCTGATGGGGAGACTGAGTCTTCTGAGCCAATCAACAGCGAGAGCTGAGGGGCAGGTCTCCCTCCTCAACGAGCAGATACAGGACGCTCACCGTAGGGAGGGACGGGCGTTCAAGTTACACGAGCTACTCGACCGGGTACTCGTGACCCTGGTCGAGGTGGAGCAGGAGTGGCGTAGGTCTGCCGAGCGTACCCTCACGGCCCATGCCTCCCGTGGTCTGAGCCTGGTCTTTGGGCAGGACCTAAGGCTTACGGTCGAGACGAAGACGGTACGGGACATGACGTCGATGGTGCTGAAGCTGAAAGAGAACGGGGTAGAGCTGGATGACATCGTCGAGAGTACTGGCGGCTCCCGGGTCGCCGTGCTCGACATGCTGCTCAACCTGATGTTCCTGGTCTCGGTCACCCCCCGCCTAGAGCAGCTCATGGTCATGGACGAGCCCTTCGGTTCGGTCGAGCAGGCCCACCTCCCGGCGCTGGGCCAGCTCCTACGGGAGATCCATGAGCAGCGGGGGGTCCAGTTCATAATTGTTTCACATGAAACAGAGCTGATGGACGCCGCCGACGTCGTGTACGAGGTGAGGGACGGAGGAGTCAGGCTCATTAAGAGCGGACAGGAGGCACGAGGATGAAGGTAACAGTGAGCATCGAGCGGAAGATCAACCTCGGGAACTACGAGAACGTGACGTTCTTCCTCGCACTAAGCGAGCTGGAGCCAGGCACGAGCAGGGAGGAGATGGAGCAGCTACTAGACACGACGGGTGAGACGGCCTTCGACGTACTCCGTAAGAGGCTTGTAGAGAAGACCAATGGGGTACGCTCACATGGTTGACGCCGTCATCGCTATGGCGATCTGGCGCTACATCCAGGTGGACACCCACGTCTCGCTCATGAACGTCTACAAGACGGGGAAGTACGAGGTCATCTACCACCACAACGACGCCATCCTCTCCCGGGCACGGGCCCGCCTGGTCTGGCGTTTCCTCAGGTCTCCCGAGGGGCAAGACGCGGACACCCTTGTCTTCATCGACGCCGACATGGTATTCTCCCCCGAGGCCCTGAAAGACCTGGTTGGGTTCTCTCGTCGACAGGAGACGATCGTCGGCGCGGCCTATGCGACACGGGGGCAGGGCAAGCTAACCCTCAGCCTCAACGAAGGGCAGACCATAGAGCTAGGGCCGGACACGAAGTACCAGCGTGTACGCACCATCGGCACCGGCTTCATGGCTATCCCCCGGGCCACGCTGGAGATGGTAGCCGAGAAGCTGCCGCTCATTGAGAAGAACACGACGTACCCCTTCTGGGCGATGTTCGAGCCCATCACTAGGAAGGGGGAGTTCTTCGCTGAGGACACGTCGTTCTGTTTTCGGGCGAAGGAAGTAGGGGCCCAGATATACGCCATGACCCACCACCAGGTCGGGCACATCGGGGAGCACACCTTCCTCCCCAACCAAGGGAGGTACCCACCATCAGAACCTTCATAGGCATCGACCCGGGTGATAGTATATGATACTGTGGGTCTATGCCAATAAAAGTAGACAGCCCGGGGATTCTACCCTATCTTGCGGGGCTCGTCGATGGAGAAGGGTACCTAGGGATTGTCAAGCGGCTACCTGGGCGCAATAAGATGGTGGCCCCTAAGTACAGCGAACGCCTATCGATCGCCATGTGTGACCCTCGCCCATTAAGGCTTATCCAAAGATGCTTCGGCATCAAACGAGAGCTGTATCTGAGGAGGCGCTATGTGAAGACACATCGAGAGTGCTTTGTGTTCGAGGTCGAACACGACAAGGCGTCAGAGATTATCAATTCTCTGCTCCCCTTCCTAGTCGTAAAGAGGGAACCGGCCCTAGTGGTCCTTGAGTTCAACCAGCTACGAACGGCCTCACATGACCGCCGTACCAAGCCAGTTAGTGTTCACACATTCAAGGCGGGACGTAACAAGGGGACCAAGTATAGGGTTCTTGGCCTGTCAGACGAGTACCTTGGGAGGTGTGAGCTCCTCTACCAAAGAATCCGCGTAATCAATGCACGAGGTCCACGAATAGATTTCGCCAACAAGGAGGTGGTATCAGGGTGAGAACTTTCATTGGAATCGACCCTGGCCTTTGACGGAGCGGTCGCCGCCCTCATGCCCACGTCCGAGACCCTGGGCCAAGCAGCACACGCTTATGAGCTCGGGGTCTGGGACACTCCGACTGGTAAGACAGGGACAACGAAGAAGAGCAAGCGCATCTACTTCCCCGCTCAGATGGTGCAGGTACTAGAAGAGATATGGACGGAGACCAAACGCTTCGCCTTCGCCTCCGATCTACCACTCGTCTTCATCGAGCGCGTCCACTCGATGCCCAAGCAGGGGGTAGCTTCGGCGTTCAACTTCGGCATGGGCTACGGGCTCTGGCAGGGCATCGTGTCCGGCCTCAACTGGCCTATGGAGCTGGTGACCCCGCAGCAGTGGATGAAGGTGATGATGACCGGCCAGCTCCGGGGGAAGGATGCGGGGCGGGGCCGGGCGATGGAGCTCTGGCCCTCTAACGTCTCTGACTTCGAGCTGAAGAAGCACGACGGGCGGGCCGACGCCACCCTGATAGCCGAGTACGGGAGGCGCACGTGGAAGCAGTAGGAGCACCCCTAGACTGCGACCTCTGCCCCTCCTTGGTCAAGATAAGGCACGGGGTCGTCAACGGGCGTACCGTGGGCGAGAACCCCCGCATCATGATCGTCGGCCAGAACCCCGGCAGGGAAGAGGACGAGGCCCTCACCTGCTGGGTCGGGGACT
>SDBT01017268.1_pt1 | contig 11402 bp, 8 predicted proteins | sample 2277101 | NCBI WGS metagenome assembly SDBT01 (sample SAMN10404973, study PRJNA504765) | marine sediment metagenome | isolation source: marine sediment core GS10_PC15, 103 cmbsf | place: Arctic Ocean: Southern Knipovich Ridge | collected 2010 | reverse complement strand
CCAATGCCCGGTGGTGGCAGTATTTTTATGCCCGGCGATGCCGTCCGTGAAATTCTTTCCGGCCGCGAGGGTGTGGTTGTTATAGGCCCTCAAGGTGACTTTGGTGATGTCGTCTTTGTTAAAGATAACGAGACGGACGAAACCAATCCAGTCATGGCTGACCAGCTCGAAGCTATGGGCGGTGCGCCTCCAGTTCCTGGAGCACCTGGAGGCTCTGGAGCTGCGCCGATTGACCTGGGCATGGAGCCCGCACCTGATTCTCCCATCCCAACTGATGCCGATGAAGCGATGATACCCGCGGCTAAGAAACGTTTTGCACATCTTTTGATGGCTCACTTCTCCGCACAAAATCTTGTTGTTAATGCGCAGGAAGGAACCCACGAAGGCTGGAAGAACTACGCCACATGGGGTGTTGCCATCATCTTGGATAACGACCAGGGCCTGTACAATCAGGTACTGGCACTTGCGACTGAGAAATAAGGGTATGACCTGGCCCAAGCTATTCGTGAATTTGTTGAGGAGCTGGTGGATGGTGTTACCGAACCCATGGCCAGCCAAATGATTTCAGCAGGCCTTGCTGATGTGGACTGGAAAGAAATCCAGGAACATTACGAAACGAAAAATACAGAGAACGCCGATTCTCCCGAGGCCAGCGAAGTCAAGTCCAGCCAGGCCCTGAAGGCCATGGGTGGCCCTATCGCTGAACATAAGTTTGAGGACATCGGGATCGAGCATCCTGATTACTTTCAGGGCCGCGGTGTCATGGGCACCGAGTTTGATATGGTGTTTGTGGGCATCGGTGATTCTTTAAAAGAAGCCGCTGATGATGCTCTTGATCAGGCGGCAGGTACGGGTTACGAACTGACTGAGTCTATTAACGCAGAGGCCGAGGGTCTGTCTGCTGAGGTGCCCGCAGATTTGGCACCGTCCGAGGATGAGAATGATCCGAACCAGCTTTATTATCACGCCGCCTTTTATGTGAAGGATGGTGTGAGTGCCGCAGTAAAGGGTGAACAGGAGTCCGGCGAACGCCAGGACGATCATAAGAAGGCCCTTGAGACCGCCAAAACACTTACCGATGCGATTGAAGACCATGCTGTGGCAGACGCCGACACGACGGAACGCAAAGAAAAGTTTGAGAAGATCGCCGCCTCTTTAAATCCCGTAATCACCCGCAAGGGTGATCGACGCAAGATCACGTACAAGTCCTACCTCAAGAGGGTGAAGGCCCTCAAGAATAAGACTCACAAGGCGGCCCTGGTCATCCTTGGGTACGTGCCAGAGCATTGGGACGTGATTACGACCTCCCTTATGAAGGATGGCGTGCTCCTGACCTCGCCCCGCAGGAAGCTGAACCTGCTGAAGCCTTTGCGTGCGGGCCACACCCTGGAGGAAATCCGCATGATTGCGGCGTCCGCCGGTGTGACCATGGGTCAGTTGCATGGGGCATTGGAAAAGATTAAGGCGCAGAAGCCATTGGTACCAAAACCAGCTGATGACGCAGGTCCAGGAAAAGTTTGGGCCTGGGATAGTGAGAAAGAGGCCTGGTACTCAGCGGATGCGTCAACAGGGTAAAATATTTCGAGGAAGATAGGGCTTCCCCTGGCCGTAGGCCGGAGCGACCAGGGGTTATTATTCACCGGCATACTTATTTTTAGAGGTTCGATGTCATGACTAAAACAATTAATATACCCGGAGCGGGTGGAAGGAATGCAGGATCAATTATGTCCCTGCTTCCAGATCGTCAGTACCCGCACTTGCGCAAGATCATTCACGAAGTCGGTTACATCTGCGGTAACTGCTCAGCAGCGGAAGGGTACCGGGTATATAGAACGTTCGCAGAATCAAAAGTTGACCCCCTGAATGGCCCTGGCCAGTACACCACCCGATACATGGTGCGGTGCCCTGATTGCCAGACCATCCCCATTGATGGCGATTTCGTCAATCATGGGATCATTGATCTTCTTCAAGTCCCTAAAGACTACAAGAAGCCCGTTCTTCCTTCAGCACCGAAAGATGGTACCGGAGTTCAGTTTGAAACGGATTTTGACGAAGATGATGCGCCTATGCTTCGGGAGACCATGGGAGTCGGTGGAACATCAGCCGCCTCCTCGCAGCGCAGTCGTAAGCGCAGGCCAACGAGCGCGTCCAAGCAGAAGAAGCGGCGCCAGACGACGGCCAAGCGTGGACAGAGGGTAAGCAAGAATAACGGAATGGAAATATCAGGTTCCGCCTCGAAGAAGAAGAAAGCAACGAAGAAACGATAGGACTGAGACCCCCAGGGTCTCGGCCCTGGGGGTTTATCCTTTTATGAACAAATTATTGTATGCGGATACAGAGGTTCAGCCTGAGGGCTGGCAACCTGTAGACACCCAGCAGGACGGCAACTCGCCGGCCGAGGGTGGCCAGGATGGCGGTGGCACCAAAGAGGGCCCCCAGCAGAATCAGATAAAGCTGAAGCCAAAGTTCGTCCGTAAGAAAAAACGCAAGGCCGATTGGACTGAAAAGGAAATAAATCGTAGCCCCTTGAATGAGCAGACGGGGTACGGCGGCGATCCTGATCAGATACCTGTGGGGATGGATCCCCATCAGTCTGATTCCACCAAGGAGTTTTTCTACGCTCCAGGTGAGGGAGGAATGTCCCGGGGATCACTGAACCCGCTTTTCTATGGTTCGACCGAGACGGTGTACCACGACAATGAGCAGCTCGTTTCGCCTACGGAACCCGCTACCTATCAGGATCGGATCGAGGAAACAGGCGATTTGCCTACGCCAAAGCGGCGCAGGTTCGGAAACAAGCCGGACAAGGAAAGCAGGCTCGACCGGGTGGATCACCCCTCGGGCCTTCCTGAGCCACCGGAGGCCATGGACATCGGGATGGGTAACATGGTTTACCCACTGTCTGGGATCTCCAGGAAAGAAGATGCCCAGGACGATAAAAATCAGATTGCTCTGACGTATTTCTGGGAGCAGATCGGCAAGCAGTATCCTGACACCGTCACGATCCAGCTTGCAGATTTGCAGGAGCCTGGAAGAATTGAGGATCGACCGGTTTACGTGATGGTCATGTCAGAGACTGGCCACTGGGAAATCGACGAGGAAAGCTCCGACAAGCGGCCGCGCACCAATTTTCCGAAAGAGCGGTTCGATACAGCCGAGGAGAGCATCCTCAAGAACCTGCCCAAGTTTCTTCGACATGTGGAACAGAAGATGTCGGAGCGGGCGGACTACGATTTTAACCTCTTGACAGACCCGGCCCTGGTAGATTTGGAACCAGCCATTACGGATGTCGAGAAGCTCTTTACCACGATAGACCAGTGGGAAAAGGACAGGTTTACGGCGGACTTTGCCAAGCTGGACGACACAACACAGTCCTTGTTGAAGCAGACGCCAACTGGTAAGGGTACGTATTTCGAGTGGAAGTTCATCTCGGAAGCAGATATTGAGAAGAGCGAATTTGGCGGCGGAAGGCCCGTTGTCATTATTACTAAATTACCGGCCTGGGATCAGGTCGCTACACAGGTTCAGGAAGCAAGGAATAACCCATAGGAGGAGTGAGCACATGAAGACAGTTGTAGAAAATAAAAGCTTCGAAAGCCAGAAGATGGCTTCCGCAGACAGGATTGCGGCAACGGCCCAGCAGGCTATGCCGAAAATCCAGAGCGGGTTAAGAGCTTATCTGACTGGTCAGGGGGCTCGTCTTCGCTCTGTGGAACTGGAAACAGGCCCAACCAACACTGTGGATGGAGTTCTTACGGTCAGCATCAAGGCGGACCTGGACAAGACCTTCCTTGACTATACGATGGATGTGCCGTTGAAGGACGGGATCGCCCAGGTGAATGAAACTCTCCTGGATACGATCTTCAAGGCCGCCAAAGAGGCGGATGAAAAGGCACCGGCCGTCCTGGATACCACCGCGGCATCCAGAAAAGAGATCGACCTCAGCCAGATCGAGGGCATCCGCCACGATGAGTTGGTGGTCTTCACCTCCAAGGAACTGCCACGCTGGCAGTACCATGTCCCCGTGGCCACCCTGAAGGACGACAACAGCCGGAAGATTACCTGCTCCAGGATCGTGGCCTCCATCAGCGGCTACTGCCTCCAGGACTTCCAGCAGGTGGCGGCCTACAAGCAGGATGTCTTTGCACTGCCCATGATCCACGAGGCCAGTGTTACGGCCAAGCCTGAGCCTATGCCTGTCGTAGACTATCCAGAGGCCAAGATCGATGCTGAGCTTACTGAGCATCATTTTGCCGTGCATGGCCGCAAGCCTGCCATGGATTCAGCCAACGTTCAGGCGGATGTCACTGAGCGCAAGGAAGCCTTCCAGTCCCTGGTGCGCAGGGATGCTGACCCGGCTGTGGCCATGTTCATTCGTTCCCAGTTGAAGGGTGGCAACCACACCATCCTTGGCTATGATTATGCCAATGTCACCTACAATGACTCTGGCAAGCTCATGGGCTACGTGGATGTGGATGTTCGCTACTACAGCGACAAGTCCATTGACCAGGTAACCCTGCGGGCCACCTACGATGCGATGGGCAAGATGCCTACACGCACCGAAGACCTGCTTAAAGCCACGGTTGCCCCGACCCCTGAATCTGTTAAGGCCGCTGAAAATGCGGAAGCCGAACTCAAAATCTTGAGTGATGAAGAGGCCAGCAAGGAGTTTGAAGACTACATGGAAGCCCAGAAAAAGGCCGAGGCAGATGGTGCAGACTTTAAGGTGACGGCTGGTTACGGCCAGGGCTCCAACTTCAACAACTTTCCTGCTGCCCCCCGCATCCCCTTACTCAAGGCTCTTGTGCCTGCCGAACTGGGTGAAGGTGACAAGTTGGAGCTTCGCGGCTTTGTTTATCAGCTTGCTGCCACCGATTACAACTGTGTGGATATTGAGCATTCTGCGTACTGGATGGCATGCCTGACGGACGAATTGCCCGGCAAGTATCCCAACATGGGAATGTTCGGATAAACAGTGAATATCCAGGCACATGAAGCCTGGTTGGGTTCTCTGAAGTTGGGGGGCCAAAACCAGAAATCCCTCCGCATCTTGGACCCCATGGGCGAGAACAAGGCCAAGATGATCGACATCACCATCCTGGATAACTCTGAGTCCGAAGGGGCTGAGGAGAGCGGATGGGTTGTTGATGTCCGGTACCAAAACGCCCCCGACCAAACCTTATTCACGTTGACCCAGCCTACTGAGGGAGAGGCCCGTAAGATCATGGATGATCTTGTATCCAAAGCTTCCGCAATCGAAGGCCTCATTCGCCAGGAGGATTTCGAGGGTGCTAGGGTAGCGACCGATGAGTTTCTTAATACCATGAGCGCAAACACTGGCGAATCACACATCGAGGAAACCGAAAATGCTTAGCGCAGGATTCATGAACAGTTTATATGCCGAAGCAGACATCAAGCAGCAGGCTGATGCCCAGTCGATCGATCGAAATTCTATCGTGGCTGATCCTGCCCTTGCGCAGTATCTGGCTACAGCCCTCTGGTCTACCACCGATGAGAGTACCCCTGAGGGCGGGGAGCCCATGGATTCCAATTATGACTTGGAAGACCTTGACCCAGATGTTGTTGAGAAGGCCCGCAAGAACATCGAAGATTTTAAGAAGGCGGCTGAAGGCACAGGCTACGAAGAGTTCTGGGATGATTCCCAGTTGGGTCACGACCTTATACTGACCCAGAATGGTCACGGTGCAGGCCTCTGGGATCGCTACCTGGATTTCGATGAAGCCACCAGTGACCGGGTTAAGGCCATCGGTGATCAACTTACTGAGATTGCTAAGGGCCTGGGTGAGTTTCAGCTTTACGTGGGTGATGACAAGAAGATTCATGCCAGCTTGAAGGTCAAGGCCGAGGAGCCCACTGAGGGATGTGACCACGGCCACCCAGGAGAGAGCTACCGTTTACCTACAGGTGGTGATGGTGCTGCCCTCTTATGCCGAGAGCACTGGGCCAGCGAGATGGAGTTTCGCAAGGAGCGGAACCTGGAGCTGGATGATAACGCTAAGTTTGACATCCTTCCCTATCCTGGTGACGCCTCTGTTGCAGGTAAGTTTGCGCCGGCCGACGTGCCGGAACCCAAGACCATGGAAACCAAGAATGCGCCGGTCCAGGAGCAGATCAATAACCGTAAGGCCAAGGGCACCAACACCGACATCGTCTTTGAGGACGGCCTGGGTGCTGGTAGCCTCAAGCGGCAGTCTGGCATGAAGGCTGAAGAGGGCCGCCAGTATTCCCAAGCGGAAACTCAGGGGCAGACTATTTTTGAGGGGGCTTGCCCAGAGTGCAAAGGTGACCTTCTTATTGAGCCGGGAGACTCCGAGCTTCACAGTGTTGGTTATGAGCTTTTCACTTGTCAGGGCTGTGGCGAGAAATACAAGAAGACCAAGGTTGATGCTGCCGCCCCCTCCGAAGAAGAGATGGCTGGTGAGGCCCGCCTGTCCCTGGTTAAGGACTTTGGCATGAGCCAGGAGGAGTCTGATGCGCTTTCTGATGATGAAGTCCGTAAGGCTTTTTCTGAGAAGTCTGGACTCCCAGGTACCGTCAAGCTGAATTACCGCGAAGGTGACGATGGTCTTAACGGTGAGACGTATTACGATGGCGATGACGGAAAGCTGTACGTGTCCATTAAGAAACGGGAAGGTGAGGGCGGAGCCTGGGTTGATGTTATGCACGAGGCCACTTCTGAAGGAGAGCCTCTGGTTCCTGCTCCCAATGTGGAAATTGTTGCCCACCAGGAGATTAAGGCCATGGAAGATTTTGATGTAACCGTCTATGACAGCGGTTCGGAACAGTTCGACCGCTACACCATTGTCATTAAGTACCCAGAGACTGGCGAAGATTACTGGTTCGGAGCCAGCGAAGATCCGTTCCACCCCCAGGGTTTCGGTCAGGGTGTTGGTGACAGCCGCACTAATGGCGAACCGGGCCCACACCTGGGTGAGATTGTTGAAGTCTCTACACTGCCGGAAAAGGTTCAGCAGTACATCACACAGTTGACCAAGGAGGAGGAACCTGTGAACGCAAACCTTCAGGCGGCACCCCCGCCAACCAGCCGAGGCGGTGCGCCGCAGCGGGAAGAGATGACTGAAAAGGCTAGAGAAGCCACCGAGGTCAAACGGGCTATGCCCAAGACGATGGATCGCTCCAAAGGCGGACCCAAGTCCTTGAAGAAGGAAACCACGGATGTGGCTCCCGAAGCCAGTGCGGCTCAGAGCCAGGCCCTGGGTGCTGTGATTACCCTGGAAGGTACCATCTCTGAAATCCAGACGCAGATCAAGGAAGCCACCAAGGAGCTTCAGGAAAAGCTGAAGACGCAGAAAAGCGAATTAGCTACGGCTGTTGAGCAAGCTGTTACCCTGGTGGAGACCGCAGAAAATCAGGTGATCAAGTACAAGGATCAGCTGGTGGCCGTGGACTCCGCACGGGAGGTCAAGAAGGTCAACCTGAGCCAGGCCGCCCAGAAGAAGGATGCGGACATCGCTGCAACCATTGCTGACCTCAACAAGGAAGTTAAAGAATTTAAGGAAGAGCAGTTGGCTCTTCAACTGGAACAGTTCAAGAAGCATGGTGGTGAGGAGATTGAATCCCCCAAATTGTCCATGTTTCCAGCCTCTTTGATCCAGGCTTTCCTGGCTTTGACCAGCCGAAACGACCTTGTGCCGGCGGACTTCTCACGTCTGCGTGCCCTGTCGGCAGGTATCGGGGATGTCTTCAGTGCTGTTATTTCCAAGATTAAGAGCTTCTATGATCGACTGGTTGGGCTTGGTGATGACATCACCGAGTACGCCCGCCTAGTTGAGGAAAGCCCAGACGCAGTTACTGCGGCCCAGGCCGCCCTCATGCAGAATAAGATGGTGGCTCCTTCAGTAGGTGTGGCCTGGAACGGCCTGGAGGCCTACTACGTTTCCGACATCGGAGACTGGGGATTTCTTCCAGACACCAGGGTCAAGGCGATCAGGTATGCTACTTTTGATGTGCACGGTGTCATGATCTGGGCCCAGGCCGTGGACGGCAAGGGGGCAATCTACGCAGGCCTTCCGTCGAAGGTGTTGCCGAAGGAAATCCTCGCAGGTCTCTCGTGAGTGACCGGCAGTTTGTGCCAGAACTTACGGCCACTGGCCACCCAGTCCAGTGTAAGCATGGGCTATCGGACGATACTGAGGTATTTTTTAAGACTGAGATAACGGATTATGATTCTCAGACTAAGTGCTCGATCTATTCTTTCAGGTGCCACGCCCATGGGGGAACCGGCACACTTAAAGTAAAGCGAAGTCTATAAGACTTCACGGGGGGCCCGCACTGGGAACGGTGCGGGCTTTTTTAATATGAAGCGTTCAAAAAAATTATCATTCGAACAGACTGTTATCAGTGCCTATGATGAACAGGGATTCGATAAAGACAATGTTGGGTGGATTGAAGACAACTTCGGTATCGCCCTCTACAGTAATCAGATCGAAAACGTTGAAGACCTTTTCGATTTGAGTATCAAAGGCTACTGCATCGTAGCAAGTCGTGGTGCTGGCAAAACTTGGGGTATTTCAGCAGGGTTGGCCGCTTTCTGCATGCGGTTTAGAGGATTGCGGGTCATTGTAGTAGGCCCTAAAGCAGGCCAGGCCAGCCGTATCATTAGGGAAATTACCACCCTTCTCCAAGATCCCGTGTGTAAGGTTGCCAACAAAATAGACTGGGATTCTACTGGTGTTAATCGTATGCAGTTTAACAACGGTTCGTACATAGTGGCCTTGTCCGGACAGGAGGGTGCTAACGTTGAAGGTGAGCATGGGCACATCCTAGTGATTGATGAGGCTCACAAGGTTCCCACCTATTCTGTAAACAACAAGTTGATCCCAATGGTCGGCTCCCTCAAGTTCTCCAAAATTATAAAGATTGGTGTGACCATGGGTCGCAACCACTTCTTCAAATCCTGCATGGCTGACAATGCCATCGTCAACAGCTGTGACTGGAAGCAGGCTGAAATCTTCTTGTCGGATGGAAAAGACACCATATTTTACAAGGGCGTTGAGTATCCCAGAGACTTGATCTCAAGGATGCCTCTACCCTACAAGGAGAAATACTTCCCAGACCGGCCAGACCTTCAGGAAGTTACCGGTTTTGAAATCAGCGTGGTGGACTGGGAGACCCAGTACGAGCTGGAGTGGTCTGACGACCTTATGAACTTCCTGTCAGACGATGACCAGGAGCGGCTGTTTTCTGGAGGCCATGCCCTGATGATTGGTGGCATGCCTGGGGAGTCCTATTTCGCAGGCCTGGATACGGCCCAGGGCTCCCTGCATGGACACACCGACACGGATGAGACAGTGCTGTCTATCTGGCGTCTGATTAAGTTTCAGGACGGCACCAGCAAGGTGGAGAAGGTAGCCACCTATATCTGGCGGGGAGAGCCCCTGACCCAGAAGCAGGAAATCTACGAGATCATCAATACAGAGGACGGATTGTTTAAATGCAAGATGACCTTGGTCGATTATTCCAATATCGGTATCGACATAGTCAATGATTTCAGAGCACTCAAGCTTCCTATTATAGGTAAGCACTTCGGCGGTACCGAAAAAGAAAGTAAAAAGAACTGGAAAAATGCCCTGTACAACTATTACCAGGTTCAGCTCCAACTCAACCGAGTCAAGTATCCGGACCAGGAGACCCTGGAGGCCTCCAAAATAGAGGTTACGGGGGATATGGCCACCCAGGTAAAGAACGCCCTGCGGGGTATCTGGGAGTGGAGCACCCTTCAGCGGGAGAAGGGCCGTGGGCTTAACGACATTATTGAGGCCCCTGAGGATACTGTGGAAGAGGAGGGTGGCGGCACCAAGGGCCGGGCCTACGATGATGTATGCACCTCCGACATCCTGGGGGTGTGGGCGGCCGACAAGTTCAAGGCTCTTCAGATTGAGATGTCCACCGTGGGTGACCTCTCTGGCTATGCCATTCCTTTCGGTGTTGTAGGCCCCGCTGCTAAGGCCTCCCAGGGCATGGGTGGTGCTGCCGCCAAGCCAGCCGCAGCCACAAATCCTATCGCCCAGGCCCAGGCTAGGAGTGCGCAGACCGGCGCACAGCCCAGTGCATCACCTGGTTCTAACGTGAGTTCTTCCTATTTGGGAGACCTGTTGGACGGGGCTATTAAACTACACCGAGATTAATATTCTAACAACGTTGTCGATAAATACGAATAAGTTGACATAGGTTTTATAAGCTTTAAAATCTACGCAAGGTTACAACATGATTTTACAAAAACGTTGTTGAGATATTATGAGCAAAGAAAATGATAGCGAAGTGCCGATTACTCTTGAAGCTGCGGAAGAGCACTTACATAATCTGGATGCGGCCTATAGAAGTATGGGCAAAACTTTTAAACTCCTGACCTACGAGCAGGGCAGGGTGGAAGCCGATTTTGAGGAATCCTACGGGGATGATCTGAAGAAGGAATTGGCTACCGTTGTTGCCGAACTGCATGCAGTCGGTGAGCGGGTTCAGAGTTTGGCCGTTAAGGTCAAGCACAAAGCGGAGACAGCTTATGGCGGGCAGGAAGAAGAAAAAGCAAACCACGCGGACCTCACGGGGTAGAAAATCCCTGATGCCCGGTATGGGTAATCTGATGGAAATGATGCCTGCACTTCAGGATCATCCTCAGATTCATGGTTCACCCTCATCCCCAGGTAGGGCTAGTTCTATTTTCCGTGGGGAATCCGCAAATAAAATTGCGAACATGGGTCAGGTCACAGGTCTGCATAACCTCCAAAAGACCCACATGACTCTGCCGACCGCCAACCCTGGGGGTATCAATGCGCTACCCACTGTGGGCGGTGGGAGCATCATGGCCTCTGGGCCGGTAGCACCTAACCACCTGACGGCCGACCTCAAGCCGGGCGGTCCAGGGCACCACATTCGCGCAAACCAGAGTGCCGGCGCAAACTCTACCCAGGTTCAACCATTCTTCCATACGCCAGGTAACGCCCAGGACGCCTTCAATCTGCCCAAGTCCTACATTGAGCAGATCAGGTGGTCCCGCCTGATGTACAACCTTAACGCCTACATCGGTGCCATCACTGATCTCAAAGCGTACTACCCCTACAGCATGTTTGACATCGTCACGCCGGAGCCTTTCGTATCCGAGTTCTACGACCAGGTGTCCTTCCGTGATGACTTCAATCTCTACGAACACATCCTGCGCAAGTCCCTGGGCCTGCACAAATTCGGTGAAGCCATCTCCTGGGGCTCCCGCCGGCAAGACGGCCAGTGGCCCAAGACTGGAAAGCCTCGCTGGATTTGGGACAACTTCATCATGCTGGAGCCGGAGCTTGTTGAGATCAAGAAGAACCTGATCGGCTCAGCCAAGCCTGCCTACTTCCTGCGGCCCTCCCGAGACCTGGAGG
>SDBT01017267.1_pt1 | contig 11402 bp, 21 predicted proteins | sample 2277101 | NCBI WGS metagenome assembly SDBT01 (sample SAMN10404973, study PRJNA504765) | marine sediment metagenome | isolation source: marine sediment core GS10_PC15, 103 cmbsf | place: Arctic Ocean: Southern Knipovich Ridge | collected 2010 | reverse complement strand
GGTGCTGTGAAGTTGTTAGAGGAAAGGTTGTCATGAAATTACGTGCAAAGCACACTCTAAATCCAGGAAGTCCGTTAGTTTATGACGTGATACTGTCTCCTTTGGTGACAGAAAAAGCTACAGACCTTACCCAATACGGACAGTATGCATTTAAAGTTGCTCAACAAGCCTCGAAAGCTGATGTTAAAGTTGCAATCGAAAAACTTTACAAAGTGAAAGTTGAGTCGGTTAATACAATGATTGTTAAGGGGAAGACTACGCGATTTAAGGGGCGCCCTGGTAAACGTTCTGATGTCAAAAAGGCGATTGTTCGTTTGGCAAAAGGGCAAAGCATTGACTTAAGTGGTGGATTGTAAATTATGGCCTTAAAATTATTTAATCCTGTTACTCCTTCTCAACGGCAGCTGGTTATCGTTGATAGATCTGAGTTGTGGAAGGGGAAACCTGAAAAATCGTTGTGTCGTGGTAATCCGCACAAGGGTGGTCGTAACAACAAAGGGCGGATGACAGTTCGCCGAGTTGGTGGCGGACACAAGCGGACTTATCGTGAAGTTGATTTTGTGCGTGGAAAAAAAGATATACCTGCAACGGTTGAGCGTATTGAATATGATCCCAACCGTACGGCAAATATTGCATTGATAAAATATAGTGATGGAGAGCTGTCCTATATTTTGGCCCCGCAGAGAGTTGCTATTGGTGATCAGGTGATTGCATCTGAACAAGCTGATATTCGTCCTGGAAATGCCATTTCACTGAAAAATATTCCCATTGGAACTATTGTTCACAATGTTGAGATGAAGCCAGGAAAAGGCGGGCAAATTGCTCGATCAGCTGGTTCTTACGTACAGATTGTTGGTCGCGATGGTGATTATGCTCAGCTTAAGCTCACCTCTGGTGAGTTGCGCATGATTCACGGGTGTTGCCTTGCAACTATTGGTCCAGTGTCTAACCCGGATCAAAAGAACATAAATCTTGGTAAAGCCGGTCGTTCTCGTTGGCTAGGAAAGCGTCCTAGTGTTCGTGGTGTGGCTATGAATCCTATAGACCATCCTCATGGTGGTGGTGAAGGACGTACTTCAGGAGGTCGTCATCCTGTAACCCCTTGGGGTAAATCGACGAAGGGAAAGAGAACGCGTGGTCATAAATCTTCTGATAAGCTAATTATCCGACGTAGGCCTTAATAGTGATTGGAGGAATTTAAAAAATGGCACGTTCAGTTTGGAAAGGTCCATTTATAGATCGTTACTTGTTTAAAAAAGCGAGTGCGTTGCGTGAGTCTGGTAGAAAAGAAGTGATTAAGACTTGGTCTCGTCGCTCAACAATTGTTCCGCAATTTGTAGGCTTGACCTTTGCTGTGCATAATGGTCAAAAATTTATACCCGTATATGTGACTGAAGAAATGATTGGACATAAGTTCGGTGAATTTTCTATGACGCGAACATTTTATGGGCATGCTGCCGACAAGAAGGCACGAAGAGGATAAATTATGAGTGATTTTAATGAAGCTACGGCATTTTTAAAGGGCTTGAAGGGAAGTCCGCAGAAAGTCAATTTACTGCTCAAGATGATTCGTGGTCAAGATGTCCAGGATGCACTTAACATCTTACAGACGTCGCAAAAAAGAGTTGCCAAAGAGATAAGGAAGGTTGTACAATCTGCTATTGCAAACGCAGAAAACAATCATGATTTAGATGTAGATAGTCTCTATGTTGTTGAGGCCACAGCAGGCAAATCTTTTGTCTTGAAACGTTGGCGTGCAAGGGCTCGTGGACGGGCATGTAAAATACTTAAACCTTATAGTAATGTGTCGATTACTCTGAGGGAAGAGATTGTATAGGGTGAAGTAAGGAACACTAGCAAATGGGTCAAAAAGTTAATCCTATTGGATTTCGTATTGGTGTTAACCGTACTTGGGATTCTCGTTGGTATAATGGTCGTGATTACGCGAATATGCTACATGAGGATTTGGCCATACGTGAAATGGTTCGAAAGAGACTGCCGAAGGCGGGTATATCACAAATTATAATTGAGCGTCCTGCTAAAAAGGCGATCATAACTATTCATACGGCTCGGCCCGGTGTTGTGATTGGCAAGAAGGGTGTTGATATTGATATTTTGAAAAAAGCGTTGGCAGCAAAGATGGGTTGTGAGGTGCAAGTTAATTTGTTTGAAATTCGCAAACCAGAATTGGATGCAACTCTTGTGGCTGAAAGTATAGCGCAACAGATGGAACGCCGAGTTGGATATAAACGGGCGATGAAACGTGCTATACAATCTGCGTCAAGGTTGGGTGCGCAAGGTATACGTGTTTTGTGTTCAGGTCGATTGGGTGGAGCTGAAATAGCCCGCAAGGAAGAATATAGAGAAGGACGAGTGCCCTTACATACTATACGTGCAGATGTTGACTATGGTGTTGCAACCTCTTATACAACCTATGGTACGTGTGGGGTGAAGGTATGGATTTTCAAGGGTGAAATCATGGAACATGATGCGTTTGCTCATGAAAAGAAGAGCCGGGATACTCAGGCTAGTCGTTAGGAAAGTTTGGAATAGAAAATGCTTATACCTAAGAAAACGAAATTTCGTAAGGCCTTTAAAGGGAGAATCCATGGAGTTGCCAAGGGTGGAACAACTCTCAATTTTGGCTCTTATGGATTAAAAACGATTGAGCCTGAAAGGATTACATCTCGTCAGATTGAAGCAGCTAGGCGGACCATTACGCGTCATATGCGTCGTGCTGGTCGAATATGGATTAGAATTTTTCCAGACGTTCCCGTGAGTAAGAAGCCTGCTGAAGTTCGTCAAGGTAAAGGAAAAGGCGCTGTTGAGTATTGGGCCTGTCGTGTTAAACCTGGACGGATTATGTTTGAATTAGATGGTGTGTCGGAAGAAGTTGCTCGTGAAGCATTTAGTTTGGCTTCAGCGAAATTACCAGTGGCGACACGTTTTGTGATGCGTGAAGGTTGAGGAGAATAGATTATGGTGGCCACAGTGCTCCGGAAAAAGACAGTACCCGAGCTTGTTCAAGAGCTTTTGGATTTGAAACAAGAGCAGATGAACTTACGTTTCCAAAAAGCATATGATCAACTCAATTCTCCTGCGCAAGTGAGAAAAGTTCGTCGGCAGATTGCCCGAGTACGGACAGTTTTAAGTGAGAAGAGTAAAGAGGTGAGTAATGCCTAAGCGTATATTTCGTGGAGTTGTTGTAAGTGAGAAATGTGACAAGACCGTCACTGTTCAGGTAGAAACCATGGTTAAGCATCCGGTGTATAAAAAATATGTGAAGCGAACAAATAAATTCGCCGCACATGATGAGAATAATTCCGCACGGGAAGGAAATGTGGTAACTATTCAAGAGTGTCGACCTATTTCCAAGACGAAAACTTGGAAAGTTATAGATATAGCTGCTAACGGAAATTGAAAAGGGCTGATTGACTCATGATTCAGATGCAAACAAGATTGGAAGTTGCCGATAATTCTGGAGCACGTAAAGTTCAGTGCATCAAGGTATTGGGTGGATCCAAAAAGCGCAGTGCTTCTGTTGGCGATATAATTGTTGTTTCTATTAAGGAAGCTATTCCAAGAGGTCGCGTTAAGAAGGGTGAAGTGTGCAAGGCTACTATTGTAAGGACTGCATATCCCATTCACCGTGCGGATGGAACACAGATTCGATTTGATGAAAACGCTGTGGTGCTGATCAACAAACAAGGTGAGCCTATTGGTACACGTATTTTTGGTCCAGTAACCAGAGAATTAAGGCCGCGTGGATTTATGAAAATAATATCTCTTGCGCCGGAGGTACTGTAGGTATGTCGCTAAAATTTAAAATTCGTAAAGGTGATGAGGTTATTGTCATTGCTGGTAAGGATGCTGGTAAAAAGGGTGAGATCATTAAGATGTTGCCTGCCAGACGAAAAGTGTTGGTAGGTGGAGTTAATGTGGTTTTTAAGCATGCTCGTGCATCTGCGACAAATCCTAAAGGTGGGATAGATAAACGGGAAGCCCCGATAGATATCTCGAATGTACAGCACGTAGATCCGGAATCTGGCAAACCTACTCGTGTTGGGTTTAAAGTACTGGAAGATGGTACCAAGGTTCGGTATGCTAAGAAATCTGGTGAAGTAATTGATAAGGCTTGAAGATGGCGCGTTTACAAGAGCAGTTTAAAAAAGTTATTAGTAAGGATATGATGCAGGCTTTTTCTTATAAGAATGAGCTACAAGTCCCGCAGCTTGAAAAGATAGTTATTAATATGGGTGTGGGTGATGCGGTACAAGATAGTAAACGCATACAAGGTGCTTTAAGTGATTTGGAATTGATCTCTGGTCAAAAGCCGGTTGTAACGCGAGCGAGGAACTCAATTGCTGGGTTTAAATTGCGGGAAGAGATGCCTATTGGTGTTAAAGTAACTTTGCGTGCGAAAAGAATGTATGAGTTTCTTGACCGCTTGATTAACGTTGCCTTGCCTCGTGTACGTGACTTTAGAGGTGTATCCCCGAAGAGTTTTGATGGACGTGGTAATTACGCATTTGGTATACGTGAGCAGATCGTTTTTCCTGAAATTAATTATGATAAAGTAGATAAAATCCGTGGAATGGATATTATCTTTGTGACAACGGCAAGGACGAATGAAGAAGCCAAGCGTTTGCTCGAAGGTTTTAATATGCCGTTTGCGAAGTAACTAAAGGATGACTGATGGCAAAGTGTAGTGCGATTGAGACAAACAAAAGACGACAAAGGCTTTCTAAGCAATATGGAAGTCGACGTCTGGTGTTAAAAAATATCATTTATGATAAGGAGACGTCTTCTGAGGATCGGTTTGAAGCGCAGATGAAGTTGGCGGAATTGCCGCGTAACAGCTCTCTTGTTCGAGTAAGAAATCGTTGTGAGTTAACTGGTCGTCCTCGTGGAACTTATCGTAAATTTAAGTTGTCTAGAATTGCCTTGCGTGAATTAGCTTCTATTGGGCAAATTCCTGGCATGACCAAAGCAAGTTGGTAGGAAAAAGATATGACTATAAGTGATCCCATTGCAGATTTGTTGACAAGAATTCGCAATGCTCAACAAGTTGGTAGCGAAATTGTTGTTTCGCCAGCTTCGACCATGCGAGTTAGAGTATTGGAAGTCCTTAAGCAAGAAGGATATATTGAGAGTTATAGCGAACATGATGTGCGCAAAGGATTGCGAGAGTTGAAAATAAAACTCAAATATCGTGATGAACAGCCAGTCATTCGTGAAATTCACAGAATTTCCAAACTAGGTCGACGGGTGTATTCTGATATGAAAGATCTGCCTCGTTTTTACGGGGGATTAGGAATTTATGTGCTCTCTACTTCTAAGGGAGTGATGTCCGATAATGATGCTCGCGCCGCTAATGTCGGTGGCGAGATAATCTGTAGTGTGTTTTAGGTGAAATAGATGTCACGAATTGGAAAAAATCCTGTTACTATACCAGCCGGCGTGAATTGTAAATTCAATGAGCGCAACGTTGTGGTGCAGGGAAAACTTGGGCAGATGGAAGTAACTCTTCCTCCGCGGGTTAAGTTTCAGATGAACGAAGGCAAAGTGGTCTTTGAACCTGAAGATGATTCTATTGAATCCAGGGCCATGTGGGGAACTGCGCGCAATATCTTCGCTAATTTGGTAAAAGGAGTTAGTGAAGGGTTTCAACGTCGGCTTATCTTAGAAGGCGTTGGTTATCGAGGTGCAGTGCAAGGCAATGACTTGATTCTTCAGCTTGGTTTTAGCCATGAGGTCAAGTATCCGATTCCGGAAGGGATAAAGATTGTCTGTGAAAAGCCAACTATCCTTGTTGTAGAAGGTGTCGATAAACAAAAAGTAGGACAAGTTTCTGCGGAAATACGTGCTTATCGTAAACCTGAGCCTTATAAAGGTAAAGGTGTGCGTTATGAAGGTGAGTACATTATCCGTAAAGAAGGCAAGAAGAAGTAGCGGACATTAAAAAGGGTATCAGAGTAATGAAAAAACTTTCAGGTTCAGAGCGGCGTTCGCAGAGAGTGCGTAGCCGTATTCGACTAAGAGCGAAAGATCGTCAGCGTTTGTCTGTTTTTCGTTCAAACAAGCATATTGGTGCTCAAGTCATTAATAATGATGGGAGTCGGGTACTTGTTGCAGTTTCAACAGTTGAGAAGGACGTTCTTAAACAAGTCGGGGACAAAGGTTCAAACACTGCCGCAGCCGAAGTAGTTGGTAAATTAGTTGCCGAACGTGCTTTGAAGGCGGGTGTTAAGGAGGTTGTCTTTGACCGAGGAAGTTATATATATCATGGTCGAGTAAAGGCATTAGCTGAAGCAGCTCGTGCTGCTGGACTTTCATTTTAGTGAGGTAAATAAATGGCGGTAGGTTCATCTGCGAATAGGTCTAAGCGTGAAGACGAATTAGTTGAAAAGCTAGTAAGCATTAATCGAGTATCAAAAGTTGTTAAGGGTGGACGCCGTTTATCCTTTTCTGCATTGGTAGTTGTTGGTGATGGTAAAGGACGGGTTGGGTTTGGTACGGGTAAAGCTCGTGAAGTTCCAAGTTCTATAAAAAAGGCCAGTGAGAATGCGAGAAAAAGTATGATCAGAGTTCCCTTGCGAGAAGGGCGGACATTGCATCATGATATTATTGGTCGTTTTGGAGCTGGTTTGGTCCAAATGCGGGCAGCACCGTCTGGTACGGGCATCATCGCGGGTGGACCTATGCGTGCTGTCTTTGAAGCGTTAGGTGTGCAAGATATTGTTAGTAAAAGTATAGGTACAGCTAATCCACACAATATGATTCGTTCAACCTTTGATGGTCTACAGCGCATTGTGTCACCTCGTGATATTGCGCTTAAGCGAGGCAAGCGGGTTGGAGAAATTGTGGGAAGAAGGAAGTCAGGCTCTGGTGATTCACAAGAAGCTGCGGAAGAAGTAGTGGCTGAATCACAAAAAGCTGATCAAGTGGTTGCTCCACAACCTCAAGACGTAGTTGAACAACCATCTTCTGAGGAGAAGAATGATGAGTAAGGCAGCAAAGAAAACAGTAATTGTCCGTCAAGTACGTAGTGCTATCAGGCGGCAGGATAAACAGCGTCAAACCCTAGTTGGTTTGGGGCTTAATAAAATTAATCGCCAGCGTGAGCTGGAAGATACCCCAGCTGTGCGGGGCATGATTGCCAAAGTGAAGCACCTGGTGATTGTGGTAGAAAAATAATTTATTTGAACATGAACGAAGAGGATTCAAGTGATGCGGCTCAATGAACTTTCAAGTGCACCTAATGCACATAAAAAGCGGATGCGTGTAGGGCGTGGTATTGGAAGTGGTAAGGGCAAAACTTGCGGCCGCGGCCAAAAAGGGCAAAAGTCTAGAACTGGTGTTTCTTTGAATGGTTTCGAAGGGGGCCAGACAGCTTTGTTTCGCCGCTTGCCAAAACGTGGATTCAATAATCCATTTCGGAAAGAGTATGTTGCTCTTAATACGGGGCAATTGCAGATTTTTATTAATGAGGGTAAGATTGATGCTAAGAAACTTATTACCAAAGATATTCTGTACGAATCTGGTTTAGTATCTAAAAAAGACCTACTTATTAAGCTTTTAGGGAAGGGTGAGTTAAAGGATTCCGTACAGCTTGAAGTTGATCGGGCCTCTGCGTCTGCCATTGAATTGGTTGAAAAAGCGAAGGGCACCGTTCGTTGTTTGAAAACTATAAACGCAAAAGAACAGTAATCCATGAGCTCCCTTGCAGAACAACTTGCCGCAAATATAAATTTCAGCTCTTTTGGTAAAGCCGAAGATCTAAAAAAGCGCCTATGGTTTACTTTAGGTGCCTTGCTTGTTTTTCGTTTGGGGTCTTATATTCCACTTCCTGGTGTTGACTCTATCGTGATGCAAGCTCTGACCGAGCAACACTCTGGTGGAATTCTGGGTATCTTCAACCGATTTTCTGGTGGTGCTTTGGGTCGTATGTCAATTTTTGCTCTTGGTGTTATGCCGTATATTTCGGCTAGTATCATTATGCAACTCATGACTGTTGTTTCGCCCTATTTGGGAGCGTTAAAGAAAGAAGGCGATTCCGGCCGTAAAAAAATCAGCCAATATACTCGATATGGTACGGTTTTCTTAGCAGCGGTTCAGGGATATATGCTGTCAGCAGGGTTAGAGTTGATGGCTGGTGACGGTGGTGTAGCAGTACCTGAAGGTGGCATGTTTTTTAGAATTGTGGCCACAATCACGATCGTTGGTGGGACTCTATTCCTGATGTGGCTGGGTGAGCAAATTACCTCGCGTGGAATTGGTAATGGAATATCGTTGATCATTTTCTCAGGTATTGTGGCCGGTCTACCGTCAGCTGTGATTTCAACCCTTGAATATGGTAGAACTGGCGCTTTATCTCCTGTGGTTATTGCGGGTATTTTAGTCATGGTTCTTGGGACTATTGCCTTTATTGTTTTTATGGAACGAGCCCAAAGGCGTTTAACGGTGCAATATCCCAAACGTCAGGTGGGCAAGAAAATGTATGCTGGCCAATCAACCCATTTACCAGTAAAATTAAATAGCTCAGGAGTGATACCGCCAATTTTTGCCAGTGCGTTGTTGTTGATGCCTTTGACAGTTGTGCAATTTGCTGCGGCACCTGGAACAGAAGGGGGCTGGATTTCTGATATTTCCTTTTATTTGCAGCGCGGCAACGTGCTCTATTACCTTTTGTTTGTGGGTCTGATAGTCTTTTTTGCTTTCTTTTATACGGCTATTATTTTTAATCCTGATGATACAGCTGAAAATTTAAAGAAAAATGGTGGCTTTATTCCAGGACATCGTCCTGGCAAGCATACGGCAAAATATTTAGATTACGTTTTAACGCGTTTGACGACTGTTGGAGCTGCGTATTTATCTGCTGTTTGTGTGTTCCCAGAGTTGTTGACTTCATATTATAGTGTGCCATTTTATCTTGGTGGTACAAGTTTACTGATCGTTGTGGGTGTGGGCATGGATACTGTTGCGCAAATCCAATCGCACCTGTTGGCTCATCAATATGAAGGGTTGATACGTAAATCAAGGTTGCGGGGGAGAAAGGGTTGAACATTATCCTTTTTGGGCCTCCTGGATCGGGAAAAGGGACACAAGCCGATAGATTGGTTCGTGACTATGGTTTGAAAAAGGTTTCAACTGGTGATCTTTTGCGCCATGAAATTGAGAGGAAGACGCAATTTGGATTAGAGATTGCTCCTATTTTAGCGCGTGGTGATTTACCTGATACCAAGATGGTTTCTAGGATTTTCAAGAAATTCATTCAAGACAATCGTGATTGTCCAGGATTTGTTTTTGACGGTTATCCACGCACTATTGATCAGGCGGAGTATTTGGATAAGCTTTTGCCAGAACTAGGCCTCAAGTTGGATGTAGTTTTGTCCCTGGAAGTTGGGGATGATGTTTTGATTGAGCGGATAATTGGTCGGATTGCTTGTGCGAAATGTGGAGCTGTTTACCATGAAAAGTTTTCTCCTCCCAAGCAGAAGGGGATTTGTGATCAGTGTGGTGGTGAGCAATTCAAGCGGCGTTCGGATGATGTAAAGGAAACCTTAAAACAACGTTTTAGACTGTTTCGTGAATTGACAGGGCCAGTGATTAAGTTTTATGAGAGAAGAGATAATTTTGTTATTATGACCGGTGAAGGAAGTGTTACAGAGATTTCTGAGCATTTGCAAGTGGTTGTTGAGAACAAAATGGCTGAAATTGGCAGTCTAGTAAGCTAATGGTATTGACTTTTGCGCTAAAAAGGCGTTATCTTCTAGAAGAATTTTTGGAGTCAAAAGTTGTAATTTGCTGAGGCAAATTAGAGTAAGTGAAAGGATAAGCAAGAGTGGCACGTATTGCGGGGGTCAATATCCCATCGGGAAAAAGAGTGGAAATTGCTCTGACACGAATTTATGGTATTGGCTATAATGGTGCCCGCCGGATTTGTTCTGGTGTGGGCATTGAATCACATAGGCGTGTTCATGACCTTACGGAAGACGAGGTTGTGAAAATTCGCGAATGTATAGATAGTGATTTTCAAGTTGAAGGTGACTTACGTCGTGAAATAAGCATGAATATTAAACGCTTACGTGATTTAGGTTGTTATCGAGGGATTCGTCATCGTAAAGGCCTCCCGACTCGTGGTCAGCGGACAAGTACCAATGCGAGAACTCGCAAGGGAAAAGCTAGACCGATTGCTGGTAAAAAGAAGTAATTTAGGGATTTATTATGGTTCAGAAAACAACAACTTCCGTGCGGCGTAGGCATCGCAAAAACATTCCGTCTGGCGTTGCGCATATTACTTCAACCTTTAATAATACGGTTGTGACGATTGCGGATCCGCAAGGCAATGTTATAAGTTGGTCATCTGCTGGTGCGTGTGGCTTTAAGGGTTCCCGTAAATCTACTCCTTATGCCGCGCAAATGGCTGGAGAAGAAGCCGGTCGTAAAGCTATGGAACATGGCATGACAACTTTACAAATTGAAGTGAAAGGGCCAGGTTCTGGCCGAGAATCTGCTTTGCGTTCTTTACAGAATGTGGGTTTAGCAGTGACATCTATACGTGATGTGACGCCGGTTCCCCATAATGGGTGTCGGCCTCCAAAGCGTCGCAGAGTTTAAAAAATAGAGATATCGTAGACGTAGACGTAAACGTGAATAGTGGAGATAAGTGGCAGTGATACAAAAGAATTGGCAATCATTAATTCGTCCAAGTCAGTTGGATGTTCAATCAGGAGATGATCCTAAATGTTGTGCGACGGTAGTTGCAGAGCCTCTTGAAAGAGGCTTTGGTTTAACTTTAGGCAATAGTCTGCGTCGTGTTTTGCTTTCGTCCCTGCAGGGTGCGGCGGTTACATCATTGCGTGTTGAAGGTGCAATGCATGAATTTACAACAATTCCAGGAGTGAACGAAGACATTCCTGAGGTGATTTTAAATCTAAAATCACTGATTGTGCGTTTGCACGGTGAAGAGCCAAAGAAAATTCGTTTGCGTTCTTCAAAAGTTGGTCCTGTACTTGCTGGACAAATTGAAACAGGGTCAGCGGTTGAAGTCATGAATCCGGATTTGCTCATTTGTACCCTTGGTAAAGGTGCAAAACTTGACTTAGAGCTCACTGTAGAGGCTGGTAAGGGGTATGTGATGGCGGAACATAATCGCCGTGAAGATATGCCTCTTGGAGTCATTCCCATTGATTCGATTTTTAGCCCTGTACGCCAAGTATCTTACAAGGTTGAGAATGCTCGTGTGGGGCAGGTGACAAACTATGATAAGCTTTCCCTAAAGGTAAAAACTGATGGCTCAGTAACACCTGAGGACGCTGTTGCTTATGCTTCGCGTATTTTGCAAGACCAAATGCAGTTATTTGTAAACTTTGAAGAGCCATTCAAGCAGCTCTTCAACC
>SDBT01017266.1_pt1 | contig 11403 bp, 28 predicted proteins | sample 2277101 | NCBI WGS metagenome assembly SDBT01 (sample SAMN10404973, study PRJNA504765) | marine sediment metagenome | isolation source: marine sediment core GS10_PC15, 103 cmbsf | place: Arctic Ocean: Southern Knipovich Ridge | collected 2010 | reverse complement strand
CTCATTTCCTTGCCCCTTTCGCTTTGCCTTCCAAAACATTTCTTTCGATAGTAGTAGGTGATAATTTTCCCCAACCCCAACCACCCGTTCTTTCAAACGCTTTCCATCCCACCAAACACTCATCACACAAATATACCTTCTTATCATTGCGGTCGGTCTGATATTTGGTCGCTGGCTTGCGGTCAACAACGCAAATTGCGGGTTCGGCCTGAACATCGCCCGCTTTTTCAAAAACTGTTATCTCTTCCCAACATCGCTGGTTTATCCACGTCTTAAAATTTTTCCACAACGGCACAAAAGCACCATTCGGAGCGGCGGCACGTTTCGCAACTTGTTCTTTGACGGCAGGCAACAACAACGGCAATACCATCTCCCAATCACTGTGCTTTCGGAAGTTATCAAATTCCGTTTCGACACCACGTTTCGTGCCAGGGAAAATCTTTCTGCACTCGTCAAATTGACTTATATACTTATTAACATTCTTAGCCTTCTTGTATATGGTATCTGTAGTCTGTGGCTTTCTTGTGGCTTTCGGTGGCGGGATATAGGTGTGGCTTTCGTAGTTTGCTGGATTTTGGTAAAAGTCGTAGTTACAAATAGTTACGACCATCCCCAGTGTGGTTTTCCTTGTGGTTATCATTGTGGCTTTCTTTAACCACTTCAGCGCTTTTTCGCAATCCCATTTTGAGTATCGCATTTTTCGCCAACCAACCATCCAATGCAAATCTTCTCTAATATCATTGTAAGTTATTCGTAACTGCCCACGCTGTAAGTACTTATTGTCGCTATGACAAGCCTTACACAAGAATAAATCCCATATTTCTCTAATGTGAGGTGGGGCGTGCATTATTGCACTTCCTTGTATTTTGCGGGCTTTCATATAATAACCGCCGACTATATTGCCCATCTTGACATCCATAATAAAAAAGGCGAAAACAGGGCTGGACACTCACAATCAGTAAAGACGTGAATACCCTGCAATCGCCTAAAAAACTACATTGAGTTGTCTGACTGCAAGCATCCATACTTAAAGTATAACTCCTATCCCGTCAAAGTCCAGAACCTTTTTGCGACTTTTGCGGTTTTTTATGGGGGCCGTCATATCTGTTTCGGGTCATTGCTTTCGGGCTTTGTCAAAACCACAAATACATTTATCGCCAATGTCTAAAAATGCCTCACACGGGCTATCGTGTGAGCCAAACCTAACAAGTGCCTCTCGCAACCGCTTGTTCTCGGCCTCAAAAGACAAATCTTTCGCAATGTTTTTCGCAATGTTTTTGGTTGATAAGTTCCATTTGTCCATCTCTTCTCGCAGCTTCTTATTCTCGGCTTGGAGCTGGTCAACTTTCTCTATCAATAATTCTGTCGCTTTTTCATAATCTGTTACATTACTCCACGCCATACCTCATTCCCGCCTTTCTGCGTTCTGCCTTAGGGCTTGTGCCTCAACCAAAGCCTGCTCGGCCATTTTCAATCTGTTTTTGGCTGCAAGTATTTTGTCTTTTGACCTCCCCAGTAAATAATTATATGCTTTTTCCCAAGTGTCATGGTAGATACAGTAAGCACTGTCTTTCAAATGCCTATCGAGACGTGGCTTGCCAAATCGTTCAGTGTTGACCCAAATACAACTCTCGCTTTCTTTAACTATTTCTACTTCTTCAATTGTTTCGTCCCATTTGGACGTTTTGTATTTTTTCATGTTTATTTGTTCCTTTCTAAATTTTCTCTTACGTTCTGCTTGCGCAAGGCCATAGTGTATTTCAAGCTCTCGACCTGTTTTTCCATCCGGTCAAGCTGGTTTTTAAGCCTTTTGCAGGGCTTGCAAATGTTCTTGCCCTTGCAAAACTCCGCCAATTCTTTTGATATTCCACATTGTCTGCAATTCATTTTGGCCTCCTGTTCCACGCCTTGATAGCTTCTTCTTCAGTTTTGTAATCTTGTTGACAAGCATTACAATTTGTACATAAAATATGATATAGAAAATCAGGAGCAATTCCATCTATACCATCAAATGCTTGTTCTCCGCAAAACGGACAAGGTTTAAGTTCTTCGCTCATTTTGCCTCCGCAAATAAGGGCATAAGTTCTTTCGGCGGTATTCGCTTTGGCTTGCTCATAATAACCATCCCCCCATCGCTACTTGATAAGTCCACTTTTCAGGAGGCCATTCTAATTCAATACCTATGTTCTGCATAGTTTGGGTTACGTTTATTCCCATCGCTTCTGGACACATCGCAAAGAAAAAACCTGGTATTTGTGCCCACGTTGTTTTCATATACTCACGCAGAGGCTTTTTTGCCTTGCTCTGCCAATAGAGACAACAATCTAATTGCCTACGAGACCAATCGGGATGTTTTACTTTCATTCTTTCCCGATGTTCTGCTAAATCAAATCGAGTCCAAAATAACCAAGTCGCTACACCTAAATCACAGACTTTGTGCCATAACGCCGCTTGTGGAGGGCAAGTTAGACGCTTGCCATAATTCGGGCAACCTTTTGGATGATTAGGGTATTGTTGCTGACATAATTTCAGAACAGAAATATCAATAACAGGTACAATTTTTTGTCGTTGAATCTGATTGTCTTGGCAAATAATTCTTTTCTGCTTTGGCTTGTTCATATCCTGCCTTAGTCCTTTAAGAGTTCCGGCTTAGAATGGACGTCGCCGACAAATTCAAGCGTTCCTATGCAATAGCTCAAATCAATATATGAGTAATATTCTTCGGTGTGAGATTTGCTTCTTTTCTTGAGATACCAACCAGCGTCTTTCCAGACAACAAGACCATATTCGCCATCTGAACAAAGGGCGATATCGTCTCGGCATCCCTCTTTGCCGTTCTTGTCGTGCAGGCCGGTGAATTGGCCTACGGTTTCGGGGTGGACTTCAACAAAGCCAATAATACCACAGGACATTCCATATTCACCTTCTTCAATTAAAGCATCATCAAGAATAATATAATGCTTGCCCCCAACTTGGTAGTAATAACCGTAAGCCCATCGTTTTTTAGGTGTATCAATGCCTTTTACTACGCCCCTGAATTTTATCTCTCGCATTCTTTCTCCTTCACTCTGATTTCCATTTCGCAATCTGATGAAGCAAATTCAGACACTATCCAGTCATCCTCGACCTTCCTGCCTACAAGCCAAAACTTAGCCTTGAATAAAGCATTGAGGATAGGCTTCAACTGTTCCTCGACAAAACGTATGCGCTGTTGGGTGTTGGGCATCTTGGACTCCCTTTCTATTTTTTGAAATTTCTAAAGAAGTAGGTTTTTTTCCTTTTTCTGCCCTTGCCGTCCCTATAGCCTTCTTCGTATGATTTCCTGTGGGCGGCTTCAATCAAGTCGTGGTATTCTCTCTCTAAATAAAGGCGGAGTAGTTCTGCAGCATATTGCTCTCCACATTCCCACGTAAAAGTCAAAATGCTTAATTCCACGTCCAAATCTGTTTCTATATTGGCTATAACTTGCGTGCAGCTTTTGTCACCGTTTCTTGTAAAATCTATGGAAAACATCGTTAGATTCCTTAAATTATTAGTAACTCACTTCCTCTGGGCTTGGCGCCAATTTGGGTCAGGGTCGGGGATATTCAAACTTAATTGGGTTGCAGCCCACGTCCGGCAATTTTCAAATGCTTTACTTGCCTGGTCAGTTGTCATTTCAGATAACCCCAAAGTTTCGCCAAAATCCCCGACCCCAAAACACGCCTTTTTAAGAATGGCATAGACCATATCCTTGTTAGCTGGCACGCCACAAACATCAACACCCATTTCTTCGAGTCTTAATCTAATCATTTCAACTGCAAGCCCGAATTGAGTTTTGCATTGTTTGTGGGTCTTGACATTACCCTCTCGCTTGAAAGTTGCTTTTACAAAAGCTCCTTCTTTCAGCTTGGCTACATACTGTTGATGTAAATTTGCCTGTGTAGCCGAAAGAGTCAACTTACCATCTTGTTTTATGTAGTGAAATTCCATCAAACTAAAATCCTATATCGTCATCGGGCGGTGGCGTTCCTGTTCCGCCTTCGCTGACATAGTCAGGGTTTGGGTCACCACCCCTCATTGCCCGAATCCTAATCCCGCCAGTGAGCTTGCCAGCGAAACTCACGGTCTTGTCATTGTACAAAACGACTCTTTTGCCTATCCAGTCATCGGAATTATCACTTCCGACAATGGCCTCGATAAGCTGGCCGTTGGTCATATTCAAGACCAAAGGCTTAGGCAATTCTTTGAAATGCAATACGTGTTTTTCTTCAGGTGCTTGGCTTTCTAAAGCCACATTCATTTTTTCGTCCCCCGTGATAGTAACTAACACGGGAGGCTCAACGTCGTCTTTGGTTAAAAATCTACTGTCTTTAAGGTCTTTTACTCTGAATGACATAATGTTTCCTTTCTGTTTGAGTTATTGTTCCTGTTCAATTTCTAATTCTTCTCGCCTCTCGGCATTGGATATTCTTCGCCTGCGCTGGGCGACACATTTTGATTTACGCCTATTGTTTGGTATCCGTTCCTGCTCTTTGTCTGTTAGTTCAGCTATTCGCATATTTGCTTTGCTTTCAATATCTCATTAACTTTATTGACATAATCTGCTAAAGCAGTCTCTGCCGTGCATTGGAGCATACCTAATTCGCACATATCACATAGTTCGCCTTTAAGCATTTTTTCACAATCAGGGCAACCGTTTTTCATTTTGTTTTTTCCCCTGCAAACATTTTGGACGGCGCCTCAAGGCGGCGAGAGAAAATGCTAAATGTTCTTCCTTGCTCATCATTATCTGATTCTGTTCACCTTCAAAGCAATCGTGTTCGTTTACGCCCATTGGTTCACCCCTGTTGTTAGTCTGACCTAAATTTTGTTGGGTTCGGAAACTCATTTCTCGGCCTCCAATATCTTCTGGATTTTAGTATCTGCTATTTCTACTGCACTTTCAAGCGAAGCTCTCAATATAGTTATTCGTTTATCTTGTTGGTTTTTATTGCACCATTCTGCTAAATCTTCAGACAATATTTTGTCGTGAGCTTGATGGGAAGTAAAAACATAACCGTCAAAGCGTTTTAACAAAACAATAGAAAATAACTCATTTGCCACTTCCAACGCATCGCAGAGCTTGGAAATCTTTTTAGGCCAGCTTAAATCCACGCCTAAACTATTGCATCGATTCGCCCATTCTCTGATTTCATCTATCTGTTTCATATAAAACATCCCACCTTCTTGCCTGCTCATCGCAAGTCCATTGTTCCCAGGCCCTGATAGTATTCGGCCCGACAATACCTTCGATATCATCCTCATAATACCCCTTCTTAGCCAGAAAACTCTGTAGTTGCCAAGCATCCATAGGTATCACTTCGGCAATGCAAGGTTCTGGCAGGTTCACAAGGCAATACCCGCCGTAAATGGCCAAAGATGTAAAGCCAAAACCAATTACAAAACCAATTACCAAACTAATTATAAACAGCCAATTTGTTGTTCGGGTCTTCATTTTACACCGCCTTTGGCCTGACGGCGAAGTATTGTGGCTTTCATTCGGCTGAGTCCGTGGATTATTTCGGTGATTTGGTCAAGAGCAAAATAGCTACTGCTACTGTTAATATGTAACCATATTTTGCCATCATTAAACGTCCAGTTTACACGACCCCTTAATGTTTTTTCGGTTTCTTTGTCATACTGACCACTTGCTTCAAACTCCTCCAAGTCCTCCTGATTCAGCTTGAGGTCGTCGAAGATGTTGCCGAGCCAAGTAATATCATCATTGCTCCCGCCATCTTTTTCCCAATCTCCAGAACCATCACAATGCGATATTCGCAGTGGCTGATGCAAACACATATCCTTTTTGAAAGCAAGCATAGGAAATGGTGTGGAATGTTCACCTTTGCCATAATCTATCCCATAATCCCCGTGCCGCAATTCGGGCTTCTCGTCTTTAGCTTGCTTATCCTTGCTCGGCTTTAACAAGGCCACAATCAGCTCGTACATCTCGTTGGAGTATTTTGACCAGTCGGCTTGGTTGTTGGTGTTTTTTGCACCAAGAGCTTTGTCGAAAACGCTACCCGTTTTAGTACAATAAGGAAGTGGGCATTTACCACACGCTGTTTCATGTAAATTGTCATAATCGTACAAAATACACAAAGCACAATTAAATTGCCCTGTCTTGCCCACACCCTCAACCTTTATCTTCCTCAATATGTCCCACTTCATAGCACTGCCACGTATCGCCATCTCTTCACCTTGAGAGGCGAACCATTTAGCTTGTTCTGCATTTATCATTTTCAAATCCCTTCAAATTTATAGTTATTATTACGGGGGCAAGCGGAGGAGAAACTCGCCCCTGTACGTATTATTGCGGTGGGGCAGGCAGTTGGTTCTGCAACAGTCCAAGGCATTCCAGCCCGCACACTGTCAGGCCACCACAGCCGCTGCCCCATATTAAATTGTTAAAGAACAAAAGATACTGGCGGTCGGATTTGCACCATACTCAACATCGGCTGCTTGTTCCTTACAGCATATTGTTTTCCTTTGGCGGGTCCCCGCCTGTAAGGTTGGCTCTAACGCCACCACCAGCATTATGTCAAATAGCTACTCCGCCGGTTCGGGGAGAAGTCTGCTATCACATTGGTTTTTTTCATTCCAAAATTGCCCCGCCTGTTCCTTGGGAGCGCAGGGATTGTCGTTGCGCTCCTCAAGTAAATAGCGATAATGTTCTGCTTGGCTTCTCATTGGATGGGCAACATATCGCCTAAAAGCATCGCCCCAACATTTTTCACAACTACTCATTATTCCTTCCCCTTGGCCGCTGCGAGGGCTTCATTGCCTGTTTCATAAGCTTCATCCATATCTGTTTTAAGCTGATACATACTGCGTGGTTTAGGTGTTATCCAAGCTTTGCCATACTTCTCCAACGCCCCCACCAGCGAGTCGATTGTGGACTGAAGGTCAATAGTTTTGGTTTCTAATTCTTTAATATCTGAACGTAATTCAGGAAAACATTGACTCCAATGAGGACAGGAAATGCCATAGCAAGTTTCGCACTTTTTAGCCTGCATCTGCTCTACGAGGGGGATGGCTTGCTGGATAAGAGAATGAACTTTTTGGTCATATCCTACGCCACGAGACTTGCATCCTTTTTGAATTGACTCAATCTCTTTCAACTTTTCAACTGGGTCAGCCATTAGACCTCCCATTCTTTAGCTTTCACCAATGCTTTTTCCAAAATTACAATTGCAGTTGGCCAAGAACCATCAAGAATACAACTATAATAATCGCTATCAAATTCAGCACTTATCGCTCTGCCACCCAATTCTATAGCTAATTGTGATAAAGTCGCTACATCTTTGGCGTGTGTTGCTTCAATAATTTCTCGGTGTTTTTGGCAAAAATAACATTTACAGTCTTTGCACTTCATTGGGAACCTCCACTAAAAAAAGCCCACAGGAAGTTCTTGAGTTGGCTGGCACACCGACGAAATTGCTCCCTGTGGACATAAAATTTGACTGTTCAATGGGTATTTTATTGGTTTTTGTTTTGCCCCGAACTGTCTTTTGCGGTGTGCCATTTGGCAATTCTCCTTTATTGCTTCACGTATTATACCAGATTCATCGGTCTATGTCAAGAACTTTTTATTGACTTTTTAAATTTATTATTGCAGGGGAGTTGCCTCCCCCTTGTTCAATTCTCTACTAATCCCTGCTTCACGGCACTGGACAGGCCCATCAAGTCCTTGCCCACGCCGGAGACGGTGTTACAGCCCCATAACCCTATGCTTACAGTAAGCAAAAGCAAGGCAATCAGGCCACGTACTAACCAATCGGTCTTCATAACCAAACCTTTCTTCCCCTATATTCCTAAAATGATATTATACGCAGAGTCCCTTCTACGATACGGTTAATCTTACGGTCACAGTGCATAATTGCATTGAGATAGACCTTACGCAGGACGGCATCTTTAGTATATTGGAAGTGTGCCTGAATCATCTTCTTGTCCTGTATGTAGCGGCGCAGGGGTTTCATTTTAACACTTCTCATCATAAATTCGGTTAATAATAGCAATTTGCTTTTCAGAAAAAGCTTCAGGGGGGTGGTCTATAAGATTCGCTATAAAGTCAACTTCCCATTTAGACAACCCTTTGCCAAAGGTGTCGATATGGTCAATTAAGACTTTTGAGTCAAATTCAGTCATTCTTCCATCCCTTTCAAAATATAGTTATATTCAGTAAATATAAAGGCCAGCGGGCAAACTCATCTACCAGGGCGTCTCCGGCAGCTACCTTGAGCGAGCCGCCGCCGACCTTATTTCTTATTCCTCTTGCGGTTCAGGGATACCAGCTTTTTGTAGAAGGCAATTGACATATATTCATAATTGTATGTCTTGTTTGTGCAACTAAATTGTTTGTTTACCAATTTGCCTGGACACTTTCCTGCGACACATCCACACGTCTTATTGTCATTATAATAACGTGCATAGTCACAAAAAAAGCAATTATCGTCTATTTCGTATGGCCCAAAACCCTCCTTATCTAACCATTCACGTTTTAGCTCTTTTACGCTTCTCTTGCTTCTTGCCTTGATTTGCTCAGCTATCCACCGCCACATTGATAAGCACAGGTGCCAAGTCTCATCCAAAGTATATTTCTTTGCCATAATATCACCTCAAAAAGTGCAGAGCCAGCCAGCAGTGCTATGAAAAGAGGAGTGGTGAGCCAACTGACTCTGCGGAGCTTAATTCGGTTTTGGTTCATAGCGTTCACCTCAATTACCTTATCGTCTAAAATAACATATTACTTTAATGCTTGCAAGGAAATAATCCGGCTCAGGCAAAGTTTTTTTAATCCCTTGCGGGTCAAGGACTTATAGAGGAAAAATCTTTGGGACACGATTTATTTGTCATTTGTTGTAGATTAGAATTTGCTTTTGGGGAAATTTCTCGTATAATAAAGGTAGAACGATGGTAAATCAACGGACTGATAATGCGATGGTTGAGAATGATGCGGGGATTCAACCGGAAACACACGAAGAACAGCCGGAAAGGCCGATTTTTCCACGAGGCCGAATAATCTTAAAACCAAACAGCTTTTCACAGTTAAATGAAAATATAAATAATGATAGCAATGATATTATATGTGACAAGAGTGGCTCTGTCGGCAACTGACAACCACGAAACCGCTACGATTGCCCGATGGTTTGAACGTAGCGGAAGGGTCTTTAAAGCAGTAGGTGCTTGCGAACACGAGACCCGCAAGCGATACCTGCCCATCGGGTAAGCTCCCAAAACTGGCGGCTCCGTTCACTTTAAGTGTTAAAGTCACGTATAGAGCTATTATTCATATATTTATGGACAAGGTTTTTTATTCGTTCCTAAAAAATCCCATAAAGTTGCTCCCAAAGGTTCTGGACTCACCATTCCCTTTAAATGTGACGAATATATAAGGGTTTATATGAATCTGTTTGATAATCCTAAGTCATTTTATACCTTATATACTGACGGAGAATGTTGTCCAAACCCAGGCAATGGTTCTTGGTCTTATGTATTATTTAATGATAATGAAAAAATTATCGAGGATTTCGATGATATTGAAGGGACTTCGACCTGCAACGAAGCTGAATATTGCGGGTTAATAAATGGTTTACAAGCGTGTCTTGACAGAGAAATATTGGAAATAACGGTTTTGAGTGATTCAAAAATGTGTGTCAACCAATTAAACGGCCTCTGGCGGGTCAAAAAAGACCATTTAAAGCCACTGCACAGCAAAGCTATTGATTTAATGCGTCAATTTGGCTCGATTGAGGTCTGTTGGATACCCAGAGACGGTAATTTAGCACACAGAGACTAATATATGAACCTTAAATGCGGGCGGACAAACCAAGTTCACAGAGAATCGAGGGATAATTACATAAAGCTCTGCCCGCAAAGGTTTTGCTTATGAGTGATAAAGACATGAAAACTTGTTCTAAATGCGGAAAAAACAAATTTGTAACGAAGTTTACTAAAGATGTAAGCAAAAGAGATAAGCTACATTCATCTTGCAGGGAGTGTGCCAGTGAATGGAATCGTCAATATTACCAGCGCAATAAAAACAAAATAGATGCTCGCAATCGATTATATTACAAGGCAAATAAAGAATCAATAAACACGGGCTGTAGAAATTGGTATTTAAAACACCACCACAATATAACAATAGACGAATATGATGTAATGTTTGAACAACAAGATGGGGTGTGTGCTATTTGTGGTTTACCACAGCTAATGAAAAGATTATCCATTGACCATAATCACCAAACGGGCTATACAAGGGGTCTTTTGTGTGTAAAATGCAATAGTTTTATAGGGCTTGCGTGTGATGATATTGAGTTATTGCGTGTCGCAATTGAATATTTAGAGAAAGAATATGCTTGCAAATGACGCGGCGGCTAATCAAGAAATTGTGCATATTTCTGCCATTGAGGGCTTATTTTCGGAGGTAAACGCTAATTTAGGTATGATAGTAGCTTCCAACCCTGAACAGCATCAGGTCCGCCTGGATATGTTTGAGGCCGTGAAACAGGTACAAGCCGGCGAATTGCATCGATTGAGGCAAGTTTTTGAATGAGACGAAAACCTTACACGGAAATAGGTATTTCAAGAGTACCCTGTATGCGTTGCGGAAACCCGTCAAGCCAACAATGGCAAATATGCGCACTTGACAATAAATGGGTAGGTATTTGTGATGATTGTGATATTGAGCTTAATCGAATGGTATTAGAATTTGTCGGCGTATCTTCAAAAGATGTATATTGCTTGATAGAAGATTATAAAACAAACAAATCTGGCGTTTTGTTAGAGGTTTTTGAGTGATGAATTTGGCTCATAACAATAGAATAAAGAGTCAGCAGCCTCGTGGCCGGTCTGGTTGGTGTTATGGTTGTGATGCGGCTAAACCAATGCCAGGCCAAAAATGTCTTAATTGTGGCCACAGGGAATCAACTATCAGAGCAAAGAAAATAAGTCCTTTTGAATGAAAAAAGGCGGCTCTTGCGCCGCCCTGCTCTTTGATAAGTTAAGATTTAAGCCATTTTTTTAGGGCTTTTCAGCCTCATCAGTTTGCGTTAAGTTTTAGTTTGAGGGGTAAAGTACCCTTCCAGTTAAGATTTCTCGGCTTTGGCTATGGCTTGCTTTGCCTTAGTTAAGTATTGCTCGGCAATTGTTTGGGTTTTTGCGTGGGCTTTATCAACAAAAGCTAATTGAGGCCATTGGCCAACAAGACAAGTACTTTTTTCGTGCCACACGCAGTCGCAATGTTTATTCTCGCCCTGTGCTAAACAAAAACAACCGTGCCATATTGCTGTTTGGCTGCCTTCGTTTCGAAAGGCGGGACACGCTTTTGTCAAAACATCTCTGATTTTACTTGCTAATTTTTCATCCATTTTGTTTCCTTTC
>SDBT01017265.1_pt1 | contig 11403 bp, 11 predicted proteins | sample 2277101 | NCBI WGS metagenome assembly SDBT01 (sample SAMN10404973, study PRJNA504765) | marine sediment metagenome | isolation source: marine sediment core GS10_PC15, 103 cmbsf | place: Arctic Ocean: Southern Knipovich Ridge | collected 2010 | reverse complement strand
TGATCTTCGAGGCCGCCGCCCTGCGCCGCCCGAGGACTTGCTGGGCCGGCGACGTCGTTTCCAGTGTCACCCTGGCACGGCCCTCTAGTACGCCCACCCGTTGTCTGGGCGTACGTACGTTTAGTAGTATTTAATACGTACGTTGCGTGGGCCTGGCTGGCTCTCCCGCTACGTGGGGGAAGGCCCACCTCCATGGCCATCTACAAGAGTATGGGGCCTTCGACCATGAAACTGACCGCATCCCGCCTGCGCCAAGACATCTACCGGATCCTCGACGAGGTTCTCGAAACCGGTGTACCAGTGGAGATCGAGCGGCGCGGCAAGATCCTCAGGATCGTTCCGCCGCAGGAGTGCTCCAAGCTGGATTCGCTACCGCAGCGCGACTACCTGAAGACCGACTCCGAGGAGATTGTCCACGTCGACTGGTCCGAGACTTGGCGGCCGGGCTCGCTATGAGCGCGCGGCGGAGACAGTCGGTGACCTGCCCTGGGATCCCGCCGTCATGATCTATCTGGACACCCATGTTGTGGTGTGGTTGTACGCCGGTCGTGCCGACTTGATCCCAATTTCGGCCAGGTCCTTGATCGACGGCAACGACCTGCTGATCTCACCCATCGTCGGCCTCGAGCTGCAGTATTTGTACGAGTCGGGCAGGACCAGCGAACTAGCGGCTACGGTTATCCACGCCCTTGCCCGCGAGATCGGCCTGCGACGATGCGACCTGGCGTTCGCCGACGTCGCGGACGCGGCGCTGCAGGAGACCTGGACGCGCGAGCCGTTCGACCGTGTGATGGTGGCGCAGGCACGCCTGCGTGGCTCGCCCCTGTTGACCAAGGATCGCGATATCCAGGCACACTATGACGGCGCAGTATGGGATCGGGAGCGCTAACCCAACACGAGCCAGCTCGCACCGCGTAGCGCAGCACAGCGATGAAATGCCACGCCGTGCCCGCAATGACGACGTATCGTTGACCCTGGACAGCCCGACGCAAATCGGATACTAACGCCTCGTTAGTCGCCCCTTTCCGGGGACCGCAACGCCTCTCGGTTTCTTCAACCGCGCGACAGTGAGGAACGATTCCATGTTTGCCCATCGCAACCTGCTGAAAACCAGTTTCACCTTGGTTCTCTGTACCGTCGCCCTGGTACTGGCCGGCACCTCCCAGACGGTCGCCGCGCCGGGCGAGCCGGAGGCATTCCCCAGCAGCGCCGCCGCACAAGATCGTGGCACCCGCTTCCTGCGGCAGCCGGATGTCAGGGCAGCGGCATCGTTTTCGTGCACGCGAACGACCTTTGGCGGGTGGGCCGCGACGGCGGTGAGGCCAGGCGCCTGACCAGCTCCGAGGGGGCGGAAACGGATCCGGCCTTCAGCCCCGACGGCCGATGGATCGCTTTCAGCGGCCAGTACGGGGGAAACACCGACGTATACATGATACCGGCGACCGGCGGGCAACCGCGGCGCCTGACCTGGCACCCCGGCGACGATGTTGTGCAGGGCTGGACCCCCGACGGTGACATTCTCTTCCGTTCTGGCCGCGAGGCGCAGCCGACGATGCTGTGGAAGCTCTTCACCGTGCCGCCGGAGGGCGGCCTGCCCAAGGCGCTGGCCCTGCCTCAGGCGTACCTCGGCCAGATGTCGACCGACGGCCGCATGGTTGCCTACCAGGAGATCGGCTACTGGGACCCCGAGTGGCGCAACTATCGCGGCGGCCAGGCGCAGCCGATCAGCATCGTGTCGACGGAGACCTGGGAGCGGCTCACGCCACCCTGGGAGGGCGAGCGGCAGATGGATCCGGTGTGGATGGACGGCACCGTGTTCTACATGTCGGAGCGCGACTACGCCAACAACGTCTGGTCTTTCGACCCGGCGACGGGAACCGAAACGCAGCTCACCTTCCACTCCGACTTCGACGTCAAGAGCGTGGGCGTGGGCGACGGCGTGGTGGTCTACGAGCAGGCCGGCTTTCTGCACGAGCTCGATCCCGGCAGCGGACAAACTCGGCAGCTGGCGATCCACGTGGCCGGCGATTTCAACTGGGCTCGATCGCGCTGGGAAGACGTGTCTCCGGGCCGGCTCACCAGTCCCGGCCTGTCGCCCACCGGCAAACGTGCCCTGTTCACCTACCGCGGCGAGATCTTCAGTGTTCCGGCAGAGGAAGGCAGCTGGCGCAATCTGACCCGCAGCCCCGGCGTTGCCGACCGCACCCCGGTGTGGTCACCCGACGGCTCGCGCATCGCCTGGTTCAACGATGAAGGCGACGAGTACGGCCTTGTGATCGCCGACCAGAACGGCGCCAACCAGCGCCACATCGCAATCGCCGATCCGACCTTCTACTTCCAACCGGAGTGGTCACCGGACAGCTCACGTCTGGCCTTCACCGACACCGACTACCGGGTGCTGATACTCGACGTCGAGTCGGGCGAGATGACGCACGTCGACACCGACCGCTTCGCCCATCCCGAACGATCGATGAACCCGGTATGGTCGCCCGACTCCCGCTGGATCGCCTACGCACGTCGCCTCGACAACCAGCTGCGCGCCATCTTCGTGCACGATACCGACTCGGGCGAGACGCACCAGCTCACCGACGGCATGGCCGACGCCATCACGCCGGTGTGGGACACCTCCGGGGAGTACCTCTACTTCCTCGCCTCCACCGACGGCAGCGATGCGGAGGATCCTGACCTCGATGCCAGCGCCGAGGGCGGTGACAGCGGGGGCCAAGGTGGCTCCGAAGCCGGTGCGGGGACGCAAGATGCAGCGGCCGTGACCATCGACTTCGACGGCATTGCCCGCCGCATCGTCGACGCCCCGAACCTGCCGGCCCGCGATTACACCGGCCTGCGAGAGGGTCCCGCGGGCAGCGTGTTCGTGGCCGAGGTGGTGCCGAATGAGGGAGCCGTGTTGCACAAGTACACCCTCGACGACGCCGATGCGGAGACCTTTTTGGAGGGCTTCCAGGCGGTGCAGATATCGCACGACCGCAAGAAGCTCATCTACCGGCGCGGCGCCGCCTGGAGCATCGTCGACACCACTAGCAAGCCGGGGAATGGCGACGGGCAGCTGGAGCTGGGCAACCTGCGGGTGCGCGTCGAGCCGCAGGAGGAGTGGGCGCAGATGCTGCGCGACGGCTGGCGCTTCATGCGCGACTTCTTGTACGTCGACAACCAGCACGGAGCGCCGTGGGACGACGTCTGGGACTGGTACTCCGAATGGCTGCCGGACGTCCGGCACCGCTCCGACTTCAATCAGCTGCTCGACATGCTGTCGGGCGAGATCGCCGTCGGCCATTCCTACGTGCGCGGTGGCGACTACCCCGACCTCGACAACCCACGCACCGGCCTGCTCGGCATCGACCTCGAGGAGGTCGACGGTTTCTACCGCATCACCCACATCTACACGGGTGAGGATTGGACGCCCGGCACCCACGGCCCCCTGTCGATTCCCGGCATGCAGGTCGAGGAAGGTGATTACCTGCTGGCGATCGACGGGCGCGAGGTGCGCGCCGGGGTGAACCTCTTCGAGCTGCTCGAGGGTACGGCGGGGCGCACGATCACCATCTCGGTGTCGTCGTCACCCTCCGCGGGACAGGCCCGGCAGGTGGTCGTCGAGCCGGTGGGGAGCGAGGCGGGGCTGCGCCGGCAGGCGTGGGTCGCCGCCAACCAACGCCGCGTCGACGAGCTCAGTGGCGGTCGGCTTGCCTACGTGTGGCTCCCCAACACCGGCACCGGCGGCTACTCCTACTTCAACCGCATGTACTTTGCCCAGCAGGACCGGCAAGGAGCGGTGATCGACGAGCGCAACAATGGCGGTGGCTCAGCCGCCGACTACATCGTCGACGTGCTCGATCGTGAGCTCACCGGCTACTTCAACTCGCGCGCTGGTGATCGCAAGCCGTTCACCCAACCGATGGCCGGGCTGTGGGGACCGAAGGTCATGGTGGTCAACGAGCGCGCCGGGTCGGGCGGCGACCTGATGCCCTACCTGTTCAGGTTCAAGGGCGTCGGCCCGCTGGTGGGAACGCGCACCTGGGGAGGTCTGGTCGGCACCTGGGATACGCCGTCGCTGATCGACGGCGGCAGGTTCGTGGCCCCGCGCGGCGGCTTCTTCAACGTCGACGGCGAGTGGGACGTCGAGGCCGAGGGAATCGCCCCCGACATCGAGGTGCGCAACGATCCGTTACCGGTCATCGCCGGCGGCGATCCGCAGCTCGAGGCGGCTATTCGTGAGGCGCTGCGGCTTCTCGAAACAGAGGCGGTGATGTTGAAGCCCGAGCCTGCGCCGCCAGTACGCTATCGGAGGCCGCGCGGCGGTAGGTGATGTCTGGCGGAAGACGGTGTCGATGGTATCGCTGCCGCCCCGTAGATCCCGAGCCCCAGTTTTGGGCCAGGGACGAATGGCGCAAGTTGAAGGTCCGGCTGGTGCGTAAGCAGATCGAGCACGAGGCAACTTGCGATGCTGCCCGCGTATGCATACACCACCTCCGGCAGCTAGCAGCCGCAGAGACCCGACACTCGCATCCAGACGGAACAACCGAAATGCGACGACCAGGACTGTCGTCCTGGGGGGCTTCAACCAACGAATTCCACGAAAGTTCACACCGAAGAGTGTTCACTCCGCGCTGCTTCGCGCGATCGAGCCGCTTCGGATAGCGACCGAAGGCGTGCCGGTGCGCCTGCTCTCAGTATCGAGCACCTGGCGCATACCCAGGGCCTCGGAACCCAGCTAGAGATACGTGCCCTCCCCTAACCTGGCCGGCCGCACTGCGGCGCGCCAAGCAGCAAGATCTCGGCATTCGCGAGGTGGAGCGCTCCGGCAACGCCCTGAGAGTAACCGGCCCGGAGCGAACTCTCGTCGACGGGTTTCGACAGCCGAGGTGGGCCGGCGGTCTCGAGGAGCTCGTCGAGTCGGCTGCCGGTTTCGGGGTCCTGGACCTCGACATGCTCCGGACGGTGCTGGAGGCCTACGACCAAAGCGTCCTGTGGGGATCGGTGGGCTGGTTTCTCGAGCGGTATGAGAGCCGGTTCTTCGTTTCAGCGGAGTACTTGGTGCGTCTGGAGTCCAAGCGGCCCATCTCTCCGAGCTATGTTCCGCGCAGTGAGCGAGGCGGGGTCTTCCTGAGGCGGTGGAATCTGGTTCTGCCGGCGGCCTTGGCCAGAGAAGGGGGAACGGGTGAGGCCTAGCACGGAGAGACTTCAGGATCTGTCAGACGAGACGGGATTTCAGGTCGGTGCGCTAGAAAGGGTCCTCCGCCTCGGGGAGGTCGTAGCCGATTTTCAGCGCCACCCATTTTGAAATCGAATATCGAAATCGCGGGCGGAAAGCGGTGCCGTCGCGGCGCCTTGCATCTGCACCCTTGGCGGTGTAACCAGACCCATCACACTTTCACCACGGCCTGCTAGCGACCACACTCGAACTCAAACCATGGAGCCCTTCTCATGACCGCGATCGACGACAAGACACGGGCAACAGCGCTATTCATATCCGATGTCCTGTTCCGTGCATGCCTGCTTGGGTTCGGCATGTTGCTCTTGACGAGCCTTGCCGTGCTAGCTCTGAACTACGAGATCTACGCTCTCTACAACAGTGTGATGGAAATTCCACGGCCGCAGTACAACGCCCTCCTTCTTGCCTGGCTCGGAGACATGAAGATGCTGCTGCTCGTCTTCTTCCTATTGCCGGCGTGCGCCATCCGCTGGGCGCTGAGAGTCAGGGGATAGATCCGCGGCGATCATCGAGTATGGCGGCGGAACGAAAGTGATCGACCTGCCAGACGCGTCGTTATCTTGACCATGCCCACGAGACGCCAAGCTGCTACCGTATTCTCATGACCGACACCGCTCCCCGGCCCGACGTTCCGGGTACCTTTGCTCCGTGGCGCGCCAAGCTGCACGAGGTGATCTTCGAGGCTGACACGCGGACGGGCAAGGCGTTCGACGTGGCGTTGTTGATCGTCATCCTGGTCAGCATTGTCACGGTGAGCCTGGAGACGGTCGAGCCCGTGCAGCGTCGCTACGGCGGCATGCTGGTGGCGATCGAGTGGACGATCACCCTCCTGTTCACCATCGAGTACGCGTTGCGGCTGCTGTGCGTCGGCAGCCCGTGGCGCTACGCGACGAGCTTTTTCGGCATCGTCGACCTGCTCGCCGTCGTGCCCACCTACCTCAGCGTTCTGATACCCGGTTCGCAATCGCTTGTCGTCATCCGCTCGCTGCGCCTGCTGCGCGTGTTTCGCGTCTTCAAGCTGGGGCACTTTCTCTCCGAGGCCGCCGCCCTGCGGCGCGCGGTGTGGCAGGCGCGCGGCAAGATCGTCGTCTTTCTCACCACCGTGCTGATCACCGTGTCGATCATGGGCTCGGCGATGTACTTAGTGGAGAACTTCGATCAGCCCTCCGAGCAGTTCACCTCGATCCCCCAGGGTATGTACTGGGCGGTCGTGACGATGACCACCGTGGGCTACGGCGACATCGTGCCCGAGACCGCGCTCGGCAAGTTCCTCGCGGCCATCCTCATTATCCTGGGCTACAGCCTCATCATCGTTCCCACGGGGTTCGTCTCTGCTGAGCTGGTCGGGGCCAGGTTGACCACCCGACCGGTGTCAACGCAAACGTGCACGAACTGTATGCGCGAGGGACACGACGTCAACGCAACGTTCTGCAAGCACTGCGGCACTCGTCTCTGAGTGGGTGGGTCAAGCCCGCGGAACTGCCCGCCCCGCAAGCGAAGAGGGCCGCGTCTTTGATTCGCGTGTCATATTGTGGCCAACACGGCGATACGAACAGCCGCACGAGAAAAGGCCGAGGGAAAGGAGGAACGATGAGGCCCGCGACCGGGCGCCCGCCCCTCTATCTGGCGGCAGCTGCGTTGCTCACCCTGGGGTTCGCGCTGCAGATGTTCATGTGGTCGCATCAATGGTTCTACGGTGACCAATACGCTCTACTGATGCCTGCGGTGCAATACCTGGAGACCGGCGAGCTGGCGCCGTTCAGCAAGATGATGAGCGGCGGCGGTCGAATTCCCGGCACTCTGCTGCAGCGGATTATCGCCGCGCCGCTGCGGTCGTGGGCCGATTTCCGCGCACCGGGCTTGGTGATGGGACTCAGCCAGCTCGTAGCGGTGGGGTTGCTTATGCTTGTCGTCGGCAGCGCCTACGGAAGGCGTTTCGCGGCCTTCTTCGTCGCGGTCTACTGGCTCTCGCCGTGGCGCCTCTATCATTCAGGCTTTCTATGGGAGCCGGGGTTCGTCCTGTTGCCGGCCGCGCTGCATCTGGGGTGCTGCTGGTTGTTGCGAAGCCCTGCAGACGACGGGCCAGCCAATGCTCTCGAGGCCCAGGGGGCCGTCGAAGGCAGCGCGTTGCCCATAGCCGCCAGCTTTGGGCTCGGTGCCGTACTGGTAGGCACGCTTCAGATCCACGCCTCGTTCTTCCTGCTGGTCGTGGCCACGGTCATCCTCGCGTGGCGGCGGCTCATTCGGCTGCGGCCGCTCGCCTGGTTCCTCGGCGCGATGACGGCCGGGTTGACGTTACTACCCACACTCATGGGCTTCGCGAACGGCGAATTGCCCCGCATCTCGCCGCAGATCGACCAGCGCATGACGCTGCCGGTACTCATCGTGAGCAATTTTGGCAAGGCCGTCGTGTACTGGCTCCGCCTGGGCTCGGCCGACATCGGCCGCAGGTTGCGGCAAACCGTCTGGTTGGGCGACGTCCCCGCCGGCACGGAGGTGACGCTGCCGCTGCCTTCGGCTCTGGTCGCCGCTGTATCTGTGCTGTCGGTGGCTTCGGTGCTGATCGCCTTGTACGCCAATTGGCGCTATTTCTCCCGCGATGGCCGCCATCACCAGAGTCCGGACGCTGCCTGGCTCCGCTTGTACGCCCTTGTCATGCTCGCCGCCGTGGCCATCGCATCGGCGCTCTCGCCGGTGCCTGTTCAAGGTTGGCACATGCTGATCGCTCTGCACGCAGCCTGCATTCCGACGGCAGTATGGTTGAGTGGAGCCTTCGACCGCGGAGGCTACGCACGTGCGCTCGGCGTGGCCTTCGTCGCGCTTCTGGTTGTGACATCGATCCTCATCGGGCTGGGGCACCCGATGTACCTGCGGCCGGACGATCTGCACGTGCAGCAACAGGCCATCCACGAGCATCTTCGCCCCTTGATCCCGATCCGGTGACGAAGTACTTACAACCTGTAGCGACAGCCAAAGCCAGAGGACTGACTGCTCAGGTATGCGGCCAAGCCAAGATAATGATCGGTGGTCTCGAGATCGGCCGTCGTGCGTAGCTACTGCTTCTACTGAATGATCTGCTTGAACACTTCCAGATCAATATTCCGTCCACATACGGCCGCAACTACTTTCTTTCCTTTGAATCGCTCTTTTCGTTTGAGGAGCCCCCCCACACCCAAGGCTCCTGAACCTTCGACCACCAGGCGGTGCTGCTCGAACAGAAGACGGATGGATGCCGCGATCTCTTCCTCGGTGAGCAACACGATCTCCTCCACGTATCGCTGACACAGGTCCAGGGTGATGCTGTCTAGATCCACGAGGCCGGCGCAGGTGTCCGCCAGCGTCGGGTAGGTTTCCATCTGGACCATTTTGTTGCTTCGCACGGACTCATACATCACCGGGGAGTTCGCGGGAGAGACGCCGACGGCCTCCACATCGGGGTTGTGGGACTTCAGCCAGCCGGCCGACCCAGTCAGCAATCCGCCCGCCCCGCAAGCGAAGAAGGCCGCATCCAGATCGGGGAGTTGCTGGGAGATCTCGTACCCGCACGTTCCTTGCCCACCGACCACGATGGGATCGTTGTAGGGCGAGACGTAGATCTTGTCCTCTGCTTCCGCCACCCGCCGCGCCTCCTCCTCCGCATCCCAGGAAGCTTCGCCGAAGACGACCAGATCCAAGCCATGGGCCCGCAACAGCTCCAAACGTGCCGGCTCGATATCGTTGGCCACGTAGATGGTGGCTCGGCGTCCTCGGATCCTCATGGCCTCGGCCACCGCCAGGGCGAAGTTTCCTGTCGAGGCCGAGACTATCCCCTTGTCGAGCTCCGCTTCGGTGAGCGAGAGGATCTTGTTGAGAGCACCGCGAAACTTGAATGAAGAGGTTCTCTGCATCGAGTCCAACTTGAGCCACACTTCGCCCTCGATCTCCTTGCTGAGATACATCGAGTACTCGAGCGGCGTCGGCGGGAGGTGGGCCTGGCATCGTTCGATGGCTTCCCGGACCAACTGGGGCACATCCAGCGGCTGCTGACTTTCGGGCGTCATGTTTGCTTCCTCACGCATTCCTGATCTTCCTTTAGACCAGCTTGGCTAGACCAACCTGGCGATCCAGATCACACTGTCCCGCCGATTTCGTTCTTACCAGATGCTTCCGAGGGCCACGGTTATGGCCTCCCCGTTGACGCCACTGGATTCCTCCGATGCCAGAAAGCCGATCACCTCGGCCACTTCTTCGGGTGTCACCACTCGGCCGGCCGGGTAGAGCGCCGCTCTCTCCGCCCACACCTCGTCCGGAGTGATACCACGTTGCTCAGCTTCGGCTTCGGCCGAAGTCTCGGCCATTGGTGTTCGCACCCAGCCGGGCAGCACCGCGTTGGAAGTCACGCCGTGCGGTCCGGCATCCTGGGCAACCGAGCGCATCAGGCCCAGCAGACCGTGTTTCGAGCTGGTGTAAGCGCTGCCTGCATATTCCGCCACCTGCCCCGAGGTCGAGCTCGTGAACACAAGCCGACCGTAGCCCTCGTCAATCATGTCTTTGACAACTGCCTGCGACAGGAAGAACGGGCCATCCAGATTGATCCGCATCGTTTCGCGCCAGACCTCCGGATCCTGCTCCCAGATCACCCTCTCATGGGCCGAGCCAATACCGTGATTGCACACCAGGATGGCAACCGGCCCCAGGCGATCCCGTGTTTCCTCTACCGCAAGTGCACATCCCTCAGGTGTTCCCAGGTCCGCCACAACGTAGTCCAGGCCCAGCGTCTGCAATTCATTCTCGCTGCGCGCAGCGCCCATCACCCGTGCACCGCGCGAGGCCAGCAAATCGGCCGTCGCCCGCCCGATTCCACGCCCCGCGCCCGTTACCAGCGTCACCCGCCCTTCGACTCCCGGCACACTGCGCTCCCATCTCGAAGTCGTCTCTGCAATGCCTGTGTGGGTAATCTATCCCATCAGAACGAGCCTTGCGCCGCTTCGCGCACCAGCACAGCCTCTTGGGCGATCAAGGCAACCGAGACCCGGGTAACGTCGGTCGCGAACGCAAAATCGTAGGTCACGCCGCTGGGGCTGCTGGAGTCGTTGGCGAGTCGGTCGGAGGCATCCTCGAACGTGTGGTAATGCTCGTTCGCGTCCCAGAAGTCCGGCAGCGAATTTTCGATGACCAAGAAGGCCGGAATTTCTTCATCGAGGAACGAGTCATTGTCGGACGTCGAATCGGTGTCGACAATCTCATCGTTGACGATCAGGGAAGGAACATAGTCTGCTGCCGCCTGCAGATAGGCTTGGGCCCAGGCCACCGAAGGCGGGTGCTTGGTTTGGATCTCCAGCTCGGCATCGATGACCGTATGTGGATCAACGTCCGAACCCGGCCTCAGGATCATGTCCATGTTGATCATGCCTACGATGTTCTCGCCGCCCGCGATCACATGGTTGTTGACGTAGTCTTTGCTCCCCGCGAGGCCGTCTTCTTCGCCGTTGAAGCCGATGAAACGGATCGTCGACTCGAACTCGTACTGGCTCAAGACCCGGGCGGCCTCCAGCACGCCGGCCGTGCCCGAGGCGTTGTCATCGCCGCCGGGCCGGTCCTCCTCGAGGCCGTCGTAATGGGCGCCGATGATGTAGATCTTCTCAGGAGTCTTCGTCCCGGTCAGTTCGCCCACCACGTTCAAGTAGCTTCCTTGCACAGACACGCTCAGTCCCATGGCCTTGAACGCGTCCTGGAGGTACAGACGGGCTTCCTGATTGCCGAGTGAACCGGGGCCCTCCCAGCCGTCGCGGTTTCGATAGCCCATGTCGTATTCGGCCCCCCCGTACAGTCCGAGCCCCATGTTCTCTACGTCCAAGTGATACGCCTGGTAATGCTCCTGAGAGACACGATCGGCCACGGCCTGAACAGCCGGATCGGCAGCCGTCCGCGTGAGCCCGGCCACTGGAACCAGGAGCAGGGCCGCAGCAGCTGGCACAACCCAAGCTTTGGAACGAATAAGCATAATGTCTCCTCTCGCCGACCTCCTGGCCGACACATCCAGAGCGGGGTTCAGTTACCTTCCACAAAACTCTGGTTCTCCTTAAACAACTGTAGCTCAGATGAGCTGTATTTCCGGCAGGGTGATCTTGGAGCAGCAGAGGTAGACGGTGGCGATGAGGGGGTCGGCGGAGTGGAAGCCGTAGGCGCGATGGGAC
>SDBT01017264.1_pt1 | contig 11403 bp, 13 predicted proteins | sample 2277101 | NCBI WGS metagenome assembly SDBT01 (sample SAMN10404973, study PRJNA504765) | marine sediment metagenome | isolation source: marine sediment core GS10_PC15, 103 cmbsf | place: Arctic Ocean: Southern Knipovich Ridge | collected 2010 | reverse complement strand
GTCCCTTTCCATAAGAACCTCACTTTTCGAATGGAGGATTGCTCCTCATCCTGGACGTCGTCTAAGACAATGTACAATCCTTCGGGACACTTCCATGGCGACTTCTTGTTTTTATCTGCTTGCGGACGTCCGTCCGCCGGGGTCGTGACCTTCTCGATCCAGGTTAGTAGCTTTTTGAGTTCCGCGATTGCTTCGTTTGCCGTGTAAGTGCCGCCGAGTTCGGGGGGGCGACCGGCAAGATGACGGAATCGCAGCGCAAACCTGTATGCGTCCTTGACGATGGACGATGGGGTCTCAGCTTCCCTCTGCCGCCCGGCAGGTCGGAGGATCATCGGGTTGTGGAGAGCACATTCAAGCCTGTCAATGTTCGCCTTCAGCCAGATGACAAAATGGTCAGGCCAACTGACCTCAATCGGCACTCGTGCCAGCTTTCTTTCCTCATCCTGCCACGTCTGCATCTGCTCTGGAGATACGCCGTATTGCTGGGCAATGAATTCCCTGATTGCGGCACCAAGATTGGGCTGTTTCGACTCAGGAGATTGTTTCTGCCTACGGCCAGCAGGTTTCTTCGCAGATTTGTTTGCCATCTTGCACCTCGCTCATGCAACTTCACCCGCCTTAGCGGACATACTCGCCGTGGCGGACTCGCAAGAAGGAAATGGGCGGTCGGACCGTGCGAGTACGGCCTTTCGGGCGCGCTACCCTAGACCGCCCCATCCATGGATCGCTCGCATTATACCGTGCCACCTTGCCGAAACCTATCGATAATCGACCTGCTTGGCCACGCTATGGAATGTTGACCCCGGCAGACATGGTTGACAGGACTCCGCTGAAGCGCTACCTTTGTAGACGAATGGGGACGGGTGCAAGCCCCATGTTCTTCCACCATTATCCGTGCAAGAACATGGAAAGGGGGAGAACATGAAGGTTAGTACCATCTTCGACCCGAGTGATTTCTTGGGCCCTCAGTTCGGCGGCGAAAACCTTCGCGTCCTCAAGAAAAATGAACTCCGCCAATATGACGAATACCGCACCAAGCGCGTCATCCTCGAAATCTACGACGCCATGGCCGAAGCCATCCGCACTGGCCGCCCCTACCAGACTCGATTGGACCCACCCCCAGCCGACCTCCGCGCCGCCCATCCACCGCGTCGAGGGGGGCGGCTATGACCGCAATAACTGCAGATCTCCCCATTGTTTGAAGGAGAACGGACGGATGTGCAAACTCGACACGGATGATGTAAACAAGATCGAAGCCTATTTCGTGATTATTGACGAGCATATCATAGAACCGATCACCGATACTGATCTTCGCAAGTCCTGCATCGCCACAATCATGCTCTTGTTTGCCGCAATGGAAGGGCTCGGCAAGCTAATCCATCCCAGTGGCACTGCAGGACCAGGGCAGCGGTTTAGAGCCTTCTTGGCTCGAATGGGGAAGAACTATGACGAACACGCCGGTGCATTATGGGATCTGCGGAATTCTCTGATGCATAATGCTCTAAACACCGCTTCTTTCATGTCGAGTACCCATATGGATGAGCAGGAACACCTCCGTATGAGGTGTCCCGACGGACTAATCTTTGTCAGCACCATACTCCTCTTGAAAAACTTTTGCAGTGCTAAGGATCGCTTGCAAGAAGAGCTTCACCAGAACCCCGATCTGCTCGAACGCGCCGCAAATCGTTTGGAGTGGTTGGAAGAGGATCCCCGAGATTGGCCTAGGTTTCCTACTACGCCGCCTCCGCCGGTAAAGTTTATTGCCGCAAGGTGAATGGAAAGTTAGCAACAACATGCGCAAGAACAACAAGTGGCCCCACGGTGAGATGACGTTGCACCTTCAACCAAAAGCCCGCCAATTGGCCATCATATGTCCATGAACCAAGAAGAAAGGAATGATCATGTCGGACCAGAATACAGGCAAGAAGATGGTCGAGCAAGAGGAACTTAGGCCCTTCCTGGAGGCCTACAAACACGTGACCGGCGAGGCGCTCAAGTGCGTCCGCGAAGGGGAGTCACCGGATTTCGTCTGCACCCGCCCAACGGGAGAAGAAGTGGGCGTCGAGCTCACCCGTGTAACACGGAGCCCTGATGAAGGATTTGCTGATCGCGTCCTTCTCCGCAAGGATGAACAGGATGGCCAAGGGGCCCTAGACGAGGTGTTTCGTCTGTTGGAGCAGAAGGAAGCCAAACGCGTCAAAGAGTACGGACGCTTTGCAGGCAAGACGATCTTGGCCCTACAGCTTTTCGACTGCAGTCTCGGTCGCTTGCTTCCGTTCTTGGATGACAGCTTGCGGCGCGACTTCTCGGACAATGGGTTCCTGGAAGTTTGGCTGGCCGACTATACAGGAGTCGACGCATACGGAGATATCGAGCTGTTTGGACTGAAGCCACCCCAATGGCGGGGATACCATAAGCGGCCGAACCCCAGCCGAAAGCCCTATGGATAACACCTTGAAAATGTGGTTCAGTAGGGTCGCTCGGAAATGAATCTCGGACCGATTTGCGGAGTCTTGCGCTGCCTGATTGGCCACCGCATATCCACCCGCCTCGCGTGCACTATCACGGACCTGGAGGAACCCAATCATGACTGAAAAGCCCGCCCCCGAGCAGATCGAAAAGGCATACGTGATTGGCGCCGGCTTCAGCAAGGCTTTCAATCTCCCTCTAGTTCAGGACTTGCTTGACGAGGTTACGACGTTCTGCCATGAGAAAGGACCGGGAACACGAGATCGAGATCTTCCTGATGAATTGGAAGATTTCAAACGCAGGTTCTTCCCGTTCTTCCCCCGTGTGCAAGGATACCAGCCTAGTGCAGTAGACGTGTTCGTCGCTCTTGAGGCGGCCAAAGACCTTAAAAAGGCTAAGGTCAAGCTCCCGAGCATCGAAGGCATCGATCCAGACGGAATGCTGGAAAAGTTGCGAATAACGCTGTGCCAGGTGTTTCACCACAAGCTGGCCGAAACAGCTTCCACGGAAGACATCAAGGGGAGATTCTTCAGAGAAATAGATAGGGGACGTCCCCCAGTTTTTGTTAGCCTGAACTGGGACAATTTCCTGGAGCGGGGGCTCTGGAACGCGGAGCACAGAATCTGTTTCTTCGACAAAGGGCAAGGTAGGCATCCGATATTCGTATTCAAGCCTCATGGCTCAATTGACTGGCTTCCTCGTCAGCCTAGAGAGAGGCGCCATCCGGACATGTACTATCCTCTGAGCTTCCCATTGGATAGGAACGCACCGGCTCCCGACCCTGAGCGTTCCATGAAGCACCGCATAACTCTCAGCAGGCTAAGGAGCGTTGAATGGCCCGATAGTGCTTGGGAAGCGCTAAAGGACGACCCTCGCAAGCCTATGATCCTAACGATCGGACAAGGCAAAGCAAAGCTTTTTCAGGAATTCGACTCGCGAATTGGCCAAGCCTGGCAGCAGGCCGGGGAATACCTGGAGCGAGCAGATGAAATTGTGATCATTGGTTATTCGATGCCGGAAGATGACGTCGAGGTCAAGCTACTTATCAGAGGAGCCATCTGGCGCCACCAGCAGCTCTACGGCTCTCCTCCATCCGTCAAGCTCGTCAATCCCGACAAAACGGCGTGGGAACGCTTTCGGGAGGCAGTGAGCCTGGACTGCCAGCTCGACATGCGTCTTTTTCATCCTGACATGGTATTCGAATGAACGTTCCAAGGATGTGACTAGGAGGTCCGCCACGACGAAACTTCCATGGACCCACGCGTCGTCCATCGATCCAGGGAAGCTTAGAAATGCCTGATATGCCCGCCGAGTTAATCGAGATCTTGACGGAGTTTAACCAGAAGTCGGAACCGTTCCTCGAAGTCGCCGTAACCGAATCGCTCAGCAAATTCCGGGAGGAACTAGCTGCTGTTAGGTATGAGTCGCGCAAAGTCCACGGGGCCTGAGATGGAAACAAGAGACGCATGGGTTAACAGATTCCAGGAAGCATTCCATGCCATTGAGAAGCGGCTTTCAGAGGTTCTTGGGGCTGCGGGATGCCGGGAGGGATGGCTTCAAGGGGAGCTGTACAGATTCTTCCGCAAAACGGACGACGGCTTCAGAGTCAACGAGTATCGTTTGTCCGGCAGACAGAAGGCAGACTTGTATGGATCGCGTCCCACTGAGATGATCGCCGAAATCAAGATATATGGGACTTCCAGCTACCTCAGGAAGAACATTGACGGGACAAGCGATATCAGCGCTTTTCTCCCCAACACTGAAGGGAAACGCATTGACGTGAGGAGAGCAGATCTGGACCGAGTGAATCTCAAGGAAGGTTCGCTTCTGAAGGATCTCCTTCGGTTGCGATCCGTAGAAGCACAACTGCAGAAGTACATGATCCTGGTGATACACAAGAACGGACATAAGGACAAATTCGGGAGAGCGATCACCGCCATTCGACTAACCAAGGAAGAGTGGACCTTTGAGTTCAAGGACTTCATCTTGCGCATCTGGCGCGTCTGATGGCGTTGATAAGCATTCTCAAAGTACGTTAGCGCATCTCTGCATATGCTCTTTGTTTCCTTCCCCGCTAAGGCGGCAAAAACACAGCATTGGGATAGACAGTGCGATCTCTTACCGAAAATCGCTCTTTTCGGCAATGGGGGGCTGATCGCTTCTCATGGGGCTGAAGCGTCTGGAAAGACTTCTGACACTACAGCGTCGACAGTTGGTATCACATCCGCTAGTTGTGCTAGGCCGTCAACCGCTTTGCCGACAAGCCAAGAGGCTGCAAACTCCTTCGGAATACAGTCTTCTCTTCTCACCAGAAGTATATTCCTTCCTCGAAGGCCCTCGTGTAGATTCCAACCGCCACCGGAAAACCACGTAGGGTTCAGGCTGCGTATTCTTTCGGCCAATCTTCCGGCCACTTCCTCACAGCGAACTTGGGGTACTATCCGCTCTCCTTCTACGTCGAGCCGGGTCTCAACAAACAATTGATCCCAGTTGAAGCCGTGCTCCAAGTGTATCCACGGGCACCCCAGCGTGAAATTACTGCGCCAGTTCCTCCTCCAGACCTGAAACACTCGACGGCCATACCGCGTCTGGAAATGGGACGTATTGAACCAGTCTTGGGCTGCAATCTTGCTCTCAATGAGCATGTTCACCCTCTTACCCTCGCCTTCCGCCAGCGCGGTTGCTCTCGATATGCTGGGGTACGCGAGCAGGAACTCTTTTACGTCCTTGGGAAAATCCTGCACCGTCTCGACTGAACCAGTTTGATTGGCGTTCTTGGTCATCTTAGGCACCTTTCAGAATGGAAAGCGTTGTTAACCGGACAATATCCTCTAGGCGTGCACGTTCGATCCGACCTATTGCCACATGAGCATCCCGGGCGTCCACCGGGGTTCCGTGGTCCGGCAGCCCTTCTTCCTGAGATGGCGGTGCCGGCTCTTCAGAAACAGCCTTGAAATTCAAGTAATATGGTGCCAGGAACTCCTCAAGCTCATCAAGTTTTGTGCTCAAGCGGGTCACGCACTCGTTCCGGGTCTCTTCTGGCGTTCCTCTCAGGAAATCCGGGATGACCAGACGCTCCTCTGAGATGATCCGGACTGCTGCGATGCTGTTGCGAGGGTCATCGTCGCTGGCTTCACTCCATCTAGTCCGGTCAGAGACGCATTCCAATTCATCTGCCATCTTCAGAATGGCCGCAAGCATCTGGGGCCGAACCTGCTTCTTTGCTATCACAAAAGCTGGGTTCGGACGAATATCGAGAACAAGATCTCTCGGCAGTCCCTTGATTAGATCTGCATTATCCGTATGCGCTGCACAAGTCTTCGCGATCTGGTTTTGAATGTCGCCGCAAAGGAAGAACATCTGCAGTTCCGGCTTCTCCATTATCACTTCAGCTGATAGTCGGCCATGATATCGAGTATCACCTTCCTCGGTCTTGCCGATGTCATGGAGATAAGCACTTGCCACCAGTATAAAGATCTCAACTGGCGTCAACCCCATTCCGGATGCGTCAGGCAATAACTCGCTTAGGCGATGACACACTGCCTCCGAATGCGTGAAGTCGTTCCGTCGACCTCCCTGAAGAATCCGTGCGGCTGCTATGCGAATAACCTCGGCGTGTGCGGAAAAGGTAACGCTATGCCTACGTAGCTGCTCCATCAAGGAGGCTGGGCGTTGTTCGTTTGAGACCGGGTCCTTCGTGCTGATCGATTCGATTCCTGGCCGTGTGATGCAGAACTTTGGAAGGCCCCACCGTCTCTGTTTTAATAACTCAAGGTTTGCCAGCCTGCGTGCGCGGTGTCCCCGAACTTCCTCAGTCACACCGCTACGGGTTTCCGCATCGTCACATGTCAGCCAGCCGTCAGAACCTTCTCTTTGGGCTTCGTCAGCAAAGGCCCGCAGGTATTTCAAGTCCTCGTTCGACAGCTGCATTCCTTCAGCTCCCGACACTCGGTGCGCGTTGCCATGACCTACGTTGTTGATTTTGCCCCCTGTATTTTCTCAGGCAACCGAGACCTAGCTTCGAGCGGCCCTTCCTGATCCGTCCTCCCCCAAATGCTGCGAAGCAGTCCCGGTAGCCGACTGGCAACGGGAAATGAAACTGCAAATACCGAAAACCCCGTCGGCCTCATTATTTCTGGACTTATGGCACTTGTCAAGTGCGTGCTCTCCGAGCGCCCCTTTGGCACAATTTCCTTCGGAGAGTGGTAGGTGCCTTGCCCCTGAGCCTGCGCTGACGTTGAACGGCTATCGTGAACTCACCCGTCGAGTCGGAGGACAGGTCCTCTTGCCTCCGCTTCCGAAAAGTATGGTTTTCGGCAACCCGTGCGAGCTCTACGATCATTGCAACGAGGGCCTGCCGGATGATTATGTGAGTAATCTGTACCCGCTCCGAGCCGACAAGCCGCACTTCTACAATACTATTGCCGGACGGACTGGGTATTGCAAACATTAGGGCCATCCACTCTCCACACCAGTTTCCCCCCGTTAACAGTAGGGAGAGGGAAGCAATCTACTTTCTCTCTATTCGAAAAGCACTCATTGGAATCTATACCCCCGTTCCGGCCGCAAGTCGAACTTTTCCTTAAGGAATTCGGGCCTCTCCGGGAAAAGTGCCGAATTCCCGGTCACGACATGCTCCCAGGATCGCCACCAGTGCGAGCAGGCGGCTATATAAGGCCTATTGAGCGTGGAACTCTGCTGGGGGGGCTACCAAATCACCAGCCCGATGAGGTTCGCGCTCCGAACCCCCTCTTTTACGCCACTTTCAGCATTCCCCGGAAAAATGTCCGCCTGTCACCAGTTAACTTTTCCAAAATCGCCCAGGAAGCCATATAAGCCCCCGTGGTGAGACTTTTTTCTCCAAAATATAGGGCTGGCAGCCAAACCACCAGCCTAGTCGGTCGAGTCCGGCCACGGGCCCTATATCGCGCCTGGGAGGATTTTGGGCAAACCAAACCGAATTCCCGGTTAGGACCCACCCCCAGAATCGTGCTGACCGTCTGGAAACGCTCCGTAGCCGATCATATCGGAGCGAACACCACCACGATGCACCAAACCACCACCCCGGGCATATTCGTGCTCCGACCATCGCCCACAGTGCCTTTCACCAGCACTGACGACGATTTCGCCCCTCTCACAATGTTTCATCGCCAGCATCTGTACAAACGCGTCAGGAGCCTGCCCAAAAAGACCAAAATGTTTCATTGTGAGCATCACTACGGAGGAGTGAAGAAGCGGCGCAGGCGCGATTCCCCCCCCTCTACCCCCGTGTTGCGGGCTTGTGCGCCCAGCGATTTCTGCGCGATCCTGGCCGTATGAAGCTATATAAGCCGTATACAGACCGTTACCACGTCAAGACTTGTGGCTTATTTGTGCATAGGTTTGTACTTGTCTGAGCAAACAAGCGAGGAATAAGCTGCAAACAGAGCCCAAAGATCGCCCCGAAAATATTCTCGCCCATCAATGTGTAGCACGATGTTTTCTCTTTTCGTCTCGCTCACCATTCTGCTTTTTTCTTTTCCTTCCTTCGTCAAGTTTGCTTCCGTTCTGCATTCATCTTTTCCTCGGCAGTTCTTCCCGTCCTGCGTTGAGATTCCTACTCCGCTTTTTTGTTTAGCTTCTATACCATTTCTTTCCTTCCTATTTTCCGCTTATTTCTTGAGCTTCAAAAGCGAATCACAGATTTTTTATTTTTTCCTATTGACACCGGCGGAACTCGTTGTATACTTGCAAGTGCTATGGATGCTACGGGGACCACAAAAGGGCAGGTGCGCACAGGAGTAAATCCTGGTGCGCTTTTTCTGTCTAATGGCTCGCAGTGGCCGGTGTCCGCAAGGCCCGGCGTGAACGCTCTCGTAGCGTCCATAGCACACTGCGAGCTTTTTTTGTGGGAAGGAAGGGCCAGCCATGAAATACTATGGCAGGGCATCGGAAGTGTCGGGGCGGATCGTTGGGGCGTTCAAGGCGGGCAGTATCCCGGAGACGCTAGCGCGCGTCTTTATCAAGCGGGATGGTTCGCCTTGCAATAAATGGAGCTGGAGCAATCAGCTCTTAGTGGCTCTCGCCGGTTCTGCCGATGCTAGAGGCTTTCGGCAATGGAAAACCGTCAAGCGCCACGTCGTCAAGGGAGCCAAGGCCGTTTATATTCTAATTCCCTTGATGGGCAAGAGGGAAAACGAAGACGGCGAAGAGGATAGTTTTCTCTATGGATTCAAGTCGGCGCCTGTTTTCCGTTACGAGGACACAGACGGCGAAGAGCTCAAGGATAGGGCAAAGGATCAGGCATTCATTGACACCTTGCCCTTGATCGAAGTAGCTCGATCCTGGGGATTGACGGTTCAGGCGTTGAACGGCGAAGGTGCCGGATACCTTGGAAGCTATAGAGGCGGAAAAGGCATCGCCTTGGGCGTTGAAAACGTCGCAACATGGGCTCACGAGCTCGTACATGCTGCTGAATACGAGCTCGGATCGCTGAAGCATGGCGGCCAAGACCTACATCAAGAGGCCGTAGCTCAACTGGGAGCCAGTACGTTGCTTGAAATGCTCGGGAAGGATGCCGAGTCCGACCGCGGGTTTACGTGGGAGTATATCAAGACCTATGCGGACAGGCACGGCAAGGATACCGTTGCGGTGTGCCAGTCGGTGTTAAACCGCGTTGGAAAGGCAATCAATCATATCCTGGAAACGGCTGATGCGCTCAGCGAAAGCCCTGAGCTCGTCGCGGCCGTAGCATAGGGGGCTAGGATATGAGCGAGAGAGAAAAGGCCCTCGAAGATGTCCGGGAGCGCGTCTTTGACGTGCTCTCGGGTCTCGAAAAATGGCGACAGGATTGGGAGATTCCAGAGCTAAAGAGGATTCTCGCGCGAGAATGCTTTGAGAGGGCAAGCCAATGAACGCGCTATATGAGCAATACAGGCCGTCGCAATGGTCGGAGATCATCGGCCAGGACCGGGTAGTCAAGAAGGTTCAGATCATGCGGCGTCGAGGTCTCTCTGGTAACGCCTTCTGGATCACGGGACAATCCGGCACGGGCAAGACGACGATCGCCAAGCTGATAGCCCAGGAGATCGCCTCCGACTACTGTATTGACGATATGGACGCAACCGAAGTAACACCGGCGAAACTCCGGACTATCGAAGACGGTCTCCACTATCGCGGTATGGGAAAGGGCGGAAGGGCTATCATAATCAACGAGGCTCACGGTCTGCGGCGTGATACCGTCCGCTGCCTCCTGGTGATGCTCGAAAGGCTCCCGTCTCATGCCGTAATGATCTTCACGACCACGAATGAAGGCCAGGGCTTGCTATTCGACAAAGACGACGCGGGGCCGCTGCTGTCCAGGTGTATCCGCCTGGAGCTTGCGCGTCGTAATCTCGCCGGGCCTTTCGCTAAACGGGTTCAGGAGATAGCGCAAGCCGAAGGCCTTGACGGCAAACCGTTGACAGCCTATGTCAAGCTCGCGCAAACATGCCGTAATAACTTCAGAGCAATGCTCGAAGCCGTCCAGGCCGGTGAGATGTTACTCTAAAGCAGAAGGGACGGAAACATGACTGTCACGGTCCAGAAGAACGGCAAGTACTGGCAAGCCCGATGGTACGATTCCAACGGCAGGCAACGCGGCAAGTCCCTCGGCAGATGTACCAAACGTGAGGCCAACGCCAAGGCGCGGGAACTGGAAAGCAGACTGAATAACGGCGCGAGCCCTCAAGGTCACACCCCAACCCTCGCCGCCTATTGCGAGCGCTTTCTGGCGAATCGCCCGGACCTGAGCGAGGGGACCGCCGCCCTCTACCGCCAGACGATCCGGTCCCTCTGCGATCACTTCGGGCCCAACTGCCGCCTGGACAGAATCACCAGGGCAGACGCCGCCGACTGGCGGGCCAGCTTATCACGGGCAGGCATGGCAGCCGCCACGATCTCGCGCAAGACCCGCGAAGCCAAGTGTCTATTCAAGGCCGCGACAGACGAGGACGCTATACCATACAGCCCCTTTGAACGCCTCAAGGCCACCACGCCGCCGTCAGATAAGCAATGGAAGTACGTTGACCAGGAGACGCTAGGGCGGCTTCTCTTCGCGTGTCCATCCGACCACTGGCAGCGCCTTCTCGCTCTCTGCCGTCTCGCAGGACTCCGCCAGGGTGAGGCGCTACGTCTACAGTGGGCCGACGTGGACCTAAAGCGGCGTCAGCTTTTGATCCGCAATCCAGAAGGGCACCAGACCACCAAGAAACGCAGCCGCAAGGTCCCGATCTGCCCGGAACTCTATCGCCTTCTCGCTGGCTTTCGGGCTATCGGCCCCGTCGTAGATCTCCACGGCAACCTCTGGCGTGAGTTCCGGGCGATTTGCAGACGGGCAGGGCTTGAACCGTGGGCGAAGTGGTGTCACACGCTACGCAAGAACTGTGAAACCGACTGGAGCCGAGAGCTACCACTCCACGTCGTCACAGAATGGCTTGGCAATTCTCCCGCAGTCGCGATCAAACACTACCTCCGCGCCGAGCCCCAGGACTACGACAGGATCACGCTACTCACCAACGTCTCTTAGTGATGATGACGCAGTAACCACGCTCGATGATGCTGCCAAACAGTTCGTCAGCGTACCAGTCGGTCAGGCGCATCACCTCTCGTCGAAGTGAATCATCATCTAGCGCGAACCCATTTCTCACGGCAGCCCGTGCCGCCGAACCCGCCGTGTGAACGCACCTAGCCGCAGTGGCGAGCCGCAAGCGCTCGATAAATGTGAACTCTCATTTGTTCTCGTGTCCCACATTGTTCAACCCGCACTATCCCTTGAGATCGTCAAGGAACTCCGACGCCGGATCGACACTGGTAACAAGCAGGTGGTCGCGTGCGCGAGTGCAAGCCACGTAGAGCAGGTGACGCTCTGTGTTGTAGACCTCTTCCAGGTCCGCGTCGTCTGCCACTGTCTCGATG
>SDBT01017263.1_pt1 | contig 11404 bp, 8 predicted proteins | sample 2277101 | NCBI WGS metagenome assembly SDBT01 (sample SAMN10404973, study PRJNA504765) | marine sediment metagenome | isolation source: marine sediment core GS10_PC15, 103 cmbsf | place: Arctic Ocean: Southern Knipovich Ridge | collected 2010 | reverse complement strand
GACTACTGGAATTCATTTCTTGCCCATTGCCCGCTGGATTTTGAAGAAGTTGGTCAAGATCGCCCCGCACTTATCGGCCAGCACGCCCGAGACCACTTCGATCCGATGATTCAGCCGTTCGTCGCCGCAAAGTTTGTAGAGCGTATCGACCGCGCCGGCTTTGGGGTCCGTCGCGCCGTAGACCACGCGATCCATCCTCGCCAGCACCATCGCCCCCGCACACATGCAGCAGGGTTCGAGCGTGACGATCATCGTGCATCCGTTGAGTCGCCAGTCGCCAATAGCCTCGGCTGCGGCGCGGATTGCGAGCATCTCGGCGTGTGCGGTCGGATCGGCGTCGATAATGCGTCTATTGTGAGCGGATGCGATTATCTCGTCCCCGCGCAGTATCACAGCGCCGATTGGCACGTCGCCCAGTTTTTCGGCGGCGGCAGCTTGGGCGAGCGCCTCGCGCATGGCAGGTTCATATTGGCTGGTCGAACTCATGTGAAATCTATTTCCTTCATCACGCGATCGGCGACACCTTCGGCGGTATCGTCGTCGGTGACGTCAAACCAATGCACGTCAGGCCATCGCCTCTGCCACGTTCGCTGCTTCTTGGCCAGGCGCCGCGTGTTAATCTTGATCCGTTCGAACGCTTCGTCAAACGTACACTTACCGTTGATATGATTGATTATTTCGGCATACCCGACGGCTTGGGCTGCCTGGGCGGCAATACCGGTGGGCTCTGCCAGCAGGCTGGCTACCTCGTCGACAAGGCCCGCATCGAACATCCGCCTTACCCGGGCGTTGATCCTTCCGTGCAGGTTTTCCTTCTGGCGACGAATACCGATAAACACGCAATCGTAGCGGCGCTGCCCCGAATCCCACTGGCGCTGATGCTCGCTGAGCGCCTTTCCGGTGAGCTTGTAAACTTCCAACGCGCGGAAGATTCGCTTGGCGTCGTTGGGGTGTATGCGATCGGCCGCCTGGGCGTCCACTTCGCCGAGTTCGGCGTGCAGCGTCGCTAGACCTTCGGCCTGGGCTCGCCTGGCAAAAGAGGCCCGCAATTCAGCATCTGCAGACGGACCTTCGAACAGACCTTCCGAGAGTGCCTTGACATAAAGACTGGTTCCACCGGTCGCCAGCAGAATTGCATTCGCCGAGCGGGTTTCGGTTATTGCTGCGTCGGCTGCCTGTACGAAACGCGCGACCGAGAAGCTCTCGGACGGTTCGGCGATATCGACGCAGTAGTGGGGAATTTCGGCGAGCAGTTCCGCCGTCGGTTTGGCCGTACCGATGTTCATGCGGCGGTAAATCTTCATCGAATCGACGCTGACAATGCGGCCGCCTTTTCGCCGTGCGATCTCGCGTCCGAGCGCACCTTTGCCGCTGGCGGTGCAACCCATGATGAAGTAGACGCGCTCGGCCACGCTAGCGGACCTCCGGCGATTGTTGATCGCCAATCTTGTCAAGCCCGCCGAGCCCCATGTACGCCGTCGCCCGGTAGAGCGTGACGTAGAGCGTCGGTACGACGATGAGCGTCAGCAGCGTCGCGAAGCCAAGCCCGTAGATAACGGCGATTGCCATGGACGCCCACCACAGGCTCGATTCGCTTTTCGTGACGAGTTCCATCGTGTGAATGTCGAAGCTTATACCAGTCGCCATCGGGATAAGTCCGAGGATGGTGGTCGCCGCAGTCAGCAGAACCGGACGCAGCCTGGTGACGCCCGCCTGGACCGCAGCCGCGAACGGGTCGAGCCCGCCCTTCTGCAGCTTGCGAGTGTAGTCCAACAGAACGATGGCATTGTTCACCACGACGCCTGCAAGGCTGATCACACCGATTCCCGTCATGATTATTCCGAACGGCATGTCGTTAACCAGAAGTCCGACGAATACGCCCACGGTCGAGAGGATCACCGTGACCAGGATGATCAACGGCACTGAAAGCGTATTAAATTGCGTAACGAGAATCATCAGTATCAGCAGCAGCGCGATGACGAACGCTTTTTTCAGGAAGGCGGAGGCTTCGTCCTGCTTTTCCTTCTTGCCGGCGTAGGTAATTCGATAGCCCGGCGGAAGTTTGGCATCCAACGTAGTTAGACGATTCTGGACATCTTTGAGCACGGCGTCTGCGAGCCTGCCCTCGTTGCTTCCCGAAAGCGTGACTACGCGTTTCTGGTCAACGCGGTTTATCGTTCCGAATCCGCCCCTGTATTCAAACCTGCCAAGCGAACTGAGCGGAACGGCTGCGCCCTGATCGTTCGGAACTCGCAGGCGGAACAGATCCTCAATGCGCTCGCGCTGGTGCTGCGGCAGACGGACGGTAATATCGTATTCGTCGTTGAACTGTCTATAGGTGCCAACCTTTCGGCCGAAGATCGCGGTCTTGAGAAACTGTCCGATGATGTTCGTACTGACACCAAGCTGCACCGCACGCTGGCGATCTGGAATGAAAACAATCTCCGGGCGAGTAGCCTCCAGATCACTACGAAGATTGACCAGACCCGGAACGTCGGCAATGAGTTTCCTTGCGCTGGCGGATATCTCCTGGAGTTTCTTGAAGTCCTCGCCGATTATCCGTATGGAAACCGGGTCGCCTGTCGGCGGACCGTGTTGCTCCTTCTCGAGCTTTATCTCGGCGCCTGGAATATCGTCCAGGAGCTTTCGCATCTCGGCCATCGCATCGGCGGAAGGTCGTCTGCGATGCTCATAATCATGGAACAGCAGCGTCAGATTTCCGACGTGCGGACCGGAAGCAAATCCGACGAAACTGTTCCCGCCCGCCGAGCCAACATTGGCCACGATGTTCTTGATATCCTTTTGGGGTCCACTGAACTGAGATATTCTGCTCTCCACGATCTCGGTAATGCGATTGGTTTCGTAGATGTTCGTTCCCTGCGGGGCGCGAATATTAAGAACGGCCTGCCGCGGATCGATGTCCGGAAACAGGATCGCACCTGCGCCTCTCCTGGCGTATATGATGATTACCGAACCGAGCATCACCGCCGCGAGCGTGAGCGTGACGACCCAATGATGCAGGGCAACATTAAGCAGCCTGCGGTAGCCTTGTACGAACCTGCCCTGCTTGTGCGGGTGCTTCAGGTCCGGTTTCTTGCCGAACACCGAGCAGATCGTCGGGCTGATCACCATCGCCACGAAAAGCGAACTGCACAGGGTGATGATTACGGTGATGGGGATGTACTTCATAAAATCGCCCATGACCCCGGGCCAGAACATCAGCGGAGAGAATGCGGCGATAGTGGTGCCCGTAGATGTAATAACCGGCCAAGCCACTTCGGACGTACCTTTCATGGCTGCTTCGATTCGCCCGAGCCCCATCTCCATGTGCCGGTAAACGTTCTCGATTATAACGATGGCGTTATCGACCAGCATACCGAGCGATAGCATCAAGCCGAACAGGACAACCATGTTCAACGTGAAGCCCAGCACCTGAATGACCGCAAAACTTATCAGCATGCTCAGTGGAATAATCATTGCGACGATCAGGCTGCTCCGCAAACCCATGAACAGGATGAGTACGAGCACGACAAGCACCAGGCCGGTGGCGATGTTGTTTTCCAAATCGGCTACGCTTCGGCGAATATCCTTGGATTTATCGAGCGTGATCTCGAAGCGGGTTCCCATGGGCGCGAGCCTGCGGGCCTCGGCGAGTATGGCTTTGACCGTTTCGGCTATCGGTATTATGTTAGCACCGATCCGCTTCTGCACACTGACGGTAATACTGTTTACTCCGTCAAGACGTGCGAAGCTCATGCGATCTTTGAACGTATCGCGAACCTTGGCGACGTCCAGAAGGTAGATTGGTTTTCCGTCGCGCGTCGAGACCTGGAGGCCTTCGACTTCTTCGGGCTTGGTGAACTCGGCAGGTACTCGCACGTTGAACTTGATGCCAGGGGTTTCCAACCCGCCGGCCGAGACGTTGACGTTCTCCGACGGGATAACGTTCATGATCTCCGGTAGCGTCAGACCGTAGGCCGCCATGCGATCTGCGTCTATCTCCAGGCGAATCTCACGCTCCAGTGCGCCGAGTACGTCGACTCCCAACACGCCCTGCACCGATTCGATGGCGTCTTCAAGTTCGTCGGCGATAAACTTCAGGCGAATCGGAGAGATCGGCCCGGAGATATTGATCATCATGATCGGGAACTCGGCGATATTGATGTCCTTGATGATCGGCTCGTCGGCGTCTTCGGGGATCTCGGCCTTGGCGAGGTCGACTTTGTCGCGAACTCGCTGGAGCGCATCTTCGATCTTCACATCGGGCAGGAACTCGACGTTGATGGTGGAGATTCCCTCGGCGCTGCTGGAGGTCATCTCTTTGAGACCCTTCAAGCCCGCCAGTTCCTTCTCGATTTCCTTGGTGATCGTGTTCTCGATATCTTCGGGCGAGACCCCGTCGTGCGTGGTGGTGATCAGGATATTGGGAACTTTCACGTCCGGCTCGGCTTCGCGAGGAAGCGTGATGTAGCTGACCACGCCTGAAAAGATGATCAGGATCATCAGCACGAATACAGTCGTGCGATTCTTAATGGCTGTATCGGAAAGAATCACTGGACGTTATCCCTGAATTTCACTGGGTTGGTCTGCAGGTTGCGTCGCAGGCTCATTGGGTATAATCCGCACCGGCTGACCCGGGCCAACGTAGCGATGACCGTCGATGATGAGTTTATCGCCGACCTCCAGGCCGCCAAGGACCCGCCTGGAGATGCCCTTGAACAACCCCATGTCCACGATGCGTTTGACGGCTTTGTCGTTCTCGACGATGTAGACGACATACTCGGTTTTCCCTGCCTTCTCGAGAGGAATAGCCGTCTTGAGAGGAATCATGATTATGTCTTTGAGAACCCGTCGCGTCAGAACCACGCGGACAATCTGCCCGCTTCGCAACAGGCGGTCCTTGTTATCCATCGAGACTTCCACTCGCGTGGTGCGTGCCCGCTCATCGGCAACTTCGCTTATGAAGGTGATCTTCCCGGCCATTTTGATCCCACCGCGAGAATCGGCAATCACATCGACCGTATCGGCCACCTTGAGATAGTGGACGTCCCTTTCGGGCACGTCGACGATAATTTTAACGGTGCGGATATCGACGATTTCGGCGACGTAGTTACCCGGCTGAACAAAATGACCGATTTCTTCGGGCAGGTCGTTCAGTACGCCACTTATGGGCGCTACGATCGTCGTCTTTTCGAGGCGATCTGCCGAGCTCGCCATGTTCGCCTTGGATATCTCGACCCTGGTGATGCACTGATCGAGTTCGGTGCGGGTAGCGACCTGTCGAGCGAACAGCGTCTGCATGCGTTCGTATTCCCGTTTGTCGAAATCGGCCTGGGCCTTTGCCCGATCGAAATCGGCCTGGAGTATATCCGTGTCGAGCAGAATAATCGGATCGCCCTTGGTAATCAGTTCGCCCTCTGCGACCTGCTCGCCTGCGGGATGTTCCTGTCCGCCGTTCCTGGCGCCGCTGGCCCGCTTACCGTAGGCTATAATCTGACCGTCAACTTCCGAGGCGAGCCTGATTGTTTTATTGGGTTCGACGACTCCGTGCTGGACAAACGTATCTATCAGGTCGCGCGTGGCGATTGCCTGAACCGTAACCGGCACGATCATCGCGCTGGGCTCGGGCATTGGGCGCTCCCTGCCCGGAAGCACCGTGACCAGCAGCACAAGCACCGCGACGCCCGCGGCCACGATTATCAGCGGCATGGACTTCTTCAGCATTTCGGGACTGTATGCGTTCATGTGATTGTCCTCTTTATTCCACCGGGTTGTTCCCGGCTCCCAAAGCGTCGAAAGTCGCACGCTTGAGTGTCTTGATATAATCGTCGCTCAGTTCCTTTGCTCGCATGTCGAGGATCGCCTCGGTATTGATGCCCATCAACTGGGCAACGATCAGCGATGCGGCTATGTCAGGATCGCTCTTGACCTGGAACTGTCCGGATTCGATTCCCTGACGCACCATGGAGGCGACCAGGTCCTCCCACAACTGCCGTGATTCGCTGAAGCCAGCCGCCGATCCACTGTCCGGCCCGCCGCGTGCGGCATTGAGCAGGTATTCGAACATAACCTTTCCGACGCGAAGATAAACCGAACGCCGGGCCAGCCAATGGTCCAGCAGCTTGTCGATTTTCTCGACAGCGGTTGCATCCATGGCTATCAACTGCTCGCAAAACGCAACGTCACCGGCGACTGTCTGGTTGAAGACTTCCTCGAACAGGTGCTGCTTGCTATCGAAATAATTGTACAGGCTGCCCTTGGAGATTCCCGCCTGGGCGGCTACCACATCCATCGTCGCCGAAGCATATCCCTGGGCATCGAACACCTTCTCAGCGGCGGCGAGTATCTCTTTACGCCTCTGCTCCAGATGATTATTGCTGTTAGCCATATAAACCCTGTTCGCACCTGAACTAAAACTAACGTCTTAGCTCACATCGCCTTAAGGAACTGACTGACCAGTCAGTCAGTCTAGTGATTATACGTTTTCTTTGGCAGAAAGATCAATTGAATTCGCTTGGGGAGACCGGCTTTTTTCCGGCGGGTCTGCTCAGTTGCCCAGCCATGCAATAGCATTGGCGGATTCACCGGGCGAATGGCTCACTGATTCTGCGAAAGACTGCCGGAACAACTCCAGCCCAAGCCAGTCCAGATGTCAGCTCAGGTCAGGCAGCCCAGATATCAGCCCAGGTGTCAGCCCAAACCGCCATGTCAGGCAGCCCAGATTGTCAGGCCAGGTCAGGCGACATCCTCGTCGGGGCCGTCGAGGAACCCCTCGAGTTTTCGTGATCGCACCGGATGCTGGAGCTTGCGGATGGCTTTGGCTTCGACCTGGCGAACTCGCTCGCGGGTGACCTTGAAGATCCGCCCCACTTCTTCGAGCGTGTAGGTATAGCCATCGCCGATGCCGTAACGCAGCTTGATGATTTCCCGTTCGCGATAAGTCAGCGTCTTGAGGACTTCCTCGATGCGATCCTTGAGCATCTCGGTTCCGGCGGTTTCGATGGGACTCTCGGCTGTATCGTCCTGAATGAAATCGCCGAAATAGCTATCCTCGCTCTCGCCAACGGGGCGATCGAGGCTGATCGGATGACGTGAAATTTTGAGCACCCGCCGCGCCTCGGAGATATTCATTTCCGCTTCCTTGGCGATCTCTTCGATGGTCGGTTCGCGACCGAGCGACTGGACCAGGCGCTTGGAGATGTTTCGCAGGCGGCTCATCGTTTCGATCATGTGGACCGGAATGCGGATGGTGCGGGCATGATCGGCAATCGCCCTGGTAATCGCCTGGCGAATCCACCACGTGGCGTAAGTGGAGAACTTGTACCCGCGGCGATATTCGTATTTATCGACCGCTCTCATCAGGCCGGTGTTGCCCTCCTGGATGATATCGAGGAAGCTCAGGCCGCGGTTGCGGTACTTCTTGGCGATCGATACGACCAGACGCAGGTTGCCGCCCGAAAGATTTCGTTTGGCCTGCTCGTAATCGTTGAACACCTTCTGGATTGACTTGCCGCGCAACTTCAGCATCTCCGGCTCTTCGAGCACGAGGTCAATCAGACCTTCGAGCTCTTCCTTCATCACCTCGACGTCTTCAGCCATCAGCGGATCGTTCTCGAAGGCCGCTATCTCACGCTGGAGTTCCTCCATCTTGGCGCAAATGTGCTCGAGCTTCTTCATGAGCGGCTGGATTTTCGACGTTCTCAGCGAGAGTTCCTCGACGAGCCTTGTTCCGCGACGGCGACGTCGCCAGAGGCTCTTGCGGACCGTGGCTCGCACATCTTCGGAAGTCTTGGTATCGATGATCCGATCCCAATCGTCCATATTCGCTTGAATGACTTTGTCGACCGTTGCAAGGTTGGCTGGCATGCGGTCGGAGATGGTTTCCTTCGAGAGATTCTCTGCGGTGGAAACCTTCATCGTTCGATCAAACGGTAGATTGCCCGCGTGCACCTGCTTGAGAATTTCGGTGGCCTGTTGGAGACAGTAATCACTTTCGAGCACGCGACGGCGGAAGTGCATTCGCGTCATTTCTATCTTCTTGGCCAGGGCGATTTCCTGGGGTCGCGTCAGCAGGGGTATCTCGCCCATCTGCGTGAGATACATGCGAACCGGATCGTCGATTCGCTTGGACCCTTCTTCCAAGTCATCCTTGGCTGACTTGGCCTTGGTCTTGGTGATCTTCACCTTTGCCTTGTCTTCTTCGAACTCGTCGCGCTGAGCCGCCTCGGATTGGTCGATAAGTTCGATCCCCTCCTCGTCGAGGGCCATCAGCAGCGCATCGAGTTTCTCAGGAGACACTGCCTCGTCGGGGAGTTTATCGTTCATCTCCTCATACGTGAGATAACCGAGGCGTTTGCCCTTGGCGATTAGATTTTTTACGGTAACGTCAGCTGTTTCGGCCATATCGTAGCTCTCGCTGTAAGCATCCGGGGATATTGAAGATGTCGTAATTTAACAATTGTATCTTTTTTGCATGCCAATTGTCAATGCCTGCGGGCGTGTTTCTCACTGTATTCGCGGCCGTCGCCTCAAATCGGGCTGCTTAAGGCGTCTGGAAAGCTCCCGCAGCGTCTTATCGTCCTTGTCGGCGGTGCGTAGCTGTTGCATATCCTGGCGGTCGCGGCGATATAACATATGTTCTACGGCCTCATTAAGTGTAGGTTCGTAATTTCCCTTCCGCTGCCCTGAAGTCGCCAGATCGGTCAAAACCCCGCCCAAAGCGACCAATTCACCTTTGGCCAGCAGTTCCTCAAGATTCAACCGCCCATCGCGACCCGCCTGCCAAACAGCCTCAACTACTGGCTTAAGTCCTGCATCTGTAAAATCTTCCGGGCCGACTCGCTCGTTTGCAGTATCAAACAGATCGGGGCAATTCAGCAGAACCTCCAGGATTTGTCGCTCGGTGACGTCGGCGTTTGATGTTGGCGCACTGGCCGCAGCTTGGGTTGTCTGGCTGGAACGCCTGATTCGCCTTGCGAGCCTGTGCATCTGCTGCTGTAGATCGGCGGCTGGTATGTTGATCAGGTGCCCGATGTGCTGGGCAAGCTGGCCGCGGCGGACCGCGTCGATGGCGCCGTAAGTAGCGGAGGACACCACCAGGTTCAGGAATTCATCGACCAACCGGCGTCTGTCTGCCAGGTTGCCACCGGCATCGAGCCATGCTGCCTGGCGGCGCTGCCAGGCGTATTCGAGCGCATCTGGCGCCTGTTCGATCAGCGTCCGCAGCCCGTCGCCGCCTTCTGCGAGCGTGTAATCGCAGGGATCCTTACCTGAGGGAATACTCGCCACCCGCACGTGCAGCCGCTGGGCGAGGAAGACTTCCAACGCCCTTTCGGCCGCGGCCTGTCCGGCGGTATCGGCATCGAAGATCAGGACCGCCTCTTTGGCGTAACGCGAGATCAGCCTGACGTGGCGGTCGGTCAGCGCCGTATCGAGGGTGGCTACGACATTCTCAACGCCGGCCTGCATCGGAATAATCGCGTCGAGGTAGCCCTCGACGATAACCGCCGTGCCGCTCGAAACGACGGACTCGCGAGCCCAGTTCAATGCGTAAAGCTGGCTGGACTTGTCGAACAGCGCCGATTCCGGACTGTTGAGGTACTTCGCCCGTTCATCGGCAGCAAGCGCACGTCCGCCGAATGCGATCACCCTGCCTTGGGGATCGATGATAGGAAAAATCAGGCGATTGCGGAATCGGTCGTAGCATCCACCGTTTTCTCGTCTGGCCGCCAGACCGGCAGCGACAAGCTTGTTCTCGCCGATACCGTTAGCACCGGCAGCCTTGATCAGTGCATCCCACGAATCGGGGGCGTAACCAAGCCCGAAACGTTGAATGGATTCATCGGTCAGTCCGCGATCCAGGGCGTACTTCAGGGCGCCCGCTCCGCGATCTGTCTTCAATTGCTCGCGGAAGAACCTCGCAGCGAACGTGGCGACGGCTATCAGATCGTTCCGCGAGAGGGTGCCCTCGGGTTGCGGCTGGGCTGCGTCATGGGGCAGCGGAATGTTTGCCCGTTCTGCGAGGCTGCGCACTGCCTCTGGGAAGGTCTGCTTCTCGTAGAGCATGAGGAACTGATACACGCCGCCGCCTGCACCGCAGGCGAAGCACTTGAATATCTGCTTGATCGGAGTGACGTACATCGACGGGCTCTTGTCGTCGTGGAACGGGCAGAGGCCGACGAATTCCTTGCCACGCTTTTTCAGCGCAACGTAGCTGGAGACCAGATCGACGATGTCCGTCGCCTGGGCCACCTGCTGAATGAATTGTTCGGAAAACCTCGCCAATGCTCACTCCGTTTGAACGTTCCGGATTATACCACAGGCGGCCCCGGTGGTGGGATCGCAGGCGGTGGGATCGCAGGCGGTGGGATCGCAGGCGGTGCTGCCTGATTGGCCACAGCCGTCCGTTTTAGCGCGTTCTTCCTGCGGACAAACGTCACAATAAAGCAAGTCGCCGCCAAACCGAAACCACAGACCACCGTCAGCGAAATTGCAGCGATCTTGCCAAAAGTAGCCGCGAATGATTTCAGATTGAAATCCGGTCCGACCGCCAATTCGACCGGCTCGCCGTCAACGCCTTCGTCGTAGCCAGCAGTCACCCTGACAAGGCCAGGTGCCGCCAAGTGAAAGCGTTGAAAGCCCTTGTAGTGACGCTCGTTTATGGTGAGGGTGCTGTTGAGTTCGGCCGCTTTGACAGGAATCTGTTCGCCTGAGGCGACTACTTCGGCGGCAATTCTCAGATGCTTATTGGGAGACTCCGAATCCACGACCGGAAGCAGGGTGTCCCGTTGTGCTCTATCCGTTCGAATGTAGATTCCATAGTCGCCCGGTTTGTCCAGTTGCACCTGAATCTCGCCCGGAGCCTGGAATGACTGAAGATCGAACATTTCAATAAAATGCCCGACCATGGAAACCACGAGAACCACCAGGACGCCAATGGTGACCAGTGTGATTGCGCCTGCGAGATAGTATCCCAAACACCCTGGGGCGGACTTGTTTTCGGACGGAGAGGGTTCGATTTGCGTCTGCATCTGTCGCTCCACATAAGAGAAACCGCGCCGGGCCGGCGGTTAGTTTGCGGCGTCTTCGACGTTGCGTTTGACGTTCAGTGCCTGATTCACCAAGCTGTCTGCGTGCTTGTTCTTCTCGCGGCGGACGTGGTTGATATCGAACTTCTCGAAGTCCCGCGCCAGTGTGCTTGCCTCGGCGAACAGCGGTTTGAGGCCGTCGTTCCTGACGCGATACTCACCGTTCATCTGTTTAACGAGCAGTTCCGAATCGCTGAAGCAAACTACTTCAGCGGCGGCGAGTTGCTTTGCGGCCTTTAGCCCGGCAACCAGACCGGAATATTCGGCGACGTTATTGTTAGCGAGGCCAAGGTAGATTCCACCCTCATGCAAGACTA
>SDBT01017262.1_pt1 | contig 11404 bp, 6 predicted proteins | sample 2277101 | NCBI WGS metagenome assembly SDBT01 (sample SAMN10404973, study PRJNA504765) | marine sediment metagenome | isolation source: marine sediment core GS10_PC15, 103 cmbsf | place: Arctic Ocean: Southern Knipovich Ridge | collected 2010 | reverse complement strand
GCTTGTTGTGGCTTGCCGGAAAGCGGGACGGCTGAACGCAGTGCTCCTGGAAGATCAACTCCATTCTCTAAGAGCATGCCAATAATCGCAAACTGGTCTGAAAGCTCAGCTTTCGCAAAAATACCTCCGAGAATTGGGAGTTTGTACTTCCAACTATTCCACTCTTTTTTCAATTTGAGCCGTGTTCCGACCGCTACGCTCGCGGCAACCAGGAAAACGAGCAGTAAAGTAACGCCATTGCTTTTCAAGCCACTACCAAGGGTCAACAGGAAGGAGGTCTGCCAAGGCAGGTCTGCGCCGAAGTCTTGATATACAAGCCCGATCTTTGGCAAGATGACGACCAACAGTAGCAAGACAGCCACAAATGACAATCCTGCGAGAAAGGTGGGATATGCCAAGGCGGAGATCATCTTGGACTTGAAAGTTCGCATTCTCTCAAAGAAACCAGCCGCCATTTTGAGAGCTTCTGGCAAGCATCCTGCTGACTCTCCTGCTTTACACATGGTAGCAAGATAGGCCGGGAATAGGTCAGGAAACTCAGCCAAAGATGTTGAGAGATCGCTGCCTCTGCGAACACTCTCGGATATTTGCTGCAATCGTGACTTCACAAGTTTGTTCCTGAACTGCTTGCCCAGTGCATCTGAAACCTGAGGCACAGTAAGTCCAGACTTCAGCAGGCGGGCAAAGAACCTGGAGAATACCGTGAGAAAAAGGAGTTTGGACATGAAGAAAGACTCAAGCGAGTCACGGAAACTCAAACCAGTAGATTCAGCCGAAATAGTCAGTGGAAACAATCCCGCCCGAGTCAGTAGTCCTGTTGCAGCTCGCAGATCTGGTGCAGTGATCTGACCTTCAATGCGTTGCGAGTCCTGGTCTCGCGCCAGGTAAATATAGGTTCCCAAGTCTCTTAATCCCCTGACTGAAGCACTCGGAGCACCTCAGCATAGGTGGTGATTCCTGCTTTGACTTTGTCAAGTCCTGACTCATAAAGCGACTGCATTCTCTGCTGATTAGCCTCTTGCCGAAGAACCGATAAGGGTGCCCTTCCTACTATTAGTTCTCTTAGTCGCTCATTCATCTGCACTACTTCAAAAACACCTGTGCGGCCAAAATAGCCGCTGCGATTACAGTTAAGACAACCTGCACCTTCAAACGTGGCAAAGGTAAGATCTGGTGACTCGATCTGACTCTCTTGTTTGCAGGCGGGGCAGATTCTCCTTACTAACCGCTGGGCAATGATGCATGCGACTGTTGAAGCAAGCAGATATCTTTCTGCACCCATGTCGTCCAACCGCGAAACTGAGGAAAGTGCATCATTTGTGTGGAGCGTACTCAAGACCAAGTGCCCGGTCAAAGCAACTTGTATGGCGATTTTCGCAGTCTCCTTGTCTCGAATCTCACCAACCATCATCACGTCTGGGTCATGACGCAGCATTGAACGTAGGCCATTGGCAAAAGTGAAATCGATATCTGAATGAACCTGCAATTGAGTTATCCCATCAACTTGATACTCGATTGGGTCCTCAATAGTGATGATTTTGCGTTCCGGAGTGTTTAGTTTCCGCAAGAAATTGTAGAGAGTGGTTGTCTTGCCGCTACCAGTCGGCCCAGTGACCAGAATGATGCCATTCTGCTTGCTCAATGACCTTTCTACATGGGTGAGCGCTGGTTCACTGAGTCCTAGTTCTACTAGGTCAACGCTGATCTGGCTTTCGCTCAGCAGCCTGATGTCGACCGCTTCTCCATGAGAAGTCGGTAGAATTGAGATTCGCAGATCGAAATCTTGACCTTGGACTGTTGTTCGCAGACGGCCATCCTGAGGCCTCCTTCTGTCAGCCAGGTTCATATTTGCCAGCACCTTTATTCGAGCCACGACTGCATCGTATTTGTCGCGAATGGTTCCAGCTAGCTTTTGCTGATACAACATGCCATCTACGCGATATCTGATCCGTAAGTGTGTCTCATATGGCTCCAGATGCACATCAGTTGCACGTTTCTTGTGAGCATCTAGAAGAATCTCCTCAACCAATGCAATCGCAGGCGCTTCATCATTGACGACGGCGCGCTGCACAGATTCGGTTGAGTGAGACTCTTTGTCGAGTTGTGCTCCGATTCCGTAAGAGCATTTAATAGCCTCACGGATATCAGAGGAGAGGGCCCAGGCAGGCTCAATCGCGGTGTCGAGGACGCGCTCAATCTCGGTTCGATGGATCCTATCAAAGGGATTTGCGAGAGCACAGTACAGTACTTCTCCTTCAAAGCGAAGTGGTAGGAGGCAGTAGTAGTCAGCGTATTTGAATGGGACCCTCTTCAGAGACTCGGTATCTGGCAGTAAGTCCTCTGCAGATAACAGCCTCACTCTTTCCCGCAACGATTGCAGAGCAGCTTGAGTGCTGCACTTCCCAGAGAGAACCAGCTTCTCGATGCGGGAGACCTGTCTCTGACCTGTCTGCTCATCTCCACTGACCGAAAGCAGCTCCTCAAGACCTATCTCTTGTTCTGCCGCGATAGTTTGCAGCAGTTCTGTCTCCATATCAATACTGAGCGAATGTTGCACCTAGGACCAACCCTGACTTGTAGTCTGTAGAGACCCTACTCTAGTTTCCTCTGCTCTGTGTGACCTCTCCTGTAATCAAATGGGGCGTAATAAAGATGAGAAGCTCAGACTTAACCTTCTCTCTGTCAGTCGAGGAAAATAGTTTACCGAGAATCGGAATGCTGCCAAGCAGTGGGATCTTCTTCACGGTCTCCCGCAACTCTTCCTTTATCAAGCCGCCAATTATCAAGGTAACACCATCCTTGATTAAGACCTCTGTCTCAGCCTCTGTTTTTTCAACTACGGGTATACCATCTGAAAACGAGGTGACTGAACTTACCTCAGGCCGAATCTTCAATCTAATGAAGTTACTGTCGTTAATCGTTGGCGTAACATACAGTTTGATACCGACGTCAACCATCGTAACTTTTTCAAACGTTCTGATCGCCCCATTCTCTTCGCGCGTGTCAACAGTTTTGTAAGGAATCGAAGAACCGACGAGTATTCTGGACTCATTATTGTTTGTAGCTGTTATGTGTGGTGCAGAAAGGAGATCTGCTTTACCCACCTCAGCCAAGGCTTCAAGCACGAACTCGTAATTCTTTTCGCTCAGCAGACCCGAGGAGAATCTCAGGCCCTGATCACTCGAAGAGAGAATGTTATAATCTGCCGAGACGCCTACGGGCCCGAGTTCCTCTATCTTGTTTGTGAGCGCCTCCCAATTAATACCCAACTTGAGGTTGTCAGTAAGCGATACCTGAATAATCCTTGCCTCTATGTACACTTGTCGATCTCTTCGGTCTATGAGGCTTAGAGTCTGGGAGATCAGGTCCAGCTTCTGCGGAAGATCTGTAATGAGAAACTGATTTGTGGCACCGAGAACTTGAAGAGCCCCGAGATTCGGCGTCAGGAGAGTTTGCAACTGCTGCGATATCTCTTCGGCGTCGGCATACTGCAACGCGTAAATCCGAGTTTCCATATGGCCCGGCTTATCGAGGCTGGCAACTAAGCTGTCCAGGATAGCCAGGCGTTCAGGCAGATCTATGACTATGAGCCTATTGCGTGACACATCTCCGGTGACAGATGCTGAGGGAGTCAAGATGTTGGTAATAGCAGAATGCAGTTCGCCGGGAGTGATAGTTTCCAACTCATACACGCGAAAACCGCGCGCAACATCTGCCTGGTTCGTCACAAAGCGCATGTTCGCCAACATCTGAGGCGTATCAAAGGCATATATCCTATTTGCCCGACTGTCAATGAGGAGTATGCCGGAAGAGGACTTCAGTTTATTCAACTCACCAATTAATGTGGCTGCAGAGCCATGTTGTAAATCGAATATCTCCAACCGGCGTTTGTCAAATGGCGGAAGTCCATACTGCTCCAGATACTCCCTCTTGGAAAGGACCTTGATAGTTGTTCCCTCAACAGTGTAAGCAGCTCCAGCTAACTCAGAGATCAGGCTGACCGCTTCAATGACATCCGCAGAATCAAGAGAGAGTGTGACTGTACCTTTTACATCTGAGCTGATAGCAATGTCATATTCAGATTGTGACGAGATTGACTTCAGCAACTCAACAACATCCGCATTGTTGACACTAAGTGTGATAAGACCTGTGTCATTGTCTTGACCGAGTACTGCCGCGCACAGCACACTCAGATAGAGCATTGATGAGAGTAAGAGCATCCGCCTGAGTGATCTAGAAACTAACATCAAGACTCTCCTCAAATAGCTTGAAAGTAACTCGATCAACAGCTATCTCAGCAACAGTTATGCCGCCTATCTTGTCTCCTTCGACGACAGCCGAAGTCGCCTTCGCTTCAGTGTCAAACATCAGAATTGTCGGTTCTGATCCCCAGATTACGCCTCTGATCTCATATCGAGCCAGAAGAACTTCTAAGTTAGGAGCACCGGTTTGAACAGCCTGACTCTTTGCCGTATGTTCGGATGCGCCGAAAAGGGCCATTGCCTTCAACTCCTCAACTAGTGAGCCAATGTCAGACGATTTCTCAGACTGTGAGTCTGTGACTGAAAGAGTGGTCGGCATAACCGGATTGTCTTGCTTCAGAGAGTCGCCAGTTAGCGCAAAAGCAAGCAAAGACCGAAAGACTACAGCAAAGCACACTAGCAGTATTAGTGTCTTGGCAGACCGAAACACAAGTGGCAGGTGTGTTTCCACAAGAATTCTCAATGCTCTCATCCAAAAAGTCACTACTGATTGCCTCTTCCATCAATCCATAAACTAAATCTCAGTCGACTGCCAGAGTTTCCAGCGTTTCGTAAGCGCATTTCTGCAATAGACAAATAGGGGGCATCTTCCAGGAGGCTGCCAAGGAAAGCCCAGATGCTCTGCTCACTCGCGTATCCTTCACAAATCACACCGATCTCATTCTGGGGAGAGCCACTTTCAAGGGGGCGTAACATCTCTAAATCCAGCAGTCCAGAGGCCTGATCCTGAACTGTGGCTACAAGTCCGATTGAGGATCGTTTAGTCCTCGCACTCTGATCAAGCGTCTTGAAGTTGCGATGGCGTTCAAGTAGTTGCTTACTCTCAAGCAAAGATCTACTCCATAGCTCAACGTTGGTGGTCGCGACCGAGACTTCTTCGTCAAGGAGATGGTTGCGCCGATTCAAGGGAGTAAAGACCAAACCAACATAGAGATAGAGGATCAGCACAGCCGATACTGAAATGGCGAGAAGTCGCTCTCTGCGAGATAGCCTAGCTCTCTTCATCTGCAATTCCCACTTCAATCAGAAACTCAACCCGCTCTGCGTCCTGATGGCTCTTGTGAGAGAGGTGCTTGAGTTTGACAGACCCAGGCGAAAGCCCGTCCTGCAGCTTCTCGACATATTGCACTGGGTCAGATTGGCTTGTACTTGAACCACGTAGAATGATGCGATCCCCTCGTAAGTAGTCGATGGAAGAGAAGAGGATTGTTTCAGGTTTTAGTTCAAGAACTTGGACCAACGACTGTAGCACTGAACTTGTCGCCTGACTTCTGTCGCCAAACTGCCCGAATTCTCTTTTAAGCTCTGCAATACGTTGAACAGCAGGTCTCATCTGCTGAAGACGCTCATCGGCTATGTCCAACTCCTGCTGCAATCGTGTGCCATCGATCCACATCGCCAAGGGAGCAATCAGCAAGAAAAGGACCAAGTATGCAAGGAGCTTCGTGAGATTGCCTTGAACATAATTTTTGATGAACGGCTTCTGCAATCTGGCAGAAGGTTCAAGAACTGCCACTTTGGTAGTAGCTGCACAGAGATGAGCATAAAATGTAGGATGCAGGCTACCCTTGCAGTTGCTCCTTACTGTACGACCTGTCACTGTCTCACAGATTTCGGCCGGCTCAACCAACCACAATGGTGCGGGTAGTGCAGCTTCATCGAACAAGCTGTTGTGCGCTAGCAGATCTGGATCGCCAGTGACCAGTATTCTTTGGAAAGCCGTCACACCTCTGCTGGCTTCCGATTCTGAGACATAGCTCAGAACAGCATCTTGGATACCAGCTGGCACTTCATCGAGGTTCGATGGAAGACTGTATGTTCGCGGCAAACAACTGGGATCTGATGGGCTCAACCCAACGAGTACCTTGTTGCTGAATAGGACCAGAAAGATGTTCAAGTCTGGCGACACGTCGGACTTGGCGACGAACTTACTTATGGCAGATTCCCAGAGGAGACTTTCAGATCGTACTTCACTTGGAAAGATCTCTTTGGGCATGGAACTTTGCAGCACATGTCTAAGTTCTGAATTCTGACCGAAGGCAATAGCAAACTTTGAACTGTTGTCGATGGATTCTGAGACGGAGCGAATGCTGAAACTGAGTTCGTCAGGATCAAAAGGTGAACAGAGGCTTAGTTGATAGGGGATCGCCTGCACTCTCTCCCTGGCGCTAAGTTGTGGCAATTCTGTTTCACCTACTAGGATCGGCTCCCAATCCACTACAACACTTGCGGAGTTCACTGACCACAAAGTTCCTTTTCGGTCGCTCTCGGAGCGTGATTTTACCGACATTATGCGGATGTTCTTGCGGCCGACACGGCAGTACTGGACAGTTTGCGCTTGGCCATGGGAGAGACAAACTACGAATCTGCTAAAAGGACGTAAGAAGGCTGCGCAGGTTATCTGCCAAAGGTCTGCCATAGGGCGATACACCTTGACCAATGCCTGGGACAATCTCTCCCTCAACCGTCTAGAGTGCCGATTCTCCGGCGGTGGAGTCTGAACAAGATGCTGGAACTTGCGCATATTCAATGATACTCTTTGTCGACGAGCACTGAACCGCACTGTTTGCGCCCCTGGGCATCATCACGAAGTATCTTCCTTGAGGCGACAGCAGCAATAGAATCACAACTAAAATGGCCACCCTCGCGTTTTTGCAACTGAGATATGTGGGACACACAGTGCCTGTACAACGGTCCCTCGCTCGTGTTGAAGAAACTGTCCCTCTGCTGAATAACATTACGACGAGAGACGCCAAACGTCAAGCGCTATTGAGGAATCGGGCAAGTGTGCGATTGGCTCTGACGATGACAGCGGCATTGTCCGCCAGTCGAGACAACCTGCACCACAGGGTGCAGGACGGGTGGCAGTTTCTGTCACCTCAACACATTCGTCGGTCATGTTCCTATACATTACGTACAACTCACTCGAGTTTTATCTTGACAAATTCCCTGGTTGCCCGCCATATTATTGATAATAAGGATAAGAACAAGGAGCTGCATCAGCACATTACATCGCAGCAAACCACGGAGGGTTCACCATGAATTACTCAAGCAAGCATTCGCTCTTGGGGGTAGTCTCTTCACTCGTCGCTCTACTCGTGCTGTCAGGTGTGTGTCTGGCAAATGACCCTGACGGTACAGACCCATTCTGGACCGGGCCACTGGGCGAACGCGTCAACATGCAACAGGGAGAGCTGATTCTCTCGGTCACTGACGTGAGTCTGCCTTCACGCGGAAATCTCAGTCTGAGTTTCACGCGAACCTACAACTCGGAGTTGGGAGCGTTGGAACAGGAAGAAACCTGGCCAGACACTAACTATGACATTGCGCACAAGACCGCGAGCCTGCTCGGCATGGGTTGGCTCATGCCAATAATGCGCGTAGTCGATGACTCGATTCTTTACTATGCCGATGGCACCTATGAACTGTTCTTCGAAGATACGCTTGGTAACAAGCGAACACATCAATTCGCAACCTACGTTGCCGGTTGGGGCGGTCGCAAGGAGCTGCGCTATACCGACGGCACTGTTTACGTGTTTTCAAGCGACGAGGTTGCCGGCAGCATTGCGCATTACAATGGTCGCTATCTGGAAAAAGTGGTCGACCATACTGACGAGAACTACATAGAATATTCCTACAACAAGGGAAGCAACGATGGTTGGGTGCCGACTGAGATTAGTGATGATGCGGGGCGCTATATCAAGTGTTTCTATACGTCTGCCGGGGTGAGCCTCTATACTCGACTCGATAGCATAACCTACTCGGGGATTGACAGTGTCTCAAGACAGATAGATTTCGTCTATGTCGATGATGATTCACTTTTGCAAATGGTGATCTATCCTAATGGGGATACGGTCGAGTACACTTACACGTATGGCTGGTATTGCGAGGACACGTTTCGCAACACGGAGGCTGCGTTTTTGGATACTGTCATTTTGCCAACCGGTGGTCGTGTGGAGTATACCTATGAGAGATTTGTCGAGAAGACGCGCGAGCAGGGGACGCCTGATGACACACTTTATTGGAAGCACCCGGCGGTAAGAACAATCCGGATCTATGACGGATCCTCGTGGTCTGACTACGGCGAGTTTGAAAGAGAGTATTCCACAACTGGAGGTGAATATTTCTTCCTTCATTCAAGCGTTGAGACATATTGCGATGACTGTGGTGGTGACAAGTCGGTGTGGGAGTGGATGTTCTACGGTGCCTCCGATTATTCGGGTGGGGTGGGCTGGTCGCCAGATGTCACTAGAGACTTTGGCCTCGTAAAAGAATTCCGCCGCTACAAAGGTAGCACTTTCAGCTACAGCAGCGACTACTACGAATCCTACACAGTTTATGGGAAATCTGAGGGGCAACTCGGCTGGGGCGCCGCTGAAGTCGGCAATCAGGTCGGCGCCTATAACATAGGTATCTACCATCCCAACCTGAAAGGGTATCGTGTATATCTAGCTGGCACCGGTGGAGCTTACAATAGCCCGATAAGCGGAGCGCAGTTTGACGTAAACACTGGGTTAACCACCAGCCATACTGTGGAAAGTGACTCAGTCTGGGAGATCACCGATAGCTATTACGATACTGATGACAACCGCTATTATGTCCTCGAAGAACACCACGACGGCTTCAAGACAGTTTATTTCTATCCTGAGGATGTTTCCGGGGACCCCGAAAGCTTCCTGCCTGACTCGGTGTACTATATCTCTCTAGCCGGTGGCACCATCAAAACATCTTTCGTTTACGATGTTTACGGAAATCTGCTCGAGAAGTATGATGATCGAGGTGACACACTTGTCGTCTACAACTATGATGCCACGAATACCTTTGCAGACACCGTGCGCGTTCGGGGTGGTTTGATTACAACCACCGTCTCCGACCCGATTACTGGCGTGGTCCTGGATCAGACATTGCCCTCAGGCGCCCGCACGAAGTATGCCTATGACAGCGCAGACCGTCTGAGTCGTGTGTGGCGAGTCGCTGACAACGGCTCGCTTTTCGATGCAGATACAAATCTCTATGTTCGCTATGACGATGCTCTCCATATCGTCGTCGACTCAAGTCTGCTGGGGGTGCAGGACGCAAGCACTGTCTATACACGCCGAATTCACGAAACCGATGCATTTGGCCGGACTTACAAAACCACTACCTATGACTTTGGTCAGGTAAATGCCAGTTCAGTGTCTGAGAAGATATTCGATATTCTCGGCAGAGTGCAGTTTGCTTACCGACCTCACAGTGGCACCCAGGGAGTTTATACGACTACTCGCTACGACCACCTTGGTCGCGTAACCAAGGGCGACAGCCCCAATACTACGAACGACGACGAGTCAACGTCTCAGAATGAGACAACTTACAGCTATGGCGAACGGTACGTCCAAGTATCGGACTGGATCGGGCGAAACGCGAAGAGTGTCAACGATAAGTACGGTCGCGTAACCAAGGTGTACCTAGATAACAGTGGGGCAAGCTGGACTGACACGACCCTGAGTTTTTACGTGGGTGTGACTAGTTTGCTCGATTCAACGATTACGCCGGCGGGCGACAAAATTAACTACACCTATGATGATTGGCGGCGGCCGCGCAGTGTGACCAGCCCCGATGCTGGAACGACTTACGCTTACTATGACAAGCTGGGCCAACTGCGATTCGCCAAGGATGCCTTGGAACAGTGGACGTATTGCAATTATGACTATTTGCACCGGATAATGCAGGTAGGAACAGCGCCTTCTGTTAATCTCGATTCGCTAGACAGCCCATTCTATGTGCCGGATAACGACACGGTGCGCTTTACCTATCTCTATGGCGAGTACGACTTTGATCCGGCGGAAGAGACCCTCAAGGACTACTACGGTCAGGATTACAACAGTCACGACTATATCAAGGGTCGATTGACTCAGGTTAACGATGAGGCCTGCACCACGCTCTTTATTTATGACCGCTTCGGTCAGGTGATTTGCAAGTACATCCATTTTAATCCCTTTGAGGTTCACGATTCCTTGACCATCGAATTGCGGGATAAGACTGTAGGCTACCAATATCTTGCCAGTGGTCGGATGAGCAGCGTTCACTATCCGCACGAATCCAGCTCCGAGTGGTTCGACTATGAATATTATGCCGGCGGTCTGCTGATGAATGTAGTGGGCTTCCTTGAAGACGATTTTGGCCCTAGCCACGGGATACTCTACCAACCTTGGGGCAGCACGAGTCATCTCTTCTTCAAGAACGGCGGTTCTCAGCTCTTCCTGTTTGATGACGTGTCCCGACAAATTGAGACCCGAGTTCAAAGCAGCAGTAGCGGCGGATCATACGAATTCCAGGAGAAGTACGAATATAATGCTCATCGATTGACTGAGGTCTGGCGTCCCGTCGGTTTACAAACGAAGCTGACACGGGCATTCCAGTACGACTATCGCGATCGACTGGAGCAGGTACTTTACCAGAGTCGCGAGCAGCTCCAATCAAAATATTACCGCACCTACGACTATGATTCAGCTAACAACAGACGTGTCGAGTACGCTCTGGATTCACTAAAGCAAAGGCTTGGCTACGATGTCTACTTCGATACTACCCACTACAATCTCCACTCTGACTCTTATCAACTGAGAAACATCTCGGCCACTTCCGGCGATACGACGACCGAGTACGTTTTTGACGACGGCGGTAGGATGACCGAGGATTACAACAAGGATGACTCCTATCTCTACAACTGGCGGGGAATGCTCGATACTCTAGTCAATGCTTCGGGGAAGGGACCTTTTACCTCCATTCGCGACACGATCGTCTATGGTTATAACTACAAGAACCAGCGCGTGATGAAGCTCGTCAAGTACTTCTATCTGGCAGAGTATGAATGCCCCCCCGAGAGGTTCGGAGAGGGCGACGATGGACACCCGGAGGACGAAGAGGGAGAGGGCGGAGATGATTTGGGCACGGAAGAGCCTGGTGGAGAAAGAGACGACGACCCCTACGAGGGTCCCTGGTGCCCGGAGCCTGCAGTCATGGCTACTTTTTACATCTGGTCTGGCAATGAGGTAATCGCCGAATATACAATCGAGGATATTCTGTCCAAGCAGTATATTATGGCCAACGGCAAGCGGGTGGCTTACATGTGGTATGATTCTCGCGATAGCACTAAGGACACCGTG
>SDBT01017260.1_pt1 | contig 11406 bp, 5 predicted proteins | sample 2277101 | NCBI WGS metagenome assembly SDBT01 (sample SAMN10404973, study PRJNA504765) | marine sediment metagenome | isolation source: marine sediment core GS10_PC15, 103 cmbsf | place: Arctic Ocean: Southern Knipovich Ridge | collected 2010 | reverse complement strand
CATCGCTCCCAAAAATATCAGCATCTCTGAGATTATCGACGCCGTTACCGATTATTTCGATGTGCGGCTTTCCGATTTGCAAAGTAAAAAAAGAAGCCAGTCCATCACCCTGCCCCGCCAGATCTGCATGTTCCTGGCCCGCTCCCTAACGCGTCACAGCCTCGAAGAGATAGGAGGCCACCTCGGCGGACGGGACCACACGACTGTACTCCACGCTTGCTCAAAGATTAGCCAGCTCCAAAAAAACGACCCCCAAACCCGCGCACAATTAGCCGAACTTACAAAAACAATAACTCAGTCCTGAAGCCGCGGCCCACAAATTCTTTTGACATCGCCCACCGCGCTGTTACTAAATGCGAAAACGTATTCTTCGGACCCTTGGCAGGAAAGATAACATCTCTTTCGGCTTTATTATACGCCTGATTCGGGGCAATAACAATCATTTCGAGTGGAAACCGAACAGGCGAGGGTTTGGGCCATATCTTTGCATCCCCTTACCACCCCCAAACCAATGGCAAAAGTTGCAAGTTCGAGTTTGTTTGGGACCGGAGTTTGACGACACCGACCTTGCCGGTAAAACCGAATGAAAACTTGACTTATTTGGGCGCTACCTTTATAATCAGGTTTCAAGTAGAACATGGGTAAGGTGTGCCAACCAGGGATTCTCACTGTGCCCGTGTTGGTTTTGTGGGTGACTTCGCGGCTACCACCTGATTAGGAAACCGACGAATGAAAAGTATTGTAACCAGAGTCCGACTCAGCTTGTTGTTGCTTATTATGCTATCGGCCACAACAATAGCAACGGCTGGCCAAAAGGCAGGGGTACTCGAAGAACCCAAAGAGATAATCTTCGCCCAGCGTTCGGTGAATGATCGGGATGGTCATTGGTACGCGAATCTCGGCTACTATGCTCATGATGTCAACTATAGCGCCGCCGGGAAATATGGTCGTTTGTGCCGGTTGAATCTGGAGACCGGAGCCGTCACCGTTTTGCTGGATGACCCGGCAGGAACAATCCGCGACCCGCAGGTGCATTACGATGCCGAGAAAATACTGTTTTCATATCGCAAAGGGGGTACGGACAACTTCGATTTGTACGAAATCAGCATCAATGGGGAGCAACTGACACAACTTACAAGCGATAAGTGGGACGATATCGAGCCCACTTACCTGCCGGACGGGGGTATCGCTTTTTGTTCCAACCGATGCAAGCGCTGGGTGCCTTGTTATGTTACCCAGGTGGCTACCCTCTATCGCTGCGATGGTAACGGGAGCAACATCCGTCCACTTTCTGCTAACGTGGAGCACGACAACCATCCCTGGATGCTCAATGACGGTCGCATCATATATATGCGCTGGGAGTATTCCGATCGTTCCATCATGCACTATCATGCCTTGTGGAGTATGTATCCCGACGGAACAAAACAGATGATCTACTATGGCAACCAACTTCCCGGCGGGGTATACATTGACGCCAAACCTCTGCCTGACTCGCGGAAAGTGGTCTTTATTTTCTCACCGGAGCATGGACGAATGGAACATGCCGGTAACTTAGCTATCGTTGACCCGGAGCAAGGGCCGGATAATGCCGATGGTGTGACTACAATCGCAAAGGGCAATTACCGGGATCCGTATCCACTTTCGGCGACGAAGTTCTTGGTGGCCCAGGGGCCTAAACTACAGATCATGGATATTGATGGTAACAAGAAGACGATTTACAGGGTGCCCAAGGACCTTGCCGCCAAGGGCGTATGGGTCCACGAACCGCGTCCGGTGATACCCCGCCCAAAGCAGAAAGTGATACCTCACAATGTAGATCTGTCCAAAGACACGGGTTTCATAGCTGTCATGGACGTATATGTCGGTCGAAATCTTCAGGGTATCGAAAGGGGTGCAATAAAGAAGCTGCTCGTATTGGAGCACTTGCCCATTCCCACAGGTTTCTCGGGTGGAATGGAGCCGATTACCTTCGGCGGCACCTACTTCATCAACCGTATTCTTGGGACGATACCTGTGGAGTCGGATGGATCGGTATATGCCCAGGTGCCGGCCAACCGTCCTTTGCAATTAGTGGCTCTGGATGAGAATGACTTCTCCGTTAAGCGCATGCAAAGCTTTTTGACCGTTATGCCGGGCGAGACCACCTCCTGTGTCGGATGTCACGAGCGCAGGACTATGACCACTTTGAACATGCCTTCGATCAAGGCGATCAAACACCCGCCCCGGAAAATCACTCCCATAGCCGACATGCCCCAGACTTTTGACTACCCGCGCGACATTCAGCCCATCTGGGACAAATACTGCCTGAGCTGCCATGATGTTGACAAGCGGGCCGGCGGGGTGCTTATGACCAAGGACAATGGGCCCATTGTCAGCCACAGTTATTTTATGCTATCGACTCGTCTCCAGATAGCCGATGGCCGCAACCTGGCCCGTAGCAACTATCCTCCTTACAAGATAGGGAGTTCGGCAAGCTACCTGATCGATAAGGTCGATGGTTCCCATTATGATGTCAGGATCTCGGACCACGAACTTAGAAAGATTAAACTCTGGATTGACGCCTCAGCCCCGTTCGCCGGCACCTATGCCGCCTTAGGGAGCGGCATGTTCGGCAGTGAGATGCCCAACGCCGTTGAATTTCCAAAATCATGGTACGTCAGGGAAGCTGACTGGCCGAGCGTCAAAGCCGCACAAAAGGCGATGGACCGTCGTTGCAACAGTTGCCATACGGCCAAAATCAGCTTGCCCCAGTTTCCTTCCGACCATATGGGTATGACCATTCATCACATGCCGTTCTATGAAGATGATGACTATAAAGACGAGTGGTCCTGGGTGCCTCCCTGGGTCAGGGAAGATAATGACTTAAGGCCGGGGTCGCTGGAATGGGCAAAGGCTCATTTGGATCCGAGAAACCTCTACTCGCATAACATTCTTTACAACCTTTCGCGGCCTGACAAATCGGTGATGTTGCTTGCTCCATTGGCCAAAGCTGCGGGAGGCTATGGATCTTGCGGTAAGGAGGTATTTCGAAATACAAAGGATCCGGATTATGCGATCATATTGAAATCGATTGCCGATGCCAAAGCCGAATTGCAAAGATTGACACGATTCAATATGCCGAATTTCCAACCGCCCCCGGAGTACATCCGGGAGATGAAGAGGTACGGCGTATTGCCTGAGGACCACGATTTCCAAGACCCAATCGATGTATATGAAACAGACAGAAAATACTGGGACGCGTGTTATCCGAAACCGGTAACAGTTCCCGCGCCGGAAGAAATCGCAAAGATAAAATAGAAAACATACCACATAAATTTAAGAAGATAAATGATGGTAAAGAAATCCATTCTGTATTCGATTGTGTGTTGCTGCGTTTTTATTTCTTCGTTGGCTTTGGCAAATGATCGGACCCAGTCTCCTTCGGCGGCCAAAGTCAGCCGGGAACACTCCAAAAAGCAGGGCTCCGACCATTTCGTTGTATCCGGCAAGCCTCTGGACTATTGGGTTTCGAGTGTGTCGACTGATCTGGGCCCGAAGGACTCAAAAGCAACGGTCGAGGCGTTGAGCCTGGCTTTGAGCGCCGACGATATTGCGGTGCGTGTGACCGCAGCCGATGCGCTGGCGGTCCTGGGGCCGCGGGCAAAAGCAGCCATGCCGGCACTGGTCAGCCAACTCAGTCACCAACAAGGTTGGGTGCGTGTAGCTGCGATGGGAGCGATGGCGGCTATCGGTAAAGATGCCGTCCCGCTGCTGGTCGATACCGTCAAGACCGACCGGGGAGCACCTCGAATCCGTGCCGCCCTCGTGCTCGCGTCAATCGGGCCCGATGCCAAAGATGCCGTTGAAGTTCTCGCCGCTACGATACCAAATTTAGACGAGATAAATCAAGGCCGCTTTCTTTCAATTCTCAGCCAAATCGCCCCCGAGCAGTACCCACTGTCCAGGGTGACGCCCACAACGGCACAATTCGATGCTACGGAGGCGGGCAAGTCCTCTGGTCTGACGTTTGATACTGTAGCGACTCGCCAGTGGGCACAGTTTCATGGGCCGGGACGTGACTCTGTTTGTCGCGAAAAGGGCTTGCTGAAAAAATGGCCCAAGGAAGGGCCAAAACTCCTCTGGACTCTAAAAGGATTGGGTAGTGGATATTCGTCTGTTTCGATTGCCGACGGCACGATTTTTACTATGGGTGATCGAACCTCGAAAGACGGCTCAGATTCACAGTTCGTATTAGCTTACGATCTAAAAACCCGCAAATTACTCTGGGCCACACCGATCGGCCCACCGCACAGCGATGGATCCCGCTGCACGCCAACGGTTGATGGAGACCTGGTTTTCGCGCTGGGTACCGAGGGTGATCTTGTTTGCCTTGAAGCGAAAACGGGAAAAATCCGCTGGAAGAAGAACCTGCCTACCGATTTCGGAGGGGCAATGATGTCGGGATGGAAATTCTGTGAGTCGCCGTTGGTTGACGGCAACAAGGTCATTTGCACCCCGGGCGGTACAGACGCAGCCATGGTCGCCCTGGATAAGCAGAACGGTAATACTATTTGGAAGTGTGCGCTGCCTGAAATGGGCAAGGAGGGTAAAGATGGAGCGGGTTACTCGTCGGCTCTGGTTGCCCGGATCGGTGGTGTTCGCCAATACGTTCAACTGCTTGGACGCGGTGTGATTGGCGTCGATGCCCAAACCGGCCGTTTTTTGTGGGGCTACAACCGAATTGCTAATACGACGGCCAACATCACCACACCTGTCGTACGCGGTAATTACGTTTTTGTGACAACGGCATATAACACCGGGGCGGCGATGTTAAAGATCACCCGTGAAGGTGACATTTTTAAGGCGCAGGAGGTTTATTTTATTACTCCAAAGGAATTTCAGAACCACCATGGTGGAGTTGTTCTCGCCGGGAACTACGTGTATGGGGGCCACGGTACGAACCGTGGCGATACAACGTGTATTGAATTTGGTACGGGCAAAATCATGTGGAAGGAGCGAGCACCCGGACGCGGGTCGGCCAGCGTGCTGTATGCCGACGGCAATCTTATTTTCCGGTACGACCGGGGCGAAGTATTGCTCATCGAGGCCACTCCCGACGCTTTCCGCTTGAAAGGACGTCTTGAACCTCCTCGCGGCGAGGGACCCGCCTGGGCTGATCCCGTGATTCACCACGGCCGGCTGTATCTGGGGGATGGGGACATCCTCTCCTGTTTCGATGTGCGGGAGTATACCGATAAGGTACATTCGGATCTTCAAACTGAATGACAGCACATGTATTCTGCAAGTACCTGTTTTTGAGGGATATTGGAAAAAGATTAGAAAATTGGGTTTGATTGGGTTTGTTTTCTGCGCGTCTGCGAAGTGGCACATTTTCATATTCCTTTGTTCTAACAGCACTTACGTTCATTTGGGCGTCCCGTAAATTGGGTTTGTTTTGCATTTTAGCGGTTATTTTGGTCAATTGCTTCGTTACTTGCCTTTCCCTAATCCTCGACGTGCACCAGCACGCCTCCGGTGTAGGGAAAGACAAAAGCCTTGCACTTGAGCCAAAATTCCGCGCTAAAAATAAGATAATATTCAATTTTCAAATGCTCCAAACGAGGTTTAATAGATTCTCCCTAAGGGATAAATTTGGCTGGGCCTTCTGGCCTTGGGACGTGCGGTACTCCGCTGAAACTGCCATCTCTATGACGATTTGTATTATACCCGATTTTGGCCAGATTTCAAGCATTATTTTCGAATATTTCCAAATTAGTTTGGTGTGTTATGTAAATACATAACCTTAAAGGACTTACAAAAGGGGTTTTTTAAGAAAAATTTCAATTATTTTTAGCCACGGAGGACAAGTAGTTTTGAGTTTTTAGGTTTGAGTTTTGAGTTAATGGAATTTAACTGCTTTTTCTTTTTTAGCCACTGATTAACACTGATTAACACTGTTTTTTAGGCCACATAGGACGCTGAGAAATGAGAGCTATTTTAGACGCTGATTAACGCTGATTAACGCTGTTTGTTTTTTGTCTGTTTTGTGTTCTTGGCACGGGCTTGGCTCGATGTAAACATCGGCAAAGACCGGGCCTTCGTCCACAGGCCAACTTGTTGGCCTATTGGGAACAGACAAGACAGAGACTTTTAGACGCTGATTAACGCTGATGACGCTGAGGAAAAGAGATTTTTAGACGCGGATTAACGCGGATTAACGCAGATTAACGCTGATTTAAGCTTTGGCGGGTTTGTTGTAAACAAACCTTTGTGGCCTCGGCCTAAAGACTTTCCAAAAGTTAACTTTTTCCAATCTTTCGGCCTCGTCCACAGTCCTTAGGGGACTGATGCCAAAGCAAAACAATGGCTCGATTCTGGATACTGGAAAAAAGTTTTACCGCGGAGGACGCTGAGATCGCAGAGAAAAAGGGATTTTTAGCCACGGATTTCACGGATTCACACAGATTTGGCTTCACTGTGCGATTTTATAAATCGCTGTTCGGTCAAAGTCACAAACCACTAACTATGCGAGCATCGACGCGGCTTGTGAACTTTGGCCGGTGTCTGGCGGCGCCAGCCAGGGTGAAGGTGCCTTCAGGCACGAAAATTTTGAGTTGCAAAGGTGCAAAGGTTCAGAGTTGCAGAGGAAAAGAAGGTTGACGGAATAGGGGAATTTTGGGGGGAAAAATGTGTTGACGGGATTATTGCTTATGGTTAATGTAGATTTGACGTATTAATGGGAGAATTGAGCCCTTCGACCCATTCGGCTGCGCTCAGGGCAGGCTTAATTTGCTCAGGATTTAAGAAAGTAAAAACGAGAGGCAAAAGATATGGAAAAGGCGGGCGCGAGCATCTCCTAAAAACACAGTAGGAAAAGCAAGATGGAGAAATACTGGAAAGAAGAAGATTTTTCCAACGCAAAAGAGCGTTCGGTGTTTGAGATATTACGTGAACACAAGGGAGAACATATAGCATCTTATTATCATTGTTGCCTTATAACTTTGCGTGATTTTCAACATCCTAAACAAATATCAATTGCTGCGTATTGCCTCAGGGAAGTAATGAATGGGTTAGGCTTGGTACCATTCGATCATCTCTCTAACTACATATATAATCTGAGAAAGAACTGGCAACCGATTGCAGAAGTATGGTCCGAGATTGACTCTGGGGAATTTGACGAGAATGCGAAAAGTAAGATTATGGAGTTCTTGAAAATCTCTAAAGAAACGTTTAACAAGCTAGACTTGAGGCCAGAAACTAGAGAACAGATGGCGCGTGTTGTAGAAGAGGCGGATCCGAGCAGAATAGGTCTACCGCCCGAATTTAGTAGAGGGATTAGTGAAGAGTTGGTAAAAATTCGGCAAAAAGTAACGAAGATATTACACGGAAAAAAGTTTGAAGGTCGTTCAAGTTTTATGGAGACATTGGAAAAATTTGAAGAAATCATAATCTCCCGATATAAGCCAAGGACTTTTGAAAAACAAGCGGAGATTGATGAACTAATTCGGGAGGCTGAGGCGCATGATTAGTTCAGATCACATTGAAAAGGCTTTGGAACTGATGGAATCGTGCGCAGCGAACTATGCGTATTTCTTCGATAAGATCAAAACGCCAGATTGGATTGAACCACTTTGGAAAAGAGGTCGTTTCAAGAATCCTCCTGCGGTGACTTCGAAAGGCGCTGTGAATTGGTGGCCCGAATCACGGTATCTTGTCAGGATGGCTGGGAAAGATCCGAAACAGGTGCTAAGTGTGATTAAAAAAATTCCAGATACTGACAATTTCTTTGTTCGGACAGACATAATTCAAGCGGCATTGAATATGCCAGCGAATTGTGCAGCACAACTTGCCGGGAAAGTAAAAATGTACATGCGTGATAAGTTCGCTCGGGTATATGTAGAAGAACTCTGTGAATTGGTAGTGCATTTATTGAAGGGCGGGGAAATTAAAGCAGGAATTGACATTGTTAAGGAAATTCTGGATGTCGAAGCTGTCGATCAAAGCAAATTTAGAAATGTTCAAGGACGGGTTGATGAGTGGAGTTATTTGAAGGCAGTGGAAGGATTTGTGCCAGTTTTTTGCGAGTATATCGGGATAGAAGGATTGAAGCTCTTTAGAGATATGCTTATCAAGGCAATACGGCTGGACAAACGGAGCGAGGATGATTCACGTGAAGATTATCTTTATATATCACAAAAAAGAATCGAAGTTGATATACATCCTGACATGGATGTAAAACGTGCCTTGGTTAAGGGTTTGCGAGAGATATGTAAGGGACTGATAGAAGAAAATCGGAGCGTGGCAAAAGAGGTTGTAACACAACTCCAAGGTCAACCGTATGTAGTATTTGATCGAATTGAGATGTTTTTGTTACGTATCTTTCCTGAAGGACGGGAGGAACGAATTAAAGAGATTCTTAGTAATCGGGGATATTACGATAACCACTCAATTCGAACGGAGTACCACGAACTTCTGAAAAGGCAATTTGGCAGTATAGGGACAAATGCACAGGAACGTTATTTGGAATTTGTGGCTGAACGCCCAGATGTCGATGAAGAAATAGCGAACTACAAACGTTTCACGGAGAAGAAAATCACAAAAGATTATGTGTTGAAACAATGGCGGTATGGGAAGCTTCAAAGGTTGGAAGGATTGTACGATGTTTTGCCTAAACAATGGCAGCAGGAATATGACACACTGGTCAAAGAGTTCGAAGAACCAAAGGGACCAGATGAACCACCTGTTAGTGCAAGCTGGGGGAGGCGACATAAGAGCCCGATATCGGCGGAAGATATAAAAAAGAAAACAGTTGAGGAGATTATTGAATATTTAAGGATCTGGGAGGCACCGGATGAGTGGGAATGGGGAGAAGAGTGTCCCTCAGGTTTGGCGGATGAGGTTGCAAAGGTAATTGAGAAGAGATTTGAGGAGTTCTGTGATAACGCAGTTCAATTTATTGATTTGGAGGCTACGTATGTGCGAAGGTTTCTTCGCGTGGTGGAAGCTAAATGCAGAGAAGGTGGGGTAATTTCGTGGGGACCTATCTTGGAGCTATCTCGATGGGTAGCAAATCGGCCTCTTGAACTGAGGCCTTTGACGGAAGGCAAGGATAACGACTGGTCAGGAGCACAGGACGCTGTTGCAGCATTTATTGGGTTGGGAGTGACATCTGACAAAGGTAGAATTCCTTTTGAGTATCGGCAATTAGTGTGGGAGTGTATTGAGCCAATTACACGTTCACCTGATCCAACTCCTGAAAGGGAAAAGCAAAGTCGGGAAGACAATGCAAACTTTGAGCCACATAACCTTGCCATCAATTCAACGCGAGGTCGTGCACTTGAAGGAGTTATTCAGTATGGGTGGTGGGTAAAAAATAATTTAAGTGGAGGTAATGTAGTCCTTGATAACCTTGAAGGGATAAAAGAAATTAGGAGTGTTCTTGACGAACATCTTGACATAGGAAAAGAGCCACTGCTTGCTATTCGCGCCCTTTATGGGCAATGGTTTCCTCAGCTAACGGTTTTAGGAAAAAAATGGGCAGAGGAGAAGACAGACGTCATTTTCCCAAGTACGGACGAAACAATGAATGATTTTATGTGTGCTGCATGGGATAGCTATATCAAGTTTTGTAATGTATACGATAATGTATTTCAATTGTTACGTGATAAGTATTTGTGGGCAATTAACCTAATGAAGAAACAGGATGAGAGAAAAGGACGAGGTGAAGAAGTCAATGGGAGGGTTGCACGGCATTTAGTAATAATGTTTATACGTGATGTTTTAAGCCCTACAGATGAATTGTGGAAGAAGTTTTGGGAGGAAGCACCTGATCAAATACGAAAAGAGGCAATTGAGTTCATCGGGAGAATGCTTCGTGATCCTTCAAATAGCTTTGAAGTAGAGACAATCAAGAAAGTATGCGATTTACTTGAAGATAGACTAAAGAAGATCGAGGCTATTGATGAGAAAGAGCGGTCTGGAGAGGAGTTCACGGCCTTTGGCTGGTGGTTTGAGTGTGAGGTTATAGAAGAAGAGTGGCTGCTTGGGCAGTTGGAGAGAGTATTGATTTTAACAAAGGGCAGAATTGACTGGGGCCACAAGGTTGTTGAACGATTGAATAAAATGTTTGAGAGGCATCCCCAAAAAGTCTTGGTGGTCTTGAGGAAGATGTGCGATGGTTATTATGAGGGATGGTCAATGATTAGAAACAAAAAGGTATATGAGGAAGTTCTGAGGAAGGCCTTGAAGAGTGAGAATAGTGAAGTCAAGTCTTGCGCGGATGATTTGGTGAACCATCTGGGGGCAATGGGATACCAAGAGTTTAGAAAATTGCTCGGAGCAGGATAAACAGGGCGGTATCTTCCTATTCCCATTTCGACGTTGCAAGCGGTGGGGCGTAGCCAGTTTTTAGTTTTTAGTTTTGAGTTGCGGAATCCCGGCAAGCCGAGATGGTTTTTAATGCTGGATTCCGGGTCAAGCCCGGAATGACAAGAAAGCGGTCGGGATGACCCCCGCCCCGCACCAAACCTTTTGGTACGGGATAAACAATAAATTGTGGGGGAAAAAGAAAAACAGAACCCCGCCCGGAGGACGGGGCTAAGCAATAAGGAGCCGCTTACTACTTCGCGATCCTCCTTCGCATAAAGCTACGGAGGACAGGGCTACGAAGTACGAGTCGCGGGGATGACAGAGGCCGGGGCAAGCGGCCGTGGCCAATGGTGTTGATGATGTTGGCAGGATGGCTAAACAGACATCATCAGGATGTGATCGAGTATCTCAAGGAAGAGAACAAGATCTTACGACATATTATCACGGTTCCTAATGGACAGCCATCCCCTCTGGTGATATCAGAAACGCCATTTTAACCACGCCCGGCAGGACTCGAACCTGCGACCTACGGATTAGAAAGCTGTAACGACCTTTCATTCTTTTACCACTATCACATTCTTTATATCGTAAACACTGTTTCATATTCCACTGTTGTCCGTATATGTCCCTCTTTGTAAACACATAAAACAAGCTTTCAATAAGCTTTCATCCCGCATTGGCTTGACTACCCTTTTCGATTGAAACACTATAATCAGGCAATGCCTCAATCGCCGCTCGTTTTACACGGAGCCTCGTATGATTGTATCTGGCAGTCATGGTGGCTGTACGGTGTCTCATCAATTCTTGGCGGGTTGAGTCTGACACTTCCGGATTCTCCCCCAATTCCGTACAAAACTGGTGGCGAAGTCCATGATAGTCGAAAACCTTGCCGTCCTTCCAGTAGGATATGTTCGCCGCCTCAAGGTCCGCTCTTAGCATTTTTGCGGTTTTGTCGGGAAGTTTGAAGGCTTTGGCGGAGGCTATCTTGTTTGCCATATACTTCTTGAGTTCCATAGCTAAAAGTGGTCTTAGGGGCTGTTCCCATGTGTGTCGGTTTTT
>SDBT01017259.1_pt1 | contig 11406 bp, 5 predicted proteins | sample 2277101 | NCBI WGS metagenome assembly SDBT01 (sample SAMN10404973, study PRJNA504765) | marine sediment metagenome | isolation source: marine sediment core GS10_PC15, 103 cmbsf | place: Arctic Ocean: Southern Knipovich Ridge | collected 2010 | reverse complement strand
CTTTGAACTGAGAATAAAGCATCTGCGCCAGCGCTGTGCGCACCCGCCGCACGTCACTGTCGCCGCCGTAGACCTCGAGATAGGCATGGGCGCCGACCAAGGCAAAGGCCAGGGCCCGGGGCGAGCGCAACGCCTCGCAGACCCCTAACGCCCGGGTGAAGAGGCCCGCGCTCATGTCCCGCATGTCTTCGGTCGGCTGGTATTTGACGGCCATGCCCAGGGCCCACAGCGCCCGGCCGTGGGCGTCCTCGCTGCCCACCTCCTCCTCCCAGGTACGGTGAAAGCTCATCTGGTTGCGGAACCGCTTCTGTTCGGCATTATACCCGTAAAGAAGGAAAGAAAGATAGGTCTGAATCAACGGCAGCAACGACTCGTCCTGGGTGCGATGGTGCTGCATGCAGCTTACAATCAATGCCCTGGCATTATCGTCCACGCAGTACCCATGGTTGCGGTCCGGTGTGGTGTAATGCGCGTGCTGGAGCATGCCGTTATCATCGGTCAGGATCCGCAGGTGCCGCAAGGTGGGTTCGGGCAATTTATCGAGAATGTCCACGGGGTCCCGGCTGGGATGCGGCTCGGGCGCGGCGGCATGGTCGCCGATGATGCGATTGCCCAGTTCCAGATAATTACGGGCCACCTCCGGCCACACCATGCTCCGGCAGTACTGATACGCCTGCTTGCGCATCACGTTGCGTTCATGATCATTATTCAGCAGCTCGATGACGGCCTTGCCCAAAGCTTCCACGTCCCCGAAGCCAATCAGCCTCCCGCGGTCGTCCGCCAGCAGTTCCTCGGCATACCAGTATGGGGTAGACACCACCGCCTTGCCCGAACCCATGGCATAGGCCAGGGTGCCCGAAGTGATCTGCGCGGCGTTCGGATACGGTGTGCAATAAATGTCGGCAATGCTCAGGTACTGCAGTAAAAGCTCCTTGCCGACGAAACGATTATGGAAAATAATGTGATCGTCAACCCCTTGACGTTTAGCCTGCTGGTACAGCGACTGGCGGTAGGATTCGCCCGACTGACGGACCACGTGCGGATGCGTTGCGCCCAGAATCAGGTAGACTGCATCCGGATGTTCCTTCACTACTGCCGGCATCGCGTCAATCATCACCTCCAGACCTTTGCTTGGCCCCAGCAGCCCGAAGGTCAAAATCACCTTCTTCTGCTCGACGTCGAACAACTCTTTATGGAAAATCGGGTCGCTGAACGGCACGTCCGGAATGCCGTGGGGAATAAAGGCGATCTTTTCCTGGGGAATTTTGAAGGTCCGCTGCAAGATTTCCTCTGCCCGATGACTCATCACCACCAGCCGGTCGGCAAGTTCCGCCAGCCCCAGCAGTACTTCCCGCTGGCCCTCGGTAGGCTCGGTCAGCACGGTATGCAAAGTGGCAATAATCGGCATCCGCAGCCCGCGCAATAAGCGCAGTAAGTACGCGCCGTTCTTGCCGCCGAAGATGCCGTATTCGTGCTGAACAATGGCCAGATCGTAGCCGTTGATATTGATGAACTCCGCCGCCCGCACATAGTCGTTGCGGTTATGATCGTTCACCTGGAACTTCACGCAGTCCGGGTAGTTATACCCTTCCGGCTGATCGTCCATGGCTGCCACGTCCACCCGCCCGTACCCGGACATCTCCGCCGTCAAGGACTCGCACAGCGCCGCGGTAAAAGTCGCGATCCCGCATTGGCGCGGCAGAAAATCCGAAATGAACACCACATTGGCGATTCTAGTCTTGTCACTGCTGCTAATCGGCATCGGCAGAATTCTCCTGTTTCGTCAATCAAACTCACTCACCACGTCATTCGACCTGGCAGGCATACCCACATACTCGCATACCCCCAATATAACCGGCTTGGCCGGATATGAAAGCACTCCGCAACTCGAAAGTTGAAAAGCCGAAAGAACTCAGAACCGATGAACAGGAGAACTCAGAACAGATGAACAGGAGAACTCAGAACAGATGAACAGGAGAACTCAGAACCGATGAACAGGAGAACTCAGAACAGATGAACAGGAGAACTCAGAACCGATGAACAGGAGAACTCAGAACCGATGAACAGGAGAACTCAGAACAGATGAACAGGAGAACTCAGAACCGATGAACAGGAGAACTCAGAACAGATGAACAGGAGAACTCAGAACCGATGAATAAGGAAGGACGAAGTAAGAACGTCTGAATCCTAAGTTCCTTGTTCGATATTCTGAGTTCCTGAGTTCTTCAGTTCCTTGTTCGATATTCTGAGTTCACCGGTTCCTTGTTCGATATTCTGAGTTCCTGAGTTCTTCGGTTCCTTGTTCGTCCTTCTGAGTTCCTGAGTTCACCGGTTCCTTGTTCGATATTCTGAGTTCCTGAGTTCTTCGGTTCCTTGTTCGTCCTTCTGAGTTCACGTGTTTCGCTCAGGGCCGGTTCAGCCTTGGCTCGTCAGCCGGTCCAGCAGCTTTGGCAGCGGCACGGTGGCAAAGCCGGAAACCGAGTCCGACATGCCGTAGGGGATAAGCACTTCGTTGTTATGGACCATCGCCCCGCAGGAATAGACCACATTGGGCACGTAGCCCTCACGCTCCTTACCCGTGGGCTGCAACAGGGGTTCTTTCAGATAGCCGCGGACCTTAGCCGGCTCTTCCAGGTCCAGCAGCATCGCGCCCAAGCAGTATCGCCGCATCGGCCCAACCCCGTGGGTCAACAGCAGCCAGCCTTCCGGGGTCTCGATTGGCGAACCGCAGTTGCCGATGTTGAACAGGTCCCAGTCATGGCTCGGCTGCTGGAGCAGCTTGGCCTTATGCCAGAAGTGAATGTTCTCCGAACTCATGATATAAAGATTCTCACCGTCAATCCGGCCGATCATGTGGTACTTGCCATCGAGCTTGCGGGGGAAAAGGGCCATGCCCTTGTTTTTCACCGCATCACCGTTCAGCGTAATCATCGAAAACGTCACAAAATCCTTCGTCTCTACGAGCTGCGGCAAGATAATGTGCCCGTTGTAGGCGGTGTAAGTGGCATAATACGTCGCCGTGCCGTCATCCTCAACAAAACGCACGAAGCGCGCATCCTCGATCCCCTTGCTTTCATTCTCCGAATAGGGATAAATTACCCGCTCGCAAATGTCCTGGCTGTCCGAGAACCGCAACTGGTAGTTGGACTTGGCCAGCCACCTGATGGTGTTGATGGTCTGATGCTGACTAAGCTCGGGATTGTGCACCCCGAAAATCCAGATCGCATCTTCCAATTCCTTCAGCGAGAATTGCTCGCCGAGCTGAGTCATAATCTCCTGGCAGATATGGTCCTCAAAATCCAGTTCCGTGAGTTTGAGGGTGAACGTGTGCTTGTCATAAGACGGATTCGGCAGAATGTCTGGGGTCTCGACGTATGGGGTGACCGGGTTGAAGGTCAAATTAACTTCCGCATCCGCAACCCCGGTCCGGAACACAATCGAGGAAACGTGACCCTCGCCAACCGCCCGGAAACTCATGATGAACCGGCAGCTCCCTTCAGGCATGTTCGACTGGTCAGGATGCGGCACGATGGACGGGTTGAAAAAGGCCGCGGCCTCGATCGAGTATTCCTTGGTGAAGTACGCGCCCATCAACAGCCGGTGTTCCTCGCTCAGATCACTCACCGCCAGCGGCGGATCGTGCGGCACATTCTGCAACGCAATATAGTAATGCCGCTCGAAGACCTCCGGCAACTCCTTGTGGCGGCTGTCAAAGTTTTCCAGAACTTCTGCATAAGCCTTCTGCGCCTCCGCCGGCGACAGATGAATGATCCGCTCGCAAATCCGACGCGCCCGGTCCGGCCCGCCCCCCGGCAGATTAAGCTGGGTTATCACCCGTGACGTATCGGAATAAAACAGGTTCGGCTCCCGCTTCACAATCGGCAATGCCTCATCCATTACTTTCACCTGGGTTCTTTCTGGTTCCGGCCTTTCCTGACCCTGTCGTCCACTCCCTCGCCCTCGATCTCAATTCTTTCGGCGGCGTCCTCTGGCTCCCAGCCCAACAACTGCCGCGCCGGCTCCAGGTCATGAATCCGCCAGCGATTAGCCGAGACCGCAAAAACAACTGAGAACCCGGCGCTGATCTCAGCCTCAACCGCTTCCTGGAAGAGCCGTTCGCAGTCCCGCCGGCTCAGCCAAAAGCTGCGATACCCGGCTTCAGGCTCGAATTGGTCGTCTTCCCGCACGCCGCCGAAACGCACGGCCAATACCTGCACCCCACGGTCCGCATAAAAGCGCCCCAGGAGTTCCATGTAGCCTTTGCAGGCCCCATACACGCTGTTCGGCCATAAACAGTGCTCGATCGTGATTTGCGCCGCCGCCAACTCCGCCGCGCCCGCACTGCCCGCGGCAATCGCCCGATACGGCTCTTGGCCCCAATCATAATGACCGCCAACCGCGTGCGTCGAACTGGCCAGGACCACCCGTGGCCGCGGCCTGCTCGCCAGCGCTGCCCGGAACACGGTCTTCACCATCAGCATGTTTGCGGCCGTATCCTCCGTTTCTTCAACGTATGCCAAGTGAATGATCACCTCATGACCCGCGGCCAACCGGCAGAAATCCGCGCCATCCCTGGCAAGATCGAGCCGACGGAATCCCGACTCGTCGGGACAAGCCAAAACGTCCACCAGCGTCAACTCGCACTGCTCGCTCAGCGCCGCCGTGGCAATCCGCCCCAGCCGGCCTGCCGCGCCGGTAATCAGAACTTTCTTCCTGCCAGCCATCGGTCCAACTCGTCAAGGTATCCGACATATTCGGCCTTTTGCCTCAATTCCTACCGGCCAAAGCTACTTAGTAACCGCAATTCGCTTGAAGTCCACCCCTCGCCCGCCCTTTTGCCGCCTAAATTTCCCCAAAACCCCTTCCCCCCTCTTAATCGCAATCCTAATCTTAATCTTAATCGTTCGTTCCTCGAATCTTTTCCTGAATGTAGCACAGGCGTCTCGCCTGTGGCTTCCCTGCCGCCCCCGGCGGGGGCTCTATTTCTTTTTCTCGCCAGGGTTCCACGGGCTCACGCCCGAGGCTACGTCATGCCGTCCGCCACCGACGGACTTGCCGCTGCGTAATCTGCGTAATCTGCGGATAATCTTCCTGACTCCTGGATTCTGAATTCTTCCTCACATCTGCGTAATCTACGGATAATAAGGGCTGGCAAAGCAGCGGCGCTGCGCGCCGCGGAACGGTGGGTTTTATGTCCCTTTTCCGTGCACCTCGGAGAGGTGCGGTAGTGTAGCCAGGGGTGCCGCACCCCTGGGTTACCGCGGCCCGAGCACCCGCACCCCGGCCTTTCGGGCAGTATGATTCCTACGCCACCCGCTCCGCTGGGTCTCCGAAGCCCGCGGCAGCGGGCGCCGTAGAATTAGCGCGGGGTGAAACCCCGGGTCAAGGCCGCCCCACCTTATTCCTGAGCCCCGGAAGGGGCGATGCAGGGCGCTCAGTCCTTCTCCCCCTTGTGCCCTCTGACTACGGATATTCTGGACACCTCCCATACCCCAACTGGGTTATATAATACAGCCCAGGGCAACGCCCTGGGTAAAATGCCGCCCCCCCATAATCCAAAGCCCTGAAAGGGCGAAATAATTCAGCGATTAGCCCTTCGTTTCGCACTTTCAGCGCTCAGGATGATGGTTGGGGGGCCGGTACCCAGGGCGACGCTGCGCTTGCCCTGGACTGTATTATTGCCGCGCTTTCAGCGCTCCTGCTTGCCCTGCTTTGCTTCCGCGTCCAGTTCAGCGCCGGTTTTCCCCCCGTGTTTGCGAAGGAGGTCGGCACACTCGGCAAATTTGGCCCGTGTTTCCGGCTTAATAGTCCAGGGGCCTGGTATGCCCTTTCCTGGAGACCGTCCTATAGCCTGTGTTGCGTTTCGCGCCCGGTCCAGCGGCGTCTTGCCATCCTTGTCTTTGGCATTAACTTCGGGTCCAGCCTTAATGATAACCTTGACCGTCTCAGTATGGCCCGACCATGCCGCCACGTGTAACGGCGTCTGATCATTGTAGATCCTGGCGTTAACTTCGGCCCCGGCCTCAAGCAGCATCTTGACCATCTCGGCTTTGCCCCTGGATGCCGCCAAGTGCAATGGCGTATGGCCCCACCCGCTCTTGGCGTTGACCTCGGCCCCGGCCTTGAGTAGAATCTTGACCACTTTGGTGTGGCCTTTCATTGTCGCGTAGTGCAGCGGCGTTTCCTTGCACTCGCCTTTGGCGTTGGCATTGGCCCCGGCTTCAAGCAAGACCCTGACTGCCTGCATCTGGCCGTGCCATGCCGCCAAGTGCAGCGACGTGCGGCCATACCTGTCTTTGGCATTGACACTGCCGGGACGGCTCCACAAAACATAGCTCAGAATGCCTGTATGACCCTTTTTTGCCGAGTAATACAGAAACGCCCCCGCAACATACCAATTCACAGACAGCAGCAGCGCCAGTAGAAGCAGGCTGTAGCCCAGCTTGGCCCGCCGGCTCAAGACGATTCCCGTGAAGCGCCTACCCTCCACCCGCCATATCTCGTGTCCGGTGCTGACCAGAAAGCTGAAAGCGCCAACCAGGAAAAAGCCCGGCAGTCCGTAAAGAGTTAGTTTGAGCATGTCCGTGAACGGCATATCGGCGAGAGCTTCCAGCCAGTGCGGAAAATCTTCCAGTTCAGAGCAACGCACAGCGGCAATCGGGCCGAGACACAGCGCAAAAGCGAGACCACGGACAAGATGCTGCTTCCAACCCGTGAAGCGTCGGCCAATAACCCGCCAGCCCACGAAATAAGCCAGACAGAAACCGGCTACCAGGAAAAGTGGCAGAGATGATTCAAGATAGACTGCAAGACGCGCCGTGACTCCGACCAGCAACACCAGCCCTGACATCCACACCACCAGTTTCATACCCCAGCTACGGTTATGCGCCTTATACTGGTAAAGCCCGAACAGCGTCAGGCCCAGATACAGCGACATCAGTATGCCCGCGAGGATTTTCATTCTTTCACCTTTTCCACCACTCGTCAAGTATATCCGCTGCCGACGCTGAATCAAGTCTTTGGGTGAATCAAGGAGCTTGATATTCGACAGGAAAGCTACAGGCTAAAAGCCTGTGCTACTTCCGGAAAAAGATTCGGGGTACGGACGATTACGATTATGAACGGGAAAGGACACGGAATCGCGGCATGGTTGGCGCTTCGCTCTCGCCTATCGGCTCGCATAGGGCCTGCGGCCCGTCTGCCGCTCCCACATTAGGGAAACGGACGATACATTATCATCCCAGGCCCGCAGGGGACGGCAGGAGACGTTCTGACGTCCTGAAAGGACGCTGTCAACGTAGCCCAGCACTTCAGTGCTGGGTTTCGGAGCGTCCTGAGTTCAGTCCCGTAGGGACGACTGAAGAATCAAAAAGTTCGTCGCGGCCTGGCTTGACGACCCTTGCGGGCCGCCAAGCCACACCGCGACGAATGGTTTAACATTTTATCTATACACGCCTTATCCCCAGCACTAAAGTGCTGGGCTACGTTGATGCTGTCCGCTCGCGGACGCTTCTCTGGGAATCCATGCCTTGAAAAGCACAGAAGTGCTGGGCTACATTGATGCTATCCGCTTCACGGACGTGGCCGCCGAAGCGGCGTAATCGGTGGATTATTCTGTTTCTGACAAAAAAACCAAGAATTTTACAAATTCTTTAAAGAAGACGCTTGACATAGGCTAATATCTATTGTATAGTACCCGTAGAATGAAATTTTTTTGGACCCGGGCGCCGCGGCGGCGCCGGGCAAAGAAAACGCCGCCAGCAAGGAGACTGAACGATGAACAGGAAAAGCTTGGGTCACGCGGCGTCCGCCGGGTGACGCAGTGCGTCAACCGACGGACGCCGATAGCGATTATGTATCAGGTAGAAGCCGTTCGAGGGCCATGCCGCGCGAGGCTTTCAAGGCGATGTGATCGCCGGGCTGGGCCGTTTGCGTAAGTTCGCGGCGGAGTTCTTCGAGGCCGGTGAAGCCCGGCAGCTCAAGTTGGCCGGCGGCCGCGCTCATCAGCGGGCCAAAGGCCAGAATGCGCGCCTGCGGCAAGCGTTCGCGGGCGTACGCGAGGAGCTGCTGGTGCAGCTCAGGTGCGCCAGGCCCCAGTTCGAGCATGTCGCCCAGCACGAGGTGCAGCCGGCCCGAGGCGAAGGCGGTTGCCGCCAGCCAGACCGAGGCTATTGAGAAGGCAAGGAAACTGCGGAACCTGGAAACGCTTTCGGAGCTGGATCCTGACATGGCGTATGCTGATGAAATCAGTCATTTCCTGGTTGATGAGCAGGGCGATGACGAGCACGAGCATTCGCAGTTCTACGAAGCTGATGGCCAGACGCCGATGACGCCGGGAGTCAAGCCGCGAATCGTGGTCACGGTGTCCGGCGGTGCGGTGCGGCGTATCTCTACTTCAAGTCCAGAACTCGAGAAGGCCTTTGCCGGCAGTAAGAGCAGCAGCTATACCGACGGCGGCACGTCTGCGCGGGTATTCGGCGCCTTCTTGAATTGGCTGCAGGGCAAGACCAGTCCGGTGTTCGTGGTGGCGACTGCCAAGGATGTTTCGCAACTGCCGCCGGAATTGCTCAGAAAAGGCCGCTGGGACGAATGCTTCTTCGTGGATCTCCCCAGTCAGAAGGAGCGGGAGATCATCTGGGCTATCCAGATCGGCAAATACGGCCGCAAGTCCACGGATTTCGACCTTACTGGCCTGGCCAAGGCTACGGACGGTTTTACCGGCAGTGAGATCAAGCAGTTGTTTATCGAGGCGCTGTACCTGGCGTTCGACGAGCAAGCTGAGGTCACCGGGCAGCACATCTCGAAGGCTATCGAGCAGGCCGTGCCGCTCGGCAAACTGATGAAGGAGGAAATCAACAGCCTGCGCCGATGGGCCAAAGGCCGGACGCGCCCGGCCAGCGTTGGTGATGAGAACAAGACTGCCACCCGCAAGCTGGCGGCGTAGCCACATTCAATCGGGCCGGCATCCCCGGCCCTTTTCTTTAGCTGTGAGTTGACCAAGCCGCAAAATTCGGCGCATTGGTTTCTGGTTAGTGGTCGGTGCAGTTGATCAGGTGGCGGGAGATCTAATCCTGGGGTTCCAGGTTGACCAGGTACAGCATACCGTCTCTGCCAGCGCCGAGACCCTGAGTTCCATCGGGCAATAGAGAGATGGCGTGAAAACCCGGATTGTTCGTCCGGATATGTTCTGTCTCCTCCCCTTTCAGCAAGTCCCAGACGATCACCGAGCCGTCAAGGTCGCAGGACAGCAGCGTTCGTCCGTCTTTGGCCAAAGCCAGGCCGGTCACCAGGCTTTCATGCCCGCGCAGGCACTTCAGTTCCCGCCCGCTCTCCACGTCCCAGACGCGCACCGTCAAATCGTCCCCACCGCTGATTACCTGTTTGCCGTCCCGGGAAAAGATGACCGTGCGGATCGAGAATCGATGCCCTAACATGTTCTTGAGCAGCTTCCCGGTGGGGCTGTCCCAGACCCTGACTGAATGGTCCAGGCCGCCGCTTGCCAGCAGTTTCCCGTCAGGCGAGAATGCCACGGCCCGTACACCCCGGGCGTGTCCTTGAAAGCGCCGGATAATGGTCCGCTTGGCCAGATCCCACAGGATGAGCGTCCGGTCCAGACCCGTCGAGGCCAGCCGTGTCCCGTCAGGCGACAGGGCAATATCCAGGATGCTTTTCCGGTGGCCGGAAAGTTTCGCGATTTCCTTTCCGGTCGCCAGGTTCCAGATGTGCACGCTACGGTCTTTGCCGGCCGAGTAGATATATTGCTTGTCAGTTGACAGGGCGCAGGCATTTATTCCGCTGGTGGTTTCGATCACCGCTTTCGTCTTGCTGCGGGCCAGGTCCCAGATACGCAGCGTACCGTCTTCAGCGGCGCTGACTGCCAGGGCGCCGTCTCCACTGACGCACACGTCCCGCACTACGTTGGTATGGCCCGTGAGTTTGCGATTGATGTGATGGGCGATCTTGACCTTGACCACCACCGCGCCGGAATTGTCCCGGGGATTGTCGTCGTCGCAATAGAGCTTCAGCAAGCCGGACTCGGGCGCGGTAAACGACAGATGATCACCCTCGCCCCGGAAGCTGCTGGCGCCGATTGCAGCGTGGAGCACCATCCAGTTAGCGTGACGGTCGGGATAGCCGTTCCAGTCGCAGTACATGTCCTCTTTAGGCGCGCCGCCGCACCATAATCCCCGGACCTGCTTGACCGAGACCCGGGCGCCTTTCTCGACCTTGGCAATCCGCCTGGGGTTCTGCATGTTCTGGGTGGCCGAGACGACGAGATGGTCAAGCGCATCCTTCAGGCGATGGCCGTCATAATCAAAGCCCAGGGCTTCGAGGAACTTCCGGCGGTCGAAGATGTAGGTAGTGTCTTCCCGGTTCTCGCAAATGATGTATTTGCCGGTTACGTCAACGACCGCGAACTCACAGTCAAAGCGCCGCAGAATAGCGCCGTTCTGGCCGTCAATAATGTAGTTCCGCGTTCCCTTATGGCCGATGTAGTTGCCTGACCCGGCCAGCCGGCCGACAATGCCGATGCCGCCGCCTTCGGCCGTAGGCCGCCGTTTCGCCCACTCCTTCAGGTCCTCGAACTTCTCAAGCCCCTTCAGGTCTTCCAGCGAAAGCAGGGCGTCAGGGTTAGCGCCAGTATCATAGGTCACCCGGCAGTGAGTGGGCGGCCAGGCAAACGCTCTGGCTTGAATTCGCTTCCCTGTTTGGATGTCAATGACAATGGAGTCTTCAGTCCGGGTCTGCGGAATGACCGCAAAACGCCCGGCAACCCTGGGCCACAGCAGCTTGTCTTTTGCGGGGAGCTTGTACTTGCGCATCTTTATCTTCTCCGGTGACGAGTACTCCCATAATTTCTTCAGTGTTTTGAGATCATAACCGGCGATTCTCGCTTGATCCTTGAGGGGCTCGGGGCCAGACTTTGGGCCATAAACAACCAGCACATTTTTCCACACTGCAAAGCGGCCCCCACCGGTTGGATCCGGAGCCTCTGCAAGCCTTAACTGTCCCGTGCGAGTGTTGAACAGCCCGACCCTGTAGAGCCGGGTATCTTCCGTGGATGTCACCCGATGGTACATGGCAATAAGAGGCAGCAAACCGCGGTTGAGCAGTTCTTCAAGCTGAGGATGGGAACGATTGATTAATGGACTGCCGAAGTACGATAGATCGCTGTAAATGTGCCGAATCTTTATCTTCCCGATCTTCTCGATTCGGTGAGTAGCAAGATAAATGCAGGCATAGCGGTGGGGATTGTATCGACAGGTCCGGGCAACCACTCGTCGGGATGCCCGGCCAGGACGTATCTACAGTAAAGTGACAGGGGTACCCGCGGTTGTCCTCTACGAGGAAGAAGACCTTCTCGTAGTTTTCGGCGGCAAGGACGGTAGACAGGGGCGTTGCGCG
>SDBT01017257.1_pt1 | contig 11407 bp, 13 predicted proteins | sample 2277101 | NCBI WGS metagenome assembly SDBT01 (sample SAMN10404973, study PRJNA504765) | marine sediment metagenome | isolation source: marine sediment core GS10_PC15, 103 cmbsf | place: Arctic Ocean: Southern Knipovich Ridge | collected 2010 | reverse complement strand
CATACCAGACAGATGAGGGTGAGCCGATCGACCCGCCGGCAGGTGACTTCTGTACTCGTGCCCCAGGCGAGTCGGATGCCGACTTTACTGCTCGGCTCCAAGTGTTCGCTGGTCAGCCTGAGTCGCCGAACAGTGTCCTGGTTCGCTGTGCAGATGACTGCGTAGGTGATTGTGATACTTGCGAAAAGAGCTCGTGCGGCGGGCACGTTGAAGAACAGCCTGAGTTGCCTGAAGGCAGTGCTCCTACGTTCAGCGATACCGTGAGGCAGTTCAATCAAGAGCAGGCGCAAAAAATGCTTGAGATCAAGCCAACTGAAGGGGCTGAGCGAGTTCCGTATGGAATCGGATACTGGCTTGAAAAACAGACTGAGCCGCCGGCAGATAGCCTATTACATCGCCATAACGGCGAGCCGAACTACCTCTATGATAAGCGGCTCCGGGCTCATCTAGAAAAACTGAAAAGTGAACAGCTGCCGGAAAGTGAAGAGATGGATACTGAGGAGATGGAACGATGTGGCCTCAACCCAGAAACAGGGAGACGAAGCCTTTCTCCGACTGAGCCGCCGAAAAACGAACCGAGCGAAGACGACAGTACCCTCTCGATGCTTGGTTACGTTGCGCCAGTCACACCTCCGGAACATCCCTGGGAAAGGGAGGAGTAGAAATTGGCAAACGCAGTACTAACACAGGAACAGCGGAAAGAGGTTGCAGCTAAGTGGGTTGCCGGAGAACACCGACAAGTTATTGCAGATGAATATGGCGTCTGTCTAAACACGATTATTCGTGTCTGCCGGGATCTTCATGCTGTTCGTATGGCACCTAAGCCCGCGAATGCCGTAGACATGAAGGCGTTCAAAAAAAGGGTACACTCCATTCTGTATAACCAGGGTGCTGGAAAAAACCGCAAGCAATATGACACCTTCAAGGAAAGAGTTGCCGCTTTGACGTCGGGCGGGGGGCTCAAGGCCAATGAGGCCGTTGTCAGAGCAGCCAAAGAGCATTCATGTCTTAATCAACTATTTCGCGAGTATAATGTACGAGAACATGATCCAAATCCTGAGTCGCATCCACAAATTCAACACTTTAGGGAGGTATCAGATCAAGGGGTAGAGTGTGAACAAATTCAGCAGACATATCGTGAAAGTTTACGATGGGCAGCTGAGGCAGCAGGTGAGACTGCTCGTACCGGAAAGCGTCCGATGCGTTGCCCGTGTAACACTGCCTGGTATCTCTATAAGCAAGCGGAAAACGATCCAAAAGACTTCTTGGCAAAGCTCGGACAGGTAGAGTCGAAGGGTGATGCTGAGTCTGAAGAGAAACAAAACGCCAGGTTGGCGGGGAAGCGGTCCATAGCCGAGATTGATTCTTTCCTTGCAGAATTAGCAGCAGAAAAGGAAGAAGATGACGATACTGGGTGATCTGATATATTTCTGGACAGGAAAAGAACTTGGACAGGAGAGAGAGGAAAATGAAGATGTTGCACATAGTAAGGGCGAGACTCAAAAAAGAGATAGCCAAGAAAGTTTCTGTGCTCTCGGGGAAGTGTGAGTTAAAAATTAAGGCACTGGAGAAGCAGCTTAAAAAAGGAAAGAGGGGAAGATGTTAATTGACCTGTTAAAATTCTGGTGGAGCCCGACGTCTAAGCGTGCGTTCGATGTTTTGATTCGTGCGTTATGTAAAATGAACGATCACGACTTGCGAGAGGCCATTGGTTTTTCGGAGGCCTTTAGGGATCAGCGAGAGAAAACTAATGAGAGGGTAGCTATGAAGGGGACTTGTACGCTGAAGGTAGTATATGACAGCCCAGTCACTAATCCAGATGGGGACGGGTAAAACCAATGTCAAGACATAAATGTAGGATCGCTAAACCGAAGCCTCTACAGCCGAAACGGCGCAAGAAAAAGAAGAAGGCTCCTGAGCTGGTGAGTTGTTGTGACCATTGTGGAAAACCGTTTGGCAAGACGAAGGCCGGAAGGACTTATGCCCGCACACAAAACTCAGCAGGCTTACTTGGTCCAAGTAATGGGCTTTTTACAGTGAGGCGGAGTGGTAGTTATTTTATTTTTTGTGACAGAGAATGTATGGCAGCGTATTGGCAAAAAAACAGGGCGGTGACGTTATCAAAGTAGACACTCCCTTCAACGTTCACGTTCCTAAGGAAATTGAGGCCAATCTTCGGTGGCGGAGAGCAGTCCATAAGAGAGTCAGAGAAGATCCAGATTATGCCTCAGTGATTATTGATGCTTGTTCTCGTGACCCGCTGTTCTTTCTGAATGGCTTTGGGTGGACGTTCGACACACGAGTAGAACCGTTCTGTAAAATTCCATTTCTGCTCTATCCGTTTCAAGAGTCGGCAATTATTGACTTGATCCGCGCGTTTAATAGCCATGACATCTTGATTGAGAAAACGCGGGACATGGGGGCCTCGTGGATTTGTCTCAGCTCAGTTTATTGGGCATGGAGATTTCGGAAAGATTCAATGTTTCTCCTAGTCTCGCGAGACGAGACATATGTTGATAAAACCGGCAATCCGAAGACATTGTTCTGGAAATTCGATTATTTACAGGACAACTTGCCCGAATGGCTAAAACCAAAAGGATTCAAGAGGAGCCTGCATCGTCATCTTCTTCACATAAAAAATTCAGAAAATGGATCAGTGGTTGATGGAGAATCAACTACTGATAAGGTTGCTCGTGGTGATCGTCGTACAGCAATCATTCTAGATGAGTTTGCTGCGGTTGAGCGTGGGGAAAGCGTACTGTCTTCGACGATGTCTGCAACAAATTGCCGAATTTTTAACAGCACACCGCTTGGCAAGGCCAATGCTTTTTATGATATGCGGCAGACAACCATCAAAAAAATCAGGCTCCATTGGTCAGTACATCCGCTGAAAAATGTTGGACTTTATACGACAGATAAAAACGGGTCCCTAAAGATTCTTGATCGCGATGGATATCCAGAAGGCTACGTGCCCCTCCTGGACGGCAGTATTCGATCTCCGTGGTACGATAAGGAATGCAGACGAAGTCCTATCAAGAGGCTTATTGCGCAAGAGCTGGATATAGATTATGGCGGTAGCGGTGGGCAGTTTTTTGATGCAAGTGCTGTACAGGGGACAATTAGAAAATACGCTAGGCAGCCTTCACTTATTGGTGATCTTGATTATGATTCAGTTACAGCGGAACCGCTTGACTTTCGCGAGAGCCCTCTTGGGCGGCTTGAGTTGTGGTGCCAGCTTGATAAAGATGGAAACCCCCCGAGGGATCATAGGTACGGAATCGGAAATGATATTTCTGCTGGCACCGGTGCAAGCAACTCGTGTGCGGCAATTTGGGATTTAACAACAAAGGAGAAGGTCGGGCAGTATGTTAATCCCAACGTGCGACCAGAAGATTTTGCGGCTCAAGTCGTTGCTTTAGCAAGGTGGTTTTCTTTTGTTCCGGATGTTATACTGGGAGATATTGAAATTACCGTAAGGAAGCCTGTCGGTGCGTTCTTAGTCTGGGAAAGTAATGGTCCCGGGCGGCAATTTGGCTCCCGTATTATTGAATTTGGATACCTTAACGTCTATCTGAGGCAGAGAGATGAGGCACTGAGCAAAAAGATTACAGACGTTCCTGGGTGGGCTTCAACTAGCAAAGGGAAAGAGCAGCTCTTGTCTTTTTATCGTGCAGTCATTGAAAAAGGTGAGTGTGTCAATCGATCGAAGGAAGCCCTTGAAGAGACTCTCGAATATGTGTTTGGTCCAGACGGAATTCCAATGCACGCAAGGTCAGAAAATAAGAGCGATCCGTCAAGCGCTAGGGCTAATCACGGCGACCGTGTGATGGCGGATGCACTTGCATGGAAAGGCATGGGGGGCCAGTATAAGAAGCCGGAAGTAGTGGAGCCAAAGATTCCGGTAGGTTCGCTTGCGTGGAGAAATAAGCAGCGGGCTATTGAAAAAGAGAATAGAGACAATGACAACGGCTGGAAACCCTAATACCGAAGGAAAAAAATGTCTGTCAACCCATTAAGCGAACTGCAAATGACACGGCTTCGACAAAGCATTAAATGGTCGTTAAAAGAATTGAGGTATCCGCGCCAGAAGCGGGTCGACGCCGTAAAACTGTTCACTGGCTTTCATTATGCCGAGGATGGTTGCCAGCGAGTTGCCCCAGTCAACATGCTGGCCATGGCGGTGATGATCTACGTCAGGCTCTTGGCACCCCGAGCACCTCGTGCGCTGTTCTCGACGCGAATCGTCGAACAAAAGCCGATTGCTGTGAACATGGAACTTGCTATCAATATGATTCCGGATGAAATTAAGCTCGGCGATACATTTCAGCGGATGGTGCTTGAGGCGCTGTTTTCGCCGTGGGGCATCGTGAAGTGCGGTTTGTATACGGTCGGTCAGGTTATTGGCCATTCGTATGGCGAGTCATTCGTTGATAATGTGACGTTTGACGATTATTTCGTTGACATGAACGCAAGGCGTATTGAGAACGTTGACTACGAGGGTAACGATTACTGGCTCGGATATGACGAGGTTATGCAATCAAAATGGGCAGATAAAAAGGCACTGAAGGACCTTGAACCAGACGATTATTCGACACAAGGCGAGGAAGGTGAAGATCGTGTAGAGTCGACGGCGTATAGTGGAGATAGCGAGACATTTAAGAAAAAGCTTTGGCTGCGGGACGTATGGCTGCCAGCCGACAAGCTTCTAATAACTTACGGCATTAGAAGCAAGAAAGTCTTCAAGGTAGTTGAGTGGGATGGTCCGGAACGCGGCCCGTATTATAGGCTCGGATTTACGTCTGTTCCAGGAAATCTTTTGCCGCTTCCTCCTGTTGCCTTGTGGCGCGATCTACATGAGCTTGGTAACGCCCTGATGCGAAAGCTTGACAATCAAGGCAGAGGACAGAAGTCTGTGATGGGCTTCCCCGGAGGTAACGAAGAGAGTACGTCAAACTTCAAGCACGCCAAAGATCAAGACGGCATAACGTACTCTGGAGGAAAGCCCGAAATACTCTCGACGCCAGGCATTGACCCGAAGACCATGGCGTTCTTTATGCAGGTTCGGGATCTTAGTAGCTTAGTGGCAGGTAACCTGGACAGCCTCGGTGGTCTTGGGGCACAGACTGCGACCGTTGGTCAAGACAAACTTATTAGTGAATCGGCAGGCGCTCAAATGCGTGATATGAGTGCAAAGATGATCGACGTTGCTCGTGATGTCTTTAAGGCCTTGGCACATTATGAATGGAATGATCCGATTAAGCGGCGAACATTAGAGAAGCCGATTCCGGGAATGCCAGGCATGTCGATGCCGGTTGAGTTCGCAAAAAAGTCAAAGAAAGGAAAGTTCGATTCGTACAAGTTGGATGTCGATGTCTTTTCGATGCAAGACGACAGTCCTTCGTTGCAGCTTCAGAAGTTGATGACTTATGTCGAGCGGCTTGTGATTCCGCTAGCACCGCTGATCGAGCGAGTTGGTGCTAGTATTGACGTACAGGAAATCTTAGCACAGGCAGCAAAGTACTCTGATATGCCGAATGGTGGAGAGCTTGTCACATTCTTAGATCAGCCGCCAGTTACTGGGGCAGCCCCCACAGGGAAGCCCGCGAACACTACGAGGCAATACGATCGGATAGTTAGCCCAGGGCAGACGCCGGCTGGTGCGAGTGCTAATACGCAGCAAATACTTTTGGGCGGAGATGCCGGGGGGGTACCAGAAGCACTGTAGCTTGTTCATTATTTTCCCAGTGTTTTGAACGTCAATTAAACTGGGGGGATATGCCAACTTATTGCTACATCACAAAAGATGAAGAAGTCGTTGATAGGATATTCTCAATGGGAGATGCTCCCTGTGAGGTTGTTCTGGACGACGGCCGTGTAGCAGAGCGCAGTTTTCAAGCCGAGCATGGTGGATATCGTCGGCCTATTAACGATGATTGTTGGCCGATGAAGCCGTGTTACGCATCTGGTGTTAATGCCTCTCAGGCCAGCGAGCTTCGTGAGTACCTTGCAAAGCGTGGTTGTCCGACGGAGGTTTCTCCTGATGGCGATCCAGTGTACACCTCGGCTAGCCACCGACGAAGAGCTCTGAAGTTGCGTGGCATACACGACAAGGCTAGTTACGAGTAACCACTAATCCGGAGAGAGAACTATGGGACTTCCAGACAATTTTGAAGCAGAGATTGACAGCGCTATCGACGCAACCATACAGGAAGCGACACCTGAGCTTACGGAATCTGAGCCAACTGAGCCCTCTGATGATTTGCCTAACGAGATCGACGCAGAGCCAGAACCGCAAGCTGATGTTGAAAAAATTAAAGAGGGAGGCAAGGTTGTTGATGGGGATGCCGAGCCAGAGGTCGGCGTCGAGCCGACTGAGCCTGGAGGAGGCGATAGCGATACTGAAGGAGGCGAGCCGACTGAACCTGCCGCTTCGGTCATAAGTGATGAAGCCATGGCGATGGCTTATCGGGTCGGAATTTCAACCGAGGACGCCAGACGATTCTCATCGGATGGAGCTCTATCGCGTGTGGTTAGCTTGATTGCTGATGCGGAATTACAGCGGAGGGCGACTGAGCAGCCGGCCCCAGAATCGCCTGCCGATCCACTCGCAGCGATTCCGGACCTAGATCCGGAAGATTACGACGCGAAGACGGTTGAGATGTTTTCCGCCATGAAGGGCGTGCTACAGAAACAGCAGGAGACAATTGATTCGTTCCGTGAGTCGCAAGATGCCGCAATAGCCTCCAGTCAGGCTGCGACAAACCGCGAGACTACGCAATGGTTCGATTCAGAAATCAAGAGCCTCGGCAATGATTTTGACGAGATCCTTGGGCAAGGAAACATCGGTGACCTTGTGCCAGGAAGTTCGCAACTTGCGAAACGTAATGAGATTGCGAGTCAGTGCGCCGTTTTGTACGCCGGCTATCAGGCATCTGGTCAGCGGATGCCCCCACGCGAAGATATTTTCCGCGCATCGGCAAGACTTGTCCTTCAGGACGAGTATCAATCACTGCACGAAAAAGGAATGGCAGCCGATGTCAAGAAGCGGGCCGGCCAGCACATTCATCGTGTAACAGGAACGAAAACAAAAGCAACACTAAGTCCAATTGAAGAAATCGGCGCAGAAATAGATGCAAAGTTTGGCTCGTAGCCGATATTCGTCGGGCTGATTATTAAGGAACAATTTCATGGGGATTCTGTACGCAGATGTACCTGATGCCGCGAGGCTTACGCAGGAAAAACTTATCAAGCGAGGTGCCTTTCTTGATATGGCTACCGACTTGACCGACCACGTCGCCGTGCGCGAAATATGGAAGAAGAGGAAGAAGGTCTTTGACGGCGGGGACGACTGGCGATTTTTCGCTCAGGTCGATCACAACCATAGTGCTGGGGCGGTCGGGCTCTACGAGACGGATGTCTCGGCGATCAACGAGACGACCATTCAGCTCGAAGTGCAGCCGCGTCACGTCAACGCGCATTACACCTTCGACGTCAGGGAGAAGAGCTTCCAGAAAGGCGGCGTTGCAGTCGCTAACCTCATCCAGACAAAGTATGTCGGGATGATGACGAGCTTTTACGAGATGCTGGAGCGATTCCTATGGACTAAACCGGTGGATTCGTCCGACGAGCGCCAGCCGTACGGCATCGAATACTGGGTCACGAAGGGTGCGGCCGAGTCGGCACCCGGTGCTTTCACCGGACTCGACCCGACGGGCTTTCCTCTTGGCCGTGCTGGCAAGAAGTCCGGTGATTATCCACGGTGGGCTAACTACGCATCGCCGTACCTGGCCGTTTCCAAGGAAGATTTGGTTCGTAAAATGCGAACCGGACACCGGCTGACCGCTTTCCGTTCGCCGATCTCTCATGCCCAGCCGGATTTGGGTGCGATGGGAAATGGGATCTACACGAACAACTCTGTACTTATGACCATGGAGGAGATCCTCGAAGATCAGAACATGAACCTCGGCAACGACATGGATAGTAAGGGCGGTCGGGTCATGTTCAAGGGCTCTCCTGTGATCTATGTTCCGTATCTGAATAACGACACCGAAAATCCAATCTACATGCTGGATTGGAAGTGGCTCACAATCGGCTGTCTGTCTGGCTGGGAAAACAACTTGTCCAAGCCTTATCAGCTTGGTGACATGCACCTTGTGAATCGTGTGGATCTGGATGCGACTCTGCAAATGGTTTGTACCGATCTACGTAGGCAGTCCGTATTCCATGTGGCACCGTAGGCGAACCGCGTTCATAACAACAACAAAAAAATGAAAAGGATAAAAGGCAATGGTTAGTCATGCGATTAACGCTCCGCTTGCGAAGGCTCCGGCCATTAAGGTGGCGGTCTGGTATTCCAGTACCACCGAGATTAAGGAAGGTGCGGCAGTCTGTTACAACTGGGACTACGGGACCGACATAGATTACGAAGGTCGGCGTTTCAATGAAGTTGAGAATCCGACCACGCTCAATGCGCAGTATTTTGCAGGCGTTGCTGCAAAATACTATCCGGCGCAACCCAATGGGCAGCTCATTCAGATCAACCTCCCCGGCTCGGTATGCAACATCCTCTGCGGTGTGGATACTGTAAGGGGAACTGGGATTCTTACGTTCGACGTGACGGCGGCTTACATCGGGCAGTTTCGTTATGCAGGTCTGGCTGGTGCAGGTTCGGCCATTCCGATGCAGACGACAACCTTCGACACGAACCCGCATACTGTAATAGCGAAGCTCCAAGTTGGTGCGGAGTCAGGCGGAGTCGAGGTGGTTCCGCTCGTAGATAACGGCGCGATCGGTACGCTGATGATTGGTGGAACCACGCTGGTTACCGGCTCGACTATTGGTGGAGGGAACTGTTTATACACCCTCGCTGATGGTGCGGCTCCTGGCCTTCGTAAGAAGTTCGGGATCATTACGGCCGTTATTACCACGAGCGATTTTGTCATTACAGTGACGAGCGGCGCAGGGCCAAATGTTGCTGATGTCAGTCTCGACAGTATTACATTTACCAATGCCGTCGGTCCTGGTGACATTATCGCGCTCTCGTGGGATGGTGCCTGGTTTATTCAGGCCAAATCTGAGGATGAGCCCACGCTGGTGGGTGCGTAAGTCAACTCTGGGGGCTTGACTTGAAATCAAGTACCCCGGACGCAAGCGGTGGGCGAGGCTCCTCTCTTCACTCGCCCACCGCATTATTTACTCCCCGCCGGACTTGCTGAAAGGCCCTGGCGGGGTTATTTTGGTCTGGAGTGTGAATCATGGCTGAGTCGGGTTTGAGCATCGGCCTCTCTGAGCTAGTTTCTCAAGTAGGGTTCTTCTTGAATTATGGACGCACTGGGCATGACGAAGGTCAGCTTGCGGAAATCATGGAGGTCATTCAGTCTGGTGTTCGGCGTGTCTACTACCCGTTGGCAACGAGCGGAAACGGAAATCCAGGCCACGAATGGTCCTGGTTGCGCCCAACCTCGACGCTTACCTTGACACAGGCAGTATCTGGTGCTCTGACGCGAGGCAGCTTCACGGTCGGCGACTCAATCACGCAAACCGATACATTGGCAAGGGCAATCTATCTAAGCGACGATGGGGCTGAGATGACCCTGTATGGCGTTTCTGGTGTTGCAGACGGGATGAGCACGTGGTATCCGTCTGATGATGACGATGACACCACAAATGCCTGGACGCCTACCGAGATTGCTGACACGTCGAAATTTGATCTTCCTGATAACCTTGGGCGTATTGTAGGAGCGATTCATTTTCCTGCAAATGAGTATCGCCAATCTGTCGTCATCGTGCCGGTCGGGCAGATCTTGGAAATGCGGGCTTCAAACGCATTCTCCAGCACCCCAAGATTCGCGGCTGTTCGTTACAAGGAATCCGACGGCTCAGGTGGCCAGCGGCAAGAGATTCTCTTCTTTCCGCAGCCGGATCAGGCGTGGGTAATGCTTTATGAGTACGAAGCTTATAACGGAGCACTGTCTGACGCTAATCCATATCCGCTTGGCGGAATGCAGCTTGCCGAGCTCTATATCGAGTCGTGCCTCGCTGTCGCTGAGTCACGGCTGAACGACGAGATTGGCATTCATACGTCGCAGTATCAGGCTCTGTTGCTTGATGCTATCTCACGAGACCGAAGGCGTGATGCTCAATCTTATGGTCAAATGGGACATGTTGAAGAAGTGTACGGCCGACAGCAGTATTACGGCGCTGCGTATTCAAAATTTCCGATATTCATAAACGGAGTTCCTTACTAATGGCAAAGACAACAGCGGAAAAAGCGAAACAAGAAGCAGCATATGCCTGGCATGCAAAGAAGGTTGCGGGTCGACGCCGTCCAAAGGCGAAGCCAGTGCCACCGACAGCGGCACAAATCAGAATGAGAAAATCTGAAGACATTCGGAAAGGGTACACACCGACGGGGCTTCAGAGTCTTGTTGATGTGATGGGTAAGAAAAAGAAAAGGGGACAGAGATAATGGCAGCGTCAGCAGTAACTTTGATAGGCGGCAGCAGTGAGCTTATCCTCGCCGCCGACCATCACCGTGACCATGTTACCCTTCAGTTACATACTGCTCATCCAGTGTATTTAGCGTTCGGTGAGGCTGCGGTCACGGCGATCGGCATCCTCTTAATGTATCCAGGCTGTTCTGTGAGGGTTCTTGGTGTCAAGGCGCGTGGAGCAATATATGGATTCGCCGCCTCTACGCCGACTATCGGTATCGAGACGACAGAGGATGTTGAGTACAGGCCAGGTTCTTATCAGGGGCTTTAATGACTGCCTTAGCTTGGAATGTTGTAGCGAACACGGCCAAGGAAATCCTTGCTGCCGATGTACACCGCGATGAATATGTCATCCAATTACAAGAGCAGCAGTGGCCTGGCATGGACCCGATACATCTTGTCTTTGGCAGTGTCGCCGAAGACACGGAAAGCATGCGGCTTGGTGGAATTGGCGACACAGTAAGGGTCCTTGGTGCGAAGGCGAGGCTGGCTGTAAGTGCGCTCAGTACCGCTACCGCGTCTGGCGGAATCGAAACAATGACAAGCATCGAGTACAGGCATGTGTTAAATTACCCTGCTTGGTGGAATTGGCAAAACCCCAAAACGTAAGAAGAGAGAAAATCGGACGGAGGATTCCCGGGCGAATAATCTCATGGACGACAGCTAACACTTTTCTTTTCTAGGAGACAGAGACCATGCTACAACGAATTGCAAGCTTACTGAGAATACGGCCGCCCATCACGTCCAATGTTGGCCTTTTAATTGCCTCTGGCGCTACCGTCCCACCGGACGGTAGCGTGGGATACCAGACTAGTTGCATCTTTCAACACACTGATGGTGCGCACGGAACCACTCTCTGGACGAACGAAGGAGATGAAATATCGAGTACCTTCGCCGCGCTCGATGTCCTTGAA
>SDBT01017256.1_pt1 | contig 11407 bp, 19 predicted proteins | sample 2277101 | NCBI WGS metagenome assembly SDBT01 (sample SAMN10404973, study PRJNA504765) | marine sediment metagenome | isolation source: marine sediment core GS10_PC15, 103 cmbsf | place: Arctic Ocean: Southern Knipovich Ridge | collected 2010 | reverse complement strand
CTCACTCTCTTTCACCTTTCGTTTGCACCTTTGCGTTAACCCCCCGGTTACCTTTGTTGATACGTTCATCGTATCTCTCGGAACTTCGTCTTCCAGCCGTTCCTTTAGTTCTTTCAATGTCGCCATTATGACCTCCTCATCCATTGGCTTTAATCGTTTCAGTATATTTTTGTCTCCGGAGAAAAGCTCCCGGACGTAAATCGTCGATCCGCAAACGGCGCAAAAGTAGGCTTCGCTCCACACCTTATCATACGCAATACTCGCCCCCGCCTTCCGCTTGAGCAGCCCGTGCCGCATCGGGATATTCCGCCCCCGCTCCGCTTTGCAGACCTTACAATCCATTCGCGTAAATCGCCTTAATCCTTCCCAGGCTCGCGCCCTCGACCCCTTTCGGATTCATTCCCGTGTCGTCGTAAAAATGCAGCTTTGGTACGTACCCACCGCCGAAGTCCGACGAGATAAACGTCCCCAGGTCGGCCCCGTCTTGCACCACCGCGACGCCTCGGTTCCCCCCGTATTCCCAGTAGGTCAACGCCCCGGATACGTCGAACACCACCCACTCCGGGGGCCATTCCATATCGGGGTGATAGGGAGCTTCGGTCTCGGCTATCGGTCCCGGATAATACTCCGGCCGGTTTTGCCACGTAACCGTGCCCTCGTCCCACTGCTGGCCGACGACATAAACCTCGTAGGGGTTCGTCAACCGATTCTCGATACAGGCCAGGTGCAGCTCGGCATAGTGGTACTCGTCGAACATCCACTGCTCCACGTCGAACCGAATGTAGATTATCCGCTGGCTGTCCCAGTCCTCGCCCACAAAACCCGAGCACAGATACAGCCCACCGCCGAAGTTGTCGCCCGGCTCGCGCTCATCGACGTAAGTATCCTCCGCGCCTTCCAGCCAGACGTCGCCGAAAGCCGAAACCGCAACCATCATCATAAATACCGTTAATATCCTCATTCCTAACCTCCGTTTAAACACCGTTTAATGCTTCCTTTTGAACCCTTTATTTGCCACCGCGAACTTCGGGTTTACCGGATCGGCCGGAAGCTGTTCGCCAGTCAACACCTTGAAGCTCTTCACTTCCGATTTCAGCAGCCCCTCGACTCCGCACTTGCAGCGATGGTCTTTTTGCGGATATATTTTCTTCCATACCGGGTCGTCGCTCTTCGCCACGAAGTTTTTTAACGCCGCGTGGCTGGGACGTATGTTGCTCCCCGTGTTGTAGTAGCGCCGGACGGGGAATAGCCCCATCGCGACGTCACTGTTTAGCTCCTCCCACTGCGCCTCGTTATACGCACCCGCCAGGTTGTTTATGAACACCGTCTCCGCGTGGAACGGGTTCGCCCGGATAATGCCCGCCGCATCGTATATCGCGTCCAGGCCGTCCTTGAACTGCGGGAACGTATTCCCCTCTTTTATCGCCAGGCTAAGCGCATCCTTTATCTTGCCCAGCACATATTTATCCTGGTCTCCGGCCATCGAAAAAGCGTACTTCCTGGCCTCAGCCGAAAGCTCCGCGTACTCCTCCGACGACATAACCACCTTGTCGCCGAAGAACGCCAGGGCGCGTTCCGGTTTCATAATCCCGTCCGGTTCATCGTCCGCGAAATCATACGCTATCGCTTCTCCGTACAGCGCATAGGCCCGCTTTTTACCCAGGGCCGCCTCCAACTCCGCAAACCCCTGCGGTATCTTCCTCTTTACGTCCTCCGCCCCGTCGTAGCGGCCCTGCAGATAGCCCTGGAGGGTAATGCCGTAATAAAGCTCGGCCATATCTTCCGGCATAGGAATGGTTTTACCCAGCTTATCCAGCCGACGTCGCAGCCCCTTGAGAGTCTCGCCGTCCTTCACCTGTTCGTTTATCAGGTTTATCATCGGCGTATACGCTTTGAGCGTAAGCGATACCCCCTCCTCCTGCAAATACTCCGGATACCCGGACTTGCGCGCGCGGCCGCGAGCCGCGTAATCCACGACCCCGACCGTTTCGCTAAAAGGGATACCACCGCCTACCGGGCCGATCGTGATTGCCGGTATGGTATCTTCCTCGCCCACCGGAGCCGGTAGGTTATGTCGCTTGCGATAGTCCGCTTTCGACAGCTCTACCCCGGACTCCAGCGCTATTTTATCCCGCTGCGCCATCTCCAGAGAAACGACTCCGCGCTCCTCCTCCACCAGCCGGAACACCGGCCGCGAAGTTATGAGCGCCTGCGGCCCGAAGTTGAGCAGCACCAACCATTCGATAATCTGCTTATTCCAGCAGGCCTCCGCCAGCACTACGTCGCCCTCGATAACCTCGTCCCCAACTTCTTTATGCACCGTCGCCGAAGCCTGCGTACCGGTCTGTCCGGTTATCTCGGTAGTTTGGGTCTGCCCCAGAAACGCCTTGCTTATCTCCGCGTTGCAGCTATTCGTTAGCTTTTCGTATATGGCCGCAGAGGACGCCTTGAACGGCGAATCCACCAGCGCTATGCTGCCATCGTCGGGTATGGCCGCCGCGCCGTCCTGAACCATATCCACCAGGCTATTGAGCAATGCCCCTATCTCTTCTTTGCTTGCGCCGCGCGGATGCTTCCCGATGGCCCAGGGCATGCCGTACTTCTCGGTGAAGATAAACCAGAACTTAAACCCGTTCTTCTTGAATATGTAATACCAGTAAACCTTCGACAGCAGCCGGTGCCCGTAAGGGTTCGAGTAACTATCCTCGTACTGCACCAGCGCGAATTTGTACTGGGGAAGCTCCTCGCCGCTTATCCCATAGCCGCGACTTCCCACAAAGCGCAGTTCGTTCTGGTCGCCGAAGTTGAACCAGTACGAGTCCTTGCCGACTATATTCTCGATAATCAGCCGCCCGCCGTCTTTATTCCAATTCAGCTCCAACGGGGCATAGCCCCAGAATAGAGCTTCCAGCATATTGGAATTGATGCGTCCGATGTCCAGCCCGGAAAGAACCTCGCCCACAAACTGATATACCGGGTCCTTCTCGTCCTTGCCCTCGGCCGGTTCCAGCATCGGTTTTAACCGCTTGGTCCCCGCCTTACGCGACTGTAGACAAGACCAGATATGGGGGTCCGATAGCAGCTCGTTATATTCGGAGACCGCTGTCCCCCGCTTACGGAGTATCGGGTCCGGATCGGGCAACGTTTTTAAGAGCTTCATCAGGGTACTGGCTTTCTTATGCGTCGCGACCTCGTCCAACAACGACGCTATCTGCTGTCCTACCTGTGCGGTTTGTATCGCCATTTCAGTAACCTCTCGTTATATTTCCCGCGTTTCGTGTGTTGCGCGATTGCACCGCGCCGTGCCTGTACGACCCCGCCTCGGCAAGCTCCATCGCCATCTCCAGAGCGTCCGGGCCGTCGTCCTTTACCGCCGGTTCGTCCAGATATATCAGCTGCTCTATCAAGAGTTCGATATCGGCGTCTTTCGCTTCCGGGAAGCGCAGTTTGCCACGCTCCACCGACGGGCCGAGTCGCTTTATCCGCGATATTTTATTGGTTGTATGTTTTATCTCCGCAATCGGCAGATGCCGCCCGCGTTCTTTCGCGTAGTGATTGTAGTCCCGCAGCAACAGGGCTTGAAACCCGTTGGTCTCCAGGCCGTCGCGCAGCGAACCACGCTCGTCCGAGAACCGATAGTGGGTACGTATCATCTCGTCAATCGTCGCTTTTCTAATCCACGCCGCCAGCACGTAATACACCATTGAGTACCGTTCCAGCCCCACCACAACGATCCCCTTGAAGTCGGACGTTGCGGAGTGCAGTACCGACGGGTCAATCCCCATATATACCTCGAGGTCCTTGCCCGCTATTTCTTCTTCAGGGTATCGGTTCTTCTCTATCCATTCGCTCCGGAAATCGCCCTCGTCGTCCGGGGGTTGCCCCTGGTATTCCTTGTTGAACGCGACAGTCCCTATGTCGCCCTTGACTATCTCCAGTTCCTTGACGGTTAGCAGCTCCGGCCACAGCGATTCGCCGTCAGTTATCGCCGCATAACTTAACGACTTCCAGCTATCCTCGGCCATTATCCGCGACAGCACCGACCGCGTGGAAAGGTAGTTCCCTATCATCACCACCGAGGCCGTCTTGGAAGTCGCCGGTATCACCGCTTCATTAATGTACGCCAGCATCTTCTTTATGCGGCGCGGGTTGTGCTGCATCTCGTCGTCCTCGTAATCGTCTATGGACACGTGGTCGGGTCGGAAAGCCCCGTGCTTGGTTCCCCGCATCCTCTCCCCGTAGCCGCGCGTCCGAATCCGCACCCCCCCGGCTGTCACCAGGTCGTCGTCGCGCCACTTGCGCCCCCGCCGTTTCTGTCGCCCGAAGTCGGCCTTTATTCGCGGGTTCTCCTCAAGCTCCAGCTTGATGAGCGCCAGATGTTCGTCGGTCGCCAGCTCGCCGGTCATCGAACAGATGATGATATAATGCCGCTTTAAGAAGAGGGCCATGTGTAAATTGTTGGCGAAGGTAATAATCGTACTCTTGGCGAAGCCGCGCGGAGCCTGCACCCCTACCAGATTGCGCGCGTGCACCCCGTCCACGTACCGTTCCTCGTCCACCGCCGTTCTGATTTCCTCGTGAAACTCGGCCGGCGGCAGCGTAAAGTAATGCGGCAGGTAGGTCTTGCAGAAGTAACCGAAATCATCCTCGGCTCGGGCCACGCGCTCGGCGCGTTCCTTGACGGGCAGCCCGTCCATACTGGCCGCCATTTCGCGCCTTATCCGCTCCAGTCGCTTCTCCAGCTCGCGCCGGCTAAGTCCTTTTTGCAATGTTTCGCTCATCGTTTCCGCATCTCCTCGACGAACTCGCTCCACACCTCAAACAGCAGCTCTCGGTCGGCCGGAGAATCCACCGCCTCCTTGACGTAACCGACGTACTCGCCCCCCGCCAATACCGCTATCTCGAACGGATCATAGTGTTTTTTTAAGTTGTTGACCGCGTTCACCAGCGCCGTCAGTTCCTTTATCTCCTCCAGACCCACCGCTTTATCCCCGGCATCCTCCAACTCCGCCAGTTTGTTGTACAACACCCGCTCCGCCATATCCAGAGAGGCTTTAGGCCCGGCGACGCGCTCCCGCCTGCGGCGGTCCCAGTCGCCTTTTGTCGCCCAGCGGCGTACCGTATTATCGCCTATAGGCAACGCTTCCGCTATTTCGGCCGCCGACTTCCCCTCCATAACGTACATCTGCTCCGCTGCCGCGCCGTACTCTTTGAATTTCTTGCTGTTCATCTACGCTTCCTCCGCTTTTTTGTACACTAAATAATCTATGAGTCCGTTCGTCGGTATCCTGTATTGGCCCCCGAACATTACATAATCCAGTTCGCCGCGTCCTAGTATATTGCGCACCGTTCGCGTCGTTACATCCATCAGGTCGGCCACCTCGTCGGGACGCAGATACTGCTTATCCGGTATCTCTATATCTAGCTCGGGGTGGTACACGCCGCGTCCTCGTTTACTTTTACCGTCGTCTCCGCATCTCGCCGCCCCTTCTCATACGCCCCCAGTAGCCCCCCGTAAATTGCGATAGAATCCACCGGCAGCCCGGTCACTTCCTCGTCGTCGAAGGTGGTTATGTTTATGTCGCTATTATCGGCCATTTCTTGCCCTATATCGGTCGCCTTCTGGCGCATTCTATAGTCCAGGTCGTATTCGCCGTCGTAGCCCCAGCGGTAGGCTTCCCGCAGCCCCCACAATATCCGGCTCTCCTCGATGTACACCTTCGCCGGTACGTAGTCTTTTACTTCGGCGTAGCATTCCGCATACCACACCAGAGTTCGCCCGACGTTCCCCGCCTGTACCAACAGCGCGTTCTCTACTTCTTCCGGTAATTCGGCTTCTCTCTTCGATAGCATATTGTTACACCTACCCCTTGCGTATAGTACGTAAATCTTTACCCCGACAGTACAGCACCTTGTTACATTGTGTCAAGCGTGAAGTTATAGCCTCCGCCGTCGTATCCTCCCCTAAAAGCCGATAAAGCGCCACATAAACGTCCTTTAAAGGCAGGTTGGCGGTGATTATCGTGGGCCGCAGATTGTCGTAACGGTGGTTCAGCAGCGCGTATAAAGTCTTGAGTTTCGCCTCCGATAGATTTTCTTTTCCCAGGTCGTCCATTAACAATAGCTCGACGCCCTGCGCCTTGAACAACGGGTCCGCGTATCGCCGCTCCATCTTCAGGCTGGCGTGATAGTCGGTGAAGAAGTCGTTTACGTTGATAAACCGTACCGTTATACCCGCCGCTATTAGCTCGTTGAGTACCGCGCAGGCCAGCCAGGTCTTGCCCCGGCCCACCGGCCCCGACAGCAACAAACCCGTCCCCGTCTTTTTATGCTCCTGGTACGCATTTGCAAACCCCCGCGCCGCCTCAGCCGGTTGGTTCAACTGCTCGTGCAGATTATCGAAGCGCACCCCGCGGTGACGCGGCGGTATCCCCGCTTCAATCTGTCGCTCCCGAAACCGCTCCGCCGCGTATCGTTTCCCAACTTCGCAGGAACAGAAGCCGGAATCGTCCCAGCCCGTACTGCCGCATTTTTTGCAAACCTCGCCCATACTTTCTTTAAACCGGCCTCTTTATAGTTCGGTTGATATCGAGCCAGTGTTCAAGTCGTAAACGGTCGTGCGGTTCCTTATCGCCTTCCGATTCCCACCACGCTTTACAGACCGGTATCCAATCCCCCGCGATATCTATAACCGGGTATATCCAGCCTTTATCGTATAATTGATACGTCGCGCCGCAATGTACGCACCGCGCCTGTCCGTGCCGATACCACCATTCAAACTCCGGATCGTTTCCACATATTTCGCACTTAAAATCGCCAGGGTATATCGGTAATTGTTTCGCCATTAAAAAACCTCCGCCGGTTCCGTATCGTCGGCGAAGCGGTCCGCCTTCGCCTGCTTCCTTTTCAGCATCGCCTTTAGCGCCTCGATGCAGTTCGATAAATCCTGATCGCTCAACTGGGTAATGTTATAAACCCCGTAGGTCTTGCGTATAAAAGCCTCTAGTCCCTTATCGGTCGGGTTGTCCAGCGCGCCCTCTTTTTTCGCCAGTACCTCGATGTAGCGCATCCGCTTGCCGCGTTTCCCGTAGTCCTGGTACTTCTTCTCGCCCCGGGTCGCCGCGTAGTTCTCGAAGCCGTTCCGCTCGAGCTCCTTTACCACATAGTCGAACTCCGACGGTACGACTTCGCGTATGGACCGCTTGCCCGTCGCCTTCTCCAGCAGGTCGGCCGCTTCCGTCTTGTCGAGACCCAGCTTCTTGATAGCGGCAAACCACAACCGTCTCTGTCCATCGCTAATGTTAGCCATCCAGCGCCTGCCTTCTGTACTTCCCCCGTAAATCTACGTAGTACCGGCCGCTTCCCAGCTTCCGTATCAACCACTCCGGAAGTCCGTGTTTGACGCAGTACTGCTCTATCTCCTCGCGCTCCCCGGAGAATATCGCACGTCCCGGTAGGAACGCCCTATTGAGCGGCTGTCTCCTTTCGCTCATCGTCTCCACCGTCTAGCTCCTCGATAACCCGCGCCCCAACTTCCGCCGGATCGTCCCGCGCGGGAACGGTTATAACTCGATTTATACAGAAACACATTACTCTTCGTCCTCGTTTTCGTACGGCCCAACCGCCACCTTGATGCCGCCGCCGAACAGCGTACCCGCCAGGAAACCGCCCAGGGTCAACACCACCACCAGCGCGATTATCCCGACGTCCGCCCCGAACACCATCGGGGCCGCCGCGATGTACCCTATCGCCAGGAATACCGTCGCTATAGCAAGCCGCTCTACCAGTGGCAGCCAGTTGAGCCGCAGCCATTTAACCGCCCAGTCTAATATATCGTCGTATTTGGCTATCCTTTCCAGCGAACGTAATTTGATATCACCCGTGCTTTTCATCGGTTACCTCCTCGGTCTATTTCGATACAGGCCGCCGTACAGCACCAGCGCCACGAAAACTATGAACCCAATCGTCGCTATCAAACCGTAAATATCCATCTTATTACCTCCCGTCTAAAATCGCATTTATTAACGGATGCAGGCCGTCGTAAGTTCGGCCGTCGAGTTTCCGCGCATTCCTGTTTACGCCGTCCCTGCCTAAAAGCCGCACCGCTTTCTGGTAATGATGGCTACCCCACTGTTTAAAGTAAACCGGCACTTCTGCCGCCGCCGCTTGACATTGATTTATTATGCTCCGTACAAACACCGCCGGCATTTCACGCGCCTTCGGCCCACTCTCCCCGCCGATTATCACCGCGTCTATACCTGCGAAATACTCATCCTCGTAACCGGTACCGCCGCAACGTCCGCACCGTTCGCTTTGTTCCGTTCCTTCTAGGTTTATATCCCCGGCGTCAATCGCCATATCGCGCGTTATTCGCCAATGATTCTCTCCCATCCCGCCACACTCAATACACGCTTCCGGCCTTAGGTACTCGTCCAAATCGCCCATATACTCCAGCAGCGGCTCGAACGAAATAAGGTTGGGGCCGGCCCACGCATCCTTGAGCGCGGTTACCCGGTCCAGATACTCCGGCCGCTCCACCGATACCCCGATGATGAGATTATCCACCGTTTCGCCCGGCTCCAGAACGCCCGAATCGTACAGCTTCTCCTTAATATTCTCCGGCCGTTTGGTCAGCCAGATGAAGACGTCCTGGGGTGCGCAATTTACTACGACCATCGCCCGTTTTAGCCAAATTTCTTTTACGTGGGGATGGAACGGATCGCCCATAAACGTGGCGTAAACCGCCGGTTTCTTCCGTTTAATCGCCCCCATTTTGTTGCTATGCAGTGTTATTTTAAACGGGTTTTTCTCCGGGTAACCGTTGCGCCCCTTCTGCCTGTTGGCCATCTGCCGCGCCCAGCAGCGCTGGTGGCATTCAAGCTCGTCGTCGCAGCCCGACATCCAGTTCCAGGGGAAGTCCCAGTATTTGCCCTCGTCTATGTTAATCATGCTGTAAAATCCTCCGGGTTCAACATATCTCCGAACGCGCCCTCTATCCTATCTATCCGGACTCCCAGCAGTTTGCAGAAACCCACTATCGCCCGCGCCGCGCTCTCCTCGTCGGGCCAGTCGGACGCCTCGGAACTCAGGCTGATATGCCGCCCTCCGTTTATGGTTATGGAGAGGTCAACCGTTTCCGCGTACTCCACCACATCGAACTTTACCTTAGCCGAAAAACAGCCCTCGCATTGCTCCTCGATATTCCCGTAGGCCATAAAAACCCCTTAATGAGTAAACCCGTCTATCCGTATCCGCACTTCATCGTGCGCCAGTATCTCGGTTATATACCCGCAGCGCATACCGTTCGTATTGGTAAGCCCTACCGTATGGTCATCTATCACGTAAACTTCTGTCCCGACGTCGCCCTGATCCGCCGCAAAGTTAGTCGCGAAAACGTATGTCCCTTCCTTCCAGGTACGCACGTCTATGTCGCCGTCCCGCCCGCTTGAGTTATCGCCCTTTTCGTAGGCTACTCCCACAAACAGATAGCCGCTGGCATCCTCGCCCGGCTGTAAATATCCGTCCGTATTTCCGCATACCAGCGCATTCTTGTATATCGTTGACGCGCCCGCCACCGGGTAGGGTATCAATATGCCCGCGCTCCGTTCCGCATCGTAATTCGCATTTAGTTTCGCCATCGTTTACACCTCTATTCCCGATATTACCGCCATCGCTACTGCGGCCACCTGGATTAATTCCTTACGTAATTGTTCGTTGTCTTTTTCAAGCGCCGCTTCGCAGGCTTCGCCGTATTCCTCTCCCAGAATAACCAGCCAGTGGTCTATCGAATGCGTTTGCGCGCCCCACTTCCTACGCTGCCTTGCCCTCTCGCTCCATACATCGGCGCATATACGTTCGTAGTCGCCTAAAATGTCCGTTATTTCGCTCATCTAAAACATCCCCATCTGTACCGGCTCCGCCGGCGGAACCAGCGCCGCCACCGCGTCTATACGCGCCGAAAGCTCCCCACGAAAGCTCTTTAATTGCGCCAGGTATATCTCGACTTCTTCCCTGTTCGCCGCGTAGAAATAACCGAACGGCTTCTGTTTGCTTGAGATTATAGGAAACCCCTCGCGCTGCAGCTCCAGCGCGATTACCGCTATCTCCCGCTGCGCCACGTTCGCTAAGCGCGCCAACGCACTGGCTTTTATCGCCCGCGCCCGGCCCCGCCGCCGCGAAATTTCGCGCCTGATTATCTCTTTCGGTATCGTCATTCGGAGCGGTAGGAGTTGAACCTACTGGCTACGCCTAGCCCTTTATAGCCTTCCCTATGGTTGTCAGTCTTGCGTTTCCCACACGCCGCGCTCCGTCTCGGCCCGGTTTTCCCGGCACCGAATTTACCTATTTCAGCGTGAACTCCAACGCCGTTTTGTCCGACTTCGTTTTAACGTGCGGCCGTAACTTCTTGCCCTCCGCCATTATTCTTCGTCCAATGAATCTAATAACCCGGGGAACAACGCTTTCACCGAGCGCTGATAGTCTGTGTGATTGCGCGGGAACCCCATTAGCCACTCTACAAACCGGGGGTTCGGGCGGCCACCAATCTGGTCCGACAGCGTTGGCGTCTTGTCTCCCTTCTCTCGCTCGCGCCACCGCTTCCCGGATTGCCCTTTCACGTCCCTCCGGGTAGGTGTCCGATATCGTTTCCTCTTCGGTACTTGCCCCGTGTTCAGAGCGGACCGCAGGTTCAACCCGCCGTTCCTTCCAAAAGAACCGGGGCCGCTCGTCCCGTCCGCTTTCACTGGGGTAGGAAATAATGAACACCCGGTCACGGAGTTGAGGGGAACCAAAGGCGGCTGCCGGTAGACTATCCCATTCCGCATCGTACCCGACCTCGGCCAGGTCTCCAAAAATTCGCCCGAACTCTCTTCCGTCGTTGACCCATCTGATTCCGGGTACGTTCTCCAACAGGACGATTTCGGGTCGTATATCGCGAACGGCTCGCAGGATGTGGGGCCAGAGGTATCTATCATCTTCGCAACCCCGCTTTAAACCGGCAGATGAAAACGGTTGACACGGGAAGCCCCCGCAAATCATCTCCACCCGCTCCGCCGCCGTGAAGTCCATAACTGTTATATCGCGGTAACAAAATACCTCCGGCCAGTCTATGTTCAGTATCGTTCTCCGATATGGGTCTATTTCGCATTGCCACGATATTTCAAATCCTTCCGGTTCCAACCCCAACTCGAAGCCGCCGACCCCGCTACAGAGCGACCCAACTTTCAAAGCGCTCATCCGAACATCCCCGTCTGTACCGGCTCCGCCGGCGGAACCAGCGCCGCCACTGCGTCTATCCGCGCCGAAAGCTCCCCACGAAAACTCTTGAGCTGCGCCAGGTATATCTCGACTTCTTCCCTGGTCGCCGCGTAGAAATAACCGAACGGCTTCTGGCGGCTGGATATTATGG
>SDBT01017255.1_pt1 | contig 11408 bp, 8 predicted proteins | sample 2277101 | NCBI WGS metagenome assembly SDBT01 (sample SAMN10404973, study PRJNA504765) | marine sediment metagenome | isolation source: marine sediment core GS10_PC15, 103 cmbsf | place: Arctic Ocean: Southern Knipovich Ridge | collected 2010 | reverse complement strand
GTCCTTTTTGGTCGCGAAAGCTTCTAGGTCCTTTTTGGTCGCGAAAGCTTCTAGGTCCTTTTTGGTCGCGAAAGCTTCTAGCCGTTTCTCAATGGCAGGCAGCAATATTTTATTATTATATTTAACCAAACCCGTTAAGGTTAATGGTTTTTCTATTTTTCTTTTAGGCATTTGTTTTTTATTTTAGATTCTGTTTTAAATTTTAACACAGATTAAAGATTTAGCCAAAAGGGGACAAGTCTATTTTTTCTCTTTGATTTCCTGCTTTACTTTTTCTAAGAACTTGACTAATTTCATTTTTACAATCTTTTGCGAGCCGCGGGTACGGACAGCGACTAATTTTTCCTTTTCTTCTTCATCGCCGATAACCAGGATATAGGGAATCTTTTGTTTCTCGCTATCGCGCACCTTGCGGTTGACCGAGTCCCTGTTCTTGTTGATTTCAGAGCGGATATGAGCAGAGAAGAAGGTGTCGTTTATCTCTTTAGCATAACCCTTGTGTTTTTCTTCGGAAACCGGCAGGATCTTAACCTGCACCGGAGAAAGCCAGAGAGGGAGGGCGCCTCCGCAGTGTTCAAGGAGAATGCCGATAAACCTCTCAATCGATCCTAGGGCGGTGCGGTGGATCATTATTGGCGGTTTCTTTTTGCCTTCTTTATCAATGTAGAACAATTTGAAGGCTTCGGGCATAGCAAAGTCAAGTTGGACCGTGCCGCACTGCCAGCTTCTCTCCAGGGCGTCTTGAATATGAAAGTCTATTTTTGGTCCGTAGAAAGCGCCGTCTCCCGGGTTAACCTTGTATTCTATTTTGAGCTCTTCTAAAACTTCGCTCAAGATTCTTTCGCTATTGCGCCACATTTGGTCTGTGCCAATAGATTTTTTAGGCCGAGTGGACAGTTCCATATGGAATTTTTCAAAACCAAAAACTTGATAGAGGTGTTTGATTAGTTCGACCACTTTACTCACCTCTTTTTTTACTTGTTTTTCCGTACAGAAAATATGGGCATCGTCTTGGGTCAATTGGCGGACCCGGAAAAGTCCGGCCAGTACACCGGCTTTTTCGTGGCGGTGAACAGTCCCGATTTCGCCGATTCTCAAAGGCAGGTCGCGGTAGGAGTGCATACTTTGTTTATAGATTAAGAGGTTGCCCGGACAATTCATCGGTTTAATTGCGAACTCTTTTTGATCTGCTTTGGTAAAGTACATGCTATTTTTATAATGATCCCAGTGTCCTGATTGCAGCCACAATTTTTTGGCCAGGATGATCGGCGTACTTACTTCAGAATAGCCGTGTTTTTTATGTTCGTGGCGCCAAAATTTTAAGATTTCGCAGAATAAGGCCCATCCCTTGCTGTGCCAAAAAACCATTCCCGGCGCTTCCGGATGGAAACTGAACAGGTCCAGAGCTTTACCGATCTTGCGGTGATCGCGTTTTTTTGACTCTTCTAGGTTTAGGAGGTGTTTTTTTAGACTTTCGCTTTTATTGAAAGCAGTGCCATAGATTCGTTGAAGCATTGGGTTTTTTTCGCTGCCTTTCCAGTATGCTCCGGATATTTTGATCAGCTTGATTGCTTTGGCATTGAGTTTGCCCGCGGATTTTAGATGCGGCCCGCGGCAGAGGTCTGTGAAATTTCCTAATTTATAGACAGAGACTTTTTGCTCGCCTTTTTCCTTCAGATTTTGTAAGAGCTCAACTTTGTAATTTTGATTTGTTTTTTCAAACAATTGAATTGCCTCTTTAATCTCCATTTCCTGTTTTTCAAATTTCAGATTGGCTTTAATCAATTCTTTCATTTTTTCCAGAATTTCAGGCAGATCTTCCGGGGTAAGAGGGCGGGGGAGTTCAAAGTCATAATAAAAGCCAGAGGAGATACTCGGGCCAATCCCAAACCGGACATCAGGGAATAGTTCTAAAACCGCGGCCGCTAGTACATGACTTGCGGAATGACGCAGGATTGACAGCTTGAAAAGCTTTTTGGGTTCATTTTTAATCTTCTTTTTGTTGAAAGGCATATGTTTTTATTGTTTCATTGCTTCATTGTTGACAGTCAATGATGAGATAGTGGAGAGAGAGGGAATCAAGCGATAGAAATATAGCAAGATAGTAATTAGTCTATTCGGATCTCAAAGTGATCCAGCATTGAGGGGACTTTGCGGATCCAGAAGGGCTTGAAATAGACTTCGGCTTCGCCTATATCTTTGAACTGTTCAAAATATTTTTTAACCTCGTAACGATCGAGACCGACTAGTTCTTTTTTCTTGAATAGATCAGCAGAAATTTTAGAACGAGACTCTCCGGCGAGCCTAGCTTTAAGCAGAGCGGTTTTATTTTCTAGATCAAAAGTTTTGACTTCGCAGCTAAATTCTTCCCATAGGGGCCCCAAGAATTCTTTATCTTTGGGAGCTTCTTGTTTTAAGTTTTTTTCCGCCAGGGCTTTTAATTTTTCTTCGTTAAAGATCAGAGCTACAGTTTTTGTTTTGACTTTAATTTCGAATCCATCTGCTTGGGTTTCAGGCTCAACAGACGAGGAAGTTTCCAGCCTTTCTTGTTTTACTGTGTCCCCTAGGATTTCTTCTTGATTTGTAGTTTTTTGTTCAATCGCGCTTAACCCTTTTGCGTAGAGTTTTTCGGAAAGAGCATCATGAGCCTTGAGAATGGTGGATTGATAAATGTAAGGGAGTTCGGTATAACCGCCGGTCATTTCTGCATATGACTCGCCGTAAATTTCATCTTGCCAGGCTTTCCAGATATTAACCACGATAAAATGCTCTGGTCCGATATTACCCTTCTTGCCTTCTTCTGCAGCCGTGACATTCACTTCTACTTTTGAGCCGGCAGGGACGACCGCCCGCTTGTCAGTGCGGAACAGGATTCCTGATTCGGAAAGGAGGCGGGTTTTGGCAAGAAGGGGCTGGTCTTTTTCTCGTTTGTTGAAAACAGTAACGGTTCCTTGAGCTTTGGCTTCGAATCCTTTGAGATCTTGGGTTTTAATCTGTTTTGATCCTTCGATCTCTATGCTCAAGACTTTGCCGGGAATAATTTCTTCGCTCTCTGGATTTTCCCGAACCTCTGTTTCAAAGTTGGTTTTAAAGTTTACCCTGCTGGGTTTGATTGTAATTGTAGCCCGGCCAAAACTAACATAAATAATCCCTCCCAGCACCCCCAAGCTCAACAAGATAAAGAAAGCGTAGAATTTTTTATAGGACTTGCCGGATTCGATTTTGCCGAGATACATAAATAAAAGCGAAAAGTGTAAAGCGAAAAGTGTAAAGCGGAGCGGGAAAAGTTCAAAGTGAAAAGAGGAAAGAGAAAAGCTAAAAACTAAAAATTAGAAACAAAAAGCAATCTGACAGAAGGACTGGATTTTTTTGTTTAAATTTTATATTTTGTTTTCAAGTAATTCTCCCAGTTTACTTGCAACCATTTTTTAGACTCTTTTTCTAGTTTGCCTAAACCCCGCCGCTCTAATTCTTTTCTGATCACTCCGCCCTGGTGGGGATAGCGGTACATTTTTTTATGGGGCGATGAAAAGCCATGAGTATAATGGGCAATTTCATGGGCCAGGGTAGCGCGCAGTACATAGAGAGGTATCTTATTGCCGCGGAGGTGGCTACTCAAGCGGATTAAGGTCTTTTTAGTCTTTGGCTCGTATTTGATTGAGCCCAATACTCTTTTGTTGTAGCGCGAGAACAGAACGACAACATCATTTTTGATTGGAATATCAGAAAAATGCTCCTGCCATAACTCCCTCGTTATTTCGAGGAGCCATTTGTTATTACGGATTTTGTTAATTCTATTATAGACCACCTTTCTTATAAACGCAATTTCAAATTCACTGCCTTTTTGTTTGAGATTTATTTAGAATGATAGGTTTTGATTCAAGAGATTTCTACATTTCCCTTTCCCAAAAGATCCTTGACTTTTTGGGTTAGATTATTTTTAAGGTTAACATTGAATTGGGTTTTAATTTGGTCAGAGTTAACGTTTTTGCCATTAGGGATCGAAAGATAGACAGGACAGGTGCCGGGATGGGCATTCAGGATCTGCTTTAATTTCATTAAACGATCTCGATTAGTATTGGAAGGGAGCTTGATTTGTACCTTGGGGCACTGTTTTTGATTGACAAAAACCGAATCAGGGTCAATTGTTTTTGTTTCTTTTTTAAATGTTCGGAGCTCTTCTTGGGTTATTTCCTGGGCTGAATCAGCAAGCAGTTTCGGCTCGCCGTCTTTGTCAGATATTTGTCCGTTGACTAGAATAATTTTATCTTCCTGCCAAGTGGTTTGAGTTTGGGAAAGTAATTTGGGAAAAATCAGAATTTCGGTCGTGCCAGTCAGATCTTCAAGGGTGACAAAGAGCATCGGGTCGCCTTTGCGGGTAATGATTTTTTTAATCGCGGTGATAATGCCGCCCAAGACAACTCGTGTATTCCTGTGTACTCTTGGATCCAAGGAAGAGATAGCCATGGTTTTATAGGCTAAGTATTCCCGGTAGTCTTCTAGGGGGTGGTGGGAGATATAGAGGCCGAGGAGCTCTTTTTCCCACTTCAATTTTTCCTGCTTAGAGGCTTCGGTCGCGGCGTCTAAGTGGATCGAGGGGGCTTTGCCGCCGTTTTGAACCAGGGCGCCGAAGAGATCGCGCTGGCCGCTTAATCTGGCGCGGTGGTGGCCGCGGCCGTAGCGGAGGATTTTGTCCACATTGCCGTACATCTGGTTCCGTTCCCCGAATTTGTCCAAAGCGCCGCATTTGATCAGACTTTCTAAAGATTTTTTATTAAGATCGCGGCACTCCACTCTTTTGATAAAGTCATCAAGACTTTGGTAGGGACCGTTTGTTTTTCTTTCTTTGATGATGATAGAGATTACATTTGCTCCAACATTCTTGATTGCCGAGAGTCCAAACCGGATTACTTCTTGGTTGTCCTTTTGTTTGATTACGGTGAAATTAGCAAAGCTTTCATTGATATCAGGAGGGAGGACTGGAATGCCTAAGTTTGAGCATTCCTGCACCTCAATCGCGATGCGATCCGTGTTGTCTTGATCCGAGGTTAGAAGCGCGGCCATAAATTCGGCAGGATAATGCGTTTTTAAGTAAGCGGTCTGGTAGCCGATCAGGGCATAACATGCTGCGTGGGCGCGATTGAATCCATAACCAGCAAAAGGCTCAATAAAGGAGAAAATTCTTTCGGCTAGATTTTTACTGATTTTGTTTTGAAGGCAGCCATGGATAAATTTTTCTTTTTGTTCGGCTAGGAGTTTGGGGATTTTTTTACCCACAGCTTTTCTTAAGATATCAGCCTCTCCCAAGGAAAAGCCGGCAAGGTCTCTCGCGATTTGGAGAACCTGTTCCTGGTAGACAGCAACACCGTAGGTTTTTTGTAATATTGATTCTAACTTGGGATGCAGATAAGTAATTTTACGCTGGCCATGTTTCCCGCTAATGTAGTCTGGAATCCATTCTATTGGGCCGGGCCGGTAAAGTGAAACCATCGCAATGATGTCTTCGAATTCGGTAGGCTTTAATTCTTTTAAATATCTTTTCATCCCTGCTGATTCCAATTGAAACACACCCGTGGTTTTTGCCTGGGTTAAGAGCTTGAATGTGTCTTGATCATTTAAAGGAATTTTTTTGAGTTCAATTTTCCGCCCGCGGATTTTTTCAATGATTTTCAGTGTGTTTTCTAAGATCGTGAGGTTTTTAAGGCCCAGAAAATCCATTTTTAGAAGACCTACCGCTTCTACTGCGTGCATTTCAAATTGGGAGATAATGCTTTTGTCAGAAGCAGAGGCGTATTGGCGGGGAACGACCTCGTCAATCGGTTCGCGAGTGATTACCACACCACAGGCATGAGTGGAGGCATGGCGGGCGACTCCTTCCAGTTTTTTCGCAGTCTTAATTAACCTTTTTACCTTCGGGTCCTCTTGGTATTGTTTTTTCAGTTCTGGTTCGCGCGCCAGAGCTTTATCCAAAGAAAAGAACATTGGGATTAATTTCGCGATCTGGTCACAGAAAGTGTAAGGATAATCCAAGACCCGGCCAACGTCCCGGATCGCGGCCCGGGCAGCCATAGTGCCAAAGGTAATAATTTGGGCGACGTGTTCTGATCCGTATTTTTGGCGGACATAGTCAATCACTTCGTCGCGGCGCGTGTCCGCGAAGTCTAGATCAATGTCAGGAAAAGAGATCCTTTCAGGATTCAAAAAGCGTTCGAATAGAAGTGCATATTTAATCGGATCAATATCGGTTATATTAAGGAGATAGGAGACCAAGGAGCCGGCTGCTGATCCCCGGCCTGGGCCGATCACGATTTTATTCATCTTTGCCCAATTGACAAAATCCTGGACAATCAGGAAGTAGGTGGCAAAACCGGTTTTTTCAATCACAGACAATTCGTAGTTGAGCCGCTTAATTATTTTGCGCGGAGCGGTGCGGTAATTTTTCCGATAACGTTTTTTAAGGCCGGCAAGACAGAGTTTTTTTAAGTGTTTTAAGGGGGTTGTGTTTTGAGGCACTTGATAATGGGGAAGTTTAACCTTATTGAGTTCAATGCGCAGATTGCAGGCCTTGGTGATCTTTTCCGTATTCTCTAGGGCTTCGGGCAGGTCGTGGAAGTTTTCCTCCATTTCTTTTGGAGATTTAAAGGAGAAGTCTTCGCCGATCATTGAAAGAGGGCGGTTTTTATCATCAAGCGTGTTTTTGCTCTGGATGCAGAGCAGGATCTCCTGCGCCTCGGCATCCTCTTTTTTCAAGTAATGAACGTCATTGGTGGCGATTAAGGGGATGTTGTGTTTTCTGGCGATTTTGATTATGCCTTGATTGGCAACAGCCTGTTCTGGGATATTGGGATGGTGCTGGAGTTCAAGATAGAAATCATTCCCAAAAAGGTTTTTATAGAAAAGAGCCGTTTTTTCCGCTCGTGCCCGGTCGCCCCTTGCTAGGGCGCTTGCTACCTCCCCTTTGAGGCAGGCAGAAGCTGCGATTAAGCCCGCACTGTGTTTTTTCAAAAGTGCATGGTCAATGCGCGGTTTATAATAAAAGCCCTCAAGGTGGGCTTTGGTCGTGAGCTTGATTAGATTTTTGTAACCAGTCCTGTTTTTAGCAATCAGAATCAGATGGTATTGCTTGTTGTCAATATTAGGACGTTTATCAATCATTCGGTTTTGAGCAAGATAGACCTCAACACCGATGAGGGGTTTAATCCCGCGCTCGCGAGCTTTTTGGTAGAATTCAATTACCCCGTACATCACGCCGTGATCGGTTAAGGCGAGAGCATCCATTTTATTCTCTTGGGCCGCGTCCAAAAGGTCGTCAATCTTGGTAAGACCGTCAAGCAGGCTGTAGTGAGAGTGGGTGTGGAGGTGGGTGAACATTATAATAAATCAAAAATCAAATTTCAACCTTCGAGTCCCGAGGGACTTCGACTGAGCTCAGCCGAAGTCCTTAGGTCGAGGGAAAATCAAAGATACTTTTTAATTTTTTATATTTTTAATGGCAGATTCTATTTTAACACAGATTCTAAGAAAAAAAAATAAACCCCCCATTTATTTTCTCTCCCAGACCGGTCGGACTCTCCCAACTCCTTTGTGGAGTTATGCTTCTAGAGCATGGAGCCCACAAATAAACCAACAAATGGCCTATCGTGTTGCCATAGGGCAACTTTAACCCTTCCGTCTAGGCAAGTTTTTCAGATTCAATGGACTTGAGGTGCCCATTTATCTTACTCTTTTAGTCTTCTTGAGAAAATAAAATAGAATAGGGGGGTTGTCGGGTGACTCTTGATCTTTCATTTTTTTCTCCAGGTTGAAGGTTTTGAGTCATTCCCTATAAAGGTCTTTCGAAAGCACCTTTATTATATATGAGTATTTTTGTTATTGTCAAGGTTTTTGGCCGGAAATATCAATATCTATTTTGCGGCGGCTTTTAAAATACCAGATACTGCTAAAGGTGATCGCGGCAATGCCAAAGATAAGAAGCACAATAATCAGAAACCAGGAAAAGATAAAGTCAGTGATTTTGAGGATAACAGCAACAATTTTATTGCCGAATTTGGTTTTGTCTAGGATTAAAACAATTAAAAAGAAAATGAAGATATAAAGCCCTAGCCATTTGAGGAGCTTTTTGGCCTGCAGCGCTTTTTTTTCAAGGTAAAACAACCCCTTTTGCCAAAAAACAAAGCGGGGCTTTTTGTGTTCTTTGATATCAAGCAGGGCCTGATAATAGACAGCAAGGATTTCTTCGGTTAGCTTGGGAGAGAGGGAAAAATCAACCTCCTTTTTGATCGTAGAGGCCAGGTTGTGAGCTTCTTTCACGCGGTTAAAATCAGAGAAGAGTTTTTGAGCCAGACAAAGTCTTTGTTTATTGTTTTTGCTCGGATAGCCCAAATCGCGGATCACCGAGATTAGGATTTTGTCTGCTTCTAGAATCGCCATCAGCATCCCTGCTTGAGAGTTTTCCGCTAAATGATCCTGAATCGTGTTCCAGTTGTAGGATTTTTGAGACATTGATATTTTGAAATTCTTTCTCAATTTTATTATACTAGATTTCAACTATCTCTACAATTATGGTATAATCGAAATACTAAAACCAAAACAAAAACATGGGTCAATTCAACATCGCTTTAGCGCTTTGGTATATCAAGCGCAGAAAATTGATTAATTTTTTGGTCATTATAATTTTATTAGTGATCAATGCTGTGATTGGCCTTTATATCTTTACTTTGGGCTGGCAGTACTATACAAGCCCGAATCCAAGAAAGCCGGATGTGCTGATTGGTCCGCCCTTGCAGGGAGAGGAGATAAAAGACATAGAGATTTTGGCCGTCCAAAGTTTGTCTTCGGGAAATGTTTATGACTTGGTGGCTCAGATTAGGAACCCCAATCAGGAAGCGGGCTTGAGAGAATTAGATTATAAGTTTGTTTTATTGGATGCTTCTGGAGGAGTGATTCGTGAAATAGAGGGGCAGACCTGCCTTCTGCCTCAAGAGAGTAGATATATTATTAGAAGCGGGGTTCCCTTGGCGGGCCTTAAGCCTTCCAAGGTTTTAATTGAGCTTTATCCGGGGAGTTGGATCAGAAAAAAGAAGCTTTCCTTGCCCGATTTAGTTGTTTTAGAAGAGGCCATTGATCTTCGGGCTAGCAGCACAGGGCAAACAGAGTTATTTGCGATTACCAAGAACGAGAGTTATTATAGTTTTCAGACCGTGGAAGTTAATGTCGTGCTTTTAGACAGTAATCATTCGGTGGTGGGAGTCAATTATACTACTTTTAACAATTTTTATACTCAAACCAAGAGGGAATTCAGGATGCATTGGCCTGATGATTTGCGGTCTCAAGCCGATCAGATTTTGATTGAACTAGAAACTAATGTTTATGATGGTAAGAATTTCATTGAAAGAGAAAAAGAGAACGGCACGGAAGAACCAGGAGAGTATCGGGATATCTAGATAGAGAATTTCCAATTCACAATTCTCAGTTTCCATTGAATTTCCAATATTAAAATTTCCAAACACTTATATTCTTGGAAATTGGTCATTCGGAAATTATTTGGAAATTGAAAATTGGGCATTGGAAATTTTTATATATTCATGGCTTTTTTTCGGTTTTTAAAACATTATGACTGGCGGTTGTTTGTGATTGTCATTCTTTTGGTTTCGATTGGGATTGTGGTCATTTACAGCACTACTTGGGGAGAGGAGGGGGCAAGCTTGACTCGGCTTAAAATCCAGATAATTGCGGGAGGGATCGGTCTTGTTTTTCTTTTTGGTTTGAGTTTGCTTGATTATCGGGTGTTTAAGAATTATTATTCCTTACTCTATTTGGTAATGATTCTTTTGCTGATAGCGGTTTTGCTTTGGGGTTCCACAATTCGGGGCTCCAAAAGCTGGTTTTCTTTAGGTCCGGTGCAGTTTCAGCCCTCTGAAATCGCTAAGGTCATTCTAATTATCACCCTGGCTTCTTTTTTAGCTAATCATCAGGAAAAAATAAACAAATGGCGCATCCTTGTTTTTTCTTTTGTTTTAACCCTGCTGCCTGTGGGTTTGATTATTCTAGAACACGATTTGGGCGCGGCCGTGGTCCTGCTTGTGATTTGGCTGGGTATGGTTATTATCGCTGATTTGAAGTTAAGATATGTTTTTGCTACTTTGGCTCTGCTTGTTTTGATTGGTTTGCTTTCCTGGTCTTTTTTATTTGCCCCTTATCAGAAATCAAGGATATTAGCTTTTGCCAATCCGGAGAGCGATCCTTTGGGCCAGAATTATAATTTGATTCAGTCAATGATCGCGGTTGGTTCAGGCGGGATCTGGGGCAGAGGTTTGGGGCACGGCTCCCAGAGCCAATTGAAGTTTCTGCCTGAACAGCACACTGATTTTATTTTTGCCGTGATTGCGGAAGAGTTTGGTTTTTTAGGCGGGCTTGTCCTGCTTGTCTTGTTCGTTTTTTTGATTTTGAGGATTTTAAAAATCAGCCGGCTCTCCCTTGATAAGTCTGGCGCGCTTCTGGGAGCGGGAGTGGCAGTTCTAATCCTGACCCAGGTGTTAATTAATATCGGAATGAATATTGGGTTGGTGCCCGTGGCCGGGATCAGCCTGCCTTTAATAAGCTATGGCGGTTCCGCGATGATCAGCTTTTTAGTCAGTTTAGGACTTGTTCAAAGCGTTTACTTAAATTACCGCAAGGCGTTATTTCGGAAGGAGGAGTGAGTCAAAATCGTTATTTGACTCACTTCTATTTCAAGGTATAATTAGAAGCGAGGAGAAAGTGAAATTCCTTTTCACTTTATCCGAGCAAGAATTTCAATCTTGTTTATAATAGAGTGGATTAAGGAAGTTTTAATTCGTTAATCGATAAAAATGCCCCAAAGAGATCGTGATTTAATGCGAAAAATGGGAATCAGGCCTAATTGTCCTCTCTGCCGAGCGGTGTATAGAGGACAGGACTTGAAGCTGGTTCGAGAGGTGAAGGGCCGCTACCTTTTCCATATTTTATGCCCCGGCTGTCACGCCTCGATCATCAATATTACAATGGACAACCTAATCGGGGTAAGTTCTTTGTATATGGTTACTGATTTTAGTCGAGAAGACTTAGTGAAATTCGTGGATAGTTCTCCTGTTCTTTGTGATGAGGTAATTGAGACTTATGAGCAATTAACTGCCGACTCTCTGTCTGGTCCTTTTTCCCCGGAAGCAAAAAATCTTAAGCAACAATTAAGAAGATAGGCAAATTATGGCTAATTTAAATTTAAAAGTGGAAAAGAGAAAAGCTAAAGAGAAGCCTAAAGTTTTAAGGAGCAAGCGGGGGATGATTCCAGCAGTGCTTTATGGTCATAAAGTGAAGAATATACTCTTGGCTGTTTCCCAAAAAGAATTTTCCAATGTTTTCCAGATCGCTCAAGAGAGCACAATCATTGC
>SDBT01017254.1_pt1 | contig 11408 bp, 12 predicted proteins | sample 2277101 | NCBI WGS metagenome assembly SDBT01 (sample SAMN10404973, study PRJNA504765) | marine sediment metagenome | isolation source: marine sediment core GS10_PC15, 103 cmbsf | place: Arctic Ocean: Southern Knipovich Ridge | collected 2010 | reverse complement strand
CAGCTACCATGTTCGTAGTAACTGACCGACCGTTCGTATCACCCCCTCAGGTGATCAGGAGGCACACTTCAGAAGCTTGATCGCTTCGTGAAGCACGATGATACCTGTGTTCCAGCGTGCCATCGTGAAGATCACGATGCCGTCACCAGCGCGAGTGAACTCGTCACGGATGATGCTGAAGCCAGTACGATCGATGATGGTGTACCCACGTGCGAAATCACCGAACGCAACGGCGTAAGCGTTCGCCGCTTCGTCGGGCATCGAGTTCGCGATGATGTACGGGAAACCATTGATCGTGTTCGGAGTCGCACCGTTCAGACCGGGCTGCCAAAGGAACGCACCCTTCTCGTCGCCAGCACTGATGGCATCCTCGCGCTTCCCACGAAGCGATGCGAGGACTCGGCGATTGAGAACATAGACGGGGTTGTACCCAGTCTTCAATTCGCCAGTCAGCTTGACCATGTCAGACACAGAAACCAAAGCCGAAGTGTCACCAGCCAACGAATCAGTCTGAAGGGTTGCGTCCTGCACGATTCCGACAGGCTGCTTCACTCCGTTGCCAACGATGAACCCGTTACCTTCACCGAAGCCGAAAGCCTCGCTGGAGTCCAGGGTAATCTCAGCCTCCATGTTGAACACGCTGTCCATCAGCATGTCCTTCGTAATCGGAGTCTGGAACGTCTGGCGATACGGAGTCACCGTGACGTTCCCGTACTGCGAAGCACTTTCCGAAGCAGAGCCCGTCTCGCCTTCGTACGTAGCGGTCGGGATCGTATTACGAATCGACATTTCCAACGACTTGTTGGAGATGGTCCGAACGCGGGCGACGGAGCGGAATGGATCGATTTCCGTGATCTTCTTCGTGATCACCGGATCCATTTCGGAGGTCGTCAGAACACCACCATCAACGGCGGAGTCAGTCCGGAGCAAAGCCTTCTGCTCCATCGAAATTCCCTCGGTACCTTCACGGCACCAATCCGTCATGGCCTTGTACTCTTCCGTCGTACTGAACGCTTCGGGCGGAAGACCTGCGTGCTTGTTCCGAGCGAACGTCGCTTCCAGCTCATCAACACGCTTGTTGATTTCGCCATTCTCGACGCCCTTCTTCTCGAGCTCTTCGGTCAGGCTCTTGAGCTCGAGCGTCTGCTTCGAAATTTCCGAATTCGCAGCCGTAATCTCAGCGCTCTTCGTTTCCCAACCATCGAGAACACCGTTCAGTCGCTCTACTTTCTCGGGGTCCATGCGACTCGAGGCGACTTCCTTTTTCAGCTCCTCGAACGCTGCACCAATTTCATGCGGTTCCATTTTTGAGTTTCCTTCTTTCGAGTTGATAGGTCAGTCGCCCTGCCCTAAAGTACCTCACGGATTTCTGAAAATCCTTTTTCCAGAACATCCATCAAGGCTTTCTGTTCGTCCACTTCTTCCTTTGCAGGCTTCAGCGGCTCACGACTCCGAACCAAGTATCTCACGGCTGCCTTGCTAAACAAACCAGTCGCTCGAAGTCTTTGCTCCAGGTCGCCGTCTTCCCAACCCTTCACTTCGTCAAGTCCATAGAAATGAGCCGTCTCGAATGGAGAGTCAATATTCATCTTGGCGAGGTATCGTTCGGCCTGAACAATCAACGCCTTCGTTTCTTCGCTCTCGTCCAGTTCCTTGAGTTCAAGGGATGCGTCTCTGACTGCTTGAGGAACAGCCACGAGCTTGCCGTCAAGAACGTCGCCGATAAGAAATCGCTCGTCACCGCAAAGAAAAGCATGAGCTCCATTACCAATGCGGAAAGGCATCTCGTCAATCCGTTTCCTGGCCTCAGCAGACTTGAACTCAAAGTCTGCGGGTGCGATATCAAGTTCGATGAAATCATGAACTAGCCCCTTCACCTCTGTGATTGGTGCGTGCCTGTTCTTCGGCTCATCTACGATACTGCCTTCGCCGATAATCGCTTTGTAGATATCACGAGTCGCCGCATTAACTCGATCTCTAATCGTACGGAAACCAATAGAGAAGTCAGTCAACACTCCCTGCTTCACCATCGAGTACAGCTCGCGACCACGCTTCGTCTCAAGGTTCACCTCACCCTCAACCCACAGACCGATGGCGTCTTCCTTGACCTTGTCGATGGGGAATCCACCAACAGATTCTCCATGATTGTCACAGAGTCGAATCTGGCGATCTCCACGTCGCTTATGTTCAATGATCGAATCCTTGAACGCACCAGGCATGAATCGATCTGGCTTCCCATATCGACCGGGCTGAATATCCGGCTTCCAAGAAGCAAGATAACCACGAACGATTCCAACAGGGACACCGTTTCGAGTAACTTGAGAACCGGTCTCAAGAACATCAGATGAAAACTTATACTCAATCATATTCTCAATCCTAACGTGCTTGTGTGATAAATCCATCGAATGAAGATATCAAATCAATGTTCGCGGTACTTCCGATTAACTGCACCTTGATTATGCCTGGACCTTCGAAAACCTTAGGTGGATTATATTCCCGTATCCATCGTTCGTCTGTAGTCACTTCGAAACTTTCCTTATTTGTCCAGGCAGTACCGAACACGGCATTGACTGCTGGATCTTCCATCCACAGCACTTTTCCAGTAGCACGCAACGCCACTCCAGCAGTCTTGATCAACGCCGCCCTGAATTGATTGAGATGCAAGATCATGCGACTTGAGACTCCAAAGATCGCCATCTGAGTCTGACTATTCCCAGCAATTATTGCTGCGGTAATCGTCGAATCTGGTGCAGCAGCAGTCGCAGTGATATGACCCACATTGAATCCATTCGCACCCCAAGTCAATCCTCTCATTCTATAGATCATCACGTATTCGTTCACTGTGTTGACGGGATTAGTCCCATCGAGGATAACCGTTTCATGTACATCCCAGCGGTCATCCCAAGATGTTAATCCATGAATGAGAACTGTCTGCAGTCCCAATCCCTCACCGTCGTCAGCACCATTGCTAGAAACGATCGAATGAATACGTGCAGCAGTCGGAGCGACCCAAATGATTGTTCCGCCCAGAGCAACGATAGCGGCGGAAGCGCCATCATGAACATCAGTAGGAGTTGCGTCGAGATTATCAGTCTCTCCAAATTTGTTGATCGAAACATTCATGATGCAACTCTCACGTCTGCGGAAAATTTAGGTAACGGAATCTCGCTACTGTCGAATGTAAAATTGAATTCTTCAGTGAGTGACTCAAGAGTTACTCGAATCCCATCACCATAGTTACCGAGAACACCTGGAGAATATCCTCCACCAATGACGAGGGCCTCCGGATTATTTTCTAGAATTTCTTTTATTCTTGTCTCAAGCGCCGGATCAGTCTGGATATCAATCATCTGCACTTCTCCCATCGCAGACTTCTTTGACTGTAGATCAAAGACTATGAATCCAATCTCCAGCCGATCTCTTCGTATGCGTATCGTTTTCAGCATCAGTACCCTCGAAGGATTGCCCACAACATCTCTATATGTTCTGGATCTTTCGCGATCATAGTCTTGAACCTGGAACGATTGAACAATGACTCTATTCCCATGCTTAGAACTTCGGTGTGTCCCTGGAGAAGTTCTGGCGTCCCTGTGTGTTCTGGCATACGACCGACGTAGTCATTAAAGAATCCGTCTTTGTATCCGTGACCATTATTCCCTCCAGCAATCTTCGTAATCTTTTGACCTTTAGTTTTCGCCTGCGCGATTCTTACCTTAAGGAATTCGTTAATCCGACCACTAACTGCGTCATTTGCATACTCAAGATGATGACCGAGTTCATGTGCAAGGGCTCCAGCATCGTCGTTCAATCCATAAGTGGTAACATTCTGAAAACGGTTTGCAGTCGGTCTTATGTTCCTTTGAACTTGGTAACGAATTTTATGATGCGAGCTCTGAATCAGATTACCCGCGACCATTCCTTCATCGGTTAACTCTTTGTACGTTTTCCTGATTCTATCTTCAAACCTTCGTTTCATCAACGGGCCTGTCTTAGTAAAGGAACCAGAAGTCAATCCCGAAACAGCATCTTCAGCAAGGGCGACAGGCTTTACATCGTTCAGAGCATTTAACTTCTTAAGACCTTCCTTCACCTGCTCCAGTGCGGTGTCGACTTGAGTTGACTGAGTATTGATGGAGCGAAGATCAATACCCAGTGATTGCATTTCCTTTCGTGCTGCAGAGATTGACTTGCCAAGCGACGTTTCGAAATGATTAAACTTCCATCTTCCATTCGGGGGTTCAATGCCAAAACTATCTCTCAGTTTTAACTGAGCCCCTCTATTCCCACGCTCTGCTGCGTCAATCCAAGCTATGATATCCTCATCTCGATTTCCTGCTTTCCTAAGCGCCGCGCTGAGTCGTTTCTTAGTTTCCTCCGGGTCAGGCATCACCAAAACATCATCAAGATTATCGGGCGATTTCACAACTCTCTTTGTAGAAGCCTTCTTCGGTGCAGATTTCGTAACCTTTGGAAGCCTTGTTTTCTTGAGCTTCGGTGGAGGAGCGAACGTTTTCTGTCTTATGAACGGAGGGAGGCGAGTAATGTCTGTGATGTCTATTCCGAACTTCCTGCCCTGAATCGTGAACGTGCTGCTCGGATGCATCTTAACGAGTCGCTCTGTCCTTCGTTTAATTTCTCCTAGTCGCTTCTCAATTTGCGCTATCTTTTCTACGTTGCCTTTGATCTGAGCCTTCTCTAGATTTTTTGTGAACCGTTCAAATCTAAGCTGCTTCTCTATGATCTTCCCTTCTAGCCTCGCGATCTCTGCGAGATTACCAGCTTCTACTAGAGCCCCATCTGCAAACCCATCGAGAATGTTCTGACTGAATCTTTGCGCTCTCGCGGGAGCGATTGCGCCAATGTCTTCCCTCTTGACCCGTCCCTTCCTGATCTTCGCGATCGCAACTCGATCATAGTAGGCGGAGCAGCGACATCGCTGAATGTTTCCCTGCGAAGCTCCGAGAGAAATATCTCCTGGAAAAAGGAGTGCCTCTCCGCTGACGTTAAACGGTTTATCCGGGAGACGAGCTTGTCCATCTGCTCTGAGATGATTGAATGCTCCAACTCTAACACGACTGTCTCCAAGTGAGTCCCATATCTTGATCTTCTTCTCGCCTGCTGCCTTCAGTTCCAGATCGGTTTCGTCACCGAGAAGCACGGCGGCTTCCACGAGCTTTGCGAATTCTGCTGACCATTGAGTTTCATAGATCGATATGCCATGAGATCTTCCCGCCAAGATTCGTTCGAGGTTAGCCGCTGCCACTCCAGCAATCTGTCCACGGGAAGCCGTGGGGTGATCTCGTTGAGCACGTCCGATCGCTTGCTCAATGTTCTTTTGAGTCGTGCGAAGAATTCTCTGACTCTGACCATCTACCCGTTCCCTGTAATGGAATTTCAACGTGCGATTTACGATCGCTGATTCTTCCCTCGTTATCCCTACATCTTTCGGAAGTACATCCCGAATATCGTCCTTGAAAATGTCACCGACTTTCCGATAGTGCCGAGCGAGCATCTGTGGGATATCGCTTGTCCTTGTGACATCAAGTACCGATCCGCTTTCTCTATATCTTGTTTCAACTGAACGGACTACCTTCTGGTGGAATCGCACTACCTTCGTATGGAGTTGAAGTTCAGCTGTCCGTTTCCTCCGAACGTCGATCTGAGTTTGCCTTCGTGGCGCAGCCACTAGATGAGTTCATGAATGATCACGCTTACTGCTAGATCGGTATTCGCAATTTCTTCGATAATCAATCTCCTACCAGAAGAGACGTAGAGCCCTGGACTCATAGATCGCGAATTGTTCGAATGGACTAGATACTTTGGAGCGATTGGATTCGATGCGCCATTGTCATTGCCAATGATCATCGTTGTCAATGCTGTATGGTTCGGATTACTCGTTGAGCCGAACAAAAGCGGTGCCTCGTTCAAGTCAATGAGTTGAGCATCGGCGAGAAAGAATACCGGAGTAATCGTAGCAAAATCTAGTTTATGTACGAAGAATCCTTTAGCTCCAGCGATTATCTCAACAATACCAGTCCCACCCGCAATGCTGCTGACAGCGATACCACCAGAGAGTTGAATGATACTTCCAGTCGGTCCATCCATTTCTTATTCTCCAAATGTAGGCGGTGCCGGACTCTTGGGTTCCGGGGGATCGCCAATGATATCAGAAGCTTCGGACATACTCATGCCGAAGGCTTTCGCCATGATCAATATTGCACTCGTTTTCGAAAGCTCGCCAGAGCCTACGGAAGTAACGAGTCCAATCATGGAAGTAACTTGAGCACCGTTCAATAGCGCTGATGGATCTCCCAGAGACTCCGCGTCATCGTCTTCAGGATCTTCAATGATTTCCGGTTCAGTCTCAGACGGGTCAAACAGATCCGCGTCTTCGTCAAAGGCGTCTGAGCCATCCGGAACCTTTGAGCTTTCGACATAGAGAATGTTACCACCCTCTGTATCCTCACGACCGAGGATTCCACGCAACTCATTGCGAGACTCGATGCCGAGCTCCTTACGAAGCTTGAGTTCTCCAAGCGTTCGCATCTTCAATGTCGTAATCTGCTCTTGATCAACGGTTAGTCGCCATTCTCCCTGCTCCATCCCGTATCGCGGGAATAGGAGCTCGGCGAGCCCACCGAACAAGATCTTAGCGAGAGGAAGAACTCCGTCATCATAAAGCGCTAGGATTGCGACTTCATAATTGTTCATCGTGCTCGCTGAAAGTGAAACTAGAGGCAGAGGCACTCCATAAACGAGAGCGAGCGTCTGCTTGATCATTTCATGGAGGTGAGCGAAATCCATCTCCTGATTCGTCGCGCCAGACTGGATGATCTGAAGCTTGCTTCCTGCGCTGACTCCCACAGTACCGGCTTGAGCAGCTCCTCCGTATTGTTGCCTCGTTCGGATCTTCGTCTCTCTGAAATCGTCTTCGTCCATATCCTCTTCAAAGGCGAAGTGAAGTGAGAGGCGACCGCCCTTCTCGAGGATGGATACGTTGTGCTCTGTCCCGAGAATCGCTTGACGAATATCACGAGAAGCAGACTTCAGGAGCGACTGACCACGAATCCGAGAGCCTCGGTCCGTAGCGTAGTCGCGAATCATCTTAAACTCGCGGACATTGTCTCGATCAAAGAAGCGCAGTTGGCGATCAATGATCTGCTGCGAGTAAACGTCGTTGAAGAAGACTCCCCCAACTTGATAGATCGAAGGAAGTCCGTTTCCGCCTTCAACCGGAGATACATCCGATGGACTGATTGGATTCAGCTCCAACGGAGGACGAACCGGATTGCCAGTGGCGACCATCGTCGTTTCGCCTGTGATAAGGTAGTGATTCGCGATAGCCTTGAAGAACAGTTCCTGTGAGAATCCTGGTGCCGGATTGCGCAGGAGATCAAGGAGAGGATGGTCGCGAGTGACCTTCCCTTCCTTGATATTGAAGAGAACAGGCTCAATGCAAGAGAACGGTTTCGAAATCTTGTTCACCGGGATGCTGACGAACGAAGACTGATCATACAAGCCCATCGCAGACTGAGCTGAGTGGGCGTTCGTAAATCCGTACTTTATGAAGTCAGAAGCGTTCTGACTCAGATTCACTTCGAATGATTTCTTCTCTTGGACTGGGATAGAACCAGTCTCTAAATCATTCCCGAACCATTCGGCGATTGGATTCATCGTGTTGATAGATTCCTAGAGATAGCAGACGCAGCCCACATCTTCGCTTCTTCAAGCTTCGTCATCATGATAGACTTTTCCCTGCAATCAGGAACGAGGTCATTCAAGTCTTCCGCAAGCTCAATGAACTTGTCGGTAACATCTTCCTTGCGAGCGGCACCTTCGCGAGTGGCTTCATAGTACGTGAATCGCTCTTCTACGTTGTTCATACCCACTCGCCTTCGTAGAGTTCTCGATCTAGAGCAAAGAAGCTAAGGAGATTGAAGAACAGAACCTTCATATCTGAGCTCCGAGTTTCGCAGACAAGAACATATGCGCTTGAGAGGATGCGTCGACCATATCCTTGAACTTGCCTCTCGGGAATCTCGTATGTTCCTTGATATACGCTGCAGTCCACGGTCTTCGAAGAACTACGACATCTCCATTCTCTACGGTCGTTGCCCACGGTTCTGCACGAGTGACCTTGTCGCCTGTCACTCGATCAATCTTCACTTTGAATCCACGGAGGTTCCGAACGGTAGCCTGAGCAGATTCTTTTCCACCCGAGCCCGGCTCCTGCTCAATCGAGACCCACACTTTCCGTCCGTCGCATTCGGCGTTCTTCTTGATCCGCTTTTCTCGCTTAGGAGCTTCTTCCTGAAACGCATCGCAATCCAGAACTGCGACCATTCCATTCTGAAGGTTCGCCATCAACACTCCAGCGGTTCGAGCTCCTCCGCCAGCGGTTCCGGCCTTATCCCATGCCCTCCATGCTTTCTTGATCGGCGAAGGTAGGACATCTACGATCATGAAGCTTTCCTTCTTGAACATCCCTCCGGCACGAGCTTGCGGTTGTTGCTGGAACTGGGAGGACCATGCGTAATCGGTGATCTCTCCCTGGATCTCCACTACTGCTCTCGCGCTGAATCGTTCGGGGCAGAGGAGTTCGCCTTCCACTGTGCGAGGATCCTTGAAACCGAGCGAAGTCCCTTCGTCTACCACCTCGTCTTCTGCGTTCTCAGAGCCTGTCGCGACAACCTTCAACGAGCACTTATGAGCGAAGTCAACGATGCACTTCGGATCATACTCCATCGCAAGATTCAGATGTTCGTAGCCCATCTCCACGAGAGCTTCATTTGTGGCATCGTCAAAGTGAACACGCTGCATGATGTAAATAATCGCACCAGTCTCGCGATCGTTCAAACGAGTGGGAAGTACCTCTCGGCAGTACTCAATCGTTTCCTTCCGCTTCGCTTCCGATTCGCCATCTGCTACGTTGTGCGGATCATCAAATGCTATGATGTCTCCACCTTCCCCAGTTGCCGCCCCTCTGGTTGAGATCGCCAATCGATAACCTGAGTCTGTGTTCTCATATCGCTGCTTCTGGTTTTGATCGGACGCTAGTTTGATATCGGTCCCCCAGTAACCTTGCATGCATGAGAAGTAATCGCTCTCAAGGATCTGCCTTGACTTTCTCGCGTCTCTCGTGGACAGTGGTTGATGGTAGCTTCCACAGAGCCACCGGAGGGACGGCTTCTCAATCCATGACCACACTGGCGCCATCACGGTTGAGACAGTAGACTTGCTCATTCTCGGAGGCTCGTTAATGACTAGTCGTCGAAGGTCCCCTTTGATTGCTGCTTCAATGTGTTCGCACTTCGCATCAATGTGCCATCCGCCAATATACTTCGTAGCGGGCTCAATGATATGCCAATGATTCTTAACGAAATGGCGAAGCTTCTTCTTAGAAAGCTCCGCCTTTATCGCGAATTGGTCACTGACAATGTCAAGCGCGGCCGACATTCATCCTCTCTGTTCTGATCACATCATTGCCGAAGATTTTCCCTTCAATCTCATCAGCGATATGGGATGGAACAAGGAACCCGCCATCTCCATGAACGGAGATCTTGGAGACGGCGCGATCGAATGATTTGGCGAAGTCTCCCCTGATCACCGCTTCCAGGTCAAACGCGGAATCAGGAAGAAGCTGAGTTGAACATGGGAACGAAGGCGGAAGTGCCATCTTCTTGATTTCAGCGACAGAAACCGTCTCGGGAAAGATGCTCGCTTCTTTCGCAACGACGGGGATCGCCGGAAGAGCGAGGAACGCAAGTGCTCGCTTTACGAAATCGCGTCTATTCATTTCGGTTCCAGGAGCACGACTTCTCCAGCCTCATTCGCAAGGCGTCCGCCACATCCGGTCAGGAGAGTAGCTTCGTGATTCGGAAAATCAAATTCTTCAGCGACATCCGTATGAACGAACATCGTCGGATTGTAATCCGTCTTCAATCCAGCCAACGTCTCAAGAAAAATCTCTTCTTCAGTCTTCTCAGGAACCACCGCCGGTGGAGGCAGTTCCATGAATTCTTTCGGAAGCTCAATTTCGCCAGTAGGAGAGAAACCCATCTTTACTCGTTTCTCCTTTCCTTCGTAAATCGTTGTGAACTCACCCGTGATTTCGCCTTGCATCTTCCGCCCTCTATCACTGTGAGATGTGGTCTCGGGCTCCTGCCGATCGCAACATCTTGAGTCGCATATGTCAATGGTCTCTGATTTAGAGTGTCTCGACACAAACGTGCGAACATGCTCCCGAACATCCAGCTCATCTATTCCTTCCTCTCCTCCTGGCGAGCACCGCCAGCGTCAGCCCCACAGTCGCGAGTTGGATAGAAGTCCCTGGCTCTGGAACAACGTGATACTCGAGGGCACGGGCCGCCACTATGTGAGCAGCGTCAGACCAGTGAATGCCGTCGATCGTATTCTTCCACGGAGCGTAGGAACCTTCGTTCCCCAGCTCTCGCGCATCCCATCCTACGATGACCGTTGAATCCGCCGCGATGATCTCTGCGTTGGCGATTGCGTAGCTGTCGATTTCCGCCTGGAACCCGATCCGGTAACTCGGGTTGTGGAGGACGAACTTCGTCGCTCCGCCGACCTTCAGTTGAGCGATGATGTCCAGGATGTTAGCCTTGTAGACGGCTTTGGTCACGCCTCCGCTGGCATCGTTTGTCCCCAGCATAATGGAAACCGTTGTGTACTCCGGGATGTGTGGAAGAGCGAAGACCGCAACCCCGCTCGAGACCCAACCGGCGGTCGAACTACCGCTGACCGCGACCGACAGACAATCCATGTCCGCCATCAGGCAGTATGGCAATCCGGTCATCTGGAGATCGGGGGAGTTGTCCGATATGGAATCCCCGATCACGAGAGCCGAGACCAGGGAGACCAAGAGTGCTGAAATCATTTGCAGGGCCTTTCGCGAGTCGAGATCTGTCGCCCGTGCACGTAGATGGACTTGAGGGCGAAGTTCTGATGCTGCGCCCAGTCGAGGTGGTGTGTGACAAGGCCGAAGCAGCCTTGATCCGGCACCTCGGAGATACTGGAGCCAGAGACTTCCTCCCACTGTTTGCACAGCGCGCCGGATGTGCATTCCCCACCGCGCGCTCCGCCGCTGGAGGAGAATCCAGTGGTGAGCCACGTGCCGCAAGGTCCTACGCCCATAGCAACTTCCATGTGCTTCCCCGCGACAGGGGTGCCGTTATAGACCTCTTCAAATTGGATCTTGTAGTCGAAGGCGAACGTGGTAATCTGATTCGTTAGTTCAGTCTTGTCGAGATATTGCCATCTAGCTTGATTGGCTCCGGATTGGACGATCGGTGCATCGCTGGGCCGAATGAATGCGGTACCAGCGCTCCAGAACACGGCTCCCCAGTTGCCGTTGACCGAGCCGGTCGTACCGAGGGTCTGATCGATGT
>SDBT01017253.1_pt1 | contig 11408 bp, 9 predicted proteins | sample 2277101 | NCBI WGS metagenome assembly SDBT01 (sample SAMN10404973, study PRJNA504765) | marine sediment metagenome | isolation source: marine sediment core GS10_PC15, 103 cmbsf | place: Arctic Ocean: Southern Knipovich Ridge | collected 2010 | reverse complement strand
CACCCGTACACGTGATCTTGCCAATTCATAAAGTCCGAAGGCATCGCCCGTGCCCCCATACCAATCCGGATTCCCATCTGGAACTCTCTTCCCCAGCGCCCAAGCATTTAAAAAATATTCTTCGGAAAAATTCTCCGCCTGTGCCATATTACTATTTATATCCAGTAAACTATTTAAGCCCGAAATTGCCAAATCTCCAGACTGCGGCAATCTGATAATATTACCACTACAATCGCATGTTTGTGGAAAATCACAACCCATGGCCTGTCCGTATGTGTTGCGTGCTTGCCCCGTAGGCCCGCAGCCTGGTAAGTATTCATGGCCAAATTTCAAATCACAACACACCCCGGTTCCCGTGTAACCCTTCCCTGTAGGATCAAATACTTGACCCTGGACAATAGAATAAGCTGTCGCTCTCGTAAACTGTAAAAATTTTAATGGTCCCTCGTTTGCTGCCGCTCTAGAGGAGCACCAGTCGGTGCCAAAAAGATTATTATCTGGATCAATTATAACTTGTCCTAATCCAACCAACCCAGTGCCGGAGGGATCGGTAGTGGTGATCTTGGGTTCATTTTCATTCCATTGCTCTCTAGGAACTTTCCCAAACTCATTACTCCACGGCGGTAGACCATCTTGTTTTGCTTGAAAATCTAATGGCCAACTCTCAATACTCCGAAATCCACTAAGTGGATCACATGCTAGAGATGAATCAAGACTAGTACCAAGAAATTGGTTATATATACTATCCCTTCCCATACTTAATTTAACTGGCTGATAACTTAATGTCTTGTTTTGTTTGCAAGCAAATAATCCTCTTTGTAAATTTACACCAATTTGATGATTTTTTTCTAAATTTGGTTGATTACTACACTTTTTTGTAAAAGCCCCATCGACACATAATGCAAACCCTTTTTGTAGTTTGTGTTTCATATTAAAAGTTCTGGTATTGCGTAGCATACCATTTGTATAAAAGCCAACCTTTCCATTATAATTTCTACATCTGTCTCTCGTTGCTTGCTGCTGAAAAGCTCTGACATTGCTTTTATATAGAGTCCTTGCATTAATATTTCTTGTTCTATCTGAACTTGTTAACTTGGGTTTATTATTATTAAAACAATTCATTTATATATAAATAATTATATTTAAATCAATCATATAGACATATTAGATTTAATGCCATAGAATAATCCATATTATTTAGGTCTAAAATTCTTCCCAATTCATCTGTAATTTGTAGCTCTAAGCGTGAAATATCCACTGGTCCAAAATATATACGTTTCTTTAATGAATTATCCTGATTTACATTATTTGCGAGTGATATACCTGCACTATAATCCGCTGAAGCTACAGCACTAGTGCTTACTCTGGCTAATACATTGCTACGTCCCAGAGATTCATTATAACTTGGAATACAAAAATTATTAACATTCTTATTATAGTCATTTACTATAATGTAAAGATATTTAACCCCCCAACCATCATAACAACCTTCTGATACATATGCTGTCGCCCCCTGATAACTACCTAACCGATAACCAATAACCCAACCATAATTACTAACAATGCCACCATCGGGTTTTAAATCAAGGGCTGGCGGAATATCCGTTCCACCCGAATAATGAGAGGCGCGCCCTCTACCATGATGTCCGCCCGTCGCAATATAATTAGTGGCACCTTCTCCCGCCGCGCTTTTATTAAAATATATACTGAGTTCATTGGTACAAGTGAGAGATGGTTCATTTATTAATTTTAATAATTTAGTTACTGTCATAGTCGGAGCATAGGCAAATTTTACCGTCGGCCCGTCGACAAATACGGACCCGACACCCGTGTTGGGGGGTGGCCATGACGGCGAACCAGCTTTACAAATCGGATTCCAAGTTGCATTCCCTTTAACATATGATATTACCGTCCTTAAAGAAAACTCATCAATTGACACCTGTGGATATGCCATCGTACCATGTAAGAATTTTTGAAGATGTTCATAAGGGACCCAGACATTGCTGCTAACGTCAACCGTAGGAGCCGCCGTAGGATCCACCACGTCCAAATTCTCGTAATATGCGCCAAGTTGTTGAAATAAGTATACTAGCGCCTCAAAAGGCTGTGTTGCAATCTTAAATTGATTATTTAAGGCACGCATCATTGCATCACGTTGATAATTACCATCTGGAACAGCAATATAATACCATAATTGTAGTGGATTAAAATCTGTTGATAGGGAACTTTGGGCTACTGGCGCCTCCGTGGCGCTGGCCGTCACTATGAGCTCTTTCAGATTGACATCACCTGCATCCAGCGCGCGCGAGCACACTGCATCTGGATAAATAAAGCTACGTGCTCCTCCAGTCATTGGGAACGGGGTAAGAGATGGGATGGATGTCTCAGTCAATAGTGCAGCGAGCTGAATCCGCGCAGGATCACTCCAATATATCCATAAATAGTTATTTCCTAGTGATTTCGATATCTGAAAATAAGACGTGGGAAATTCAAGTGCGGAAAGTTCCATAGATACCACGCGTTTAACGACCGTGGGAAGAGTCAGTTTATAATCGGTACTTAAGGTAGTATAATAATTATCTCTAAATCTTGAGTCAAGACAGAGCAATTTGTGCATTGTATTTTTATCAACCTTGTCATCTGTGGTTTCATCTCTAGGTACAGCATTAATTTTCTCAACAACATCATGAATTCTTCTAGGAACCGGATGATTAGGGTTACCAATAAGTTCATCTGTAGGTAGATTAATAAATTCTTCCCTTTTTATTTTTAGTAAAATGGTTCTTGTAGTCTGAAGAAACTTACTTATTGCTTGTTTTTTTTCTTTGGATACGTTTGCATCCATCAAGAGTTTTTCCCGGAGTTCATTTTCATTATTGATTATATCCTCTAGAGAATATGGATCTACAAGGTTAAGTAAATCTTTCAATTCATTAATATTATAGTCTTTTATTTGAAGATTGAACTTTGACATCTAGTATATATATTCTAGGAGTAAAATATTTATACTATATTATCAAAAATAGACTTTCCTTTCTCTAAACACCAGAATTGTATCGCTAAACATGGAAATATTCTTATATACGTAGGTATTAATCCTTGATAAAGTCCGGAAAATCCCTTATTTTTAATAATACTTTGAAAACCATGAAGAATACCATTGTACTTTGGAACCTCTGGACTAAAATCGGCCATCTGGAAATGCCTACGTAAAAGATCAGTAGGATAGGTAAGGGTAATTGAAGACATGCCTGCAACCCCGCCGGCAAGTAGCTTGGCAGCAGTGGGATCTACATACCGCTGAAAATAATCCGAATATAAATTAAAAAACATAAAATTAAAAGCACTAAAAGGACCAAACCCTAAGATACTTATTCCAATTCCTCGGTATAGTTGATGCAAACTAAGTTTTCTAACTACTTCAATAGGATTAGAATAATGAGACTTATTCATTTGTAATGATAATCTGGTTCTGATTGTTTCCATTGGATATATTAGTACCATTGCACCAACGCCCGCAATACCGCCACTAAAAAAGTGCTGCATTTTTCTATCTTTAATATCCTTAAATAGACCTATTTTACATTGTTCATAAATAGCATAATTTATAGCAAACTGTGGAAATACACGGCAACTATTAGTCATATTACCTTTCCAGAGATGGCGCAATCCTTCTCTTTTTACTACATTCCGAATATTTGACTCTTTTAGATAGGAATTTTGTCTTTGAATTTTATATAATTCTAATGGGGCGGTTGCCGATCTTGAAATTACACCAGCTAGACCACCAATTAGGAGATTTTCTATCATATAATATTACAATCCCCATAGATTTAATATGATTTCTCTAGTATTATTGTCTAAATTAGACATTATATACCATTTCTTCTTTTTGGGATCCCATTTTGTTCCTAATTTTTTACCTTTTTCCTTATCATCAAATGGTAAATTTAAATATAACCTTTTCGGTCTAGCATTATAACTACATTCTGTTTGACCAATAGCTAAATTTGCAAGACGATCTGCTCCCTCATTTCCCCTACTATGTTCATCATCCTTTCCAGTATGAGCTGCAATATAGTGAAATACAACATTGTTACAATTCTTAAAGGTATAATAAGCATCTTTTACCAATTCCTTATTAGGAATGGGTTTTTTCTTTACCCAGCCAACTTTCTCTAACTTTGCACCATATTCACCACAACACCGCATAGCATACTTAGAATCAGAATAAATATTAACTGTAAAACCCGCTAATATTTCCCGTTTAAGAATTTCTGCTACCTTTAAAATTGCTTTTACCTCTGCCGTATTATTTGTTTGTTTACCCTCTATTCTTTCACTACAGTTCCGATAGTCATTTTCTCCAAAATAGACTCCGAGTCCGGCCTTTGCCCCCTTTTGACCATTTCGCGAACATGCACCATCTGTGTATACTGTTACTTCCATCTATTATATCTAAGAATAAAATAGATTTAAATCAATTTAAATAAAACCCAGTTGTTGGTATTTTTAACCACTCTTCATAACAGTAATTTGAACAGAATTTGTAATGTTTATGACCAATTTTAGCCGTGCGTACAGTATTCTCTTCAGATAATTCATTTATACATCCTAAATAACTGCAATCAATTGGATAATTTTTTTTTCGTACTTCCATTGTTGTAGTTTCTTTTTTTTTCGGTTTTCTTGGAGAATAACATAATGAAATGATAAATGCCATCATTATAGTATAATCATATTAAGATTTACCAAATTGTATAATAGAATTCTGACGCTGAGTACAACTTTGATTTAACTTATAATTAAACCCATCACATTTTTCTCCATAAAAACGCGGTATCTCCAACATTGGTTCAATATTTTGTTTGTGTAAACAACAACATATTATACTACCCATATATGTATAATAATATAAAAAGTAGCGCGGTTCCCTTTTTATAGTGCTCTTTTTCAAGTGCAAAAATAACTTAGATAATTGATAAGTATTATTAAATAATGAACGTATCAATAAAAACGGACAAACAGATGTATCAGTTTGCCAAGTCGGTTAAATATTTGACCATTTTTCCAGATAAAACAATTAAACATTATCCTTCGCTTAGAAAAATTGCAGAGGATATTTGTGTGGACTATACAACAATATCAAAGAAATTAGCGGAAAATAATCCTTGTCTTTGTCAATCTCAAAATGAAGGTTATATTTTTTTTATTCGGAAACTGTAGCTTTTTTTGGAGCACCCACATCTCTAATCCAAACCTGTCTATTATTACCATCATTTTTAACACGTGCTATATCTGGTCCCCGATCATCGAGTAGCATAACGGCCATAGCGGCATAGTTATGTAGATCAATCAATGTATCTCGTAGTGATTCAGTATTAACTAGATTTACTCCTGACTTTGTAATACTATTCAATCTTGAAATTTTATCGCCCATTCTCACAAGAACCCCAACAGGACCGTAAGTTGCAAATGAGTCTCCATAATCAGCATTCTTTCGCCTAAAAAGTTCAAGTGCTTCTGTTTGAACTTTTTGCATTTGTACAACGCGGTCAGACATGGTTCTAATGAGTATATAGCATAGTATAGCTTTATTTCAATTTTATATCTATCAATAATACTAGATTTCTATTTTTTAACTTTTGGACAACAAGAACAGTTACCAGATGCCACACATTGTGTATTGTTGCCTAGTAACCCCCCAAGATTTTTTGATTTGGGATTATATGGACAATTATTATCCTTATCACATTTAAACTCATATTTACCCATATCCGGTCCGCCTGGTATCCGATTTTTGCAACATTTTGTGCTGCAACAAGATCCTTCTTCCGCACCCACCGCTTCTACAGGTCCAAATAAAGGCTTTACACCAAAACCTAACCCATGCCACACAGTAGGCATTTCATTCTTGCGAACTGCCCAATATGGATAAACTCCACTCCTAGATTCACCAACGTAATTCGCTTGACTGGCCGCATCATTACATTTAAATGCAGTACGGCTCCTTCCAAGAAATTTAGTTTGTGGTTTAAATGTTGCATTTGAGTTACAACCTGGATAATTTGTACATCCGGCGGCTGTTCCGGTACGATTTCTTGGTTGATGGATAAAGGCTGTCCGATTACGCACTGTTGGCATTTGTTCTTTTCGTAATACTCCACCAGTTCTCCGAGCTAAATAGCGAGCATATGAACCATGTTTGCGATCGACACCTGAAGCACCTTTGTATGCTGTTCTTCGGCGCGCTATGGGTAGACGATAAGTTGTGCTTTTACAGCTCGCAAGAGTTCCATAACGATTCGTTTTTTGTACGGCGGGAATAAGATCTCCGGGTCCGCCAGCTCTTAATAGTTTTGATGGGTCCGCGCTCTGCCCAACCTGACGGCTTACTGTCATAGCTTTACGCTGGAGTGTACCGAGAGAGGCCTGCATTTGGACTTGTTTATTTATCCGTTTTAAGTTATCAAGGTACATTGTTTTTTTCTGACATATTCCAGCCGGACAACTGCTACAATTATTAAAACATGGATTTGGTATTTGGCAATTATTTGAGTAGTTAAATCCTCCGTTGTACATATATATAATAGTGCTTATAAAAAATTGAAAAAAAAATTTTATTTTTTCTTAAAACTATACCGATGCATATTTGCTCATGTGGTAAACCATATAAGAGACTTAAATCTTTTCAAGAACATAGGGCATTATGTGAGATGATAAAACTGGCAACAGCCACGGAGAATAAGGATCACCTCCTAGATACCCCCTCTACACTAGATATGTGGTTAGCTGTCAAAGTGCTAATCCAAAAAAATATCCAGCTAGAGACAGAAGTCAAGAAACTGCGGAATTGGGTATCTATACAACGGAAAAAACTAAGTGTTATTGATTGGCTGAATGAACGTGCTCCACCAGAGATCTGTTATCCAGACTGGATAGAAAGCATAACATTAGATCAGGAAGATTTAGAAATGGTATTTCAACATAATTTTATAGGCGGTATGTTTCATATATTATGTCGTCAATTACCACTATGTCAAGGATTTGATCTTCCTATCAAAGCATTTGATCAAAAACTAAATACACTATTTGTTTACAATAAGAAAAAGTGGTCTGTAATGGATAGAGATGACTTTAAAAAACTTATTAGCTCTTTGCATCATAAACTCCAAAAGCAGTTTAATATATACAACAAAATGAATGAAAATCTAATTAATAACTTCAGTAAAAATGATATCTGGTATAAAAATATTAGTAAGGTTATGGGAGGACCATTGTCCTATGATATCTCTGTGGGAAAAATAAGCTTCAAAGTATATAATTATTTGAAGTTTAATTTAAGAGCTGTCACAAAATATGAGTTTACTTTTTAGAGTTACGTTTGCTTGTCTTTCCGCGTTTTCTCCTTTTATTCTTTGTCTTTTTACGCTTTTCCTTTCTCTCACTTGTCGCCATAAATAACCTTTCATCTTTTAAGCGTTTTACAGTTATTGAAAATAAGTACTGTTTGTTATAAACGGAGTCACGAATTCCAAATAATAACTCTGGACCCCTTCTTAAACCTTTAAAGATGAATGGTCCCCGAAACAATACAGATCCTCTATCATAATAAACGGCTTGTCCTTTTCGTAAAGATTTAAAGTTAGTCGGCGTCAATTGCTTTACCGGCGGACCATAAATGGTATGTGGGAATACTTGAACATTTTGACCTCTTGGTGCACGACGATACGCAAGTCGTCCATTAATAATTGCATTGAATGCCCTACCCTTATCGTCTTGAACCTGTAGATTTTTTGTCGTAAATTTATTTAATCTAGTTGGCTCACCGGAGTGCTGCAATTGTGGGCTTTTATCGGGAAATATGGATAATGAACTAGGAGGTTTTGTCAAATTTTTGCCCAATCCTAAATTTTTAAGAATTGTTCTGCGCTTCTTATTACTTTTTTTCGTTTTTCTCCGATCTTTATGTTTACGCCGTTTTGTCCGCCGCCTTTTAGATTTGCCGCCATTATGGTTCCGAACGAATTTTTTCCATCTTGATGAAAAAATATTTGGCATTTGTGTATATACTATTATATGATTTTTTTTAAAAGTACGTTGTTCTGAACTCATCAAAGGTTAAAATTGGAATGTTAAGTTCTTTGGCTTTCGCCTTCTTAGTATCATCACCTACACTTGAGTGGGCAATTAATAAAGCAAAGGTCTTTGCATTAACTGAGGTACCAATCTTAGTTCCCAGTGCAATTAGTCGTTTCTTTAGTGTTTTATCTTTTGGTCCCGTCATTACGACGCGCTTACCATATAGAGGATGGCTTTTATCCACGGTGGTTGCCCCCTGTTCTTTAAATTTTCTAGTTAGTTTAGCTTCTGTCATAAACTCAATAAAATCTGCGATTCTGGCTACAAATGTTGCAGCTCGTTTATAGCTTACATTATCTACCTTAGCTACTTGCATAACCTTGGTTTTTTGGTCCTCTGTAGATTCAAATATATTTGGATATTCATGGATAATATTCCTCAATATCGATGATCCCAGTCCCCTTCCGAAAACATTGGAAGCTGATGCTATCATAACTAGCGAGGCAGCTGTCACCACGGTATGGATATTTGTAAAGATTTTTTGTGCAGTTTTTTCCTTAAATCCCGGGACGGTCAAAAGATCATCCTTTGTCATGGCAAGAATCTTTGGTATAGTATTATAACCTGCTGCAATCAGTTTCTTTACATTACCAGGCCCCACTCCTGCAATATCTAGTTTTTTAAAGAAGAATTCAATATTTTTCTGCAGTACATCGGGATCATCGGCAAGATCACTGAGTGCATCAACGTGCGTATCGTTCCAATGCCATGGTACGGACGGCATTTTAGGAGCCGAGGCGGGTTGTATAATGGCTTGAATATGAGGTATGACATCTCCGCTGCGAACCAGTTGGATGATGGCGCCCACACCAATTTTATTCTCTTCCACAAATTTTGCATTAAATGCTGTCACAAATTCAATATCTGCACCACGGATTCTAACCGGTTCAACCTGAACCACGGGTTTTAAATATCTATCTTTGGAGGCAGTCCAGATAACATCTACAACTTTGACCTCTGCAACCTGATCTCCTAGAACCATTTTAAACGCAAAGGCAAAATCTGGATTCTGCGCGCGCCGGGGATGAATCTTATTATCCACGACGACGATTCCGTCAATTTCATAGGTGTAATTTTCTCGCCATTTAACAAGTAGTGTTGACAGTAATTCATTTGAAATTTTATCTACCGTTTCATGAAGAACTGTAATAACGGCATGATCTTCTAACCAACTCATCTGATCACTTGGCTTCAGACTTGGCTTTATTACTTCATACGCCACAAAGTCAATATCTTTCCATTTTTCTACTTCGCGTTTCTTTGAAGAAGCAATGACACCACTTACCATATTTCGTGCATTTTTATATTTAGCCGAGTATTTAGCATTGAATACCTTTTGAGCAATTACCAATTCTCCTCGGATAGCTATCCCCTTTTCCTTGGGAAGCGCCATATAAGGAATAATGTAGCTGATATCTAGACCATTTGTGGCTCCTCCGCGGGTATACATTCTTGGTTGTTCTCCTTCCGTGGTATACAATGCTGAAATTCCATCAAGTTTGGCCGAGATTTCTTTTGCTCCAGGATATTTTTTTAGATATTTTGGAAGAGCTCCAGTATCTGGTTTAATTTTCTCCATAGACCCAAGGAAATACGGAAGCGGGACCTTTTCTTTATTTGTTGGAGCCCCTATCTCACAAAATCTCGGATTTTTGGGATAGGTTCGTTGTCCATACTCCTTGAGGATATCAAATACATTGTCAGTCACAATATTCTCACCCGTATTATAATATCTTTTAGCTGCTAAATGGATCATATCACACATATCCTCTTCTGTGAAACCTTTTACGGTAGAAATACCATCTGTCTCCAAGAGTTTCCATTTTTTCTCTAAATCTATTACTTTTGGCGAAGGCTTGAGAGAGGCCGCCACTTTAATAGTGGTTCTTTTTTTAGCTTTCACCTTTCTAGATACCTTAACTTTTGCTACTTTTGATTCTCCTTTTGAAGAGACGGCGCTTTTCAATACCACGGATCTGCCATTTTTGCGCTCCTGTGGTGTTTTATATACTAATCCAAGGTAATCAAAGATTGATTTCTCATTTGGGAAATCGCCTTCAATCTTATCCCCTTTCTTCTTCTTTTTTCCAGTACCAATGAGTTTGTAGAGGCCGTGCTCATTCATGGTAAGTCCCATATTATTAGCACGCTGTCTCTGAACAACATTAAAGGCCTTAGATCCGGTAAAGTAAAGAACCGCAAAGGCTCTTTCATTTGGTGGTGCGAACATAAAATCCAACCGCCTGGCTACCTTATGACCGGGTAGTTTACCTATAGTTAAACTTTTGGTCTTTCCCTTGGAGAGAAGTTCCAAAAGAATACCATCTGTTTGTAATTGTTTAATGAAATTTTTATAAATATCCCGCGAGCCATCTTTACTGGAGAGAATCACATCAATATCTCCAGATGTAGCGTTTCCCCGTCGGTATGACCCGACTATTTCAAAATCGTCTCCTGGCTTGGCAACTTTATTAAAGCTGCTTGTAAATACTTTATGAAATTTTACAACCTCGTCCCGAGAAATGCGCTTAAGAATATCTTCATAGTATTTAAGTCCGATTTTTTGTTTGGCATTCAGTAGATCCTTGTGTTGTCTGAGTTGAGCAATTGTCTTAATATTATCTTTTTCAACCAGTTCCATGGCTTTTTTTGGACCAACACCATAAATTTTATAAAAGACATATCTGGGATGTCCTCTCTCTCTCTCTAAAACGGGCACAGTCCCCGTTTCAAGAAATTGATTAAATTTTATAAAGATCTTCTTCCCTATACCTGGAAGATCTTTCACCTGATCTGGCGTGGTTATGTCATCGGGAAATGCCATAATACTCTCGGCCGCGTTCTTGTAAGCTTGCGCTTCAAATACCTTGCCCCGAGCTTGATCTAAATCATGTAGTGCTTCCAACAGAGATATAAAATCTTCATTCAGAATTCTCGCTTTTGTCTTCACTTTCCTATTGCCTTTTACCAGAACTTTCATTGTTGATATATTGTGTTTTATATTCACCGTTAAATCTTTAGTTGCTTCAATTTTTTTCATGGTTCTAATCTTAGTACGCTTGAACTTTTTAGGTACTTTCACAGTTCGTCTTTTTTTTTCCTTACTCTTTTTTGATTTTCCCCTGGATTTCACCAAACAATACCCATATTTTACGAGCGTTTGATTATTATTTACTTCTGTTGCGCATATATCGCCTTTTTTAGTAGTGACACATTCATTGTGATTTTTCCATTTGTATTTGAATGGAAAAATACACGGACCTTCC
>SDBT01017252.1_pt1 | contig 11409 bp, 4 predicted proteins | sample 2277101 | NCBI WGS metagenome assembly SDBT01 (sample SAMN10404973, study PRJNA504765) | marine sediment metagenome | isolation source: marine sediment core GS10_PC15, 103 cmbsf | place: Arctic Ocean: Southern Knipovich Ridge | collected 2010 | reverse complement strand
CAAAGAAGATGTGATCAATTTTATAGCAAATATGTCTGTTTTAGAACTGTCCGAACTCGTCAAGGAGATGGAAGAAAAATTCGGTGTCTCTGCTGCCGCACCTGTTGCCATGGCGGCTGCGGCTTTTTCTGCTGATGCCGGAGCGGCTCCTGCAGAAGAGCAGACGGAATTTGATGTTATTCTTACAGCTATCGGTGACAAGAAAATTCAAGTCATTAAGGAAGTACGGACCATTACCAGCCTCGGACTTAAAGATGCGAAAGCGCTGGTAGACGAGGCCCCCAAGCCTGTAAAAGAGGGTGTACCAAAGGATGAGGCTGAAAAGATTAAAGCGCAGCTCGAAGAAACTGGAGCCCAGGTTGAGTTAAAGTAAGTTCAGTTCTAAAGTTTCTGTTGGGTGTTGAGATTACGGGCAAAAAAAGAATTGGCTGCTTGTTCTACCACTTGGGCTTTTGATTCTTTTACCGTCAACCTCTAATCGTTATTATTTGGAGAAGTCATGTCGGGAAATTCCCAGTTAAATAAACGCGTAAGAAAAGACTTTAGCAAAATTCGAAAAATAGTTGATATTCCAGATCTTATTGGGATGCAACGGAGATCGTACAAAAGATTTTTGCAGATGAATGTCCCCCCGGAAAAACGAGAGGATATTGGTTTGCAGGCCGTATTCAAATCGGTTTTTCCAATAAAGGATTTTACCGGAAGCGCATCGCTGGAGTTCGTATCCTATCGATTCGCTGAGATTAAACACAGCATGGAGGAATGTATCCACAAGGGGATGACCTCTGAATTGCCGATACGTATTACCGTCAGGCTGGTGGTATATGATATCGACAAGGAAACAGGGACCTCCAACATAAGGGATATTAAAGAGCAGGAAATTTACTTCGGTACGATTCCTCTAATGACGGATAAGGGCACTTTTATCATTAATGGTACGGAACGCGTGGTTGTCAGTCAGCTGCACCGATCATCCGGGGTGTTTTTCGACCATGATAAAGGGAGCACGCATTCAAGCGGTAAAATTATTTATACAGCCCGAATCATCCCCGTTCGGGGGTCATGGATTGATATGGAGGTTGATCCGAAAGACATTGTTCACATCCGGATCGACCGAAGGCGTAAATTTCCAGTCACCTTACTTTTCAAAGCTTTCGGTTATTCGACCGAAGACCTTCTGACGTATTTTTATGACACAGAAAAAGTCGTCGTAAAGGGCAAGCGATTTTTTAAGAAATTCAATCCAGTCTTATTACAAGGGCAACGTGCCGGGCGCGAGGTGAAAGATGCCGAGACGGGTGAAATAATTGTTAGAAAGGGTCGAGTTTTTACCAAACGAGCCGTCACCCAGTTAATAGCGGCCCAAACGAATAAGATACCGATCAGTGTTGAAGATATTATCGGGAAGGTATTTGCCGTTACCATCAACGATCCGGATAGTGGGGCAGTCCTTGTTAAATCAAATGATATTCTTGATGAAGAAGCGCTTACAAAATTAAGGACGGCGGGTGTCAATGAATTTGATCTGCTTTACATCGATGGTGTCTCCAGCAGCGATTCGATAAGTAAAACCCTTTTACTGGATAAAGTGGAAACAAAACAGGACGCGCTTGTTGAGATTTACAGGCGACTTCGGCCGGGCAATCCGGCGACGCCGGAAGTGGCTCAGGATTTTGTGGACCATCTGTTTTTTAAATCCTCTTATTATGATCTTTCCGGTGTCGGACGGTTGAAAATAAATCTGCGTATGGAGATTAATACACCGATTAATGTCGTAACGCTCAGAAAAGAGGATATCCTTCTCACGGCCAAAACACTTGTCAAGCTCAAGGACACGCAGGGAGTCATTGACGATATTGACCACTTGGGCAACCGGCGGGTTCGTGCGGTTGGTGAACTACTTGAAAACCAATATCGTATTGGACTGGTCCGAATGGAGCGTGCCGTTAAGGAAAGGATGAGCCTTCAGGAAGTTGATGCCTTAATGCCTCATGACCTGGTTAACTCTAAGCCGGTTTCAGCAGTCGTAAAAGAGTTTTTCTGCACCAGCCAGCTCAGCCAGTTCATGGATCAGACCAATCCACTCTCTGAGACAACTCATAAGCGACGCCTGAGTGCCCTTGGACCGGGGGGATTAACTCGAGAACGGGCCGGTTTTGAGGTCAGAGATGTGCATCCTTCTCATTACGGGCGGATTTGTCCGATCGAGACCCCTGAAGGCCCCAATATCGGTTTGATCGTTTCCCTGAGTACTTACGCACGGGTCAATGATTACGGTTTTATTGAAACGCCATACAGCGTCGTCAAGGAAGCGGCCGTGACCAGTGATGTCAGATTTCTGAGCGCCTTCGAGGAGAAAGATCACCCGATCGCACAGGCAAATGCTCCGGTCGACAAGAAGGGACACTATATCAATCCCTTGGTCACCTCGCGGGTAGAGGGGGAATTCATGATGGTCAGGCAGGAGGATATCGAGCTGATGGACGTTTCCCCCAATCAGCTTGTGAGTGTTTCGGCATCCTTAATTCCGTTTTTAGAAAACGATGACGCCAACAGGGCTTTGATGGGTTCTAATATGCAGCGCCAGGCGGTTCCGTTAATTGTGAATCAGGCGCCATTGGTCGGAACGGGCATTGAAGGCGTCGTGGCCAAAGATTCCGGAGTTACGGTGGTTGCCCGGAAAGATGCAGTTATAGAAGCGGTTGAAGCCTCACGGATTGTCTTAAAGCATAATAATTCGAATGACCTCTCTGATAAGAATGTGACGATTTATAACCTTTCAAAATTTAAACGTTCTAATCAAAATACCTGTTTTAATCATCGCCCGATTGTTACAAAAGGTCAACAGGTTAAGTCCGGAGAAATCATTGCTGATGGACCTGCCACGGACAGAGGCGAGCTCGCTCTGGGTAAAAATGTAACTGTGGCGTTTATGCCGTGGGGAGGTTATAATTTTGAAGACTCAATCCTTGTTAGCGAACGCCTGGTGAGGGATGGCGTGTATACCTCCGTTCATATTGAAGAGTTTGAAATCGTTTCCAGAGACACGAAGCTCGGTAAAGAGGAAATTACGCGGGATATCCCCAATGTCGGCGAAGAGGCCTTAAAAGATTTAGATGATAGCGGAATTATCAGGCTGGGCGCCGAAGTAGGCCCGGGTGATGTCCTGGTTGGAAAGATAACACCGAAGGGAGAAACCCAGCTGTCCCCTGAAGAAAAGCTTCTGCGAGCTATATTTGGTGAAAAAGCCGGTGATGTTAAGGACACCTCCCTGCGTGTTCCTCCGGGAGTTGAGGGAATTGTTATTGATGCGAAAGTCTTTTCAAGGAGAGGCATTGAAAAGGATGAACGGACAAGGATAATTGAAAGTGAAGAAATTGCGGCCCTTGAAAGGAATCGAGATGATGAACTTCGAATAATTGAGGATTTGGCTCGAGAACAAATTGCAGAGCTGATTGCCGGCCAAAAATGTGAGCTGCCTTTAAAAAAAGGTAAAAAAGTCCTGATTCCCGAGGATGTCAAGATTGAATCCGGAATGCTGGCTGAATTTCCGCTGGTCCATATTGAAGGGATTGTATTGAAGGATTCGAAGTTAACCGAAAAGGTTCACGATATCATTGATCAATATCGCGACCGGCGTGAGCTTTGCCGGACAGGATTTGAACAGCAAGTGAGTCGCTATGAAAAAGGTGATGATCTTTCTCCGGGAGTTATTAAGATGGTTAAAGTCTATGTGGCCATGAAACGAAAACTTTCCGTAGGAGATAAGATGGCCGGCCGGCATGGTAACAAAGGCGTTGTATCGAGAATTCTGCCGCAGGAAGATATGCCCTATTTTAAAGACGGCCTGCCCGTGGATATGATTCTTAATCCGTTGGGCGTACCTTCACGAATGAATGTCGGGCAGATACTTGAGATTCATTTGGGCCTTGCAGCCAAAGGGCTTGGTGACCAATTGAATCAGTTATTGGAAGAAAATAAGCTTAAGGAGCTTCGAAAAAAGATCAAAAATATTTTTTCAAATTCAGCCCTGCCTCAAAACATCGATGAAATCGATGATATTGAATTGCGAACCTTCGCAGCAAATTACAAAGACGGTGTTCACATGGCAACCCCGGTATTTGATGGCGCCAAGGAAGAAGAGATCAAAGCCCTGCTGGAGGAAGCCGGTCAAAGCACATCAGCGCAAACGGTTTTATATGACGGTCGAACCGGAGCGCCCTTTAACGAGAAGATAACGGTTGGGGCAATGTATATGCTGAAGCTACACCATCTTGTTGATGATAAGATCCATGCACGTTCAATTGGACCCTATTCGCTCGTTACCCAACAGCCGCTCGGCGGAAAAGCTCAGTTTGGCGGTCAACGGCTTGGAGAAATGGAGGTTTGGGCGATGGAAGCTTACGGTGCGGCCTATGCCCTGCAAGAATTCCTGACCGTAAAGTCTGACGACATGGCCGGAAGAACGCGTATGTATGAGAAGATTGTTAAAGGCCAAAACATACTGGAACCGGGAATACCTGAGTCTTTCAGGGTTCTGACTAAAGAACTGCAGAGCCTGGGTTTAGATATTACCCTCATGCAAAGAAAAGAATAAGGAGAAGATTTTGGAAACGATTTACGATTTCTTCGCAAAGCCCATTAACCCGAGATTGTATACGGGAGTCCGGATCGGACTAGCCTCACCAGAAAGTATTAGGCAATGGTCACACGGTGAGGTGAAAAAGCCGGAAACTATCAATTATCGCACTTTTAAACCGGAGCGTGAAGGTCTTTTCTGTGCAAAGATTTTTGGTCCGACCAAAGATTATGAATGTAATTGCGGTAAATACAAGCGCATGAAACATAGAGGTGTGATTTGTGAAAAGTGCGGGGTAGAGGTCATACAATCTAAAGTGAGAAGAGAACGGATGGGGCATATCGAACTGGCTACTCCCGTATCACATATCTGGTTTCTGAAAAGCCTGCCGAGTAAACTTGGGAATCTCCTGGATCTTTCACTCAAAAATATGGAGAAAGTACTTTACTTCGACAGTTATATCGTGATCGATCCAAAAGATACGGATCTGAAACGGTGCCAGCTTTTGACAGATGATAAATATTATGAAGCCCTTGATCGCTATGGCTCCAAATTCGAAGCCGGAATAGGCGCTGAGGCCGTTAAAGAGTTACTCGAGCGAATTGATCTTGACACAGAATACAACCAGCTCAGGGCCGATATTCGCGCAACCGGATCAGTGGCCAAGCGACAGAAATTGTCCAAGAGACTTAAAATTGTTGATGCATTTAGACGTTCTGAAATTAATCCCGCCTGGATGGTTATGGATGTCATCCCGGTTTTACCACCTGATTTGCGCCCGCTGGTTCCGTTAGAAGGGGGCCGCTTCGCGACTTCAGACCTCAATGATCTTTATCGCAGGGTGATTAATCGAAATAATCGTTTAAAGCGTTTAATCGATTTGAAAGCCCCTGATATAATTGTTCGTAACGAAAAAAGAATGTTGCAGGAATCCGTTGATGTTCTTTTCGATAACGGCAGACACGGCCGGGTCATTACCGGTTCGAATAAACGTCCGCTGAAATCCCTTAGCGATACATTAAAAGGAAAGCAGGGACGCTTCCGCCAGAATCTTTTAGGTAAGCGGGTTGATTATTCCGGCCGAACCGTTATTACCATCGGACCGAACCTGCGACTTCACCAGTGCGGGCTTCCCAAAAAGATGGCTCTGGAACTGTTTAAACCGTTTATTTATTATCGTCTTGAACAGCAGGGGCTTGTTTCCACGGTAAAAAGCGCTAAAAAGATGGTGGAACGCGAGACGCCTGAGGTGTGGGACACATTGGATGAGGTGGTAAAGGAATATCCGGTCCTGCTGAACCGGGCACCGACACTCCACCGTTTAGGCATTCAGGCCTTTGAAACGATCCTGATCGAAGGCAAAGCGATTCAACTGCATCCATTGGTTTGTACCGCTTTTAATGCCGACTTTGACGGCGACCAAATGGCTGTTCATATCCCTCTTTCGGTAGAAGCGCAAATTGAAGCACGGATATTGATGCTTTCCACTAACAACATCCTTTCTCCGGCCAATGGGCTGCCGACGATCGTTCCCACCCAGGATATCGTTCTGGGCATTTATTACATGACAAGGGGGGTTAGGGATCCTTCCGGTGACGTAAAAATCTTTTCCAATTCGGAAGAGATTCGGACCGCATTTGATGCCGGTCAATTGAATTTGCACACGGAAGTTACCGTCCGCATGGCCGGAAAAAGGGTCGATACAACTGTCGGGCGGCTGTTGTTATGGGAGATTATACCGAAGGATAACATTGTCAACATGCGTCATATAATGGTGTCTGATGAAGGTAAGGCCAAGAAGGTAATTGCCGCGGTTAAAAATGGCAGTGCCTTAAGTGACATGGTAGAAAAATATTCCGAAAGTCCGGACAAAGACAACTCAGGACTCATCGGGCTCCTGCGCAAGGAAGAGTTTACTAGAATTTTTAATACCGGTGAGAATGACACGGATAGCGTGTTTGCTCTATCCCACGGAGAAGTCAGCGATATCATTTTTGCCGACGAGTCCTATCATATTTTTGAGATAGTCGAAAAAAAACCCGAGATACCCTTTGATATCGTTAATCATGTGATGGACAAAACAAAACTCAGCGAACTTGTCAATTATGCTTACAGGAATCTCGGAGCAAAGGCCACGGTAATACTTTCCGACAGATTGAAAGATATTGGTTATAAATATTCAACCGAAGCGGGGATTTCGATTTCAATTGATGATATGATAACCCCTTCAGCCAAATGGAATCTCCTAAAAAAGGCTGAAAAACGGGTGGAAGAGATCGGCCGGCAGTATACTGAGGGACTGATTACACAGGGGGAAAAATATAATAAGATTGTCGATATATGGGCCAAAGCTACAGATGATGTGGCCAATGAAATGATGGCAGCAATGAAAACAGCACCGTTAACGGATAAGGAAGGTAAACCAGTGTTGGATGGTAATGGAAAACCGATTTTCGCTGAGAGTTTTAACCCGATATACATGATGGCGGACTCTGGCGCGAGGGGCAGCAAAGATCAGATTCGCCAGCTTGCGGGAATGCGCGGTTTAATGGCCAAACCGTCCGGGGAGATAATTGAAACACCGATTACCGCTAATTTCAGGGAGGGGCTCTCTGTGCTCCAGTATTTTATTTCTACGCACGGTGCCAGAAAAGGGCTTGCGGATACCGCCCTCAAAACAGCCAACTCGGGTTATTTGACGAGGCGGCTTGCTGATGTCGCTCAGGACTGTGTGATTATCGAAGAGGACTGCGGTACGATGATGGGTATTGAAGTGGAGCCACTGATGGAGGGTGGCGAAGTTATTCAGCGGCTTGGCGAGAGAAGTTTAGGACGGGTCGCTATTGAAGATATTCAGGATCCTTTTACCGACGAGGTAATTGTAAAGACGGGGGATGAGATTGATGAGCAGGTTGTCAAGAAAATTGAAGATGTGGGACTGACCAAGGTTAAAATAAGATCCGTGCTGACCTGTATGAGCAAATACGGCGTGTGTGTCAAGTGCTATGGTCGGGATCTTTCTCATGGGAAACCCGTTGAAATCGGTCAGGCCGTTGGCATCTTGGCTGCTCAATCTATCGGTGAACCCGGTACTCAGCTGACCATGCGGACTTTTCACATAGGCGGTACGGCCAGTCGTCGGGTTGAACAGGCGGATCTCAGGGCTCGAATTGACGGAAAGATTAAGTTTGACGATCTGAACGTGGTCAAGAATGCTGAAAACAAACTGGTGGTGATGAACCGTCGGGGTGCTGAGTTTGCCATTGCGGGAGAAACCGGACGGGAAATGGAACGGTACCCGGTAATTTATGGTGCCCACCTGCTGGTGGGTGACGGTCAGAAGGTTAAAGCGGGTGATCTGCTGGCAACCTGGGACCCCTATACAACACCGATTATTACGGAAGTAGACGGGACCGTGAAATTTGGTGATATTTCTGCGGGAAAAACAATTCAAGAGAAAGTAGACCCGGTAACCGGTATGTCGAGCCGAACCGTTATAGAGTCAAAAAGCCCTGATGTTCGTCCCAGAATATCAATAAAGGACCTAGAGGGTAAAACCGTTAAATTGCCGAAGTCTGTAGGTCTGGCACGATACATACTCCCGGTAGATGCCATATTGATGGCGGAAGAAGGCGACCCTGTTCAGGCGGGTGATATCATTGCCAAACTGCCGAGAGCAACGACAAAGACCAAAGATATTACCGGTGGTCTTCCCAGAATCGCGGAACTATTTGAAGTCCGCAAACCTAAAGAAGCGACAGTTTTGAGCGAAATTGACGGATATGTTTCGATTTCAAAAAGCACCCGAAAAGGCCGACAGAAGTTGACCGTTACGCCCGTTGATGTGGGTGATAAAAGGGAATATCAAATTCCCAGGGGCAAACATATAAATGTTTATGAAGGTGATTATATCAGAGCGGGAGAACCACTGATTGGCGGATCAGCCAACCCTCAGGATATTTTAAACATTAAAGGTGAGGTCGCGCTGGCGCGCTATCTTGTTGATGAAGTTCAAGAAGTATATCGTTTGCAGGGTGTGCGAATTAATGACAAGCATATCGAAATTATTGTTCGACAGATGATGAGGCGAGTTAAAATTACCGATGTGGGCGACACGGATTTTATAGTTGAGGAGCAGGTTGATAGGCACAGATTCGAGGAAATGAACCTTGCGGTGGCTGAAAAAGGAGGAAAGCCCGCCAAAGCCGAGCCGCTTATTTTAGGAATTACCAAGGCGTCGTTGAGTACAGACAGTTTTATTTCAGCGGCTTCCTTCCAGGAGACGACCAAGGTTCTGACGGATGCCAGCATAGCTGGAACGGAAGATTACCTGCACGGACTGAAAGAAAATGTTATTATGGGGAGACTCATCCCGGCTGGGACCGGCTTCCCTTTATACTGTGATGTCCCCGCAGAGCAAGGCTAGTTTAGAACCGTCAAATGTTTTGATCTAAGGTCAATTTGCCGGACGGGTATGGGTCGCAAAAAATTGTTATCACTATACATAAAAAGCTTGACATTAAGTAATTAAATATATAACTTTGAAATTTTTTACACTTAGCGAATTGAGCCGCGAATTTTTATATATAAGGGGAAGAAATGCCGACGATTAACCAGTTAGTGAGAAAGGGCAGAAAGCGAATTAAAAAGAAAACAAACACCCCTGCGCTCAAGGGAGCTCCCCAAAAGAGAGGGGTCTGCACCCGTGTCTACACCTCTACGCCTAAAAAGCCGAATTCCGCTTTACGTAAAGTTGCCAGGGTCCGGCTGACGACCGGTATCGAGGTTACCGCCTATATTCCTGGTATTGGACACAATCTTCAGGAACATTCGGTTGTTTTGGTCCGGGGAGGCCGGGTGAAAGATTTACCCGGCGTAAGATACCATATCGTCAGAGGCACCCTGGATACACTCGGTGTGGAAGATCGCAAGCAGAGTAGATCAAAATATGGCGCTAAAAAGCCGAAATAAAGAAACAATAGGGAATAAGAAACATTGGATCGATATATCAACCCCAAATTAATCAATGATTTAAAATAAAGATGGTGTAAGACATGCCCAGAAGAAGAGAAATCCCTGAGCGAATCGTGCTGCCTGATTCAAGGTATACCAACAAGCTGGTGTCGAAGTTTATCAACTGTATTATGCACGATGGCAAGAAAAGTGTGGCAGAGTCGATTTTGTATGGTGCCTTTGACATTATTGAAAAAAAAACAAATGAACCACCTGTTAAGATTTTTGAACAAGCCATTGAAAATGTTAGACCGATGATCGAAGTGAAGTCACGGCGGGTCGGGGGCTCAACTTATCAGGTTCCTACAGAGATAAGACCTTCCCGGCGGACCGCCTTGGGGATCAGATGGATCATAGATTACGCCCGCAGCCGTTCGGAGAAGGGCATGGCAACTAAATTGGCGGGCGAGTTCTTGGATGCAGCTAACAAAAGAGGGTCATCGGTAAAGAAAAAAGAGGATGTGCATAAGATGGCAGATGCCAATAAAGCATTTGCCCACTTTCGCTGGTAGATGAGCAGGGCATGTCTTCGTTGGATAACCAGATATGGAAAAATTTTTCACTAAAGCCCAATGGATTTGTCATGATGATGCTTTGTACAATTTTAACAGGGGAGGAATAAAAAGATGGCGAAGCAGAAGTTTGAGCGGACCAAGCCGCACGTGAATGTAGGTACGATTGGTCACATAGATCATGGGAAGACGACGTTAACGGCGGCGATAACGAAGCATATGGGTTTAAAGGGTTTAGCGGAGTATGTTCCGTTTGATCAGATAGACAAGGCGCCGGAGGAGAAGGAGCGAGGGATAACGATAGCGACGGCGCATGTGGAGTATGAGACCTTGGCGCGGCATTATGCGCATGTGGATTGTCCGGGCCATGCGGACTACATCAAGAACATGATAACAGGTGCGGCGCAGATGGATGGAGCGATATTGGTTGTGGGAGCGGACGATGGTCCGATGCCCCAGACGCGGGAGCACATTTTATTAGCGCGTCAGGTGGGCGTTCCGCGGATTGTGGTATTTTTAAACAAGTGTGACATGGTCGATGATGAGGAGCTGATAGAGTTGGTGGAGTTAGAGCTTCGGGAGTTATTGGACAAGTATGAGTTTCCCGGGGATGACACGCCGATTATCCGGGGGAGTGCGTTAAAGGCGCTGGAGAGTGATGATCCTGACAGCGAGGAAGCCAAGTGTATATTTGCGTTAATGGATGCGATTGACACGTATATACCTGAGCCGGAGCGAGACGTGGACAAGCCGTTTTTGATGCCGATAGAGGATGTTTTCAGCATATCGGGTCGTGGGACGGTGGTAACGGGTCGTGTAGATCGAGGGATTGTTCGGGTGGGTGATGCGGTGGAGATTGTGGGGATTCGGGAAACGAGCAAGACGGTGTGTACGGGAGTAGAGATGTTTCGGAAGTTACTGGATGAGGGTCGTGCGGGCGACAACATTGGCGTATTGTTACGGGGGACGAAGCGAGAGGATGTTGAGCGTGGCCAGGTTGTAGCGATCCCGGGTTCGATCGAGCCGCACACGAAGTTCAAGGCGGAGGTATATATATTGAGCAAGGAGGAAGGTGGGCGCCACACGCCTTTTTTCAATGGATATCGGCCGCAGTTTTATTTTAGGACGACGGATGTTACGGGGATATTGATGTTACCGGAGGGAGTAGAGATGGTAATGCCGGGCGACAACGTAACGATATCGGCAGATCTAATCACGCCGATTGCGATGGAGAAGGAGTTGCGGTTTGCGATTCGGGAAGGTGGCCGGACAGTGGGCGCCGGCGTGGTAAGCGAAATTATAGAA
>SDBT01017251.1_pt1 | contig 11410 bp, 20 predicted proteins | sample 2277101 | NCBI WGS metagenome assembly SDBT01 (sample SAMN10404973, study PRJNA504765) | marine sediment metagenome | isolation source: marine sediment core GS10_PC15, 103 cmbsf | place: Arctic Ocean: Southern Knipovich Ridge | collected 2010 | reverse complement strand
AAAAGTGCCTGATATATAAATATTTTGTGGTTCGAAATTCAAAATTTAAAATCATGCGAGAGGTCGCCTGGAGTCTATTATTAGACCCCCTAAAACCTGTTTCTTATACGATTATTACAACAATTACAATGATACAATTGTACAACTGTTACAATTGTTATAATGATACAATAATAATCCAATGATACAACTATACAATTAAACAATTAAACAATTATAATCCAACTGTACAATTATCTTACAACTATTCAACTGTACAATTATCTTACAACTATTCAACTGTACAATTGTTACAATCATACAATTGTAATACGCCGGCATACGTCGGAGTACGCTGGCCCATACGCGGGCGCATACGCTGGCCCATGCGCCGGCCACCGCGGCGTACAATCCTACAATTGTATAGTATACAATGCATACAATCCTACAATCCCACGTTTTGTATACAATTGGTAACTTACTTTTCAGAGTAAAGGTAACTTACCTACTAACCTATACTTAGCCAACATATACTGATACAAAAGGTCTTTTCTCCTCTGCTTCTCTCTCCTTCCTTCGCTCATACTTTCTTTTTTTCTTTGCTCTTTTCCTTCCCCTGTTTACAACCATTTTAGAATCTACTTTCTGAATATTTATTCTCCTGATTAAAACCTTCAATAATTCTTTTGCATTTATTTTTTCCATTCTTCAGACTCTTGATTTGTTACAATTAAAGTTGGTTCTTCATAAGGACTTTTAAATATTTCTTCCCCCCCTCCAAATGCTGAACGGATAGGGGAAGTTTTGGAATAAAATATTTCGTGTGTATCTGGCAAAGCATTTACAAGTAACAATAAAGCTGAAACAAAATCATCATGTCCTACATGTGTAAACTTTCCATAAGTTCCCATAGATCTTGAAGGAGTATCAGATGCTTCAAACCTTATATTTTTTAATTGTCTGATTAACTTTTCACAAAAAGGAAAATGAATTTCTTTTCTTTCAAACTTTAATAACAAACCATTGACCAACCCCTCCTTAGAATTTTTAAGCCTCCTGGTAAAATCAATTCCTTTAACCACACACAAACTATTCTGCTCTAATAAAGAATTCCTTAAATCTTCTGTGGGCTTATCCCCAATACCTGTCTGATCTATATGAACCATATGAACCCCAAATCTTTTTATTAGCTCCTCTATTCTTCCCAAAGTTTTGACCCAATACCTTCCGTCCTGCAGATACGTGACTTCTTCAAAAAAATCTACACAGATATGATTTTCTTCTGCATGCCCAATAGAAATAACTGTTGCATCTCTTCTTCTCCCAAGATCAACCCCCATCACATAATCTATTCCTTCTTTTGGACCTGAAATAAAACTCTTATTGAATTCTGTAGCTTCATCTATTAAATTCTGGGGAAAGACAGAATACCTATCATCTAAAAATTCAGCCATGTATTCTTGATCAAATTCTGCCCTAGTCAACAACTGTTTCTCCTCATCAATATCTTTTTTATCCAGGTATTTATTATCGTATGTTGTCACCTTGTAAGACTCATAAACCTTTGAATGATAATCCTTATAGAAGTGATTGTGTCCTAATGGAGTTGAAGCTGCTATTTCTCTTGCCTTGTTTGATAACCTAATTGGTCTTATTTGTTTCATCATAGAATCTGGAATAAAAGCATCTTCATCACGCAATAAAAGAATAACTCCTCTTCCATGCCCTCGAATAGATCTTGATGTTTTTGTTGCTGACCTTGTAAAAATTTGACACCCATTAATTGTAATTTGTCTCTTCCTATTTTCAGATACCTGCACCATTTTTTTAATTCTGGGGTGCATAAAATCTAATACTTCTCTAACTGCATCCATGTATATATCACTCTGCTCCCAAGAACCTGTGAAGGCTGCTATCTTTCCTTTTCCATTTGCCTGAGTCAATGCTGTCCAAACAGATATGATTGCGAGGAGTGTTGTTTTTCCCCATCTTCTTCCAGCTACAATACAAATTCTTTTTGCTTTAGATCTTAATATTTTTTCTTCTGTTTCTGAAACAGGGGGAAGATTCAAGACATGTTCTGAGAATAAAACAGGATCTAACATAATCTTTCTCAATTCTTCCTTATTTAAAGAATTTACATTAACTGCCATCTAAAAATTAAGCCAGAAGAATTATTTAAATTTTGTGTTTTCTAGAAATAGCGCGCAGCGCGAGCTTGCGAGCGCTGCATTTGAAATTTTCTTTTCTTTCTTTTTTGAAGTTTTTTTCTTGGCGTATTCGCCCACTTTCTTAGCTTCCTGCCCTTGAATTCTTTTTCTTCTTTCTTGGCGTCCTCGCCCATGTCTTTCTTCTTAGATTTATTTCTTTTGTTCTTGAAGGAGAGTCCTGAGAACCTTGGTTCTCGGTCTTATGTCACGTTCCTGTGACGGTTGGGAGAATAGAAACCAACATCTTCACGTGATTTTTTTTAAGGCCAGTATTGGAGCGCTTAGAAGCTTGCTCCAATCTTGGATAGGGCTTAAAATAAAATTGTTGGCATGGATGTAAAAAAGGAAAAGGAATGTGCTTCAAGCTTCAACCATGGAAGTGCATTCTTTTTTCCAGAAATTATGGCGTGGAATCGTTCAATCAACAACTCGATGGATTGAGCGACTTCGCCGTCACTTATTCTTTGAGCTCCACGTGCTTTGAAGGAGCGATTACGGGACTAAGCTCAAACGCAAGGCGAAGCCCGAGCGGAGCGAAGCGACCTCCTGGGCTTCCTGTGAACGAAGTGAACAGGATGGGACACTTCCTGTGTCACTTCGGGGGAACGGGGTGGGAGAGAACGAATTCCCGAGAGCCGATTGGGAATTCGTGGCCACGTCCCCGCGACGAGCTAAGCATTTCGAGGCAACCCACGAAATGCGTGCATCCTGTCGGGTTGGGACGTGCGATTTTAAGGATTAGCTGTTGCAACTTATGAGGCGTGAAAGTCAAAGAGAAAAAGAGATGTCGTCATTTACGAGGAGCGAAGGACATACTATTTTAGGATTTCGCCGAGGGAATCTTCGCCTTTTGGTGAGTCTCGGGTTAATTCCCTTAGTTCAGTTCTCAATTTTCGCTTCACATCTAACAAACTTGATAATAAAGAAATCTTGTTTTTTAGTATCTTATCAGCAATAATATCTTCAGCAAGGAAAATGGTAATAGATTCTATTCTGACAGCCACTCTAAGAAATAAGAGTTTAATCCTTTTAATATTAAAGGTAGAATCTTTAGAAGCTTTTAAGGCATTTTTATAGGAAGAAGATTTTAAAGCCATTCTTTTTCTTAGACGCATATCTTTAAATAAATTATGCTTCAAACTACACACCTATTTAACGACATACCTACTTTATTACACACTATCCAAAATGACTTAAACACCCTCACCCACGTGTTAACATACATTTCGGCGAGATTAGAACAACAACACACCTATAATAGTATACAGTAAACATTAATGTTAATGTAAACGTTAATAGCGTAAAACATAGTAACATAAATCCAGAGCTCAAGAATTCTTAAATTCCTTCTCTAATTTTGAAACCCACTTAACAATATCCATATCTTTACCCTTTTCTGTGAGAAGAAAATAATGCGTTTGAGCAGCGAAGTAATTCACCTGCTTCTCAGCCATCTTTGAAGTCCAATCCTTAAATTTACTCAAGACTAATTTTTGTTCCTTATCTAAATTATTCTTGTTCCACAAATTCATCACAGCAATTTGTTTAACTAAGCCGAGCTCCATCAATTGATACAAATGAGTATAAGTTGTTTTTCTGGCGACAAAGACTTTCTGCTGGATTTCTCCAAATCTGGCGCAATTCAGAATCAAAATCTGAGCAAAAGTTTTCCTTAGTCTGGGATTTTCTGTAAGTGTTTTTTTTATCAATTCAACTCTGTAGGAGCCTGATTCATAAGTTTTCTTCAACTCTTTAATAGCCTCTTCAAAGTTCATTTTTCTTCCTGAATTAATTTAATTTCAGCGAGTCTAATAGAAACATTTCTTCCATGAATATCAACAATATCAATCCACTCATCAGAAACAAACTTGACTTTGCCAGCATAATCCCTTCCAGAAATAGTTTGCAGAAATATCTTCATACCTACTTTAACATCCATCAAAAATAGAGAACAATCAAATTTAAATACTTTTCGGAAAAATAAAAAATAAAGAATTAGGGCAGGACTTCAATTAAAAGTTCTTGTTGTCCTGCAGCAAGGCAGCCAATTATTGCAGAAGCCTGTTGTTTTGAAAATCCAGGCATTTTATCAATAATCACTTTTCTGTGTTGGTCGTTTTTGACAGTTGTGACTAAAAAATCAAGATATCCTTTCTGAGGATCTGTAATGCCGTGGGATTCTGAAGAATCACCCTGGCTTTCTGCAGTTTCTTCTTCAGCAGGTTTGTCCATTTCTTCTTCAACAATTTCTTCAGGGATATTTTCTTCATCTGAAACATCAATTTCTTCATCATCTTTCTCAACAATATTATGCTTCTTTTCAAAATTCCTGCACCAGACTTCAATTTTTCTTAGAATCTTAAAAAGAGTCAAATGCTTGGAGCGGCTTTCTTCTCGGTTGAGAACAATCCGCAGGGAATTCCAGAAATTATCCTTGCCATAATATTCATAGTCAGAAGGGCAGACAGATTTCATGTAGCTCAGCTTAGTGATTTTGCCAGTTTTTTCATCAGTTCTTGGAAGATTATCAAGCTCCCAGAGAATCCATCTAATATCATCGACACAGGAATAAGGCGGAGCTCCAAACCTAAATTGAAAATCAAAGAGAATTTTAAGATAATCTATTTCTCCTGCTTCAAGGCCGATTTCAGAAAGAGCAGTTTCATCTAAAGTTTTTGTTTCAGATTCAACTTTTTTCTGACAAAACACAAGATAATCCTGTTCTTCTTTGGTAAGAACAAGACCATTTTCACCTGCAAGATCTAATTGATGTTCACTCATTTTTAACAAGCTCAGCTCCTGCAAGTTTGTCAATCATTATTAACATTTCATTATCAGTAGGTTTTTCTTTTCCACCAAATAAATCTTCCTTCAACTCCTTGATGAAAAGTTTTACATCTACATATCTAAACATATTTCCTTCAATTTTATCACTTAAACTTTGTTCACTCATTTCAAAATCCTTAGAAAACACTGTCTGACTTCAGAAACAGAAGCTCCTTCATAATCCATATCAGCACAATCTTCTGCAGCAGATTTATCAATCTTAGCTGCTTTAAAATAAAGGGATTTCAGATCTGAATCATCTGCTTTAACAAAATCATTATCTGAATGTGCAGCCACAAAAACAACACAGGTCAGAATTAGAATAGAGAGCAAAGCATAGAAAATCTTTTCAAACGTTGTTTCTTTTGTTCGCATTTACTTAAGTACCTCCTTGTAATTGTATAATCAATCTTTCAGAATGAGGATGATTGTGTTCTTAGAGATATGTTTCTTAGGCATGTTCAAATAAGCTGAAGTACCAAAAGGCTTGACTTTGCCACGAATTATCTCGTCGACGTTCATCTCATCGAGCATTTTTTTAAGTGCTCTTAACTGTTTAGATTGAACAGGATTAGGCATAGGTAAATTAAGAAGTGATTTAGAATTTACAATATAAACTTTATGATTTCTTGTATCGGAGACTTTGACATGATTTGGAATATCTTTCAAATTAAAAATTAAGAAACCTTTGCTATTTATTAAAACTATTAAGACACCTTTTTCTAAATTTCTTAATCTTTTAATCTTATCTTTCGAAAACACGAAATATTTTTGATTTTTACCAGACCTTCCCCTCACCTCGACAAAAAATTCTTTATTGCCTTTTTTCACGAGAAAATCATAGTAAGACGACCAATTCAATGAGCTGCTATGTTCAAGAATTTCATAACCTTTTTCCTCTAAAAATCTTTTAGCTTTGATTTCAAAATCTTTACCGATTTCAATTCTATTCATTTTCTAATTCCTTAACTTGTTTTAATAATCTAAGAAGGACTTCTTCATCTGTTTCCCTATGATGAACTGCAAACTTTCTCAATAATTTCTTGGTATCTTTTCTGATTCTAATAGTAGTGATATCCATATATATAAGAATATATGCTCATATATAAACCTATCTATTAAAAAGATTTAAATATAATCGGCAGCACATTTAGATATGGAAAAATTAGAGTGGCTTGTTCAATATATGGGGAGAAAATTAGAAGAAATAGAAGAACAAAAATATCAACCAGAAATATCAGTGAGTGAAAAAGCATTTCTAAGAGCAGATATGGTTTTAGTGAAATATAATAAAGATCTCGCACTCTTATATGCATGCAAGTATGCTAAAATTCTTAATTCAAAAAATAAACAGTGCACTAATGCTTAGCACTAATGCACAAAAATAAAATAGGATTTGGTGCAATTAATCAGATTTTTTAGTTGATTCTTCTGTAGAACCTTTAGTGTCTTTAGACTCTTCTGCAGATGTATCTTTTTTAGTTTCATCTGTTTCTGCAGCAGTAGTTTCCTCAGCACCTTCTGGTTTCTCATCATTTTCAGGCATCTTTTTTACCTCCATTTCTTTTATATCTTTGCGGAAAACCGCAATATTGTTGTCAAGCCTGTTCAACTTTTTAAACATTTGACTCTTCTGGATTTTCCAAACTCTGGCCATATTTCTTTGATTCCACTTTAGGATGTTCAACTTCTCAAGCAGATCAAACTTCTGCAATTCTATATTTTCAAGTTGTTCCTGCAACGCAGATTCTGTTGAAATGCCAGATCGCTTCATCTTCTCAGCATCTGCTTTACCAACGTCAAAACCTACAGGCTTCTGATCCTTTTTCTCAAGTTGTTTTTTCAAAATCTTTTCGGACTTAACTTTTTTTTCAGCCATTTTATTTCTTCTTTGGTTTCTTTTTAGGCTTTCTCTTTTTCTTTCTCTTTCCACCCCGAGCCATCTTTGCTTCGCAGACATTTCCTTTGCCATCTACATAATAAAGATATCCAGACTTTCTCACGACGACATCCTTAGCAATTATTTTTCCCATGTATTTCACCTCCTTTATGATTTAGTTTGCTAACTATCATTTTGTTTGTGGTTTCCTATCCCTTGATGCTTTTAAGGATCTTCTTACAGAGCATCTCTTTGAGCAAGTGATTATTGTCCTTTTTTTCCACGCATTAATTCTAACTTGAGGAATTAGTTTATCACATTCTATACAATTCATCCTATATAACTCGGTCTCTTTTCAGGTTCCGGTATTTCCTCCTCTTCAATAATTCCATGATTTGGACAGTGCTTCCTTCCATAAGTTGTGCCATCCAGTTTGGTCCCGCAGTATGGGCAATGTTTCATTTTTTCTCCTCGCCAAAATTCTTGTATACAATTTGTCCCCTTTTTGTACCCTTACTTGCAACAAGGATCTTAGAAAATATATTATTTTGCAACAACCAGTTGCACTTTTCTTTTTCTACTTTATCAAGATATCCATTTGATTTGCATTCAACTCCTATATTATTACATAAAAAAGCATCATAAGTCCCAACTATACAATCATTTTTGATTTTGTTTAATATTTCTTTTTCCCATTTAAAAGCGATAAAATCTGGAAATCCTGTTCCTATGGCCATTGGTATTCCGGGTCCTCTGAATTTATGTTTAGCTGGAATCATTTTCCCAACCACTACTTCATCAGGAATTGTTTGAACCGCATCTCCCTGAAATTCAATATTAAACTCAACATTATTCATCCACTTAGAAACAATCCAACCTTTAGATTCTAAATCTTTACGAACTTTTAATTCAAATCTTGCTCCAGCAGCTCTGCCAGCCTTACCTATTTGAGATTTTGTTTTCTTTTTTTCCATTTTTATTCCTTGAATAATTCATCAATGATCTTCTGTGATTTTTCTCTTTGTTTTGAGAGCTCAACAATTTCACTGATTCCTTTTATATTGAAATCAGCAAAGAAGACCTTATCTTTCTTAAATTTCTTAATCAGCTCATACTTTTCCAGAACATTCGTAGCCTTACCAACGTGAGAACAATCCGAGAGTCCAAGCGATTTTCTTATTTCTTCATAATTCACAGCTCTCCTCATCTGCAGGATCAAGGCCAGAGTTCCTTTGATATATTTAGGCGGAGCTCTGCTTTCAGCGATTGCATTTTTGATTAGTTTTTGAACAGTTTCATTTTTCAAGAATGTTTCATAATCGACTTTGTCATGAGACTCGATGAATGTGCCTGGAGACTCCTTCATGACTTTTGGCTCATCCGGAGGTTCGATTCCTGGTGCTGGCGTTTCCTCTTTCTTGTCTGGCAGCTTTATCTTGGACATGGGCCTTAAATCTTCTTCATCTATTTTGATTCTTTGTCTTGAGGCTTCATTAAAAAAGTTGATCTTGAATCCTTTTTCCATCAGGCCAAATAATCTCTTTTTATATTTTTCAAATTCAGCAGCAGAGAATAAAATATCATGCCGGGCATCTTTTCCCAGGGAATGCAACAATCTTCCAGTTCTCTGGACCTGCTGCTTTCTGGATCCAAAAAGAAAATCAGCTTCAATAATATGCTTTAAATCTTTGATAGAAATTCCATAATCCATGACTCTTGAAACTACATTGACTAAATTCTTCTCCAGGACATCAAGTCTTTTTTTGGTAGAGCCATAAATAAAAGGTATGTCAAACGTAGAAGAAATTTCCTTTCCCAAAGATATTGAATCTGAAAATATCAGAGTTTTTCTATTTAGATCAAGCAGCTGCTGAATCTTTAGAATTTTCTCTTTACCAGATTTCAGAATAAAAACATTGATTGGATGCAGCTTCTTTTCTAGAATCTTGAGCAAACTTCCCCAGTCCAGGCCAAATGGATATCCGGTCAAAGCAAAAATGTAATTTGTCCTTCCATCTTCCCTGTAAGGAGTTGCACTAAGACCAAGCCTATATTTTGTATTTATCATAGAAAATCTTGAAAACGTGTCAGCAGGCAGCCTATCACACTCATCAAAAACTGTGCAGATATATTTTTTACCCTGGGCTTTATGAAAAGCATTGTAAGTTATGATATCAACTTCAGCGGCCAGCCGCGGTGCATATTGCTCAAAATACATTTTCCACTGATCAACCAAAGTAGTTGAAACAGTGACTAATAATTTCCTTCCTTCTTTTTCATCGAACTTTAAAGAATCTAAAACTTTCATTCCAAGAAAACTCTTTCCTGCACCAGTCATCCAATAAACTCCTATAGCTCCTTTTTTCAGAAATTCCAAATAAATATCTTCCTGGAAAACATATTTTCCAGTCATGCTAAAATTAATCTGGAGATCTCTTAAATCATTTTTATCAACAGGAAGAGGAACAAACGGAAGATTTCCCTCTTCAATAAGTTCTGCAATTAAATCAAACTCATGGCCTTGTTTAATCTTGGCTTTGTCTTTCTGAAGATCTTTGATTCTGTGGCCAAATTTTGTTCTTACTTTTTCTAAAAGCTTTTCATCGAATCTAAGTTCACCATCTTTTACATAAATATTTTCAGGAGTCTCAAGCTCAATTTCATCCAACATGAAATCAGGAATATCATTCATCCATCGAGAATATTTATTGATAATGTAGATATTATAATTTCCTTCTCTCCTTTCAAAAGAACCAACTTGAAAATTAATGAAAGAGGGAACAATGCAATACCATTCCTGTTTTTCTTTTGGCAGCAGTATGTATGGTTTCTTAAAGAAATCTTTTAATTCATCATCTTCAAATTTTAAACCAAGATCTGTAAAATGCTTTACTATATCTGTCTGATAATCTGTATTTAACTTTTCCAAATCTACAGACAGCTCCTGAATTTTCTCTCTTGCTAATTCCAAGAGTTTTGCAGTTTCTTCTATTTTTTTCATGAGTATGATGCTCGTCTTTCCGAGCCGTCAGATTTGTCTATGGTTTTCTCCGGAGCAATTCCTCGAGGAATTATAGCTCAAAGCGGGAGCCAGGAATCGAACCTGAAACCTAAAGTTTCCGAGCACTCAGATTTTACCATTACCCCCGCAAAAAATAAAAAACAAATAAATTTTGATGATTGAAAGAATCTAAAAAGTTAGATATTCTTTTTCGTCTTTTGCAGTTCTGGTCTGAATAATGAGCTTACTCTTAGGTACACCTTTAATCCTTCTAAAAGTCTTTTTTGTATTTGGATCCTGGTGTTGCGAAGTTTCTGGATTCCCGACAAGATCTCTGTAATGACTTACGTCATGCTTTTTCAGGAATAAAGCGAGAGGGCTTTTAGGTCCCCAACCAATATTTCCATCTTTATCCTGCTGCAATCCGAAAAGACGTGTTGCACGAATTTCCCGTTGTCCTTCATCGACTGGCATACTGAAGATCTTAACAAAAAAACCAAACTGACCTTCATGCTCTTCTATGAAAGCAATCATAGAATCATTTCCTATATAAGGTGTCGGATCAAATTCCTGCGGTTCAATTTCTCCAGATTTGTCAAGCTGCCCAAATCCTCCGGTGTTCTTCACCGGTTTTTCAGTTTTACCTGTTCCATCTGCATTAAATGTTTCTGGCATTGTTTTGAATTCCTCCTTTATCATGAACATAACCTAAACTTTTCCAAAGTGTATTTTTATTTTTCATATTTCTGACTCAATTGCTGAATGAAGTTTCCTAATTTTAATTGCTTTTTTTCCACCACGTTTTGCATCATCTAATTTAAATTCAACTTCATCATCTTTCTCAAGGCCATGAAAATCTCCTGGATTTAAAAAATCTGAAACATGAAAAAATACATCTTCATCATCTTCGCAGGTAATAAAACCCCATCCCTTATCAAAGTTAAAAAACTTAATTTTTCCTTTCATTTGCTCAACTCCTTTCCTGCTTCAAGTTTAATTTTATCTTTCATCAAATCAATTCCATATTGGGTATATTCATGCCCTGCTTTTTTTGGTTTAAAATCTAAACACTTCGCTATGAAGATTTTGACATCTTCATGAAAATAAGCCATTCCGTATCTCTTACCACTTACACAAGGTTGTTCCTTCTCGCTTAATGTTTCAGTCTCAGTTTCAACCGCTTCGCAATGTTCTTTACAACTTGAACATATATCTGAATCTTCAATTATTCTGGCACTGCAGCAATTACTTATCATTAGCAATTTCCTTTTGAGAAATATTATAAGATAAACATCTCCCACACGTCTCACAAGTTAATATAGCCTTCAATTGGTTATCAGTCTCAGCAAGTGGAGCACCACAATATTTGCATTTAATTTTCATTTCAAATCCTCCTTTTTAGGTTTGAATTCTTGACATCTCGCAAAGGTTAATGATAGAGGATGTATGGGATGTTGTGCTTCTGTTCTTCCACAATTCTCACAAAGGCTTGCAACCTTTAGGTTGTTCTCTTTT
>SDBT01017250.1_pt1 | contig 11410 bp, 14 predicted proteins | sample 2277101 | NCBI WGS metagenome assembly SDBT01 (sample SAMN10404973, study PRJNA504765) | marine sediment metagenome | isolation source: marine sediment core GS10_PC15, 103 cmbsf | place: Arctic Ocean: Southern Knipovich Ridge | collected 2010 | reverse complement strand
CCGAATGCACCAGCGAGGAAGGGCACACTCTTATACCAATAAGCAGACTGGCCAATATGCTCAGTCTCCCAAGTCGAGATCGGCTGACTCCCAAAATGAGCCGACAACTTACCGAGACCATTGAGCATGTGGGGTACTGCATTGAACCCGACTTTCGTCTGACAAACCAGGCTTACAAGTAGACTTCTAGAAGAATGCAAGCATACGAAATGGATGGCGGACAAGATAAATGATGATCTATTCTTTGGGGAGATTCTTGTTGCAAAGAAGAAGCTCAATCGAGTAACTACAGTAGCTTTAACCCATTGGTTCAAAACAAGTTTTAGCCAAAATGCTGTGGTCATAATCAAGAAATCGCATCTGTCGCGGGTGGGCACAAAGGAGGGACGGCTTCTCGTTTCGGGCACACTTTGGCATGAGTATCAGCACTGGAGCAGTAAGGCTTCGGAGTCCGCGGCCTTTGGGCAGGAAGTTGACTTGGCCGAACGCCTATGGTGGTGTTGGTGTGCAGGAAACAAAAAAACCAGAAAAAGCGTAACTCCATCGATGCTAGCGGATTTTGCAAAAGCGGCGGCCGAGGCAGGTGGGCACAAGATACCTGCATGGGTAGGACTCGCACGAAGGCTCTAGGAATAGAAAGGGCAAGTTTATGGGCAAATTAAAGCTCGGAAAGATAGTTCTCAGTGTCTTTCTCGTGTGCATGATACCATCTGTCTGGAGGTTTGCGATGTCCTATCAGGTAGTACTTGGTATTGAGCAGGTAGGAATCCGTTCTGATACATTCGCCAGGCTTTCTGACTTTGGATTCAGTGAATCGATCTTGCCAACACAACCTACCACGACCGAGAGAACTAATCTGTCAGCTATCTTGGGGGTGTTGCCGGGGAACCATTCAGAATTAGCTAATGAGTTGAAACGCTTTAGCGGTGATTCAGACATACAGATGTTAAGAATGGTGTTCTTATGGGCGAACCCTTGGTCTTTGTTGATCTGCCTATGCTACAGCATGGGTATAGCCGCGTGTGTTTGCATTGTGAGTGTCACTGCAAGCAAACGGACGTTAGTTACTGTACTGGTGGCATTACCGACTCTTGTTACACTGGAGTTCGCTGTCGCTGTGGTCATGGGTGAACCGCTTCATAGCACAGGACTCGGCTTGTCTTCCGTGCTAAGAGCTCCTCTCGATGCGTTTGAGTGCATTCTGAGGTTCTCCATCACGGGGCCAGGCACGATTTCGATTAATCCGCCTCCCCCGATGGTCTTCCAGTGGGTGGGAGTGGGGATGACCTTGCTGTGGTGGTTTGGCGCAGGCGTATTAGGCCGACTTCAGGGTGGCCAGGCCCCCCCCACAACTAGTTCGACCCCAGTGAAGGGATGTAATTAACAATGACGACTTGGTGGTGTCTGATATGACAAAGAGATTGACAATTGTATTGGTACTGATAGCTGGTTTAGGGATCGCCACTGTCGCATATATCGCTTTCAAAGTGAGCAATCCTCCATTGCGGAAAGCCCTGACTTCTGACAAGAGGCATGAAGTGCTACAGCGGTTGATCGAGAAAAACGGTATCAGAGGGCTTCCCGCAGAATTTGCGATTGAACCCGGTTTAGAGAAAGTGCGCAGTTACGAGGCCATGGACAAAGACGGATATCGCATAATCTCCGTCTTTGTGACATACGACGCTGGGCCAAGAGGAAACAGGGAATGTTCATTTGTATTTGACGAAGCAGGGCGATGTCTGATGTGGTCGATGGATCAGGCGATGCTGTGGCAGGGAGGACTTCTTGATGTTACGGGGGATGGCTTCCATGAGAAAGTAGTGACATTCCTTGAAGAACCTCCCCATCCAGAACGATCATTTCGGCGTCTCAGGGTGTACCGACTTCGATCCGAACCGCCAGAACTCATTCTGGACATCGTTTTCAACTTCGCCGAACAGGACCCTATGTTCGAAAATGTGTATCGTGTAGATGAGGAGACCAGTAAACTTGGAGTGTGGGATTTGGTTCTGCGACGAAATATGTGGGGTAAGGAGGAAGAAGTTGGATTTGTATGGGACGAAGACAAGCAAGGATTTGTTGCCAGCAGTCCGGAAACAGATAACTGGCGGTTTAACACAAGCCATCTCAGCCAGTAACAGAGGCGAATTAACATCGTAAGTGCAACGACGATCAGCTACGACGGGCTCGGCAGGCGGATAACCAAGCAGATCGGCGACGGTGACGCCAACACCACCGAAGTAGGCGATACCGAAGGCACGCAGCAGTATTACTACGACAACTGGCGGAATGTCCCTTCGGGAACGTCGAGACGCGCAGCGGTTCGGGCAATATCATCTTGCGATAAAGGATTCATTGGTGTCCGCAAAGGCTAAGAGATCTCGCAAGCGCAGGGCAGGCAAGCAGCACACGGCTGCGCCGGTGAAGCCGAAATATCGCAAGTCGTCATGGCTACTGGGTGGCGGGTTGGCGATTGCTATCTGCGGTGTGATTGGGTTTAGCATCCTTCATGCCAATAAGGGGAGTGAAAGTAATTCGATTCCGATTGAGGCCTCGCCTGCGTCGCAGGACCGGCTGGCGGTAGAACCGCCCAGTTATCAACGCAAGGTGCAGGCGCTGGACGAACTCCTTGCAATGACGGCTGAACAACTGGCCGAAGTTGGCATAGCCGAGATGAATATGCTCTGTGCCACCGATCTTCCCGGAGCCGGTGAGTTGGACATTGACGGCTGCCTTGCTCGACTCGATGAATGGGCCGCCAAAGTTAAACTGGAGACGGAACGTCACCTCTATCGCGTAAGCGATCCTCGCTATGCCGAGTATTACCGCAACTCTGAGAGCTATTTCCGGGCTTCCATGCTGCTCCAGGTGCTTCAGGAAGACTGCGGAGCGAAGTACAGCAGCGAACGCATGCGCGACGTGGATTTTACCAATTCAAAGGACCTGTTTCTCCACGGCATGATCGATGACGATAACGGCGGGACGTGCGTCTCGATGCCGGTTCTCTACGTAGCTGTCGGCAGGCGGCTTGGCTATCCGCTTAAGTTGGTCACGGCCAAGGCTCATCTGTTCTGCCGCTGGGACGACGGCGAGGAGCGATTCAACATTGAAGGCTCGGGCGCTGGGATGAGCAGCTACGAAGATGAACACTACATGACTTGGCCGGGCAGGATAACCAAGGCGGACGTGGCGGCTGGACGATATCTCGCGCCACTCAGTCCATCAGAAGAGCTGGCCGTGTTTCTGGCATCGCGAGGCCATTGCCTGATAGACAACGGACGCGTCAGCGAGGCTGTAGAAGCATACGCTTATGCGCTGCAACTGAATCCAGACGATCCGGACTACGCAGCCTGGCTGAATGACGCACGAAAGAGAGCTAGTCGTACCAGTGCTCGCCGCAACGGTGCGGCCGTGGCTGGCCGGCCTTAATTCATTGACATTACTGACAGATATGTAGAAAATGTGTCCGAAAGGGGACGTAAAAATGAAACGAACGCAACTTGTTTCGCTTGCTGTCGGACTTGCCGTAATCACCATCATCGCAGCCGACGCCTCGGCCATGTATAGCCCACGCCTCAACCGCTTCCTCCAACGCGACCCGGGACCCAGTTCAGGCAGCCCCATGCGTTCAGGTTCTGCAGGACCTGTGGCAGGCGGCGGCTTCGCACCAAGAGACGCGGTCAACCAATACACCGACGGCATGAATCTATATCAGTACCAGCAGGGCAACCCTGTTGGTTTGCTTGACCCAAGCGGAACTGTAGTCGTTGCGATTGCTGGCTGGACGCGCCCTGGCAGTGATATGGACGCCATAGCTAACCGTATAGCAGATGGGATTCTTTTACTTGTCAAAAAAAATAAGATTGATTCCAAAAGCGAATTAGCAGTTCGCATAGTAACGGATGGAGGGGGCGGGATGAAGCGAGAGCAGACCATTCTTGACGAATACCGAGCTTTCATGGATAGGAAGAAAGAGGATCATTGTAGTTTAGAACAGTTTGTTGTTGTTGGCCACAGTGACGGAGCTACGGCAATATACCACATACTTAAGGCACACGGATTTGATGGAGAGAAACAAGACCTGTTTTTAGCTAATGAGCTTACTCCTGCATATATTGGCATGCTCGATTTTGTCCGGTTGATATACGGACCACTAAATTTGGATTTCATAACCGCAAATGGTAGCGCTGATGCAGGAGAAAGTGGTAGGACTGTTGAAAAACCGGATAATTCAACATTAATCAACCTAGCCCAGAATAAAGGTATTCTCAAAGGGCGTTATGTTCATGGGGCTGATGAAAACCATGTGACCAGTAGCGTAGGACATCTCAACTTCCCCAAAGACCCCGGCGTTATTGAAAAGGTTGCGGTTGGCGCAGCTAACGCGTACCTAAGACGTATTGGGTATCAGGTTGGAAGATACCCGGAAAGGCATGCTGGGGCCGGAGGAGTTGTCAGCCATTCAACGAAAAAGTGGTAGTACATACAAGGGTCTAATCTAATGAGGTACTGGAAAATTCTTAAGCTTTGTTTGATTTTGTTGACCCAGATTACTCTGGTAACGGCTTGCGGGTGCCAACTAAATGATTCCATGGAAACGTCATTGCAGGTGGACAACTCGACTCCTCAAAGACTTCTTGAGACCTTCGACAAGGCGGCCACCAGCCGAGACCTACACGCCATGGAACACTGCATGGCTCCAGAGGGCCGAAGCCTATTCAGAAAGTACATGCAAAGTCAGATTTCAGCAGCCTCCAAGGCCGAAGAACTTGTCCATGTGGTGGATGAACAGTTTGGTGAAGAGGTCGCGATTAAGGTCAAGAAACTATTTGGTTTGGTATTTGCGATTAATCCATTTGAAACTGAAGGCGTCAGCAGTAAGACAGGACTCGATTGGCAAAAGATCAATGTCGTAGTTACAGATGACAAGGCTAATATATATATTAAAGGCCTACCGCCAAGGGCATTAACACTACAGAAGATTGACGGCCATTGGTATCTCGATCCGGCAAATAGCCGCTATGAAATCACTTCTGAGGATACCGTTCGTTGGTACAAGAACATCTTTACTACTGCCGAGGAATTTGCAGCGAAGATTATTAAGGCGATCAAAAGTGGGGACATTACCAGCGTGGAAGAATTGAATAAGTTCATGGAGGAAGAGAGCAAGGATGGCAGTGTCTTTCTCTAACGGCTTACCAGGGATTGGATGAACCTGTTATTGAAAGCGGAGGGTAACTGTGCATCATGACGATTCTAATTGTTACTTCGTATCATTCTACCATAGTTAAACATAGAACATACGCCGGAGTATTGCTATGAGATGCTCTAAACAGATACTCTTCTTCGGCATTGGCTTGCTGATGATAGGTTGCGGAAATGGCCATGACAACATGGGGCACCGCATTAGTCACAATTCCCCTAAGGCTCTGTTTGACTACTATCACGTAGCCCTGCAGGAAAGAGATTACTCCGCGATTATGGGATGTATTGAGCCTTCATGGCAGTCAGAGATGGAGAAAATGCTCGTTGCTTGTCGGCAGTATGATGATGATGCACGTTCCCTTCGGGATTTGATCAAAGAGCGCTTCGGAACCGATCTGGCGCAGCAGTGGTACCAACGCCGATTCTCGCCCTTCTCTTCCGAGCGAGATTGGATATACGAGGGGTATGAGTTAGCATGGGAAGAGATGAAGTTGCATACAGAAGGCGACAGAGCTTATGTGACAGTCAATGGCGTTATGACAGGCCCCGGAGCAGGTATGTTAGGAGGAAAATGGTACATTGCTGTTCCAAAGGAAAGGTCCCAAGGAAAATCCGTCATAGAACTGCAGGAAGCATGGTTGGGAGATTACATCGCATTACTTCGTAAGACTACCAATTTCATTAAAGCTGGGACCATCAATTCTGAAAATGCAGAATCAGTGTTGATCGAGGGCCAATCGCCAAATTAAGCAATGTCGTGAGCTGAAAAGAATCAGATGGCTACTGGATACGATTATGGCTTAAAGGTTTTCATCAAGATTCTTATTTTGATCTGCTGTGGGTTTGCCTCAGGTTGCATCTCACCTTCGATTCAACCCGCTGAATCCAACACACTCACTCAAAGTACAACTAGGGAAACTGCAAGCGGGTTTCATGGGGCCATTGTCGCGAGAGACTATCCTTCCATGTTGGCCTACATGGAACCCTCTGAACGCAAGGACTACGAGCAGTACCTGCAAATCTGCAGAAACTTTGACGAGAAGGTGGATGCAACGGCAAATACAATTGAAAAGAAGATAGGGGCTTTGGAAGCCGGTGAGTTCAGACGCAAAAACCAAGCGACTACGAGCCCGCTTCAATATGCTGCTGACGCATCTGAAATCGATTGGTCAAAGGTCAATATCAGGGTTGACGATGATACTGCGTCCGTCCATGTTGAGGGTATCTGGGGCAGTCGCTTAGAGATGATAAGAGGGATGGATAGGTGGTATGCGACCACCGATTACGATGGAGGGCCGCCAAGCGCTGATCACATGGATGAAACCAGGCGCATCATGGCTCATTATGCACGGGGCATCGATATTTTCAGATGGAAGGTGCTGATGGGAACCATCAATCGCGACAATTTCAAGGAGAGATTGAACGGGCAGTCTGATTGATACGGGTTCATGGATGTTGCTGGATTGCCCTATGGTATGTTCAAAAGGCCGAAGAGGAAGCTCGACGAATGGGGAAGCCCATCCCTTGGGTGATGAAAGAGGGTGACCATTGGTAAGGTGCAACATACTGACAGATAAGGATCATTTCCTTCTGCTTGGCATATTGCTGGTCTTACTGATTGGAGGGTGTTCTGAGCGAATGCTTGATGTTCCACAACGCACGTTTGCCTCCCCTGAGGAAGCCTTCTGGAGCTATCAGAAGGCCGTTGGAGAGCGGGATTATGCAGGGGTGTTCTCATACCTGTCTGTGGACCAGAGGGAGACTGTTAGCGAGTTGTTCTGGTGGCTGCGGCGATACAATCAGAACGGGCAAGAAACCATGCGTGTGCTGGGATCTGTCGAGTCGTGGCCGCGCGAGACACAGTACGAGGCCTGCTTTGCCATTGCTGGCATAAGCCCTCTGCATTGGGAATCAGTAATGGTTGAGGGTCTGCATAAAGACGCCGTCCGCATAAAGTGGGACGAGGCTAGAGGTTGCCATGTGTTTGAGTACAAGTCCTATAGCCACGACATGTGGCATGAAGACCCACATATCGAGGTCATCACGGAGAGGGATGGACGCAATGCCATCCGACTGAACTACCTGTGGACGCGTACTGATCGGGATGGCGCTTACGTCCGCAGAGGGATAATAGAAGCGTGCCAGAAATCGATCCGGGCGCAGGATGGGCGCCAAATCCGCAGAACGATTTTAATGATCTTCTGAAGCAGATGTGGGAGTCACATGACTTCCTGTGCCTTATCGCCAAGGTTCTCAGCCACGCTTTTTTCACAATCCATTTGGCCTTCGTGTGAGCCCCAGAACCAGACCGTCTCTGTTGATTTTTCACACACACTGATCCCTACTAGGCGATTGCGGACAGCGGGGATGTGGGCTATCCTCTCATTTTGTCCAGTTGTATGGAAACGAAGCCTCCTCTAACGAATGGAGACTGTAACGAAGTGAATAGGGATGCGAAACGGGCTATTCTGATCATCTGCACACTGGCCGTCATTGGGACGGCTGGTTATCTATTGGTCGCCCACAATGCCCGCTCGGATGGGCTGGCCGGGCCGCGGGTGGGCATCGGTGCTAAGTCGCACGATTTCGGCGAGGTCGATCCCAACAGCACTCTAAAACACTCTTTCGATATTCGCAATGACGGCGGCGAAACTCTGGAGATCAAACGTGTTCGCATCGATTGCGCGTGCGGCCGGGTTCAGGCTGAGTCTGACAGGATCGCACCCGGCGAGACCGGCCTAATCAATCTGGAATACGACACTCCCAGCGATGCCGGACCTTTCACAGCCAATATCCTCATAGAGACCAATGATCCCGCCCGCCGATTCGTCAAGTTCCAGATCACCGGAACTGTTCGCGGTGAGCACAAGGAGGGGGTCGGTTCCGCCAAACAGCATAGCGACACCGTGGCCGCTGCTTCCATACCCTCAGACTCAGCCGATGACGCACTGCGGATAGTGGTTTTCTATTCACCCACATGCGGCGGATGCGAACGGCTGTTTGCAATACTGGATGACTGCCAATCGCAATGGCCCGGCCAACTGAAAATCGACAAGCGAGATATCACCCAAACTGCAAACCTCCGCGACCTGGTTCTGTATGAGGACCATTACGGTTCAGCCGAGGACGCCGCCCCGAAAGTCTTCGTCGGTGCGCAACATCTGGCGGGGCTTGATAAAACCCTGGCAACTCTGAAGGACACTATCGAAGCCGAACTCACCGGTGAGTCAGTTACGTGGCTACCGCCGGAGGCCGACGCCGAACCGGCTGGTGACGAAGTGCCTGCCGAAATCCTTGCCCGCTTTGAAAGCTTCTCCGTCGCCGGGATCGTGATAGCCGGGCTGCTGGATGGAATCAATCCGTGTGCGTTCACGACGATCGTATTCTTCCTGTCGATGCTGGCGTACCTTGGCAAGAGCAAGCGGGAGATGGCGATAGTTGGCGTCGGCTTTACGCTGGCGATCTTCGTGACGTACTTCCTTTTGGGGTTAGGGCTGTTAAGTGCGGTCAAGAGCTTCTCGGTCGGCAGCGGCATTGCAGACGGAATAGCTGTCTGCGTGGCGATTCTCGCGTTCGTACTTGCCGGCTGGAGCTTTGTGGACTTCGCCCGCACCGCTCGCAGCGGCGATGTGTCCAAGGCGACGCTCGGCCTGCCGAAGTCGATCAAGTCGCGGATTCACAAGGTTATCCGCGTGGGGCTGACCACCCGCAATCTGGTTGTCGGATCGCTAACCATCGGCGTGTTGGTGGCGTTGTTGGAATCGCTCTGCACCGGCCAGTTGTATCTGCCGGTCATCGTAATCGTAACCCGCGCACCGGGCTTGAGGACTCAGGCTGTCAGCTACCTTCTGCTTTATAACGTGATGTTCATAGCTCCGCTTGTTGCGATACTCGTAGTAGCCTATCTGGGCGTGAAGTCCGAAAAGCTCGGCCAACTCCTGCGCCGCCATCTAGCCGTCATGAAACTCGCAATGGCCGTCCTCTTCGCCGGCCTTGGCGTCTTGGTCTTATTAACTCTTTGAGAGAGCCATTCAGCCTTTGCTGTCATCCGCGTCGTGGAAGGCAATGCCCATGATCCTTTATGAAGCAGTTCGGCGGTGGTATCATGGTGAAGATAGGGGAGCATGTGATCGACCAGCTGCTTGCTCGTATATCGCTAGAAGAGCTTTGATCCAAGCAGCAATTGACCGAATCGCAGATACTGGAGAAAATCAATGCCGCTGACAGCACTACAGAAAAAGCACGGGGAAGAGGAAAAGAAGCAGATGAAAGCTTCGATACGCGAGGCCGGTCGCAAGTGGCGGGAGAAGCAGAAGGCCAAGGCCGCCAAGAAGCAGAGGTAAGTTCCGCAACGGGAGAAACCGAAGGTCCGCGCAGTGAATCCGCATTCTTTCAGCGGCCAATTCCAGTCACCCAAGAAACAAAGAAGGCCCTGCCGGCCGGCTGGGCGAATCCGCCAAAGACGAAAACGATTCCAGAGTACCAGGCGCAGAGCCTTCATCTACTAATATTATCGGTTCAAAACCGGCGGAAATCAAGATCAGTGCGATGAAGGTGCAGGGCAGAGCAGACGAAGGCTCTGGCGGCCCAAAGTTTACCCGCCAATCACGGGCTCTCGTGCCAGCCACAGAGCCTTCATCTATTGGCATTATCGGACAAGACTGGGCAAGAAGTCAAGATCATCGCAATAGAGTGCCGAGGAGTCCGATGGCGCGGCAGTATCGGCTCCGCAATCACGTTCCTACTCATGCGTATGGCCATTTATTTGGTGTATATGCACCCAATCACTTTCCGTAAGTCTTCCCCAGAAAGAAGCCGAGCAACGTCGCTCCAATAGCTGTTGCAGTAGCCAAGAGCCATTGCACTAGCTGGGCATGGCGTCTTTCGCATCGTGCACTCTCCGCATGAGTCAGTGGTTTCACGATTACGCAGCCGCCACCTGAAACAACATCTACATAAGCACGATAGTCATTCCGAAGAGTCTCTGTAATGCGTTTCGTTTCTTCCTGATTGCTGTCTTTGCCGAGCGCACGACAAATATCGGCAATACCCGCTTTGTGGTCGCGGGGATCGGTACAGTCGGAAATCGCCTGGATGACTATTCGCTTCCTCATTCCTGGTCTCCTGTAAAAGCGAACTAAATCTGATCCTCACCCTAAATCTGCACCATTAGGCGTCGAGTTTCTTGCGAATGTGGCCCCCAAAACATAGTAGGTTATCGCTTTTGGTTCAAGAACCGGTCACATCCCCAAAAACAGCCGGTCACCGTGTTTTCTTTGGGGGAAGTCCAAAAATAACACAAGCCCCTGCGTTGGCAAGGGCTTGGTATTAATGGGCCGTACTGGACTCGAACCAGTGACTTCCTGCGTGTCGAGCAGGCGCTCTAGCCAACTGAGCTAACGGCCCGTGGACGGAATACTCTAGCGGCTGTTCCCGATTATGTCAACCCATCTGAGAGCCAAATCAGCGCCCGTGACAGGTCGTTTTGCATTGAGTAGTTTGTGCTAATTGGTATGCTGAGGGCATAAGCATCGATCAAGAGAATGCTAAAGGGAGCAGGTCATGGATGAACTGCGAGAGCCACCCAAGGACGTTGGTCCGATTTTTGAATCACTCGAACAGCGATTGCTGCTGTCTACAGTCCATGTAGCCGCGATGCCCAATACGCGAGTGATCGGCCTGTCCATGCACGACGAGAAGGCAATGGCGTCGCTGATGCTCAAGGCCGGGGCGTCCGCTTATCTGAGCAAGGACGGTTCGTCTGATGAACTGCTCTCCACCGTTCGCAGCGTTGCTGCTGGCGCGTGGCGGCTTGGCCCGGTGCGGCCTGGTTTGGCCCGGGGTGGCCCGGATATGCCCGCCCAGCGCCAGCTGTGCCTGCCCGGCGCCCGCATGGCCCGGTTTGCGGGCATCTGATTTCTCTAAGTGTTGACTGGTTGGCATGTTAGTGTTTCGTCCTGCCTGATTGTGTGTTTTATCGGTCATTGTCGGTCATTTTCAGCGTTCAGTATTCGTTGATCCGTTGATCCGCCTGCCCGCCGTAGCCTTGGCGAAGGCGGGTTCAATCGGCAATCGGCAATCGTAAACCGAAGGTTCCCCGCAGGGCAATCGGCAATCACGCGCGGCTCCGCCGCGCGCAGCGCCTTCACCCTTACGGCCATGTACGCGTTTTGCGCGCGCATTCGGCACGACATTGCATACGAAC